>OFPS01000622.1_pt1 | contig 32499 bp, 37 predicted proteins | sample 1542111 | NCBI WGS metagenome assembly OFPS01 (sample SAMN04209233, study PRJEB22552) | human gut metagenome | biome: gut; material: feces | host: Homo sapiens | place: USA: Oklahoma | reverse complement strand
TTATGTCAATGGTGCCAGAATATGCAGACAGATGAAATTCTGAGAATATCACCATATAGAGATGGTTTTATTACTTGCAGCAAGGAGGGTATTTATGGAACAAAGCAGCATGCTTTTCCAAAAAGACGGAAAAAATTATTTACAGCTGGACTGTGAAAATGCAAAAGAGCTTTCTATGAAACTGGGGGAGAAAACATATCCATTTACAAAAGATGGGAAAAAATGGATTCTGGAGCTTCCGTTCTCCACAGCAGTGAATTATGTACAGATATGCGTGGACGGACAGGAGGTTCTGCTTCCTGAACTGCCCATCGGGCATGGATACTGCCATTTATATAATTATATTGAACTGCCGGATGGAAATGAGCTGACGGAAATACGGGATATTCCACATGGAACACTGGTACACGAATTTTATATGTCAGATATTTCCAATAACTGGGAACGGTTTATTGTTTATCTTCCGCCATGTGTACCGTCTGCGGGGCTTCCTGTCCTGTATCTGCAGCATGGATTCGGTGAGAGTGAGATTTCCTGGACAACAACAGGGAAAGCAAATATCATACTTGATAATTTGATTGAAATGGGAAAAATAAAACCATTTGCCATTGTCATGTGCGATGGCATGGTAAAAGAAAAGTTTGGTTTAGAAGAGAGATTAAACCATGTTCTGCTGGAACGGATGCTGGTAGAAGAGATTATTCCGATGGTAGAAAAAAAGTATCAGTTTGGTGGATGCAAGGAGAAACGTGGTATGGCAGGATTGTCCATGGGTTCTGTACAGACAACAAGAACTGTATGCGATCACCCAGATCTGTTTAGCGAAGTCGGAATCTTCTCCGGTTTTTTAAGGGATTTTATCGAAGGAAACCCGGATAGGGATGTAGTTAACAGAAAGCCTTATGAGCAGACTCATTTAAAGGCAATGGATAATCCGGCGTTCAACAGCTATTTCCATACATTTTTGCGCTGTATAGGGGATAAGGACAGCTTCCTTCCAAGGTTTCTGGCAGAGGATGAAATTATCCGGGAAAAGGGTGTTCATGAAATCAGAAGGATTTATCCCGGAGAGCATGACTGGAATGTGTGGAGACATTGCTTTGCGGATTTTGCGCAGATGATTTTTCAATGAAACAGAAAAGTTTGCAGGTTATAGAAAGGTATGGTAATTATTATGTGGAATGGTAAGAAGAAAGCGGTCACTTTCAGCTATGATGACGGAGTAGAACAGGATAGACGGTTGATCGCATTGTTTAACAAATATGGAATGAAAGCAACATTTAACCAGAATAGTGGAATCCAGACAAGAGCCGATACATTTACTCAGGGAAATATCGTGGTCCACAGGATGAATCAGAAAGATATGAGGGAGCTTTACAAAGGGCATGAAATCGCATCGCATACCTTGACCCATGCCAATCTGAAGGGTCTTGACGAGGAAACTGTATACAATGAAATTTCAACAGATATCAGGAATCTTGAAGCTTTCTATGAACAGAAAATATCAGGATTCGTGTTCCCCTTTGGCACTTATGATGAATCGGCATTCAGAATATTAAAGGAATGCGGAATACAGTATGCAAGAACTTCGGGAGATACACATGGTTTTGCTTTACAATCCGACCTGTTGAGGTTTAAGCCTAGCTTCCATCATGCAGATGCAGATATTATGAGTGGGATTGACCGCTTTTTAAATATGGATACGGATGAACCACAGTTGTTATATATCTGGGGACACAGCTATGAATTTGATGTAGATGATAATTGGGAATATATGGAGTCCATTTTGAAGAAACTGGCTTTTCATGATGATATCTTTTACGGAACCAATTCTCAGGTATTGCTTTAAAAAATAAAAAATCTCCATTGGTTTTGTCAGCCAATGGAGATTTTTTTAGTGACCAGGAATTCCAACACTGTCCCGGATATGCAGCAGATATTTATTTTCCATTTCATTACATTGTCTCTCAATTCCATCCTGTAGATACAGCATACCATTTATGATACATTTTGCAAAAGTGATTTCCCTTTCCTTTACGAGTACAGAATTGTAGATTGATGATTTTGTATGAATAAGGAGCGAACTGAATTGAACAAAGAGTTAAAAGTTATAGATTTTTATTGTAAGAAGTGCAAAAAGAGTATGAAAGTTTCATACATGGTTACAGGTAACAGAAATTATCCGGTACTGCCGAGAGTTATGATGAAATGTCACCATTGTGGTAGAGTAATGACCTTGAAGAATTTCAAGGAAGGTGAGCTGCTGGATAAGGTAGAACAGGATAAGTATTATATCTGATACGTACAGTCAAAAATCTTCACAAAGAGATATATGGATGGAACTCTTTCCAAATCGAAAGATGGATATAGAGCAAAATAATAGAAGAGGCGATCGCTAAAAAGTGATCGCTTGATGAACAACAAAATGTAATTAGTAGTATTATGCAAATGATACAAATTCCATGGGGACACAATATTGTTCTTATGGATAAGATAGCCAATCCAGAGGAGCGTAAATGGTATATTGAAAAATCAGCGCAAAATGGTTGGTCTCGAAATGTTCTTGTGCATCAGATAGAAAGTGGTTTATATCAACGGCAGGTTTTGCATTTTTGGGGAATCAGTATCATCTGAACGTGGGTGGCGATGATTTTTATATTACAAAATAATACACAGGAGATTAAGATATTAAGGAAACAATACGTGTAGTATTAAGCTAGTATCAAGCTTGTGTCTAGACAGAAACATAAAGTGTAAATAAAATGTAAATTTTGATTCTGAGAGATTGTTTTTTTCCTGAGAGATGAATATAATAAGATTAACAGAACCCAACACGCCTCTCAACGATGCGGACCACGTTGGGTCTTTTAAGTTTAAGGAGAAATGTCAAATGGGAGATATGAAACAGCATCAGCCGCCTTTGACAATTGAGGAACAGATAGAAAATCTTAAGAGTATATGGTTAGTTATCAAAGATGAGGAAGATTGGAGAGGCACTATATGAAACCCAGGACAGCAAAGAGTATGGAGCTATATGATATATTGCTCAGGCGCGGGTATCCGGAGCCGTTTTGTGATGAGATAACGAAAAACCTAAATACCGACTGGACAGCTCAAAGGATGATAGGATATCTGTCACACTATAAAAAGCTTCCCATGGAAGAAATCGCTGATGAAATGCTTGCGATACTCAGCGACCGCAACCGCATAATGCAAAAGCATGAGCTTGAGGAGACGAATGCAAGATGGAATGAATACTTAAAAAGATAAAGGCAGGAGGAGTTACATGAGAGTACTGAATATCGAAGATGATACATTTAAACACAATGATATTTGCAAAGCCCTGTCAGGATGTGGGATTAAAGATGTCGAATGGTCCAATAATCTCGCGGATGGCTGGAAACAGATTAAAAACTCAATAGATAGTAATAATCCGTATGATCTGATAATTACTGATATGTATTATCCTGGCGAGCCGGGCGGCAGAGAGGAACAATCAGGAGATGTTCTGATTGACAGAGTGATTAAGAACAAAATCACAATACCTGTAATTCTCTGCTCCAGCGTGAATCTCAAATACCCGGAAATATATGGCTGTGTTTATTATAGCAGGGAAAGAAACTGGGAGGCAGATATGCAGAAGCTTGTAAATAGTCTTGTGGCAGGATGATACTAATAAATCTCAAGCTTCTGATCAACCAGTGATTCACCTTCATATACAAGCTTAAGTGTGAAGAAATTTTCTTCATTTTCAAGCAGGAGCTTTAAGAAGATAGCGTCGCCTTCCCAGGTAGGAAGTGTGGGCACGATAGTTTTATCCACCCATTTGAGGTCACCTTCGTTGCATGTTATAAGCTTGCCGGAAAATTCATCAGCGGTGAAAAGACACATCAATTCAGGCTCCTGTTTATCACTTATAAAAGTTATGAGTGCGCGGAAACGGTATGATGTGAGTGTGAGCCCTGTTTCCTCTTTGACTTCGCGGAGCAAGCATTCTTCGGGTGATTCACCATTCTCGGCATGACCGCCAACACCAATCCATTTTCCTTCATTTATATCATTTTCTTTCTTAATACGATGAAGCATGAGATATTGTCCATCGTGTTCTATGTAGCATAGAGTAGTTATTTTCATGATGTACCTCCGTCAGATGATTATAACATAAAATGTGCGGGGGAAGACAGGAAAAATATCTATCTGCATAGCAGCTCTAAAATGAATTGCAGACACCCCCTGTAAAGTAGTATAATAACAACAATTAATAAAGCTAATTGCACAAATGGGAATTGGCAATAAGCATGAAATGAGGTTTACACTATGGACGTAAGAAAAATGAGAAACGAATTACTGGGAAAGCGCCTTGTGGCGGCACTTGAGTCGCGCAACATGGAGGCATATTATGTCGAGACAAAGGAGGAGGCTGTTAAGAAGGCACTGGAGCTGATTCCAAAGGGAAGCTCAATCAATATGGGCGGTGCCACATCGGTGAAGGAATGTGGTCTGTATGAGGCGCTCTCAAACGGAGAATATCAGTTTTATGACAGGGACAAGGTGTCTACGCAGGAGGAGAAGCAGGAGATAGCGTTAAAGGCATTTACATCGGATTATTTCCTTGGAAGTGTCAATGCGATGAGCGAGGATGGCGTATTTATCAATATTGACGGAAATGCAAACCGCGTAGCGGCATATGCTTACGGACCAAAACATGTGCTTCTTATAGTAGGCATGAACAAGGTCGTAAAGACTGAGGTAGACGCTATGAGCCGTGCGAGAAATGAGGCAGCGCCAATCAATGCACAGCGCTTTGGCATCGACACACCGTGCTCTAAGAACGGTACCTGCTTTGACTGCAAGAGTCCGCAGTGTATCTGCTGTCAGATTCTGACCACACGCTTCTCAAGGGTGAAGGGACGTTTCCAGATTATTCTTGTGGATGAGAATCTGGGCTTTTAGTAACTGTTCAGTACAGAAATATGCGGTACCGCATATTTCGTAAGAAAACGTATATTATGTAGGAGCAAGCGCCCATCAGCGCAGCTGATTCTTATGCGCTTGCGGCTCGCAACTGTGAAGGTACTGAACAGTTACGACTTTTAATATATTGACCCTCATATCATTTTTATGCATTATACGGAAACGAAACATACGGTCAGGAAATACATGGATAGGAAACATACGGATAAGAAACATACGAAAAGGAAACATACGAAATGGGATATTTAATTAGTGAGACAACAAAAGAGGAACGCGAGGCAATTGTGGCTGAGTCGCTTGGCAATATCGAGGCTACCTGCGATGGCTGCATGTCGGGGCTTGCCGAGATGTATCAGGACTATATCGACGGAAAGAAGGAGCTTCGTGAGATAAATATGGAGTTCAATGCCAGGTATGTGCACGGAGAGGATATGCCGGGGCGAAGCGGCTGTGGATATAAGTAATGTGAAGCGGCTTGGGATAATTACCGAAGCTTAATGATATCAGGGAGACGCAGATGATTTCATGCAGGGATGTTAACAATTTACAAATGGACGGAATGGAGCTTGTGGCGGGAGCAGCAGGGCTTGACAGGATAGTGTCATGGACGTATCTGGTGCAGACAAAGCCTTATAAGGATCATATGAATCCGGGCAACTTTGCGCTGCTTGTGGTAGATTACAAGAGATTTTCCATGGACGAAGCATATGATGCCATGGTTGAGCTGAATGAGCTGGGGATATCGGGCTTTGCGATTTCGGTTGTGGAGGACAGGGAAGAGGCACCACAGAGGATGAAGGACAAGGCTGATGAACTCAAGCTGCCGTTGTTTTATATCCGGTGGGAGGGAGCTACTTTTGTAGATATTGCGCAGAGCATCGGAGAGCTGCTTTTAGAGACTAGTGTGGATAATAAAAGGACCGGGGACTACCTGTATAACCTGCTTTTTGGATATGAGGTAAATGATAAGTATATCGAGAAGATTTCTGCACAGTTTGGTCTGACCTTTGACCGGCCGTACAGAGTGGGAATCATCGTGATAGACCGCAAATACGGAGTGAATCTGGAGCAGGACGAGCACACATATACGTACTATACCGACTGCCTGAACCGCGAGGTTATCCATATGAAGAAAACGCCTATGTATATGAGGTTTTTAAACAAATTTGTGCTTCTTTTTGAAGAGACAATGGATATGGAGACAGAGCATCAGATTGAAAGGATACTTGGGGACTTAGACAGTCGTGCACCATTTGCAGGACTCATTCACAGCACATGCATACTCGGTGCTGCATACAGGAAGCCTGCGGATTTTGGCAAGAGCTATCAGGAGGCGAAAAATCTCATCCCCAAAAAGGATATTTTACCCAATCCGACCAACAAGAAGGTAATCAGTGCTAGCTCCATGGGCATATACAAGTATATGTTCAACAGTGGCAATCAGCAGGAAATCATGGATTATTGCAACGAGAAGCTAAAGCGGCTTGAGATGTATGACAATGCAAACGGCTCGTTTCTCATAGATACGCTGCTTAATTATTATATGTGTGGCTTTAATGTCGGAAAAACGGCACAGATGATGTATGTTCATCGTAATTCCCTGCAATACCGTCTGAAAAAGATAGAAGAAATACTGGAAATCAGCCTTGATGACTCGATGGAATATCTGGATGTAGTTAATTGTATTCTTGTAAAAAGGCTTATGTTTAATTAGTTACTGTAAAAATACACAAACAAATTGTGCAAAATTAACATTGCAAAGCTGCTTCATTAAGTTTATTATACGAACTAAGCAAAGGCGCTGGAGAAAAACTCCGGCGCCTTTTCGTATTTCAATAATCAAGGAGGAAAAGATTATGATGAAGAGAAGTAAGAGATTTGCAGCATTGATATTGACAGGTGTAATGGCAGCGACAACATTGTTTGGATGTGGTTCGTCATCAGGAGGAGCTGCCTCTGATAGCTCAGCGGCAGACAGCTCATCAAATAAGGTTTTAAAGGTTGGTATGGAATGTGCATATGCTCCATTCAACTGGACACAGGATACAGATACCACACCGGACGGCAGCAAGGCAGTCAAGATAGCAGGCTCTGATTACTATGCATACGGCTACGATGTAGCAGTGGCACAGAAGCTTGCAGACCAGATGGGAATGGACCTTGAGGTACATAAGGTTGAGTGGTCATCAATCGGTATCTCACTCGATGCAGGAGATTATGACTGTATCATCGCCGGTATGGGCAAGACAAAGGAAAGAGAAGCGTCATACGCATTCACAGAGCCTTATTACTATAGAAACAACTGTATTGTTGTTAAGAAGGGCGGCAAGTATTCAAATGTAAAGGGTCTTTCAGATCTCGCAGATACAGGCTGCAAAGTAACGACACAGCTTGGAACAGGCTGGATTCCACTTTTAGACCAGATAAAGGGTGCTGAGCAGTCAGGAAACTTTGAGACTACATCAGAGTGCTTCCTCGCAATATCAAACGGCAGCGCAGATGTATGTGTAATCGATGTTCCGACAGCAGAGTCAGCGGCACTGACAAATGATGATTTACAGATTATCGAGCTGGATGAGAATGATACATTCACAGGTGATGATGAAATGGTAAATGTATGTATCGCAACAAGAAAGGATGATACAGCACTCAGAGATAAAATCCAGGATGCTATGAATGCAATCGGCTGGAATGACAAGGCAAAGATGGATGAGCTGATGGATCAGGTTCTGACACAGCAGCCGGCAGCCAACTAGTTGTTAGAGATTTATCTGATTCACGAAAAGATGAAGGACTGTGGGATGATGTTATATCGCATCATCCCACAATAGTCTGATAAACCGGCGTAAGCTGGGGATTAGAGAGATAAAAGTGAGGTAGCAGTATGATGATAAGTAATCCAAGTAATTCGTTAGAATGGATGGTATTTCTGGCGCAGAAATATTCAAGCATGTTTATCAAAGGAACCTGGCTTACGCTGTACATATCGGTAGTTGGTACATTGCTTGGCTTCGTATTGGGATATATCGTAGGCATAGTAAATGATGTAAAGCTTAACGATGGCGACAACATCGTAAAAAAGGTCCTTATCCGTATAGTAAAGGTGATATTTACAGTTTATGTTGAAGTATTCAGGGACACACCAATGATAGTTCAGGCGATGATCGTGTACTATGGAATACGTCAGATGGGCTATGAAAACCTGACACCTGTATTTGCAGGTATTCTCGTAACTGTATTAAATACAGGTGCCTACATGGGAGAGACAGTCAGAGCAGGAATCGGTTCAATAGATATGGGACAGCGCGAGGGCGCATGGGCCATGGGAATGTCACCGTTTAAGACAATGCTCTATGTAGTTTTGCCGCAGGCATTCAAGAATATCATTCCTGAGATGGCAAATACATTCCTTTTAAATCTGAAGATGACATCAGTGCTCAATGTTATCGCTGTGCAGGAGCTTTTCATGGCTGCCAAGACAGTCGGTGGAAACTACTACAAGTACTTTGAGTCATATCTGGTCATCGCGGTAATTTATTTTGTACTTTGCTTTGTATTTGATAAGCTCTTCAAGCTGATTGAAAAGAAGCTGCAGGGCAAGATGGACTATGCACTCGCAGTTGAGTACATGGACAATGAATAGGAGGCACAATATGAGTGAGACAGTAATTTCAATTAAGGATTTAAGCAAATCATTTGGTGATCATGAGGTACTTAGAAAGATTGATATTGATGTGCATTCCGGCGAGGTCATCTGTATTGTGGGCTCCTCAGGTTCGGGAAAATCAACACTGCTTAGGTGCATCAACAAGCTTGAGAAACAGACCTCAGGAAAGATTTTATATCACGATAAAGAGGTCAGAAATGTACAAAAGGATATCAATGATTACCGTTCAAAGGTGGGAATGGTGTTCCAGTCCTTCAATTTGTTCAACAATATGACAGTGCTCCAGAACTGTATGCTTTGTACAAGAAGAGTGCTTCATCTGCCAAAGCAGGAGGCCTTTGACAGGGCAATCACACATCTGAAGGCAGTCGGCATGGCTCCTTATATCAATGCAAAGCCATCGCAGCTCTCTGGAGGACAGAAGCAGCGAGTTGCCATTGCCAGGTCGCTTTGTATGAATCCGGAGGTACTTTTATTTGATGAGCCGACCTCGGCGCTTGACCCTGAGATGGTCGGAGAGGTGCTAAATGTCATGAAGGACCTCGCAAGGACAGGACTTACGATGATAATCGTCACACATGAGATGGCATTTGCCAGAGATGTTTCTACAAGAACTATTTTCATGGACTCAGGATATGTGGCAGAGGATGCAGCACCGTCAGAGCTGTTTACAAATCCTAAGAATCCAAGAACAAGAGAATTCTTAAGCAGATATCTGGCAGGCTAGATATGGTTGGCATTCAGAAGGAGGAAATGATAAATGGATAATTTTGTAGTAACCTTTGCCAGAGGATTTGGAACAGGCGGAAAAGCAATAGCATCACAGCTGGCAAAAGAGCTTGGAATACACTGTTATGAGAACCGTATTCTGACTCTTGCAAGCCAGCTGAGCGGACTTGACGAGAATGTGTTTCAGGAGGTAAATGAGAAGCTGCGTGAAGAGGGCGGATTTACGAGTTTTTTGCGAGGGCTTCCAAGAGCAAAGGGATATATATCGAGAAATGAGAAGTTCAGATCAGATGACAGGCTCTTTGAGTATCAGAGCCAGATTATCAACGAGCTTGCAGACAAGGAATCCTGCGTCATAGTAGGAAAATGTGCCGACTATGTATTAAAGAACCGCCCCAATGTGGTGAGCATATACATTGAGGCACCGCGTGCATTCTGTGTGGAGCGTACCATAGCCAATATGGGTGTGACACCGGAGGTGGCAAATGCCACGATTGAGAGAACAGATAAGTTCAGGGCAGATTATTACAAGTACTATACACACGGAAACTACTGGACCAATCCGGTGAACTACGACCTGACACTAAACAGTGAGCGTGTCGGTGTGGAAAACTGTGTGAAGACGATAGAGCAGTATCTGATCATAAAGGGCTTTATCAAGGCTGATATGATTAAGCCGGTGGGAGAACTCATATAAAAATTATATAACAAAAAATTGCAGCTCGTGTATTGAGCTGCAAATTTTTTTTATTATATGAAATGAGGGTCAAAAGGTATTTTGCCCCTCATTTATGATTAATCAGATTACTACATGCTACGCATTCCCGTAATCTGACTACACCTCGAAATCCGCTAATTTCCTGCGTCCCCGCAGCAAATTGCTACTTTCTCGGTGTAGTGCGGGTCACTAAGGTATACATCGAATTGCATGCAAGCATGCATCGATGATACCTTTTGACCCTTTAATCATTATATAGATATGTCTATCCAAGCAAAGCCTTATCAGAAGCAAATTCCTCGCCGGAAACCTCCTCAAACTTCATGAGCAGATCCTCCACAGTGAGGTTTTTCTTTTCCTCGCCTGAAATATTAAGGACAACCTGTCCGTTATTCATCATGATGAGTCTGTTGCCGTGAGCGATGGCATCACGCATGTTGTGTGTGACCATCATGGCTGTCAGGCTGTTCTCCTTGATGATTTTGTCTGTGAGAGTGAGTACCTTTGCGGCTGTCTTAGGGTCGAGAGCAGCGGTGTGCTCATCCAAAAGCAGCACCTTCGGCTTCTGGAGTGAAGCCATGAGCAGTGTAACAGCCTGACGCTGTCCACCTGAGAGCAGACCAACCTTTGAGGTCATTCGATCCTCGAGTCCTAGATCAAGCTCCTTTAAAAGCTCGTGGAAATGCTCCTTTTCAGCCTTTGTGATACCCCAGCCAAGACCACGGCGCTTTCCGCGGCGCGCTGCAAGTGCGAGGTTTTCATCAATCTGCATAGTTGCGGTAGTTCCTGTCATTGGATCCTGGAACACACGTCCAAGAAATGATGCACGCTTGAACTCAGGAAGTCCTGTGACATCCACTCCATCGATGAGAATTGAACCATCGTCTACAGGCCATGTGCCTGCAACGGCATTGAGCATGGTCGATTTTCCGGCACCGTTTCCACCGATAACAGTGACGAAATCGCCCTCCTCAAGTTTTAGGTTTACACCATTAAGGGCATGCTTTTCATTGATTGTGCCCGGATTGAAGGTTTTATGTACGTTTCTAATCTCTAGCATTTATTTGCCCTCCTTTGCGTTAAGTGCTGCAGCAGAGCGTTTGCCGGCCTTTTTGAAGGAGGCCTTGCTCTTGCCCTTCAGGTAAGGCACTGCAAGGAAAATTGCCACGATGATTGCAGTGAAGAGCTTTAAGTCATCACTTGGCATCTGCAGCCACAGAACAATTCCGATTACAATGTAGTAAACAATTCCACCAAATATGACAAAGATAAGTTTTCCCATGAAATTCATGTGCTTTCCGAGGATTGCATCGCCGAGCACCTCACCGATGATAACGGCGGCAAGACCGATGACGATTCCACCACGGCCCATGTTTACATCGGAAAAGCCTGAGTACTGTGAAAGCAGGCCGCCTGAGAGCGCTACAATTGCATTTGAAAGCGAAAGACCTATGAGCTTCATGTTGTCAATGTTGATACCCTGAGCCTTGCTCATTGCAGAGTTGCAGCCAGTGGCACGGATAGCAGAGCCCTGCTCTGTTCCGAAATACCAGTAAAGCACCGCGATAATTACAACCGAGAAAATCACACCGACAATTATCGCATGTGTCAGATTACGTGATGAAAGCACCAGATTATATTTATCTGCGCTAAGTGCCTGGTTGGCGTGGCGCTGCATGATATTTAAGTTGATAGAGTAGAGCGCTATCTGTGTAAGGATTCCTGCCAGAATCGGAGGAATGCCGAGCTTTGTATGTAAGAGACCGGTGCAGAGTCCTGCGAGCAGACCGGCAATACATGCGCAAAGCAGTGAAACCAAGATATTGTAGCCGTTAATCGTCATCATAACGGTTACGGCACCACCTGTTGCAAATGAGCCATCAACCGTCAGATCTGCGAAGTCCAGCAGTCTGAAGGTGATGTAAACACCGAGTGCCATGATACCCCAAATCAGACCTTGGGCTATATTGCCCGGAAGGGCATTGGTGAATGCAACCGGATTTAAGGTTGCAAAATAATTCATTAGAATCATTTTATTAAATACCTCCATAGTGCAGCTGTTTATTCAGCTGAGATTTCCTCATAGCCGTCCGGAACTGTGATTCCAAGCTCCTTGGCGCGGTCCGGAAGGTACTCCTTAGTGAACTTAGGAGCGCTCTTAACCTCCATAGTTTTGACGTCTGTACCATTTACAAGGATATCGTAAGCCATCTCACCTGTTGTGTATCCAAGGTCATAGTAGCTGATAGAAAGTGTTGCCACACCACAGCCCTTAGCGATTCCTTCCTCGCCGGCGAAGATAGGTTTCTTAGCCTGTGAAGCTACATTGTTGATAGCCTCTGTACATGAAGCAGCAGTGTTGTCAGTTGGGATGTAGATTGCATCAGATGCATCACATGCGCTCTGTGTTACTGCAGCGACATCATTTGAATCAGAGAATGTGTACTCTTTTACAGTGTATCCCTCGTCCTCAAGGTATTTGGTAATAGTTGTTGACTGGTAGATACTGTTTGGCTCAGATGAGCAGTAGATGATACCGATGTTCTTTGCATCCGGGAAGAGCTCCTTGATGCATTTAGCCTGCTCATCGAGTGGAGCGAGGTCTGTTGTACCTGAAATATTCTTTCCTGTAGTGCCTGACCAGTCTGACATATCAAGAGCTGTAGCGTAGTCTGTGATAGATGTTCCGAGAATCGGAATAGAGTCTGTAGCTGCTGAAGCGGCCTGAAGAGCTGCTGTGGCATTTCCAAGGATGAGGTCGTAGTCGTTGGTGACGAACTTGGTGCAGATTGTAGAGCATGTAGAAGCATCTCCTGCGGCATTCTGCTCGTCAAATGAGACATCGTCTCCGAGCTTGTCCTTTAATGCGTCCTTAAAGCCCTTTGTAGCGGCATCGAGAGCCTCGTGCTGTACGAGTTGGCAGATACCTACCTGATATTTGGCATCTGAGTTCTTACCTGACTGTGTGCCACCGTTTGCTGAACCGGAATCTCCACATCCGGCAAGTCCAAGAACCATTGTTCCTGCAAGAACAAGTGAAGCTAAAATTTTAGATCTCTTTTTCATGATAATTCCTCCTTTTGTCAGCGCTTTAAAGCGTTGATGTATCAATTAGATAAATTATATTAACTTATTAATGAGAAGTCAAGGGAAGATGAGGAAAAAGTAGGGCTTAATGTATATAAATGATGGATAATAAGCTATATTTGACAATAAACATAGCATCAATAAAATGGTAAAGGAAGAAAACACTTTGATAAATATAGCTATATGTGATGATGATTTAGTCTTTGCGTCAAAAATAGAAGCAATATCTTAAAAAGTGGAGCTTATGGACGTTATCTGTTTCGCTGTGATTAGGGGAGCTGTTTTAGGGATTTCAGCGGTTTCAGCTACTTTTTTGGAGAATTTTCCGGCTGTTTTGCTGGGTTTGGGGAGCTGTTTTGGGGATTTCAGCGGTTTCAGCTACTTTTTTGGAGAATTTTCCAGCTGTTTTGCTGTGATTAGGGGAGCTGTTTTGGGGATTTCAGCGGTTTCAGCTACTTTTTTCCAGAATTTTTCCAGTTTTTGGACTGGATTGGGGAGCTGTTTTAGAAGTTTTATGGATTACAGCTACCCAAGGCCTGTCAGCTATCAACATATGGCTATTGTACACTATGCTAATTTAGTGTGGGGATATTATGCTAAAGAATAAAAATGATGGTTCATACTGGATTTGCGGAGAGGGTGTTGGCACAGAACAAAAAACTGTTTCGGGAGAAACAGAGTATACAGTTACATGCAGCAGTAAATTTGTTCCATATGAATTTCCTGCAAATGAATTTTAAAATAAAATATGGCTGAAAGTAAAAATCCCCGGTAGTTACTACCGGGGATTATCTGTCTATTCAGCTACAACTTTGGCAAATTTCTTCTTACCACGTCTGATGATAAGACCTTCGCCCTTGAAATCGTCGAGAGTGTATTTGGTAGAGATATCAGTTACCTTCTCATCTGCAACGGAAACACCGCCCTGCTGGATATTTCTGCGGCCGTCTCCTCTTGAATCGCAAAGTCCTGCTTTTACGAGAACAGAGATGATATCAAGCTCTCCGTCAGGGAAGTCCTCAGCTGTAACGGTAACTGTAGGCATATTTGCATTGTTGGCTCCGCCTGCGAAAAGAGCATGGCTTGCCTCTTTAGCCTTTGCGGCTTCCTCCTCACCGTGAACAAGCTTTGTAAGCTCGAATGCCAGGATTTCTTTAGCTTCATTGAGCTGTGCGCCCTCCCAGCTTTCCATCTTGTCAATCTCCTCAAGAGGAAGGAAGGTGAGCATTCTGATACACTTAAGAACATCGGCATCAGAAACGTTTCTCCAGTACTGGAAGAACTCGAATGGTGTAGTCTTGTTAGGATCAAGCCATACTGCACCTGACTGTGTCTTGCCCATCTTCTTGCCCTCAGAGTTTAGGAGCAGATTGATTGTCATAGCGTATGCATCTTTTCCAAGCTTACGTCTGATAAGCTCTGTTCCACCGAGCATGTTGCTCCACTGGTCATCTCCACCGAACTCCATGTTGCAGCCGTATTTCTGGAAAAGTGTGTAGAAATCGTAGCTCTGCATGATCATGTAGTTAAACTCAAGGAAGGAAAGACCCTTTTCCATACGCTGCTTGTAGCACTCAGCTGTAAGCATACGATTTACTGAGAAATGAGCACCAACCTCGCGGAGCACATCCACGTAGTTTAAGTCCATCAGCCAGTCAGCGTTGTTTACCATGATAGCTTTTCCCTCGCCAAAGTCGATGAAGCGGCTCATCTGTTTCTTGAAGCACTCTACGTTGTGGTTGATAGTCTCTGTTGTCATCATCTGGCGCATATCTGTACGTCCTGATGGATCTCCAATCTGTGCTGTACCTCCACCGATAAGCACGATAGGCTTGTTTCCTGCCATCTGAAGTCTCTTCATAAGGCAAAGAGCCATGAAGTGTCCAACGTGAAGGCTGTCTGCTGTAGGATCAAAGCCGATGTAGAAGGTAGCCTTTCCGTTGTTTATAAGCTCCTTGATTTCTTTTTCGTCTGTTACCTGCGCTATAAGGCCGCGGGCAACTAATTCGTCATAAATTGTCATGATTTTCCTCCTGATAAGTTGAATCTGTATTCTGAAAAATAAAATATCCCCCTCATCCATTTAAGGACGAGGGGGATTTCTCGCGTTACCACCTTAATTTGCATCCTGCTCGCACAGGAATGCCTCCGTGAGTTGTCACACATTATTCGACATATATTATATAGTGAAAATAGCCGATTCTGCTAACACTCCGGCACTATAACGTGTGCCAATACGTTGCAGCTTATTAATCGAACCGGTGATATTTAACTATCCGGTATGATGTTCGGTGCAAAGCTCCGGGATGTATTCCAGATCTGTTTCCTTGCGCCTCTCACCTGCCGGCAGCTCTCTGTAAGTATTGCAGAAATGTACTTGTTCCCATCAAAGCCTGTTGAAATGTAATTGTGCTTCAATTGACGATATTATAGCTGTTTAAGAAGGGGTTTGTCAAGGGTGCAAAAAGCAGTGTATGAAAAGCTTTTTAAATATTGCGCTCTGACCTATGGTGATGTATACTTTGAATAACAAACAAACTTTGGTTATGAAAGGAAGAAAAAATGAGCGCATATTATATTATTATGAGTATGATTGACGGCTTTGAGGCGTTTATCAATCTGGCAGTTATGGTACTGACAATTATTGCATCATGGATTATGTATGCAAAGGCAGGAGAGCCCGGCTGGGCGGCTATTGTACCGTTTTACAGCTCATACGTCAGATTTAAGATTGCAGGGAAAAAGAAGCTGTTCTGGGGATATCTTGTGGCTACTATCGGAATTATAGTGGGATGTATTATATTGATGTATGAGATTATTGCATCAGGACTTTCTGTTATGACATCCGATTATATGGGAGCGTATTATGATTCTACCTATGGATATGGTGTAAGCAGTATCGGAAATCACATGGGCATGCTGATATTTGCAGTTATTCTGATTATTGCAGCAATGATTGTGGCATTGGTTATGAGTATCCTCTGCTGTGTCGGACTGTCACATGCGTTTGGCAAGGGAGCCGGATTTGCCTGCGGACTTATATTCCTCAATGTGATTTTTGTCTGTATTATTGCCTTCAACAAAAACATTGTTTATGTGGGAGATGGATACAATAGTAATAATAACTACTATAATCCATACGGTTCAAACGGATACGGTCAGCAATATGGTCAGAACATGTACGGAAACGGAGCAAATCAGCAGTACGGCCAAAACATGTACGGAAATGGGGCAAATCAGCAGTACGGCCAGAACATGTACGGAAACGGAGCAAACCAGCAGTACGGTCAGAACATGTACGGAAACGGGGCAAACCAGCAGTACGGTCAGAACATGTACGGAAATGGAGCAAACCAGCAGTACGGCCAGAATATGTATGGAAACGGCACAGCGCAAGGAGGAGATGCTCAAAATTCCTACGGTACATCAGAACAGCAGCCATGGAATGATGAGTATAACAACAAAGATTACGAATAAATAATAAGAATAAAGCGCATGAATAAAAGCTATAAATAAATGTTATAGTACAAATTTGTATCATTCTCTTGACATATAGAGTCAGAGGGCTATAATACAAAACAAGATTTAAATAAATATGTTCACCAAAATTCGTTGATGAGAACAAGGTCCGATTTGTATTTATTTTCAGAGAGCCTGTGGGCGGTGCGAACAGGCAATGATCAGATTGGAATATCCTCTCTAAGAAGCGGGCTGAAAGCATTAAGTGTGTCTGTAAACCTCGCCGGTGTCCACCGTTATATGGAAAGCATATGCTGGTATGCAGAGTGTCACAGTAATACACTGTGGAATCAGGGTGGTAACGCGGATTATTTCGTCCCTTTTCAGATTATGTCAATCTGGAAAGGGATTTTTTAATTCCATAAAAGAGTTTTAGTGAGCAGAAAAATGTTAAGGAGGCTTACAATGAAAGCATTACAAAAAGTAAGTAAATTTTTATCAGACTACACATCGATAGTTGTCATAGCAATCGCCGTAGTTACATTTCTGGTTCCGAATCTGATGGCCTGGGTAAATCAGATGCTGTTTGTGGATCCGGTATCCAACAAGTTCACATGTCAGTCAATCATTATCGGAATCATCATGTTTAGTATGGGACTTACACTTACGACACAGGATTTCAAGATACTTGCACAGAGACCATTTGATATATGTGTAGGTGCAATCGCACAGTATCTTATCATGCCGTTTCTCGCATTTGGTATCTCAAAGGCATTGAATCTGCCTGACGGAATCGCACTTGGACTTATCCTCGTAGGCTGCTGTCCCGGTGGTGTTTCTTCAAACATTATGTCATACCTCTGCGGTGGTGATGTGGCATTCTCAGTTGGAATGACAACAGTTTCCACATTGCTCTCACCATTTATGACACCGCTTCTGGTATCATTGCTTGCAAGCGGAACACATGTCTCAATCAAGGCACTTCCGATGTTTGTGTCAATCATTGAGACTGTAATCTTTCCTGTAGCGGTTGGATTTTTACTCAACTACCTGCTTGGAAAGAAAAAGGCATTTGCCGAGGCTCAGAAGGTCATGCCGGGTATTGCGGTGCTTGGTCTTGCATTCGTTGTAGGTGGTGTTGTATCATCACAGGGCTCAAAGTTCTTTACATCAGGAGTAGTAATTTTTGCGGCAGTTCTGTTACATAACGGACTTGGATATCTGCTCGGATACGGTGCAGGAAAGCTGGTAGGCATGAACACAGCCAAGAAGAGAACCATCTCTATCGAGGTTGGTATGCAGAATGCAGGTCTTGCCACAAACCTTGCTACCACTACAGCACAGTTTGCTTCAACACCTGAATCAGCCATCATCTGTGCAGTGTCATGTACATGGCATTCAATCTCAGGCACACTGCTTGCCGGAGCCTTTGCATTAAAGGACAAAATGGCTGCTAAAAAGGCAGAAGAAGCCGCTGAGACAAAGACAGCATAAAGAGAATGAATACCTATTATAACCGATTGGTAAATTAAACAAAAATCATAGAAATTAAAAATAAATTATGTATAAAATATTTATTGAAATTTGCTAAAAAAAGAGTAAATATAATATACAAATAAAATTAAGATAAACAAAAGAAAGAGGTAATAATATGAGTGGAATCTTAATGATGGTAATAGCCATTGTTGTGCTCGGTGGAGCATACTTATTATATGGCCGTTATCTGCAAAACAAATGGGGCATTGATCCAAATGCCAAGACTCCTGCCTACGAGATGGAGGACGGAGTGGACTATGTACCGGCCGATACCAATGTAGTATTCGGACATCAGTTTGCATCTATAGCAGGTGCTGGACCAATCAACGGACCAATTCAGGCAGCTATTTTCGGATGGCTTCCGGTTCTGCTTTGGATATTAATTGGTGGTGTATTCTTTGGAGCTGTTCAGGATTTTGCATCTATGTACGCTTCAGTTAAGAACAAGGGTCGTACAATCGGTTACATCATCGAGGAGTACATCGGTAAATTAGGAAAGAAATTATTCCTGTTATTCTGCTGGCTGTTCTGTATACTTGTTGTTGCAGCCTTCGCAGATGTCGTAGCCGGAACCTTCAATGGTTTTGCTGCTGATAAAGCAGGTGAGGTTACAAAGGTTGTAGCCAACGGAGCAGTTGCAACTACATCAATGCTTTTCATCATAGAAGCAGTTGCACTTGGTTTCTTCCTTAAATATTCTAAGTTCAACAAATGGATTAACACACTTGTTGCAATCGCATTACTTATAGTAGCTATAGCACTGGGACTCAATTTCCCAATGTATTTAAACCTTAGCGTATGGCACATAATTATATTTGCATATATACTTATAGCCAGTGTTACACCTGTATGGGCACTGCTTCAGCCACGTGATTACCTTAACAGCTACCTGTTAATCTTCATGATCGTAGGTGCGATAATCGGTGTATTTGTTGCAAATCCTGCTTGTAACCTTGATGCTTTCACAGCATTTGCAATCCCTGATGCAAACGGAAACCCACAGTATCTGTTCCCAATCTTATTCGTAACAATCGCCTGTGGTGCAGTTTCAGGTTTCCATTCACTTGTATCATCAGGTACTGCTTCTAAGCAGATAAAGAATGAGAAGAACATGCTTCCTGTTTCATTTGGCGCCATGCTTATGGAGAGTATGCTTGCAATCCTTGCACTTATCGCAGTAGCATCATTCAGTAAGGGAGAGGCAGCAGCTCAGGGACTTACAACACAGCCACAGATTTTCGCAGGAGCTATCGCAAACTTCCTGTCAGTAATCGGTTTACCACACTCACTTGTGTTCACACTGATTAACCTTGCTGTATCAGCCTTCGCTCTGACATCACTTGATTCAGTAGCCAGAGTCGGACGTCTGTCATTCCAGGAGTTCTGGCTTGATTCAGACACAGATGATGACAATATGAGTCCATTTGTCAAGCTGATGACAAACAAATACTTTGCAACAATCATCACACTGGTACTTGCATTCCTGCTTACAAAGGTAGGCTATGCAGAGATATGGCCACTGTTTGGTTCAGCTAACCAGCTCTTATCAGTACTTGCACTTGTTGCCTGCGCAGTATTCTTAAAGAAGACAAAGCGTCAGGGCTGCATGCTCTGGATTCCAATGGTATTCATGATGGCAGTTACATTTACTGCACTTGGCATGACAATCTACAAGCTTACAAAGGCATTATTCTCTGTAGGACTTGACCTTGGAAATTCATTACAGCTTATATTCGCAGTATTACTGCTCATCCTTGGTGTGCTTGTCGCAATTCAGGGTGTGAAGAAGCTCTGTGAGAAATCAGAAAGCAAGAAAGCTGCAGCTTAATATTTGAGATAGAAGTTGCAATTATTAATAGAAGTCAAAAGTCTCAGAATCCGCTAAATAAGCGGGTCCTGAGACTTCTTAGTTTATGTGGGTATGATGAATAAAAGAGGTAAAATATAATGGGAGCCTGATATCAGGCTCCCAATTCTCTGTCCTTTCCCATGAAAAATACTGCTAAAGATTCCGGACCAACATGGCTTCCGGTGCAGAAATCATAGGTGGTATTTATCACATCGCGCACCTTTATGCGCTTTTTAATCTGTTCAATCACATAGAGCGAATCCTCATATGCGTCTGCATGTGCGACTCCGATAATCTGATTTTCAGGGTCTGTAATGTTGTCGCATAACAGATTGACAAGCTCATTTAATACGGCTTTTCGGCCGCGACATTTTCTGAACTGTACAATATATCCGTCCTTGCTGCCCCTTAGGATAGGCTTGATGCTTAGCATGTTGCCAACCAAAGCGGTGGTTCCGCTTAATCTGCCGGTTCTTGCAATATACTTTAAATTGCCCACGGTAAACACACCGTTTAATCTGGCAGGATAGGTCTCTATCGTGTCAGCAACCTCATCAAAGCTCATGCCCTTCTCACGCATTTCGCTGGCGTATATTGCGAGAAGTCCCTGTCCGAGGGATGCATTTAATGAATCCACCAGGCGTATTTTTCTGCCGTTACTGCAATCATCAAGGACAGCATCGGCTGCGACACGGGCTGAGTTGTAGTTGCCGCTTATGTTTTTACTGAGGGAGAAATACAGGATATCCTTATCTGCCTCAATGATTTCCCTGAAGGTATCCTCAAAGATTCCGCTGCTGATAAGTCCGGTCTTTACCTCGGCACCTTCTCTTATAGCGTCATAGTATTCCTTTCCCTTTGCCCGCTCCTGTTCCGGTGTGAGGTCAGGCTCAAAGCAGGTCATTTCCTTTCCATTGACAAGGTTTACAAATGATAGCACCTTGATTTTATATTTTTTACATAGCTCTGCAGGAATGTTTGCCGCAGAGTCAACAATTATTTCAAACATATTTACCCTCGTATTTCTATAATAATGATATGATGGTCAAAAGGTATTTTGCCCCTTTAATCATAATAATTGGTTAACTGTAGTTATGCATCACATACATTGCAATTATATTCCATTAATATATGTGGTTGCAAAGAATAGTATATGTAGTTCTTAATACTATGTCAATGACTTTTGCTATGTTTAGTAAAAATTTAGAATATTTAGATAGAGTTATCAGGGATGTAGTGTTATAGTAGAAATAATAGATATATAGATTCAATGAAACAGAGGAAAAATATGAGTGATATAAAATTAGGCTGTCACGTAGGCATGGCAGGAAAAGATATGTTTCTGGCATCAGCCAGGGAAGCAGCGTCATATGGCGCGAATGTGTTTATGCTCTACACCGGGGCACCACAGAACACGAGAAGAAAAGAAATCTTTGAGCTCAACATAGACGCAGGCTGGGAATATGCACATGAGCATGGGATAAATGAGATAGTGGTCCACGCGCCATACATCATAAATCTGGCAAACACCGTAAAGCCTGAGACATACGAGCTGGCAGTGGAGTTTCTGGAAAAGGAGATAGTAAGGACCGCGGCAATGAAGAGCCGCATACTGGTGCTTCATCCGGGAAGTCATGTAAATGCCGGTGAGCAGGCTGGAATCGCACAGATTGTAAAGGGACTTAACACAGTGCTCAATCAGAATGATGACGATGTGTTTATCGCACTTGAGACGATGGCAGGAAAGGGCAGTGAAATAGGCCGTTCATTTGAGGAGCTTAAGGCAATCTATGATGGAGTGGACAGGAAGGAAAGGCTGCGTGTCTGCTTTGATACGTGCCATGTAAATGATGCAGGATACGATATTGTGAACCATTATGATGAGGTTTTTGCAGAGTTTGACAGGGTGATAGGGCTTGAGCAGATAGCGGTATTTCATGTGAATGACAGCTTAAATCCTCTCGGAGCACACAAGGACAGGCATGCAAATATAGGCAAGGGAACCATCGGCTATGACACATTGCACCGCCTGGTGCATGATGAGACCTTTGCAAATGTACCAAAGATTCTGGAAACACCATGGCTTTGTGAGGAGGGCTCTGCGAAGAAGACTATTCCTCCTTATAAAGAAGAAATTGAATGGCTTCTTAAATAAGAAGGTGGCTAAAAATGTATGGAGAGGTTTGGTATTACAGACAGTAAGATAATGGAGGCATAATAGATGAAGGAAAAAACCTACGAGGGAACTAAAAAAACACAGAATGGTTTAAAGAGAATGTTTTTTTCAGTGCTTGCGATATTATTGCAGGCAGTTTTCATGGTCTATATGTTTACAAGGCTAAATGAATATGCGGCAGCAATAAACACGACCACAAGCGTCCTGGCAATCATACTTGTGCTCGGACTGTACAATCGTGAGCAGACCGCATCCATGACTACACCGTGGATTATACTGATACTGGCATTTCCGATAATGGGAGTGTCACTTTACCTGTTAGTCGGACTAAACGGCGCACCGAATAAGATGCGTGCACGGTTTGAAGAGGTGGATTCCATGCTTCTTCCATGTCTGCCTGAAAACGCAGACATACTATCCGATATGTATGAAAAGGTGCCACAGGCAGCGGGAATTTCAACATACCTGGCCAAAAATGCACTTTATCCGGTATATCAGAACACGGATGTGACATATTATGATCAGGCGTCAAAGGGACTCGAAGCGCAGCTTAGTGATTTATCAAAGGCAAAGAAATTTATTTTCATGGAGTATCACGCCATAGAGGACAAGGAATCGTGGCACCGTATCCAGAAGGTGCTCACGGAGCGCGTGCAGGCAGGAGTCGAGGTAAGAGTGTTTTATGATGATATGGGCTCAATCTTTTTCATAGACAGGGATTTCTCGGAAAAGATGGAGAAGCTTGGCATCAAATGCAGGGTGTTCAACCCGGTTGCACCTGCCTTTAACATGTTTTTAAACAATCGTGACCATAGAAAAATCACGGTAATTGATGGAAAAATCGCATATACCGGCGGCTATAATCTGGCAAATGAGTACTTCAATGTGACACACCCATACGGAATCTGGAAGGATACGGGAATCAGGCTCGAGGGAGATGCTGTCAAGTCGTTTACCATCGCATTTCTCGAGATGTGGAATGCATCAGAGCGCAAGGTGCCGCGCGAGGTGGATGTATCGCAATATCTGCTGCACTATGATTATGAGGCAAAACAGAGTGGATATATCCAGCCATATGCAGACAGCCCTCTCGATAACGAGCAGGTGGGTGAGGATGTCTATATCAGCATGGCAAACAAGGCACAGCGTTATTGCTGGTTTATCACTCCTTACCTTATTATTACCGATGAGATGAGTCATGCACTGGCACTTGCCGCCAAGCGTGGAGTTGACGTGCGCATCATCACGCCGGGCATCCCTGATAAGAAACCAATATACAGCGTGACACGCTCCTTCTACAACCAGCTTGTGAAGCATGGTGTGAGGATTTTTGAGTGGACACCGGGCTTTTGCCATGCAAAGATGAGTGTGGCAGACGATATAATGGCAACCTGCGGTACCATAAATCTTGACTACAGAAGCCTTTATCACCATTTTGAAAATGGTTGTTTTATGGCGGATTGTGAAGTGGTGCATGAAATCAGGGATGATTTTATCAGGCTTTTCACTGAGTCAGCGGAGGTGACGGAGAAGTACAGGACCGGAAGAAGTGCAAGACGAAGGCTGGGGCAGTCAATTATGCGGCTGTTTGCAGGGCTATTGTAGACTGAAAATAATGTGTATCAGGGAAGTGAGAGCATATGAGTGATTACGACAGCAAAATCATCAGAAAGCAGATAAGAGTGTATGGCTCTGTGCAGGGAGTAGGTTTCCGCTACAGAACAGAGCACGCGGCAGAAAGCGTTGGTGCAACAGGCTGGGTGAGAAATGACCCTGACGGCTCGGTATTTATGGAAATACAGGGCACAGAGGAGCAGATAGACAGGGTATTTGCAATGGTGAGTCAGGGCACTTATGTAAATATAGAGAAAATGGATGCCAAATCAATACCGGTTGTTGAGGATGAGCGGGGATTTCATACGAGAGAATCGCTTGGAGACTTCTGGGGACTATGGCACAGATAAACGGAGGCATCATATATGTTTTTTATGATGGGAATAACGGACGGCAGGAAGGACTTTGACTTCAATCAGGTCATTACCTGCGATGAATGTGGCAGGTATGGCAGGTATCAGGTGTATATGACATACATGGTGCTGTCACTGTTTTTCATTCCGTGTTTTAAATGGAACAGGCACTACTATGTGCAGACCACATGCTGTAATGCACTTTACGAGCTTGATCCGGAAATAGGACGCAGGATAGCAAGAGGCGAGGACGTGGAGATATTGCCACAGCATTTGCAGCGTGTAAACCCGCAGTATGGTTATGGCTTTGAAAATGGAAGTGGAAATACAATAAAAAGATGCAGCAATTGTGGATATACAACTACAGAGGACTTTGAATTCTGCCCGAAATGCGGCAGGAAATTATAATGCAATGGCTTTATAATAGAAAATGAAAATTAAAGAATACATAACCTTAAAAACAAAGCGATAAACTTATATGGAAATTTAGGAGGAAAACACATGGAAACATGGTATTACGAGGTGGTGTCAATAGACGGAGACTATGCAAATCTAAAGAGATGCGATATTGAATCAGACGATCTGAAGCTTGTGGCAAGGGCACTGCTCCCACCAGAGATTATGGAGGGAAGCAGACTGAAATACGAGCTGATGCAATATGAGATAATTTAGTAACATATAACCTTGAAGTAGGAGATGTTAAGAATGCAGCAGAAATCGACACAAAAAATACTGCTATTTAGTGTAGCAGCACAAAAAGTGGAAAAAATAAAAGTCCTGTGCAAAACTCTTGGAATATCGGTGCAACAGGTGGAAAAATCAGATTACGGACAGAAGCTCGGTGCGATAGCAGGAATAACCGGATTCAAAAAGGATGGTTCAAGGTATAGCGGAGCCGATTTCCCGGCGGAGCTTCTGGTCTTTTCAGGTATTAATTCATCACAAATGGATATCTTTCTGGCGGAATATAAGAAGGCGGGAATCGAACCAATCGGATGTAAGGCCGTCGTGACACCGGATAATGTATTTTGGAGTGCCGATAAGCTGTTTCGGGAGATATTTAAAGAGCACTTGTTTATGAGCAGGTAAATTGTAAATGTTATTATAAAATGAAAGAAAAACCTCTATCGTGCAATTTCTAATAATTTTTTCTTTATATTTGTGAGATAACTTCTACTTACAGGAATGGTAACGTTATTTGGCAAAAAAAGTTCATTAATTCTTAGAGATAAAACTTTATTGATATTAACAATATAAGATTTGTGAGCTCGAATAAAAAAAACTGGGAGTCGTTTTGATATTTCATTTAAAGAAATTCTTTCGACAAATACATTTGATGTAGTATGAAGGATTACATCATGTCCATTTTTTTCTATATACATTATATCATTGTAAGGTATGCTAATAATATCGTTGCCCTTGTGATAATAATAAAATTCTCGACTAAATAAATGAATAAATTTATCGAGACAATTATTTATTGTGCCATAGTTAATTGGTTTTAAAAGATAGTTGAATGCTTGAACATCATAACCATCAAATACATATTCCTTAAATGCAGTAAGAAATATAATAATACCTGTGTAACCGCTTTCTCTGAGCTGTTTGCATGCATCAATTCCGGTGAATGAGTTATTGCAATTTAATTCGATATCAGAAAAGAATAAATCACATTTTAGAGTAGGCAAGGATTTAATAAATTTTTTATATGAATTAAGCCAAATAATATTTATTAAAATCCCTGTGTTAGCAGCCCATTTTTTTATTGAGTCTGAGAGTGTTATGAAATCACTTTTATTATCTTCAAGAATTGTGATGTTAATAATCATTAATTATCCTCCAATCAATTATCTAAAGGAAATAAAATAGAAACTGAGAAAATCTCAGTGCCGGGATCAAATTCTATGATGCCATTATATTTTTTTACAATCTCATTAATCCTTTTTATTCCGATGCCATGTTCGTTTTTATTAGAAGTTTTTGTGGTTAAAAGGTTGCCATTTCCTCCATAAAGGTATATACCATTTGAACTATTTGATATAAATAGTAGTAGCATATTGTTATATGGTTTAATTTCAATTTGAAGTCTACGTTTAGTCATGTCTAACTTACAGTTGGCTTCTATTGCATTATCAAGTAAATTACTAATTAATGAACACAAATCCATATCTGAAATGTTATAATTAGCTGGAAAATGAATCTGATGTTTTATAGAAATATTATTATCTAGTGCTTTCGAGAGTTTTGCTGTCATAATACAGTCAATGGGGATTATTCCAGTTGAGATTGTATATGATGTCCTTTCTATAGAGTTATTTATCTGGTATATGTATTTTAAGGCGTCAGAATTTTTTCCGTTTTCTACAAGTTTATATAGAATGCTCATATGGTTCATGATGTCATGTTTAAATACCCTAAGACTATGGGTGGAATTAATTATTTCCTCATTTTGTCGAGCTTCCATTTGATTAATTGTAATACTCTGAATAAGTCTGTCATTTTTTTCTTTTTCTTTTCCAAGTCTATAAATATATATAGAAATATATACAAATAAAAATAGTGTAAGTCCGAAAATAAATAAGAGTAAGTGGAAAAAGTTTTCAGCGTATATTGACTGTTTTAATAAAATAATAAGTACAATCTCTTCTAATATGACACATATAGTAGAAATTATGAAATAGGAAATTTTATCAAGTTTTCCTAAAACAAACACCTGTGGAGTAAAAAGCAAAAATATGATTACAAACAAGGCAATTATGGATATATATATTAAGGAAAAAAGTATTCGCATATTTCCCAAATATAATACCTGCGAGAGATTTATATTATAAAACTTTATTGGTATTAATAAAGTCAAAGCATCTGAAGTTATTAGTATCAGGCAATAGATAAAAGAGACAAAAAAACTATTAAAAATAGGATTAACAAAAAATAATATTAAGAAAATAATATTAAGTAATAGTACAGATGTTAAAGAAATAATGGTAGATATCTTGCTTATATTCATAAGAGTAATTAATAGTGATTTACATAGTATGAATAATGTTTGTTCAGCCGTATGATAATGATATTGACGTTTAGTAAATTTTGCATTGCAAATTACAGCAAATAGAAACGATTCTAATAGATTTATTATAAATTCCCAAATTATGTTAAACATATATTCTACTCCTTGATTAGTGTAAGTAAATTATAACAGATGCTCTTTTTTTCTACAATGAGCAATAACACTATCAGCAAGCTATTCACAGCCAATTTTATGTCGTTTGCGCCAAATATCTTGTATAAATTCATAAATTGTGTAATTCTTAGATTAAAATAAATATTCAGAACCGCCTAGTGAATATTTGTAAAACTGTACGATGCTCGTGCTTTCACGAGACTGCGAAGTAAATTTTGATCATATCTATGGAATGGCTCTATTCGAGCTACCTTGAGAACAAGAAAATCTCTTAACAGAAAGGTATACATAAATGAAGAAAAATAAAATACTAATTGGTGTTATATCAATTATGTTTGCAGGAATAATTACATTGGGGATAATAGAATGTAACAATAGAAATACAAAGGATAACGATAAATTATTTGTTGGAAATGGCAAATTTTATCAAGCAAAAAGGTTGAATGGATTGGGTGCCATTTATGATGACGACTATATTTTTTTTGATTGTGAGAATCAAATATATGAATCGTATAATTATTCTAATAAAAAAAACGACAAAAAGCTTAATGTGAATTGCAGAAACTCAGCTTGTTCACACAGCAATGATACGTGTGAAGCATATGTTGAACTTGGTGAGTATTTTGTTTTCAATAGTAAAATATACAAATATTATAACAAAAGTAAAGTTGTATCAGGTGAAAATAGGTTGTATGGTTCTATTGTTGAGGAAGAATCAGGAAAAACGGTCTTTAAAAATTCTATTCCAACTGATATGTCATCAGAATTAGCAATTGATGATAGTGAGGCTATTTTATATGTTAGGGTATTGTCGGATGATATAGTAAAAGTAGATGGTGATAGACATGCCTATTTGTTGGACAAGAATTTTAATATTATATACTGTCATTACAATATTGGCAAATTTCCATGGGGAGCTATTTTGAATGGAAATTATTACTATATCAATGATATAAATGAAATTGTCAAGGTAAATTTAACAACGTTTGAGAGTAAATCAATAGCATCAAATGGTAAGGCTTTTATGGCGGATAACGATGAGAATTTTATATATTATTCAAATGAATTTAGCGAATTATATAAGTTGTCACCGGATGATGAAAGTTCTATAAAAATAGCAGATAATGCGCTTTTCTTTTCTGTACAGAATAAATATATATATGCCAGTGGTGGAGATAATGGTAACAAAATAATATATGATAAAAACGGAAAAATTATTGCCGATTATTCAGCTTGTGTAAATATGGGAGCTGATTCTGCCTTTCAAATAAATGATAAAATATATACAATATTTAATGGTGGTGTAGCTTACATGGATCTTGATGGGAAGAATTATGGTGAGATGATGCAATGAGATATGAAATTAAAAAAATATTATCATGTAAAATACTTATGATTTCTATGATTGTGGCTTTTATTTTTTCAATGGCAATTTCATATAATGCATATGCTAATGAGAAAATAGATTTAAGAGAGTTTTCTGCATATATTGGTGATTTTTCAGAACGAAAATATGATGTGATAGAGCAAAAAGTAATGGAGTTACAAAACGAATATGAAGAAACACAAAATGTAGATGTAATGGATGAAATGTTTGTTTATCTGACATTGGATAAAGATGCTTTAAATTGTCATAATGTTGTTGAATATAGGGATAGTGTTATTTCTGATTCAGAAATTAAAATAAAAACTGAGTCTGGATATTATAAGAGAATGAACGAAACGATAAATAAATTATATGGAAAGAAGACTAATCTTGTAATTGGAGAAAGTGAGACTTTAAATGAAGTATATGATTTATTTTGCGTAACTGATATTGTAGATATTGTATTTATTATTGTAATTATTTTATTTTCTTCTTTTTTGTTTTTGAATGAACATAATAACAATACATTTTATATGATTAAATCATCATATAGAGGTGGGAAGTTATCTTATCGGAATAAAATAGTGGTAACATTATTTTTTTCGATAATGGCATCAGTGGTTGAAACTTTGGGAATGACAATATGGTCAGTTTTTTGGAATAAAATAGATCAATGGAATACATCAATTCTCTTAAATAACGCTTTCTTACATTCACCTTATAGTATTACTTTATTTGAGATGATAATTGTAGTAGTAATTATGAGGGCAATTGGTTTTTTTGTATTATCTAGTGTATTTATTTTTGTTTCTTTATTTTTTAAAAGTAATATTGTGCCGATAGCGATTAATACATTTATTGGTCTGGGAGGTATAGCAATTAATTATATTTTATCAGGAAAATATTTTGCTTTATCTGGTGGCACAATCAGAGAAGCTGAAAATTATGATATTCTTAGAAAGTATACACCGTTTCCATTGATTAGTGAAAGTGTCAATTATTTTAAGGAATATGAACCTATTAATTTAATGGGAGTTCCAATTCAGTTATTAAGTTATTCTTTAATAATTAATCTGGTTTTTGCAATTATAGTGATAGCGCTGGGTTACTATTTTTATAACACGAATTTTAGGGAAAGTTGAGTTCAAAAATATCATGCTAGAGTTAATTGATATAAAAAAAAGATATGGCAGTAAAGAAGTATTGCATGGAATCAGCATCAAATTTGAAAATGGTATTTATGGATTGATTGGACCAAATGGATCTGGTAAATCTACTATTATGAATATAATGTCAGATGTTTTGGATATGAGTTCAGGCAAAATTTTATATAATGGAACTGATATAAAAGAATTAGATGACAGATATAGGGAAAAAATTGGTTTTTTGCCACAAAATGTAGGTTATTATCCAAATTTCACAGCAAAAAAAACCATAGAGTATTTTGGGTATCTTAGAGGTGTAAATAAAAAAGAATTAGATTCAAACGTGGAACAGGTGTTAAGGGATGTTAATTTGTATGAGAATCGTAACGATAAGGTTAAATCTTTTTCAGGAGGAATGAAGCAAAGACTTGGAATTGCAATAACATGTGTAGCTAATCCGGAGATTATTATTTTTGACGAGCCGACAGTGGGACTTGATCCGGAAGAAAGGGCAAGATTTAAAAATCTAATTAGAAAATTATCTAAAACAAAAACTATTGTATTATCAACACATATTTTATCAGACGTAGAGGAAGTGGCTGACTATATAATATTGATTAAAGAAGGATGTCTGACAAAATTTGAGAAGATTGGTGGGAAGGATAATGAATAATGTTACCAAAATGGAATTATACAAAGTTCTTTCAAAACCTCAGGTATATATAATTTTTGTTGTTGGACTAATTATTCAAAGTATCATGGCGGGACAGATGAGAACAACTATGTTTAATGGATATCATAAGTCTGTGTATGAAAATTATATGAATGAAATGGAAGGCGAATATTCAATTGAAAAAAAAGAATACATTAATTCAGAATATCAGAAATTCCAAGCTATTATGGATGATGAGCAAAAGAATGAAATTGCATTTAATAATGGCAAAATAGATGGTAAGGATTATCATTCTATAATCAACGAAGAAAAGAAAGCTCAATATAGAATAGCAACTGTCAAATACATTGTTGAGAAAACAGAGTATTATGATAGTCTGGATAAAAGTGCACAATATTTTTATGATATTGAAATAAGTGATTATATTGAAAATTTGAGGTTTAATGTTATACCTATAATAGTTATTTTATTGATTGTGGTACCTATGTATACAGATGATATATATGCAGGAACATTAGCTATGATTAAATCATCTAAAAATGGAAGAATGATATTGTTAAAATCGCGGCTGAACATTAGTTTATTAATTTCGTTGTTGATATGTATATTATTTGCATTTATTGAATTTGTGACAAAGTACATTATATTTGATTTAGGAAATCTGAATGCAGGGGTTGAAAGTCTGATGATTGAGAGGACTATGCATTTACCATATATTATATCGGACTTGTCTATATGGCAATTTATTGTTTTATTATATCTGTTCTATCTTATAATCTCGGTTATGATTAGCATAATTGGTTTATTAGTTTCTAAAATATCACGAGGAAATATAGAAGCATTTTCAATAATGAGCGTTATTATTGTAGGTGTTTCATATATTTTAAATATTTTGTGACTGATATGTAATGACCTTTCAATAAATGGTATCATTTTAAAGAGGTGGTAAATATGTGTAAGGCATGGGATGACCATAAAAAGCGTAGTATTCAGGAAGGTAGATATCTTGAAATATATTCGTTAGTACAGGATGGCATAATAGAGCCGGAATTAGGAGCAAAGCGACTGAATATGACGTTTGCAGACTTTGAAAGGGCGATGCAAAAGGCGGGATACAAGCTCTAATCAACCAGTCCCTTATTCTTCCACTTTCCGCTCTTCCAGCGCAGCACCATGCCGACGGCCCTGATGCACTCGTCACTTGCGAGTCCGATGTAAGCACCGACTGCGAGAAGCCCCAGATGCAGTCCGAAGAAGTATGTTCCACCGACCGCCGCAAGATACATGAAAACAGCACCCATGACAACCGGGAATACGGCGTCACCGCTTGTCTTCAGTGCCTGACCATAGACCAGATTGGTGACTCTTCCAAGCTCCAGCACAATATCGATGGCGAGAAGCTTTGTGACAAGATTTATCATCTGTACGTCATTCGTGAAGATTCGCACAATGTAGTTACCTAAAAGCGCAAATGTGATAGAAAGGCAGGATGCCGTAATCACACCGTAGATAGCGGCCTTGCGAGTGCCCCTATCACATTCGTCATACTCCTTTGCTCCGATATGCCAGCCGGTCAGGATGGCATTTGCCTGAGCTAAGGCAGCACCGATACAGTACGAAAAGTTAGCAATCTGTATGGCATAAGAGCGCGCAGTGACGTTCAGTCCGTCAGCATCCATCTGGTTCATGAATCGCACTACAAGAGTCATTGCGATATTGTAAAGCGCGGTTTCACAGGCAGACGGGAAGCCAATCTTTATAATCTGTCCGAGAATTTTTCCGGGAGCTATGCGCTCGGGACTGTCCTTTGCCTTGATGAGCACAGCGCCCATTGTGGCAACAATAATCAGATTGATAATACGTGAAATAACCGTTGCTGTGGCAACACCCATAACGCCCCAGTTCATTACAAAGAGGAAAACAGCGTTAAGTATAAAGTTAATGACATTTCCAATAATTGATGCCCAAAGTG
>OFPS01000580.1_pt1 | contig 34182 bp, 27 predicted proteins | sample 1542111 | NCBI WGS metagenome assembly OFPS01 (sample SAMN04209233, study PRJEB22552) | human gut metagenome | biome: gut; material: feces | host: Homo sapiens | place: USA: Oklahoma | reverse complement strand
AGGAACAACTGCAAGAGTTGATGCGGCGCAACGACGCGATCTGTCAGGAAATGGGTCTTCCTGTCTTTGAAGTGACCGCGCAGCAGGCCCGCGGCATGGGCGGTGCGGAATACCACACGGCGCTGAAAGGCCAAAGCTGGAAGCTGCGGCTCATGAATACCATCGACGAGTGCATGAAATACGCCGCCGATAGGGACGCCTTCGTTTCCCTGATGGAATCCGAGGGCTACGCCGTCCGCTGGGAGGGTACCCGCAAGTACATCACCTACACCACGCCAGACGGCATGAGGTGCCGCGACAACAAATTACACGAAGAAAAGTATTGCAAGGAGGCCATGGAACATGAATTCAGAATACGCGCAGAGCTCGTCAAGAGAAAATTCCATCGAGCAGAGGAAATCGGCGGAGGAATTGAAGCGGATGAACCAGTCGAACAGCGCATTGGCAAATACACCGCCGCAGATGATGCAGCCCATTGTGATCCAGTGCGATCTGCCGCAGGCGATGAACAAGCTGACGGAACAGGCAGACGGAATAAACTGGGAGCTGGAGGAAATTCGGAAGGCCCTGCCGGAGCTGAAAACGCACGTCGACCTGACACCGGTGCAGCAGTCGCTCACGGAGATGCAGAGATCGCTGACCGAGATGAACAAACTGCTGGAACGGGTTGGGAACCTGAGCGAGAAGTATTCCTCCAAGTGGATCGACTGGCTCCCGGACTTCAGCCTGCTGGTGGCCCTCAAGTGGATCATGCTGGTGCTGATCCTTGGCACGGCGGCACTGGCGGGTTGGTATGGTGCGGCGGCGATCCGCGGCCTGTTCCTCTGATGTCCGCCGTGGCCGGACTGACCGCTGTGGGGACATTGATGGACGAGGATGAAGACGCCGAGGAAAAGCGGCGGCGCATAGAGGCGGAAATCGCCGCTGAAAACTTCGGCGCGGCGATTGGCTTCGCCACGGGCGCGGCTCTGGCGGTGAAAGAAAAATTGGACGAACAGGTTGCACGGGAAGAACAGAAAAAGCGACAGCATGAGCAAACGATGGGAGGATTAGGATGAAACAGGATTGGGAAATTTATCGTGACACGGGCATCCTCGGCGCCTACCGGCCGGAGCAGGTTATCCTACGCCGCTCCGAGGACGGCGGCGTGGAAACGTTGTTCCGTGACAGCACAGCCAAATGGGAGGGCGATGACCTCACCCGTCAACGGGCGATGCTGGTCGGTGGGAAGTGCTTCCTTGTGACCTCTGTGTTCCCCGGCGGCGCATCGGCAACACCCACAGACAAGCTCCTGCAACTTATCGACACAAAGTTAGAGCGGGAGCATCATGAGCAGTAAAATTCCGGTAGACTTGCGAGAGCCGGTACGGTATACTTCGTGTTACCGTACCGGCCTGCCCCAACGAAAAGGAGGTAACTATGGCAGGTCAAGAAAATCAGCAATACACCGTACTCTACGGGCGGCTCAGTCAGGAGGACGAGCGGGCCGGAGAGTCCAACAGCATTCAGCACCAGCGCACCCTGCTGGAGAAATACGCAAAAGAAAAGGGCTTCGAGAACACCATCTTCCTTGCGGATGACGGCTACTCTGGTACGAACTTCGAGCGGCCTTCATGGAAAAAGATCGTGGAGATGATCGAAGCGGGACAGGTGGCGAACCTCATCGTAAAGGACGCCTCCCGCTTGGGGCGTGAATACCTTCAGGTGGGCTACTACATGGAGATATATTTCCCCCAGAAGAATGTCCGCTTCATCGCTGTCAACGATGGCGTGGATTCCACGGTGGAGAGCAGCAATGACTTCAACCCCATCCGCAACTGGGCCAACGAGCTTCACGCCAAGGATACCAGCCGCAAGGTCCGCGCGGTCATGAAAATGAAAGCGGAGCAGGGAGAGCGGCTGGGCGGCAGACCGCCCTACGGCTATCGGAAAAGTGATGGTGATGCCAACACGCTGGTTCCCGACGAGGACACCGCACCTGTGGTGAAGCGCATCTTCTCCCTCTGCGCCGCTGGAAACGGCCCCAAGCGGATCGCCACCATCCTCACCAAAGAGCAGGTGGTGAACCCGTCCAACGCCTACTACCGCAAGACCGGGAAAAGCCATCGAGGACTGGACACCACCAGACCCTGCCTGTGGTCTTCCAACAGCGTCACCAGCATTCTGAACAATGAGGTCTACCTCGGACACTCGGTTGGGCTTCGCACCACTACGATCTCCTACAAAAACAAGCAGCGTGTGGAGCGCCCCGAGAGTGAGCGGTTCGTGGTGAAGAACACCCACGAAGCCCTTGTCACGCAGGAGCAGTGGGACATCGTGCAGGAGGTGCGTCAGCACAAAAAGCGTGTCCCCAAGCACATGGACGAGCCGAACATCTTCTCTGGACTGGTGTTCTGCGCGGATTGCGGCAAGCCGCTGGTGCTGCACAGAGCCAGCACGATGAAGCGGACAGAGTACAACTTCAAGTGCTACACCTACGGCAAAAAGGGCAAGACCGTCTGCACACCGCACCATATCCGGGAGTTTGAACTGAAAGCCGTTGTGCTGGAGGACTTACGCCGGGTGACGCACTTCGCGCGGATGAAGGAAAAGCAGTTCGCCGCCTACATCGGCAGCAAGAATACGCTGGAGCTGCGGCGTGAGATGAACACGATCCAAAAAGATCTGGATACCATGCGGCGGCGCAGAGAGGAACTGTCCAAGCTGTTCAAGCGGCTCTATGAGGACAATGTGCTGGGGCGGGTGACCGATGAGCAGTACCGGATGCTGGCGGGCGATTACACCGTCGAACAGAAAGCGTTGGAGGAACAGATCCCCGAAAAGGAGGCCCGGCTGGAAAAGCTGAAAGCCGCCTCCGCCAACGTGAACACATTCGTTGAGAAGGCGAAGCAGTACACCGCCATCGACGAGCTGACGCCGGAGCTGCTGCGGCTGTTCATCCAGAGGATCGAGGTAGGCGAGCGGACGGAGAAATACTCCCGCAGCTCCCACCAGAGCATCCGCATTGTGTACCGCGACATCGGCACGGTGGACAGCGCGATGGAGCAGGGCGAGGCGCAGCCGCGCATTGCGCCGCCCCTGAGTGAGGTATTCCAGCTTCCCGCATAATAAAAACAGAGAAAAAAACGCAAGAAGCGGACAGCAAACGCTGTCCGCCCCCTTGCAAGACATGGTGTCAACTTGTGTCCCTACGAACATTACCCGAAACGATCCGAGGTGAGATAAAGTCCCTCGCAGGACGAATTGGGCAAAAAATAGATGAGCCTTGACGGATAACCGGGAATCGTCAAGGCTCATCACGTATTCTTGGGCTCTAACATCAATTTAACCTCGCTTTCGGGGATTTGAAAGGGACTTGCTGTTCGGTCGGGTTGGTTGCTTCCTTTCTGTATCTATAAGATAGCACGGAGCGACCTGAAAATCAATGCAAGGAAGGAACAAGCTTTCCTGCAAATAATTGGGCATAACAATGAAATGATGCTTGCACGTGCAAGAGACGATTGACTTCTATGCAATGTTGGGGTATCATTAAATTGTTGAGGGCTTTCACGACACCGTGAAAGCCCTCTTTTTGTCATTTTGGGGATACAGTTTTTTTACTTACGGCTTTCTGCCGTTGCAGAAGTAGAAGACCGTGAGAAGGCCAGGGCCGCAGTGCGCGCCGATGACAACGCCGAGGTTGCTGATGGTGATCTCGCCCATGTCCGGGAACGCGGCGCGAACTTCATCGCGCACGTGCTCGGCGTCGGCAAGGCAGTCGGCATTGAGAATATGCATCGTAAGGCCCTTGGTGTCGACCTCCTTGAGGTCGTCCGTAATGCCGCGCAGGATCTCTGCGAGCGCAGCCTTTCTGCCGCGTACCTTCTTGGCGACGTCGAGTGTGCCGCCGTCGGGCACGTACAGAACGGGCTTGACCGAGAGGAGAGAGCCGACCAGCGCCGAGGCGTTGGAAACGCGGCCGCCGGCCTTGAGGTAGTTGAGATCGTCCACGGTGAAGCGGTGGGCGATCTTGAGCTTGTGCGCTTCGCCCCACGCAATGACCTCGTCATAGTCCATGCCCTCTTCCATGCCCTCTTCCATGCGCGCGACCATGCTCTCGACCAGAAGGCCGAGGCCGCCGGAGATGCAGAGCGTGTCCATCACATAGATCTTGCGGTCGGGGTGCTTTTCGCGCGCCATCTGCGCGCCGAGCAGCGCCTTTTCATAGGATACGGACATCTTCTTGGACATATCGAGGAAGATGACGTCCTTGCCGGTATCGAGCAGGGAATCGAAGAAGTCGCAGTAGATATATTCGTTGATCATGGAGGTCTTGAGCAGATCTCCGTTGTTGCGCATGCCCTGATATACGGCAGCGCGCGATTCCTCGCGGCAATCGTCTTCATACAGCTTGTCGCCGATCGTGTAGCTGTAGCTGATGAAGGGAATGCTGTGCTTTTCCAGATAGTCCCTCGTGAGATCAGAGGTGGAAGATGTGGCGATGATATAGTTTGGCATAGTACCAATCCTTTCCCGTCTGATGATGGTAGTCGTTTTGAAGAATACTTCAACGCCAGTATAAAAAATTTTGCGGCGTATGTCAATTCAAACATTCTTGATGTGCGTTTTGGGAAAAAGCAAAATGATATTGCAATTTTACTGACACTGTGCGCATAATGGAGGCAATAAGAGACCGTCTGGTTCCTGATGCTTTTCATTATTTTTGCCCGTCTTTCGCGCCGATGCCGGCGCGAAAGACGCAGGGAGGCTGATGCGGAGGTGCGATCGATGCAATCCAAAGAAATCAACATTCTCAGTATCATGAAGGATCTTGTTTCGGTGCAGAGCGATACCGGAACAAGACAGGAGGAACGCGCAGCGGAGAAAATTGCCGAGTACTTTGAAAGCGACGCGTACTTTGCCGCCCATCCGGATCACTGGGGGCTGTGCGACACGGGAGATTTTCTCGGCCGCCGCGTTGTCTGGGCGCTCAAAGAGGGGAAAAGCCGCAAGGTGCTGGTGCTGACCGGCCATTACGATGCGGTCGAGACCGACTGCTACGGTGAGCTCAAGCCGCTTGCGTTGGAACCGGACGCGCTGCGCGAGGAAATGCTGAGACGAAAGCTTGGCGACGAACGCTTGCAGCAGGAGCTTGCCGGCGGCGACTGGCTGCCCGGACGCGCAACGGCCGACATGAAAGGCGGGCTTGCCATCGGCCTTTATCGCCTTCTGACGCTGCCCGAGGACGCGGAGACAGGCGTTGCCTTTGTCGCTGTCTGCGACGAGGAAAATGTCTCCGCCGGGATGCGCGGCGCGGTCGATGTGCTGCTGCATCTGAAAGAGCGTTTTGGCATCGACTATCTTGCGTCTCTCATTCTGGAGCCGCAGCTGCCGCTGGCGGGCAAGGAGTTCATGCTCTATAACGGCAGCATCGGGAAAGTCCTTCCGGTGATCGTGGCGAAGGGAAAGCTTGCCCACTGCGGCGAGCCGCTCAAGGGGCTCAACGCTGCCCACATGATCGCAGAGATCGCCGCGCGGATCGACATGAATACCGACCTTGTCACCGAGGACTTCGGTTTGTCCTCGGCGCCGCCCGCCGTGCAGCAGATGTGCGACCTCAAGACAACCTACGATGTGTCGCTGCCGTCCCTCGCAGCGTTGTGCGTCAACCTGCTCTTTTTGGGCGGCGGACAGACAACAGAGCGCGCGATCCAGCGCCTTCGGACGATCTGTGAAGAGGCGGTCGCATCTGTGATGATGAAATATGAATCCGCCTGCGCGTTTGCCATGCAGCGCGGGCTCCTGCCCGAAGCGGAAAAGCTGCGCGGCACGCCGCGCGTTCTGCTGCTCTCCGAGCTTGAGGCGATGGCGGCTGCGAAAAATGACGATTTTCCGGCGTGGAAGACGGCGCAGGCGCAGCTGCTGAGGGAGAAGATCGAGCAGGGCGGGCTGACGCTGCAAAACGCGAGCATACAGTACATTCAGCGCGTGCTCGAATGCTCCGGCGAGGAAGAGCCGATGGTCGTCATCGGGATCGCGCCGCCCTATTATCCCGCGGTCTGCAATGCCTATCTTCCTGCGGACGGGAGCGACATTGCGGAAAAAGTCCGCGCCGTTGTTGAAGGCAGCTACCACATGCAGCTTTCCGTGATCCCTTATTTTACCGGCATCGGAGACGGCAGCTATATGACCTGCACCGCTCCTGCGCAGGAGCGCGCGCTTCTTGCCAACCTGATGTCACTCCCTGCCTCGATCTACGACATTCCCTTTGAGTCCGCTGCCCGGCTCAACGCGCCCGTTTTTTACCTCGGGCCGCGCTGCCGGGCGATCCACCAGTGGTGCGAGCGTGTTTACCTGCCTGACCTGGTGGAGATCGTTCCCCATATTATTGACCATATTCTCGGTTTGCGGTGAGAAAACGGAAATAAATACGGCAAACTGTGACTTTGTTACAGAACGGCGCGGCGCGGCCTGCTATGATGAGGCCATCACAAGGAAAGAGGTATCGGAAATGAAAATCAAACTCAATCCCGACCAGGAGATCGTTCAGACCATTCGCGAAGGGCTCAAGCGCACCGGCGGATACTGCCCCTGCCGCGTGGAGCGCACCGAGGAGACCAAGTGCATGTGCAAGGAGTTTAAAGATCAGATCGCCGACCCGAACTACGAGGGCTTCTGCCACTGCATGCTTTACTACAAATCCTTGCAGGACTGAGAGAAACGACGGTACAGGACATCTGCAAGCGGAAAGCAGAAAATTGCAAAATACCCGCCCGGCTTTTTTCAACAAGCCGGGCGGGTTGCCTATTGTGCTTTGGCGAAAAACACCGTATACTGGTGAAAAACAAAGGAAGGCAGACGGTGCATGAATACTTTGATCGAATTATACGACGAGCGCGCCATTGAAAACATTTTGGCGCCGGATATGTTCCGCCCGCAGCGCATCGTCTACCTCTGCCCCGGTGAGATCGTGCGGGACCGCACGCGGCAGGAGAAGCTCGCTGCCTTTTTTCAGCGGCGGGGTTGGGATCCGGAACTGGTCTTTCTGGAATCAAGCCTGTTCAAAGCGGACCGTATTCTGCGCCAGCTCGTCACCGTCGGCGAAAAATACCCGGACTGCGCCATCGATGTGACCGGCGGCAGCGACGCCGCCCTGTTCGCGGCGGGAATGTTTGCTGCGCAAAAGGGCGTGCCAGCCTTTACCTATTCCCGAAAGAAAAACAGCTTTTACGACATTTCCGGCGCGGCCTTCGCAGACGATCTGCACTGTGACCTTCTTTATTCCATCGAGGACTTTTTTCTCATGGCGGGCGGAACGCTGCTCCCCGGGCGGGTGGACAACCACGTATTGTCCCGCTATCTTCCGGATTTTGACCTGTTTTTCGACTGCTTTCTGCGCTTTCGGCGGGAATGGCCGAACATTATCTCTTATATTCAGCGGGTGTCGCCCTCCGAGTACGGGCAGATCCCGCCCCTCAGCATTGAGGGCGGCTACACCGTGAAGGGCGAGCATGGGACGCGAAATACCGCCAACGAAGAAGCACTGCGCGCGCTTGAACGCCTTGACTTCATTCGCGCGCTCACGATTGTTCCCGGCGAGCGTGTGTCCTTCCGCTTCCGCGACCTGAATACCAGGGCGTGGCTGCGGGACGTGGGCAGCGTTCTGGAGCTTTACACCTACAAGGCCTGTCTCGACTCCGGTATTTTTCACGATGTCATCAGCAGCGCCGTGGTGCGCTGGGACGACGTGGTGGGCCACAGCAGCGTTTCCAACGAGATCGACGTGATGGCGGCGCGGGGTGTGATCCCGCTGTTCCTCAGCTGCAAGGCGTGCGACATCAAAACGGAGGCGCTCAACGAGCTTGCCATCTTGCGCGACCGCTTCGGCGGCAAGGGCGCCAAGGCGGTCATCGTTACGACTGAGCCCTGCCACTCTGCCGCCCGTCACCGCGCCGCCCAGCTGGGCATCGCGGTCATTGATCTGGAGGAACTCAAAACGGGCCAGCTCGTACACCGGCTGAAGGTGATCATGAAAGCAGAATAAAGAACAATACGGAGGATCTCCTGACCCTCCGTATTGTTCTTTTGATTTCAATTAGCCGTAGGCGCGGACGAAGGTAGTGCTGCCGCCCTCAGCGGCGTCGAAGAGGTTCACGCCGGAGACGGGGATGACGCGCAGAAGGTCGTTCTCGCTGTCGTAAAAGTCGAGAAGAAATGTGCCGCCGCGCACGTCGCCGTTGCTGTTGTAGAGGTTGAATCGGTAGATCATGCCCTGCTCGGTCATGCCAAGGTAGGTGCAGTAGCCGCCGTAGTCAATGGACAGATCCTCCATATCCTCCATGAAATTCTCGATGCTCGTGAAGCCGTTTTCGCTGAAAGAGAGGAAGTAGCCGCTCGTATAGCTGCCGCCGCCATCTACACCGTGCCGAACCTCTGCATACCAATCACCGGTGACGGGGAAGGGCATGGCGTTTGCCATCGGCGTGATGCGCCCGGCAAGGTCGTAGCGCTCACCGTTTTGATCCACGGCGTACACGGTCTGGTAGCCCTCTTCGTACCCGCCCTCGCGCTCGCCGTTTTCAAATCGGGCGATGTCGTGCAGCCCGTAGAGCGGGCCGCCGGAGCAGAGGAAGCCATTGTCCAAGCCGCCGAAAATGTCCGCATACTCCACTGTGCCACCCTTGGTGAGCAGGAAAACATAGGGAGCCATCCCGTTGCCGAAGGTGCCGACAAAAATGTCCTGATACTCGCCGTAGCAGGCGGCGATGGGATAGTCGGTGTTGTAGGAAAAACCAACGTAGGAGCGGTATTCCTCGCTGTCGAACATGCCGTCTTCGTGCCGCGTAAAGCGAACCGCCGCACCGTCATCAGTCAAGTGAGCCATCACGAAGGCGTATTCGGACTGCAGCGCGCTGCTGTGCCGCTCTTTTGCGCCGGGCTGCACATGCAGTTCTTCGCAGCACTGGCCCGCGCCTGCGAGTGAGCCGACGGGCTGGAAGGCGGTAAAGCTGCCGTCCTGCTCCGGATAGAAACGCAAGTTGTCCAGCTCGTAGTTTTCCTCTGCGATCGTCCACGCACGTACCGAGGCAAGATCAATGCACATAGGGCCAAAGTTTTCGTCGTCCGGTGAGAGTTCCGGCACGCCCCACGGCGCATAGACGGTGTCGTAGGTCTGCGCCGCCGCACAGCGCAGGGCAGCAATGAAGTCCTCCCTGCTGACATCGAAGCGGTCGAGCACCTGCGCGTTCGTCAGCCGCCTGCCGCTTGCAAAATCATAGTGATAGACCTCATAGCTGACGATGTCGCTTGCCCAGCCCGTCAGGTGCAGGGAAAGGCTCAGAAGGCTGCCGTTCCAGTGGCTCTGCCACGAAATGTCCGCATAGTGGGTCTCCGGCATCTTCGTTACGGAGGAGCTGCTCAGCGTGGCCTGCACGTCGCCGCTGAGGATATTCATGATCGCTTTGTTGATGGACTCGGCGTCCGCTGTGTCGTCTGCAAGCTGCGGGATATGGTAGGAATAGTCCCATTCCTGACCGTGTTCATCAGTGAAAGAGCCTTCTTTGCTGATCGCTTCCGTGATGAGACTGTCGTCGTAGCGTTTGCCCGACGCAGGAGAGAATGTATCCTTTTGGCCGCAGGCTGTCAGCTGCGTGCAGAGTACAAGGCAAAGGAGCGCGCTCAGCGCCCGGAAAAGGCTGCGGTGATGCTTCACGTCTGGTACCTCCTCATCGATCATTGGTGACTGTTGTGGATATGATGGGGACGCCTGTATTTTCTTTATTGTAGCACAAGAAGGTGAAAAGCGAAAGAGCAAGCGCTGATATTCGGAAAGTTATCCGATAAAGACAAGCCGTAAAACAGCTATTTAACCGATCATGGTCGCGGAGCTGATCGACCACATTGAGGTGTACCACGCTGAAAAGCAGGACGGCATTACCAATCAGCGGGTGACGATCCACTACAACTGCATTGGAGCCTTTGAGGTGACAGATCGCCGGAAGATTCCCGAACGGGACATTCTTTTAGAAACGAGAAAAGGCGTAGCATTAAGCTACGCCCCCGCACAGATCGCTATATAAACTTGGAAATAAAAAATGCGGAGTATCATCAGCAGACCTTTTCAGATCCTTTAATGATACTCCGCATGGTCCGAGTGGCGAGACTTGAACTCACGGCCTCTTGACCCCCAGTCAAGCGCGCTACCAACTGCGCCACACCCGGATATATCGCTCGTGTCGACTTTGATAGAATAGCACACCTCACCGGAAAATGCAAGCCCTAATTTTAGGTTTTTTCAAAAATTTGTTGCAGTCTGTCACCAGGACACTTCTTCGTCTGCGCGCAGGTAAAAATGACCGGCTTGCGGCGTGACGCCGGAGCAGGCGAAAAGCTCTTCGAGCGTGACAAATTCATAGCCCTGCGCGCCGAGCACGTCGATGACCTGAAGTGCAGCATCTGCGCTGGTATCATACAGATCGTGCAGAAGAACGATGTCGCCGGTTCTGACATTTTCGATGATATGGTGCGCGACAAGCTCCTTGCTGCGCACACTCCAGTCCATCGTGTCGAGCGTCCAGAAGATGAGGGGTACGGTGACGGCGCTTTTGAGCGCCTCGCTCGCAAAGCCCCATGGCGGACGGATCCAGTAGCTGCCGTCGCCGAGCACATCGCGCAGGGCGTCGTCTGTTTTTTGAATTTCACCGAGCGCAGCAGCATCGGCGGCGTCAAGCCGCGCATGAGTGAAGCTGTGGTTGCCGATTTGATGCCCCTCGTCCTTCATGCGGCGGACGATCGCCTCATTTCCTGCGATCTGCTCGCCGATGAGAAAGAACGTTGCATGCGCGCCGCGTTCTCTGAGTCCGTCAAGGAGCGCGGCGGTCGTTTGCGGCGAGGGACCGTCGTCAAACGTGAGCGCGATGCAGCGCCGCGGAGCTGGCGCGGCAGAGACCGCAACGGCCCGACTATCCTTGAATTGGAAAAAGCACAGCATGAGAGCGGTGGATAAAAAAAGCAGAAAAAGCGCGCGGCGGCGGTTCATGACGATCACCTCAAGTGTTATTTTACGCAGCAAGCGGGCAAAAAAGACGGCGATGTATGACAGATGACGGAAAAAACGCAACAAAAGGGAGCAAAGAAGAGAATCCGCTTGCATACGGCATGAGTATATATTATAATCGAACCATGCTGAATACTAATAGGAAAGGAATGCCCTGTGGAAAGCAAGAAGTTAGAAGCGCTGCTGATGGCGGTCGACCTCGGCAGCTTTACCAAGGCGGCGGAGGTGATGGGCTACACGCAGTCCGGGCTGACGCACATGATGAATTCGCTTGAGCGCGAGGTCGGCTTCACGCTGCTCGAGCGCGGGCGCGGCGGTGTGCGCCTCACCAAGGACGGAGAGCGTGTGGCGCCTGCGATCCGCGAGTTTTTGCAGGCCAACGCCCGGCTCGACAGCGCGATCGCGCAGGTGGCGTCCTCACGCAGCGAGGTGATCCGCGTCAGCGCGTTCGCCAGCATGGCCATGCATTGGCTGCCGAGCATTATCCGCCGCTTCCGTGAGGAGCGGCCGGACGTGGACGTGGATATTCGTATGGCGGATCATGTCAACAGCCCCTACGAGCTGCTGGCGCAGGGAAAGATGGACGTCATCTTCGTCAGCCGCCAGGAAGAGGAGAGCGGCTATGAGTGGATCCACCTGCGCGATGACCTGATGTACGCTGTGCTGCCGAAGGATTATCCCATCGACGGCAGCACGGGCTATCCGCTCGGCGAGTTCGACGGGCGCGATTTCATCATGCCCGCGCAGGGCTTTGACAAGGATATTATGCGAATCTTCAACCGCGCGGGCGTGAAGCCGCACATCTTACCTACGGCGGTGGACGACCCGACGGTCATCAGCATGGTCGAGCACGGCCTCGGCGTGAGCATGATGACGGAGCTGACGCTCCGCGGCCGCGGCGACGGTGTGCTGCTCGTACCGGTGGAGCCGCGCTCTGCGCGTGAACTTGGCATGGCTGTTCACAAGGGCGAGGGACACCCGGTTTCGCTGCGGCAGTTTATCGAGTGTGCGCAGGCGGTGCTTGCGGAGCTTGAGCCAAAATGAAAAAGTCTTGTCATACGGCGGAAAAGCGGGTAAAATAACCGATATGATATCAAAGGAGATAACACGTTCCATGCTGACATTCAAACCCGTTGCGCAGCGGGATATGTCCCGTCTGCGCCGCTACTATAAGGACTGCGACTATCAATTGTGCGAGTATTCCGCGCTGGTCAAGCTGATGTGGCGCGGGCATCTGCACCCGCAGTATGCCGAGGCTGCCGGCTGCCTGATCGTGAAAAACTGCATTGACGGCAAGTATTGCTTCGACTATCCCGTTCCGGGGCCGGACGGTGATGAGGACGCCGCGCTCTGTGCCATCGAAGAGCACTGCATGGAGCAGGGGATCGCGCTGGAGTTGTCCGTCGTGCCGCGCGAGAAGGCGGGAAAGCTGCTCATGCGTTACCCGCACTTCCATCTTGACAATCCGCGCTCCTGGCGCGACTATCTCTATGAAGCAAACGACCTGCGCGACTTTCCGGGCCGGCATTACAGCGGCCAGCGCAACCACGTCAATAAATTCCGCAAGCTCTATCCCGAGGCGCGCTTCCGCGCGCTGGGGAAGGACGACCTGCCGCTCATTGAACGCTTCTGGCAGGACTACACGGCGGTGTTTGAGAAAACGTCAAAGTCGGCGAAAAACGAGCTGGCACTCGCTAAGACGATGCTGCGCCTGACGGGGGCCTCGTGGCTCGATGTCGGCGGCATGGAGTACGAAGGACGGCTCATCTCCCTTGCCATGGCCGAGCGCTGCGGCGAAACGCTGCATGTCCACATTGAAAAGGCGCTCTATGGCTACGAGGGCGTTTATCCTGCGACGGTGCAGGAGTTTGCCCGATGCTTTGCCGTCGACGGCGTCAGGTATTTGAACCGCGAGGACGACGCAGGCGACCGCGGCCTTCGCACCTCGAAGCTCCAGTACCTTCCCTGCATGCTTGCCGAGAAGTTCTGCTTCGATGTGAAAAACGAACTGGAGGACTTACGCGAGATCCCGGAGATCAAAACCGAACGGCTGACGCTCTCGGCCTTTACAGACGAAGACCGCGCGGCGTACAACGCGCTCTGCCTTGACGATGAGCGCAACAAGTGGTGGGGCTACGACTACCGCACGGACTGGAATGGCGAGGATCTGAAAACCTACTTTCTCGACGTTGTGCGTGAGGACTTTGCCAAAAAACGCGCCGTGAACTTTGCCATTCGTCTGGACGGCAAATGCATCGGCGAGGTGCTGCTCTACCGTTTCGACGGCAAGGGCGGCGCGGAGGAAGGGTGCCGCATCGCGCCGGAATACGGTGGACAGGGTTACGGTGCGGAGGCGTTCCGCGCGGTGGCTGAGTGGGGGCTTTACGACCGCCATCTGAGCCACATTGTCGCCAAATGCTACAAGGAAAATACCGCCTCCTACCAGATGCTTTCGTCCTGCATGCGCAAAAAGGGCGAGGACGAGAAGTTCTTCTACTTCAATAAGGAAGTGTAAGGCTCACGCCGCGACGATACGAACAAAAAAGGAAGCTCTCGATAAAAAGAGAGCTTCCTTTTTTTGTGCTCTGCCCCTGCGTGATGCGGGGAGAAAGCGGCATCTGGCGGCATAAATTTTTCCCCTCTGTCCATAATAAAAGAAAATCGTATGGCGGGAGGCCTGCTATGGATTGCTTGACGGCGGATTTTGAGAAAAATGTGCGTACACTGGACGCTCTGCTTGGCGTGGGGCGCTGCTTTGATATGATCTCGCGCGATTTGTACGTCGGCGGGAAACGCGCGCGGCTGTGGGTCGTGGACGGTTACGGCGATGACGCAGTCATTGAGCGGATGCTGAGTTTCTGGCTGCCGCTCAGAAACATCGACGGCGCGCAGACGATGCAGCAGTTCATCGACCGATACATCACCTTCAGCGAGGTGAATGCCGAGCAAAGCGTCGAAACTGCGGTGACGAGCGTATTTCTGGGGAAACTGCTGCTGCTCATCGACGGATTTGACGCGTGCGCGCTGATCGACGCAAAGCAGTTTCCTGCCCGCAGCGTAGAGGAGCCGTCGGCGGGTAAGGTGCTGCGCGGCGCGCACGATGGATTCATCGAAACGCTCGTAGCAAACGCGGCACTGCTGCGCCGCCGCATCCGCGACCCGCAGCTTACGTTGGAAGGCCACAAGGTGTCGGACTGCTCGCGCGCGGATGTGGTGCTCTGCTATCTTGAGAATAAGGTCGATCGCAAGCTGCTGGACGAGGTGCGGCAAAAGCTCAAGAGAATCGACGTGCGCTCCGTTTCCATGAGTCAGGAGAGCATCGCCGAGGCGATGATGGAGAAAAAGCAGTGGTGGACGCCGTTTCCCAAGGTGCGCTATACGGAGCGGCCGGACGCCGCGACCGCCTGTGTGATGGAAGGGAATATCGTGGTGCTGGTGGACAATTCACCTGCGGCGATGATCCTGCCGACGCATTTCTTTGACTTTGTGCAGGAGGCGAACGATTACTATTTCCCACCCCTGATCGGAACATATCTGCGTGTGCTGCGCATCGTGGTGTTTCTGCTCACAATGTTCATTACACCTGTGTGGTATCTGCTCGTTAAGGACCCTGCGCGCACGCAGGCAGGACTTGAATTCTTGGCAATCGAAAGCGATTATTCCGTGCCGCTGCTGGTGCAGCTGCTGCTGGCGGAGTTTATCGTTGATCTGTTGAAGCTGGCGTCGCTCAATACGCCGGCGGTGTTCTCCAATTCCTTCAGCATGCTTGGTGCGCTCGTGCTCGGTGACTTTGCCGTGCAGGCACACTGGCTTGTGCCGGAGGTGCTGGCGTATATGGCCTTTGTCGCCATCTCGAACTTTGCCCAGCCGAGCTATGAGCTGGGCTACGCCTTCAAGCTGCTGCGGATAGTGCTGCTGCTGTTTGTCGGTGCACTGGACTGGGTCGGGCTTGCGCTCGGCTGCATCGGGATCATTGCTCTGCTTGCCTCGACAAAGCCGATCGTGGGGGAGGGGTATCTCTACCCGCTCTGCCCGCTCAACAAAAAGGCGCTTTTTGCACTGTTTGTCCGGCGGCCGATCAGCCGGGACAATACCTGAGTGCAAAGAAAAAAGGTACCCTGCGAAAGCAGGGCACCTTTTTCTTGTTGTTTCATGCGCACAGACGTGCGGCACGAGAAAGTCGTGAGGTGTTTTCGATTAGAAAATACCCTGAGCCATCATGGCGTCAGCGACCTTCTGGAAGCCAGCGATGTTCGCACCAGCGACCAGGTTGTAGCCCAGGCCGTAGCGCTCAGCAGCCTCGACGGAAGCATCATAGATGTTCTTCATGATGGACTCCATCTTGGCGTCGACTTCCTCAGCGCTCCAGTAGATGCGCTGAGCGTTCTGAGCCATTTCGAGCTCGGAGACGGAAACGCCGCAGGCGTTAACAGCCTTGGAAGGAGCGACGGTGAGGTGCTTCTGCTCCATCAGGAAGGCCAGAGCATCGTTGGTGGTGGGCATGTTGCCGACCTCGATGTAGTAGGGAACGCCGGACTCGGCGATCTTCTTGGCCCACTCCATGTTGACATCGTTCTGGGTAGCGGCGGGCATGTAAACGTCAACGTCCTTGACGCCCCAGCACTTCTGACCCTCAATGAACTCAACGCCGAACTTGTCAGCGTAGGGCTTGCAGTGCATCGGATCCTTGGCGCGCATCTCGAGGATGAAGTTGAGCTTCTCTTCGCCGCAGACGCCGTCGGGATCGTGGATGTAGCCGTCGGGGCCGGCGAAGTAGGTGACCTTACCGCCGAGCTCGTCGATCTTCTTCATGATGCCCCAGCCCACATTGCCGTAGCCGGACATAGCGACGCGGATGCCCTTGACTTCCTTGCCGTCGTGCTTCAGGACTTCGCGCAGATAATAGACGGCGCCGAAACCGGTCGCCTCGGGACGGAGAATGGAACCACCGGTGCAGATGGCCTTGCCGGACATAGCGCCGAACTCGGCAGCGCCGACGATGCGGCGATACTGACCGTACAGGTAACCGACCTCACGGCCGCCGACACCAACGTCACCAGCGGGGCAGTCGATGTCCTGACCGATGTGGCGATGGAACTCGGTCATGAAGGCCTGGCAGAAGCGCATGACTTCGCCGTCGCTGCGGCCGATGGGGGAGAAGTCGGAACCGCCCTTGGCGCCGCCGATGGGCAGGCAGGTCAGAGCATCCTTGAAGGTCTGCTCGAAGCCGAGGAACTTGATGATGGAAAGGTTGACGTTGGAAGCGAAACGCAGGCCGCCCTTGTAGGGGCCGAGAGCCGCGTTGTACTGCACGCGGTAACCACGGTTGACGTGATACTGCAGGTTATCGTCCATCCAGACAACACGGAACTCGATGGTGCGCTCGGGCTCGACCATGCGCTCAAGCAGGCAGGCCTTCTCGTACTCGGGGTGGGCGTTGATGACCGGCTCGAGGGAAGACAGAACTTCTTCGACGGTCTGCAGGAATTCGGGCTCATTCGCGTTCTTGGCCTTGGTCTCGGCAAGAACTCTCTCAATGTAAGCGTTCATGATAAGTAGCCTCCTCTAAAATTACCCTGAAAATCAGGGCTTGATGGTTCAGCCATCTTGTCTATGAGTTTATCACCAAAGGGAAAATTTCTCAAGCAAAACGCTATTGGCGCTGTGCAAGAAATTCTTTCTGACTTTTTGTGCATTTGGCAGAAAATTGCCTAAAAAACTTTAACTTTTTTAATAAAACATATTAAATTACTGCAAGCTATCTTTCAAAGCTGCCATTTTATCAAGAAAAACTGGTCATAATCTTGCATTTTTGTGCAATGCATTCCAAAAAGAGATAGGGGCGTTTCCGCCCCTATCAAAATTAGTAATATTCAGGCGAAAAAGCCGTTTTTCCGCACCTTACGGGAGCGGGGAAGCATCGCCCGCCTGCCCGCCTTCAAGAGAGGGGCTTTCCCCATCCGGTTCGCTGTCTGCTGCTTCCGCAGGCGGCGCACTCTGGGTGCTGCCGTCCAGCAGCTCGACGTCGGACGCTTCGATCCAGTTTTCCGTGACGTAGCCGTCGCGGTAATAGACGCACACATGGTCGCCAACATTCAGCAGCGGTGCATAGGCGACCTCCGCCGCGCTCATGCGCACGGTGAAAGTGTCGTTTCCGGCAAAGCGCAGGAAATAGATGCTGTTGCCGTTTACGACCGCCGTGCGGATCTCGGCGATCGTGCCCTCCACGCTCATAAGGTCGACCGACGGTGCGTCGATTTCGCTCTGGTCGTTGGAGATGAGATTGTTTTTGAGCAGCATCTGACGGTAGTTCGCCTCGCAGTCGGCGACCGTCGCGCCGGTGGCGACGATCTGATACTGGCTGACGTTGACCATCGCGTACATTTTGACGAGCTGGCTTGCGTCCTTGAGCGCCATGAAGTAGGTCGGCTGGTCGGCAATGTTCAGAAGCAGCGGGAACGTCGCGGTGTAGCGCAGGTTCTGCACCTGACCCTTGGCGCTGTCCATCGCGCTGTACTCTGTCGCGCCTGCGCAGGGATAGTACTTTGTTTCCTTCGTGCGCTGGTTGGAGAGGAGGAAACCGATGTTGCTCTCGTCGCCGCCCACGCTCGTCACGCCCGTGTAGAGGTAAACGTCGTCGCCTCCGGCAAGGTAGTTGTAGCCGGATGTTGTAACGGTCACGTCGCGCTGGCCGAAGATGGAGTTCCAGAAGCCGTTGTGGTACTGACCGTAGTAGTTGTACTGCTCAACGATCAGCTCGGCGGAGTAGACGTGGTCGACCCATGCGGGCGGCTCTTCATAGTATTCGCTCTCGCCCGTGATGGCGTTGACGAGCACCGCACCGTGGTTGTCCGTGCCGCCGAAAAGACCGATGGTCTTTTCCTTCTTGGCGCAGACCCAGTAGGGCGTGCCTTCCTCGTCGATCTCGAAGACCGGCTCTTCAAACATATAGGTCGGGTACGCAAAGCGCAGATGACGGTAGAGGTTGTGGGAGAAGTGCTCGGCGGTCGTGTACTTCATGCCGTCATCGAGACGCACCACGTCGACGTTCTGCGTCACCATGTCGATGACGAGATAGGCGGGAAGGCCTTTGGAGCGGTTGTTGAACCACTTGATGATGTCACCGTAGCGAAGCGGCGTGACGCGCACGGGGCGACCGTGATAGTTGATCTGCGTGTAGTCCGCGCTGACCTCGAACTGCGAGACCATATCGGCAAGTTCACCGAGTTTGCGGTCGCCGAGCTTTTGTGCGCTGTCCTTGTCAAGCATGGGAATGCGGTCGTAGGAGATTTCGTCGATCTCCTCGGTGAAGCTGCCATTTTCGATGGGCAGCAGCGCCTGATAGTCCTTCGCGCGCAGCACCACCCACGATGTCAGCGCGCCGATGAGCGCCGTGACGATGAGCAGTGCCGAAACGAGGAACGGCACGGTGCACTGCTTTTTGACGAAAGTGAAGTAGCCCTTCGCGCCCGTGCCCTGAAAGCCTGAGGTCAGAAGCGAGCAGATGCAGTAGGTGATGCACAGCAGCAGCGCAAAGCCGTAAAACTCTTCGGCGTGCAGGTTGATGGCGGGCAGCTCAAGATAGAAGAAAACCGCGCCGACGAGCAGCGTGACGAGCGCATTGACCGCGATGCGGCCGGCCTTGCTGCCGATCGATTTGCGGGGCTTGCGCTCCTTCTTGGGCCTGGGCGCGGCGTTCTGATCGAACTGGAAGCCATTTGCGTCCGAACCGGAAAATTTAATATCCATAGAATCGTCCTTCCTGAATGAGATAAAGCGTTTTTAGAGGATACTGCTATTTATAGTATACCGTGTTTCCGCCGCAAAAACAAGGGTGAAGGGAGCGTTGTACAGCGTTGGAATAAAAGAAAAATGCAGGAATGAAAAAGTGATTGTGCATTTTATACGGGAAGGACGGTCAATGTGTTGTATGCAGTGGCTAAAAATGCAGATTGCTGAAACTTAGACTTGCTATTTTTGCTTTCCCTCGCTATTATGACGACATAGCGGTGCGTTGATGCCGCACAATATCGAACGAAGGAGAATTTGTATGAAAAGATTGTCTAAGAAAGCAACGTCTCTGATTATGGCGCTTATTCTCGTGTTCAGTCTCTCTGCCACTGCTTTCGCGAGCAATACCGGTTCTTCGTTGACCCGTGCCGAAGTGACGCAGGAGGTCATCAAGAATATGGGTCTCTCTGCGCAGGCAGAGGCGAGCGCAAAGGAAGCGAGCGCTTTCAAGGATGTTGCCGAGAGCAGCAAGTATGAGGGCGTGATCAACCTCGCCTATTCCAAGGGGATCGTCAACGGTGTCAGCAAGGACACCTTTGCCCCTGACGCGGCGGTTACGCAGCTGGAAGCCGCTGCAATGGTCCTGCGCAGCACCGGCTTGGACAAGGCGCTTCTGAGCGCGTGGCCCGCAGACTATGACGATATGGCCATCTGGTCCGGCCTGATGGACGGGCTCACCTATGAGGCCGCCAAGCCCGTGACCATGGCAATGCTTGAGCAGATGCTCAAAAATGCCGCGACGATCGCCGACAAGCCCGTGATCGGCATCAGCTGGTCCTACAACGGCCAGAATTACGACTCCCACAAGACGATCTTCAAGACCGTCGGCGCGATCCCCGTTGAGCTCGATCAGGTGACGAGCACGGCTGTGAAGTATGATACCGAGGGTAAGATCGAATCCGCGTATCTCGAAGAGAGCGGCATGCTCAAGCAGGAATACGCCGATAAGGTGAAGGAAAAGGATCTCGCGACCAGCAATGTCGGCGCTGTGATGCAGGCCATCGATGGCGTGTTCTTCACCGGCGGCGAAGATGTGAGCCCGTCTCTGTTCAAGGTTCCCGAGAAGGAAAAGAACGAGGGCGAAGAGATCAACGCCACGCGCGATATCTCTGACTACATGCTCATGGCTTATTGCCTCGAAAAGGACGTGCCGACGTTCGCAGTCTGCCGCGGCGAGCAGGTGATGTCCATTGTTTCCGGCTGCACGTTCATTCAGGATATCCCCAACTATTATAAGGAACAGGGAAAGACCTACAACGATACGCACAGAATGCCGGCTGACGCACCGGATCGTACTTATGCCCGCCACGATGTGACCATCGATCAGAATGCTTCCAAGTGGCTCTATAAGATTGTCGGCTCCACGGAGCTGAAGAATGTTTCCTCCTGGCATCATCAGGCCGTCGGCGGCGTTGAGGGGACGAATCTCACCGTTGTCAGCACCGCAACGTATGACGGCGTGGAGGTCATTGAAGCGGTCGAGCGTCAGGATAAGACCTTCTGCCTCGGCGTTCAGTTCCACCCCGAGAACGACTGCAAGCTCGTGCTCTATAGCAAGACGCCTGAAAAGGCCCTGTGCGACTATGAGACCTGCCTGAACTTCTTTAAGACGCTGGTCGAGTACGCAGGCAAGTAAAAGAGTAAATAGCATGGCTTTTACGGCGAAGCGTTAGTTAGGCTTGAAAAAATCCCGTCTCACCTCAGGTGAGACGGGATTTTTTGCCGCTGTCGCTTTATGGGAAATCCTTTCCTTATCAGACGTTTTGTGTGCTGACGATGCGGTAGTAGGCGTTTGAGGTCAGGCGGTACATCGCGCAGTAAAGCAGCGCGAAGACGAGCAGCGCTGCGCCCGTCACGCCGAGAAAGAGCGTCAGGTTCTGGATGCCGAAGATCTGCAGGATCTGCCAGACCATCGGCTGGGCAAAGGCGAGGTGCAGCGCCGCCGCGGCGAGCGGCAGCAGGAAGACGAGCAGCATCTGCGCGTTCACGCTCTCGCGGATATCGCGCTTGGTCATGCCTACGCGCTGCATGATGGCAAAGCGCGAGGCGTCCTCATACCCTTCGACGACCTGCTTGTAGTAGAGCATCAGAAGCGTTGCGAAGAGGAAGACGACGCTCAGCAGAATGCCGAGGAAGAAGAGACTGCCGTAGAGCGAGAAGAACTCGGCGCGGATCGCTGCCATTTCGTCGGCCTGCCAGTAGGGATTCTGGGAGGCGAGGGCGCTGATCGCGTCCTCCGCGCCGAAATAGAGGCTCGCCGTCGAGGCAAGCATCACAAGCACCATCGTGGAGAGAATGCAGATGGAAGCAAGGCCCGCACCGTTGCGCTTCATACGGTAGGTAAGCGACGAGAGCGAGACGAAGTTGCGCTTTTTGTAGTAGAACGCTTCACTTTTCTGGAGCGTGCGGCAGAGCGTCACGCTGCCGGAAATAAAAAGCAGATACGTCGCTAAAATGACCATGATGACCGCGACGAAAAAGAGCAGGATCGCCGCCACCGGGTCCTTGATGGTCGCGGCGATATAGTACGCGCCAAGGAGCAATGCAAGACCGGGAATGACGAGCAGCCACTGCGACTTCGGCGGCCTTTCGCCGACGTTTTCACTTTTCAGCAGTGCCGCGCCCTGCGCGTGCCTGAGCGACAGCGCACCGCGCACGTAAAGCAGCGCGAAGATGGCGGCAAACGTGACAGCGCACTGCCTGAGCGCGGAAATACTCACTGAGAACGCGACGGCGGGGAGGCCGAGCAGACGCAGCAGCACCGCCTGCGAAACATAGGAGAGCAGCACGCCGAAGCCAAGACCCGCGACAAGCGTGAACGCCGCGGCCATGAGCGTTTCCCAGAAGAGGATCGTGCCGAGCGCGCCGCGGTCCATGCCGAGCACGCTGTAAAGACCAAATTCCTTCTTGCGGCGGCGCAGAAGGAAGCTGTTCGTATAGAAGAGGAAGAGCGCCGCGAAGATCGAGATGACGCCGGAGCCAAGGCTCATCACAAGCTGGGTGGTTGTCGTGCCCGCGCCATCGATCTTGCCGTTTATCACATAGAGCGCGGGAGTGGCGGCAAGGAAAGCGATGACATACAGTACCGCCGCCATGAACGCGCAGGAGAGAAGATAGGGAACATAGAGCCGCGCATTTTTCTTAATGCCGAGCAGTGCGAGCTTGGGGGAAAAGCCTGCCTTCATGCGCATTCGCCTCCCGTCTGCTGCTGCGTGAGCGCATCGGTGATACGCTGGTAGAACTGGGAATCCGTGTCCTTGCCGCGCTTTAACTCGAGCGAGACCTCGCCATCGCGCAGGAACAGCACGCGCGAAGCGCAGCTCGCCGCGCGCACGGAATGGGTGACCATTACGACCGTTTGTCCTGCGTGGTTGATCTCGGCAAAAAGCTTCAAAAGCTCGTCCGTCGAGCGGGAGTCGAGCGCGCCGGTCGGTTCGTCGGCCAGCAGGATCTGCGGGCGGGTGATGAGCGCGCGGGCGACGGCGGCGCGCTGCTTCTGCCCGCCGGAGACCTCGTAGGGATACTTTTTGAGCAGCGGCTCGATGCCGAGGTCGCGGGCGAGAGGCGCGAGCCGGTCGCGCATCTCCGTGCGCGACTTGCCCGCGAGCACGAGCGGCAGGCAGATGTTGTCTTCGAGCGAGAACGTGTCGAGAAGGCTGAAGTCCTGAAAGACGAAGCCCAAGTTATCGCGGCGGAAGGCCGCGGCGGTCTCCTCGGGAATTTCCGAGAGGTTCTTGCCGCCGAGCAGCACCGTGCCGCCGCTCGGCTTGTCGAGCGCGGCGAGGATATTGAGAAGCGTCGTTTTGCCGCTGCCGCTCTCACCCATGATGGCGACATATTCGCCGCCTTCAACGGTGAAGCTGACATTTTTGAGCGCCTGGACCTTGCTGCCGCCAAAGCGCGTGGTGTAGGTCTTTTGAAGACCGGAAACAGTCAGAATTTGCATGGAGGGTCTCCTTTCAGGTAAATGAACTTTGCGCCGCAAGTTGACATAATATTTAAATTTTGGGAAATCCGGACGTAAAAAGGGTGCAGAAAAGCAGCCGGAAAAGCGGAGGCTTTTCGCGGCTGCTTTTTCGAAAACGCGTTACTCGAGATTCAGTTTTTTCGTCGTGAAGAACCACGTCACGGCGTAGCCCGCCGCGGCGAAGAGCAGTTCGCCGAATATCCCCCAGAGGAGCAGCAGCTCGACGCTCGCGGGCGCGCTGTAAATGTCCAGATTCATCCAGCGCGTGGGGTTGGCGTTGAAAAACGCGCCGATCATGGCGATGGCGGTGAACTGTGCGACCTCGAAGAACACAAGCACGAGGACGGTCGTCCAGAGTGACTTGTGCTTATTGAAGCTGTAGCCGATGGAGAAGGCGGCGTACACCACGAGCGACGCGGCGGAGATCGTCATAACGAAGTTGCCGAGCAGCTCAAGCAAAATGAGCAGCGCATGGCCGCGCAGCGAGGCGTCCATCTGAGAAAATGCCGTGAAGAAATCGACGAAGTTTTCCGGCACATAGCGAAGGGAAGCCCAGTCGGAGGCGGCGATCAGCAGCGAGAGAACGCCCACGAGGAAGGCGGCAGCGTACCACACGGCGGAGACGATGAGCTTGGAGGCGAGCAGCTCGTGCACGCTCACGGGGAGCGTCAGCGTGAGATAGCCCTCGTCCTTGAGCACATGGTCGCGCCAGCGGACGGCGGAGAGCACCAGCGGCGCAAACGCCAGCGCACCAAGGCCCATCACGAAGCCGATGACCAGCAGTACGCCGATGAGCTGTAAGAGCCAGGGAATGTGCTCGCCGTTCAGGAGCAGTTGAGAAAAACGCATCAGCGCCGTCAGTGCCAGCATTCCAAGAAAGACCGGCCACATGATGCGGCTCATTGCACGGAATTCATGTTTGATCAGTTTGCTCAGCATCTGAATACCTCCCGGAAGAGCTCGTCCACGCTCTTGCCCTTTTCATCTCGAATGGTCTCCACGCTCTCGTGGAGCATGACCTGCCCCTCGCGCAGGAACACGACCTCGTCAAGGATCTGCTCGACGTCGGCGATCAGGTGTGTGGAGATGATGACCGCTGCGTCCTCGCTGTAGTTGCCGATGATCGTGCGCAGGATATAGTCGCGCGTCGCGGGGTCCACGCCGCCGATCGGCTCGTCAAGAAGATAGAGCTTTGCCTCGCGGCTCATCGTGAGGATGAGCTGCGTCTTCTCGCGCATGCCCTTGGAAAGTGTCTTGATCTTCTGCGTGCGGTCAAGGCCGAGGTTCATCAGCATCTGCTCGGCAAGGCCGCGGCGGAAGTCTGCGTAAAAATCACCGTAGTAGTCGAGCGCCTGCGCGATGCTCATCCAGCCGGGCAGCGTGTCGCGGTCGGGGAGATAGGAAACGATCGCCTTCGTTGCGCGAGACGGCTTTTTGCCGTCGATCAGCAGTTCACCCGACGAAGGCGTCAGAAGGCCGTTGCAAAGCTTGATGAGCGTCGTTTTGCCGCTGCCGTTCGGGCCGAGGAGGCCCACGATGTGCCCCGGCTCGATCGTGAGATCGACGCTCTTGAGCGCTTCTCTGGCGCCGTAGCTTTTGGTGAGCGCCTTACATTCTAAAATACTCATTCTTCATCCTCCTTTGCTCCCTCAATGAGGGAGATGATCTCCTGCCTGCCGCAGCCGAGCGTTTTCATCGAGCGAAGAAACTCGCTCACGCGCTCGTCGGCAATGCGGAGTTTTGCGTTTACGATCATGTTTTCATTTTCCGTGACGAACCGTCCCGCCGTGCGCTGGGAAAAGACCAGACCCTCGCGCTCAAGCTCCGTGAGCGAGCGCTGCACGGTGTTGGGGTTGACGCCGGCCTCCAGCGCCAGCTCGCGCACTGAGGGAAGCTTTTCCCCCGGGGCGTAGACACCCGAGACGATGGCCTCCGTGAGCCGCTGGATCAGCTGGGAGTAGATCGGTTGGTCATTGCGAAAGTTCCAATCCATCGTGATCCTCCTTTGCATCACTGTATTAAGCAATTAGTACAATAATACATCGAACGGCGTTTGTCAATGGGTTTTTGAAAAATATTTCAAAAATTTTTGCAAGGAGAAAAATGTGAAACCGGCACAAAAATGTGAAACAGATGTTGCATTTGACGGAAAATGTGGTATCATAGATTCGAACAAATGTTGGAAGGGGCGCACGACGATGGAGAAATTATCCAGAATGCAGCAGCGCGTGTACGATTACATTGAAGAGAGCATCGCTTTGCACGGCTATGCGCCCTCCGTGCGCGAGATCGGCGAGGCGCTGGGGCTCAAGTCGCCCTCCACCGTCCATTTCCACATCAAGCATTTGCAGGAGATGGGACTCATCGAAAAGAGCGCGGGCAAGGGCCGCGCCATCACGCTCAAAAAGCAGCCGCAGGAAGCACCTGCCGCCCCTGTGCGGCCGGAGGAAGCGGCTGACGAGCTTTCCTCGCGCCGCCGCGTGCCCATCGTCGGCAACGTCGCCGCCGGCAGCCCGATTCTGGCGCAGGAGTGCATCGAGGATTACCTGACGTTCGATACCGGCGGGCACGATGACGAGTATTTTGCCCTGCGCGTGCGCGGCGAGTCGATGCTCGGCGTCGGTATTTTGCCGGACGATCTGGTTGTTGTCCACCGCCAGAGCATCGCGCAGAACGGGCAAATCGTCGTCGCCCTGCTTGGCGACGAGGCCACGGTCAAAACGCTCAAGCGCAAGGGCAGCGAGGTCTGGCTCCTGCCCGCGAACCCCGACTACCAGCCCATCGACGGCCGCGGGTGCACGATCTTGGGCCGCGTTGTCGCCGTGGTGCGGCAGTATTAAAAGAAACGAAAAAAGCTCCTCCGCATTTTTTGCGGAGGAGCTTTTTGTCATATTGGGATATGGCGCATCTTCTGCTGCGTGCCTATCCCTTGTCGAAGTGTACCGCCCAGTTTGCAAGCCCGTAGAACGGGGAGGAAGCGGTGGGCGTCAAGCCGTCGATGAGGCCGCTCGGCGTCAGGACGGACGAGGTTCGGAACGCAATGGGCGCAATGGGCGCGCTTTGGTCGAGATAGCGGTACAGCGTGCGTGCGGTCTCCTCACTCTCGCTTTGGAGGAAGGTGTCGAGCAGCGTATCGCACTGTTCGTCGGCATAGCCACCGTAGTTGAGCGCGCCGCCGGTGCGCACGAGCGGGGAGATGTCCCAATCCGCCGTCAGACGGACTTCGCCGAGATAGAGATCAAAGTTGCCGTTTTGCAGCGCGGTCAGATAGTCGTTCCAGGGCAGCGCGCGCACCTTGATCGTCAGCGCGCCGCCTGAGAGCGTGCGGCTGAGATAGTCGGCGATGGAGACCTTGAAAGAATCGCTTTCGCTGACGAGGATCGTCAGCGTGCGGGGGCGGGAATCCGTCACGCCTGCATTTTCCAACGTTGCCGCAAGCGAGGGGGAAGCGAGCGCTTCTGCCATCTCCGCGGGATAGAGACTTGCACTCGGCGAGAGCGGGAAACGCGCCGCCTTTGCGTGACCGGCAAGATAACCCGTCGTAATGGTGCCGCGGTCGATCGCGCCTGCGATAGCGCTGCGCAGCGCCGCGTCGGAGAGCAGCGTGCGCTGTGTGTTGAAGCCGAGGTAGATCATGTTCGCGGTTGCGTAATCGGTGATCTGGATCTCCGCGCTGCGAAGATCCCCCGTGCCGCTTGTCAGGTCGGATAAGAGCAGATGCACCTCGCGCGAGGAAAAGAGGTACGCCGCCGTGTCCGTATCCTTAGCAGCGCGCAGCTCGATGCGCTCAAACGGCAGGGTTCCGCCGTGCCAGTCGGCGCTCCGCTTCAGGAATGCGCCGTCGCCGTCTGTGACGAAGAGATACGGCCCGGTGCCGAGCGGTACGGTGCTTTTCTCCGATCCCGCCTTGACGATGGGAATATCGAGCAATGCGGGGAAGGCGCTGTCTGCGCGTGAGAGAGTGATGATGAGCGCACCGCCGCTTGCGCGCATTGAGGAGACATTTGCGAAGCGCGCGCTGTAGCGCTCGCTCTGCTGTGCGCGGCGGAGCGTGGCAAGCGCGTCGTTTGCCGTCAGAGCGCTGCCGTCGGAAAAGCTGGCGTCGTCGCGCAGATAAAAGGTGTAGCTCGTGCCGTCGTCGCTGCGTTCATAGCGGCTGCACAGAACGTTTTGCGGCGCAAACGATTCGTCCAGTGCGAAAAGTCCTTCATAGAGCAGCGCGCCGAGCACCTGCTGTATGCCGTCGGGGCAGGTGAGAGGGTCGAGCGTGACGCCTTGCAGGTAAGGAAGCGCAAACGACGTGATCGGCGTCAGGGGGGAGTTGTCCGCTTCCTGCTCCGGCGGTTCTTCCCAGAAGTCGTTTCCTTCGTCGCTCACGTCGCTGCTCCAGCAGCCCGCGAGCGAGAGCGAGAGTGCGAGCGCGCACAGGAGCGCGGCGAGCCGCCGCTTCACAGCATATCCTCCGTCAGGCAGATCATCGCAGCCATGCCGCCGCGCTTTTCGCCCATCGCGCGGTGCGACCAGTAGCGCTCGGGGTGGCATTTGGTGCAGTCGGGGTGAACGTCGATGCGCGCGGGGTCGATCCCGGCGCGCAGCAGCCACAGGCGGTTGATCTCCTTTAAGTCGATGTGGAACTTGTCGCCGCGCTGCTCGATGCGCTCGTCCATTGCGGGGTCGAGCAGGGCGAAGAAGGCGTCCGCCACGTCACGGTCGGTCTCAAAGCAGCATTTGCCGATGCTCGGGCCGATGGCGGCGCGCAGCGTGTAGGGGTCTGCGCCGTAGCAGCTCATCATCGACACGGCGGCCTTGAGCGCGATGCCGCTCGCCGTGCCGCGCCAGCCGGCATGCACTGCGCCGATGGAGCGCGAGGTGGGGTCGTAGAGCGTGATGACGCAGCAGTCTGACCCGTAGGCGAACAGCGGCAGATTCGGCACGTTTGTGATGAGCCCGTCGGCGTCGTAGGGGCGGTCATTCCAGAGAATCTTGCCCGCGTCCTCCTCGCACGCAACGCGCACAAGGTCAGAATGGATCTGGCGGCAGCCCACGGCACGCGAGGCGTCAATGCCAACGGCCTCACCGAGCAGACGATAGTTTTCAAGAAGATTTTCGCTGCGATCTCCCCTGTTGTCGGCAAAATTGAGCGAATCAAACGGTGCGGGACTCACCCCGCCGTGGCGCGTGGTGAAAGCGTGCACTGCGCCAGACACGGCGGAGAGCACGTCGGAGGTGTCGAAAATAAGACCGTTGTGGTTGTGTTCCGAAAAAGACATCAAAGTGCCTCCTTTCCTTTTGGGCAAGGGGGCTGCTCTCCTTCGGGAAAGAGAACAGCCCCCTTGCATTCAAATCACTTCAAGTGATGGGTCATCTGCCGCAGCACTGCTTGTACTTTTTACCGCTGCCGCAGGGGCAGGGGTCGTTGCGGCCGATCTTCTGCACCTTGCGCGGCTGCTTTTTCACGGTGCCGTCGCCGGAGGTGGAAGCCACGATGCCGTCAGCCACGCGCTCGCGCTTGACCTCGCCCTCGGTCTTGACGCGGGCGGAGAAGATGCGGCGCACCGTGTCGCCCTGAATGGCGGCGATCATATCCTCGAACATCGTGAGGGATTCTTGCTTGTAAACGTCGATGGGCTTGTTGTTGCCGTAGGACTGCAAACGGATAGCCTGACGCAGCTCGCTCATCGCGTCGATGTGATCCATCCAGTATTCGTCAACCACGCGCAGCAGTACCACGCGCTCCAGCTCGCGCATGATGGGCGAGGTGACGGCGTTTTCCTTGACCTCGTAGTAGCTCTCCGCTGCGGCATAGAAACGCTCGGTCAGGTCTTCTGCGGAGAGACCTGCGAGGGAAGAGCCTGCCACAGCGCCGCGCGGGAAGTAGGTGCCCTCGCAGCTCTTGAGCGCGTCGGCGCGGTGCTCGTCGTCCGTCTTGTCGTGCTCGCCAAAGGCGAAGGCGACCTGACTTTCGATGCTGCTTCTCAACATGTTCAGAATGGTGGGCTTGATGTCCATGCCGTCGAGCACCTGCTTGCGCTGACCGTAGATGATCTCGCGCTGCTTGTTCATCACATCGTCGTATTCGAGCGTGCTCTTGCGGTACTGGAAGTTGCGGGACTCAACGCTCGTCTGCGCGTTTTCGATGGCCTTGGAGAGGGTCTTGTTTTCGATCGGCGTATCCTCGTCGAGATTGAAGCGCTCCATCAGATTGGTGATGCGCTCGCCGCCGAAAAGACGCAGCAGGTCGTCCTCAAGCGAGAGGTAGAAGCGCGTTTCGCCGGGGTCGCCCTGACGGCCGGCACGGCCGCGCAGCTGGTTGTCGATACGGCGGGAATCGTGGCGTTCGGTGCCGATGATGAAAAGGCCGCCCGCCTCGCGGACCTTGTCCGCCTCGCCGGAGATCTCCTCACGGTGCTTTTCCAGCGCCTTTGCAAACATGTCGCGCGCGTCGAGGATCTCCTGATTGTCCGTTTCGGCGTAGCCGGTCGCCTCGGCAATCAGTTCATCGGAAAGGCCTGCCTTGCGCAGGTCGTTCTTCGCCATGTATTCGGCGTTACCGCCGAGCATGATATCGGTACCACGGCCTGCCATGTTCGTTGCGACCGTAACCGCGCCGAGTTTACCGGCCTGCGCGACGATCTCGGCTTCCTTTTCGTGGTTCTTTGCGTTCAGGAGGTTGTGCTTGATGCCCTCGCGGGAGAGAAGATAGGAGAGCTTTTCGTTCTTCTCGATCGACACCGTACCGACCAGAACGGGCTGCCCCTTGGCGTGGCATTTTTTCACCTGCTCGATGACGGCGCGATACTTTGCCGCCTCGGTCTTGTAGACGACGTCGGGGTCGTCGATACGGGCGATGGGACGGTTCGTCGGGATCTCGATGATGTCGAGGTTATAGATCGTGCCGAATTCTTCTTCCTCCGTCAGCGCCGTACCGGTCATACCGGAGAGCTTGCCGTAGAGGCGGAAGTAGTTCTGGAAGGTGATGGTCGCAAGCGTCTTGCTCTCGCGTGCGACCTCCACGTGCTCCTTGGCCTCGATCGCCTGATGAAGACCTTCGCTGTAGCGGCGGCCGAACATCAGTCGGCCGGTGAACTCATCGACGATGACGACCTGACCGTCCTTGATGACATAGTCAATGTCGCGCTTCATCGTGCCGTGCGCCTTGATGGCCTGGTTGATGTGGTGCGCGATGGTGGAGTTTTCAGGATCGGAGAGGTTTTCAAGGCCGAAGAATTCCTCGGCCTTCTTCACGCCGCGGGCGGTGAGCGTCGCGGTCTTGGCCTTTTCGTCGACGATGTAATCCGCGTCGATGTTGACGTCCTCTTCCTCCTTGTCGTCGCTCTCGGCGATGACCTTCTTGCGGAAGCCTCGCACGAGGCTTTCCGTGCGGGAGTACATCTCCGTGGACTTTTCGCCCATGCCGGAGATGATGAGCGGCGTGCGCGCCTCATCGATCAAAATGGAGTCGACCTCGTCGACGATGGCGAAGGCGTGTCCGCGCTGGACAAGCTCGCTTGCGTAGATGGCCATGTTGTCACGCAGATAGTCGAAGCCCATCTCGTTGTTCGTGCCGTAGGTGATGTCCGCGGCGTAGGCCTTGCGGCGCTCCTCACCCGTGAGATCGTGGACGATCAGACCGACCGTCAACCCTAAGAAGCGGTGAACCTTGCCCATCCACTCGCTGTCTCGCTTGGCAAGGTAATCGTTCACGGTGACGATGTGTACGCCATTGCCGGTCAAGGCGTTGAGGTAGGCGGGGAGGGTAGCGACCAGCGTTTTACCTTCACCGGTCTTCATCTCGGCGATGCGTCCCTGGTGGAGCACCACGCCGCCGACAAGCTGCACGCGATAGGGGTACAGCCCCAGCACGCGGCGGGACGCCTCACGCACGGTGGCAAACGCCTCAGGCAGGATATCGTCAAGCGTTTCGCCGTTTTGCAGGCGAGACTTGAACTCCGGTGTTTTGGCCTGCAGCTCCGCATCGCTCATCGCCTTGTATTCTTCCGCCATCGCTTCGATCTTATCGACGATGGGGTAGATGCTTTTGAGCTCACGGTCACTGTAAGAGCCGAACATTTTGCTGAAAAAACCCATATAACAAAACTTCCTTTCGTGGGAGCATAATGACACGCCTACAAGTATAGCATCTCTCTGCGCGATATGCAAAGGAAAATTTGCTGTACAATATGAATGGACTGTAAATAAATTCCGCCGACGCGCTGTGCATGGCTTGCACTCTGCATTGCTGCTGTGGTAAAATGCGATATAAGATCGTATAGGAGAATGAAACGTCCCCCAACGGCGGAGGACAGAACGTGAGGAAAAGCTTTTTCATCTGATCCAATGATCGAAGGAGGACTAACGCATGAAACTGCACTTTTACGGAGCTGACCGCTGCGTGACAGGCTCCTGCCACTGTTTGGAGATCAACGGCAAGAAGATCCTCGTTGACTGCGGCTTGCAGCAGGGGCGCGATGAGCTGGACAACCGCTACCTCGCCTTTGCCCCCGGCAGCATCGACATTCTGCTCGTCACCCACGCGCACATCGACCATACGGGCCGTATCCCGCTGCTGGTGAAAAACGGCTTTCACGGCCGGATCCTCACAACGCGCGTGACGGCTGATTTGATGAAGATCATGCTGCTCGACTCTGCCCACATTCAGGAGAGCGACGCGGAATACGAAAACCGCAAGGGCGAGCGCGCGGGCCGCGAGCCCGTTGAGCCGCTCTACACCGAGCAGGACGCGCTGGACGTCTTCAAGTACGTCACGACCTGCGAGTATGAAGAAAAGATCAACCTCTGCGAGGGGGTAAGCGCGGTCTTTACCGATGCGGGGCATCTGCTCGGCTCGGCATCCATCACGCTCGAACTGGAGGAAAACGGCGTGCACAAGACGCTCGTCTTCTCCGGTGACATCGGCAATGTCGACCAGCCCATCATCCGCGACCCGCAGCTCCTCAAGAAGGCGGATTACGTCGTGATGGAGTCGACCTACGGCGACCGCAACCACACCGAGGTGTGGAGCTATACCGACGAGCTTGCCGAGATCATCGACGAAACGCTCGGCAAGGGCGGCAACGTTGTGATCCCGTCGTTCGCCGTCGGGCGCACGCAGGAGCTTTTGTACTTTATCCGCGAGATCAAGGACCAAAAGCTCGTCAAGTCGACGCCGAACTTCCCTGTGTACATCGACTCTCCCCTTGCCAAGGCGGCAACGACCGTCTTCTGCGGCGATCTGCACGGCTATCTCGACGAGCAGGCGCTCGATCTTGTCAAGGACGGCACGCACATGTTCACCTTCCCCAACCTCAACCTTGTTGAGTCGAGCGAGGAATCGAAGATGCTGAACATGGACACGACGCCCAAGGTCATCATTTCCGCCTCCGGTATGTGCGACGCCGGCCGCATCCGCCACCATTTGAAGCACAACCTCTGGCGCGCGAACAGCGCGGTCGTGTTCGTCGGCTTCCAGTCGCCCGGCACGCTGGGCCGCAGACTGCTCGACGGCGTGGAGAAGGTCAAACTCTTTGGCGAGGAGATCGCCGTCAAGGCGAAGATCGTCAACTTCCAAGGCCTTTCCTCCCACGCCGACCACGACCACCTCATCGAGTGGATCAAGGCCTTCGACCCGAAGCCTGCGCATGTGTTCGTCGTCCACGGCGACGAGGACGTTGCGCCCGTGTTTGCCGAAGAGCTCAATTCCCTCAGCTTCCATGCGCACGCGGCCAAGTTTACCGAGTGTTACGACCTTGCCGCAAACGAAATGGTCAGCGAGGGTTATATTTCCGAGCGCAAGCGCACGGCGCAGAAGTCCCGCGCGGACAATCTCTATGCAAAGCTTGTCTCGGCGGCGGAGTCGCTGCTGGCGCTTGCCAAGCACTGCAAGGGAAGACCCAACAAGGATATTTCCGCGTTCACGGGCCAGATCATCAGTCTGATCGAGCGTTTCCGCGATTGATCGTATATATCAAAAAAGCTGCTTCGCGCACAAGCGCGAAGCGGCTTTTCTGAGAGGGAGAAACTATGGAGCTTGCCAAAAATCAGGAGCATATTGTTGCCATCGAGGGCTATGGCGAGGGCGGTATGGGCGTTGCGCGCATCGACGGGCGCGTTGTGTTTGTCCACGGCGCGCTGCGCGGCGAGACGTGCCGCGTGCTGATCCTCAAGACGCTCAAGAGCGTCGCCTTTGCCAAAGTGCTCGAGGTGATCGAGCCGTCAGGCGCGCGCGTTGAATCGGACTGTCCGTACTTCCCGCGCTGCGGCGGCTGCACCTATCGCCACATGAGCTACGAAGAGGAGCTGCGCCTCAAAAAGCAGCGCGTGCAGGACAATCTCGCGCGCATCGGCGGCAGCGCTGTCGTGGTGGAGGAAATCCTTGGTGCCGCGGATACGCTGCGTTACCGCAACAAGGCGCAGTACCCTGTGTCGAAGGACGGGCGAGTGGGTTTTTACCGCGCCCGCACGCACGAGGTCATCGAGTGCGAGCAGTGCCTTCTTGTAAAGAGCGAGGCCGACGCTGCGGCGGAGGCGCTGCGCGAATATATGCGGCGCTGCCGCGTTGCGGGATACGACGAAAAGACCGGCCGCGGCCTTGTCCGCCATCTCTATGTCCGCTCGAACGCAACGGGAGAGAGCCTGATCTGCGTGCTTGTGAACGGAGATAGACTTCCCAAAGAAGACCGGCTCGTCACACTCCTGCGCGATGCGTGCCCGGAGTGCGCCGGCATCGTGCTCGGCACGAACACGAAAAAGGGCAACGTCATCCTTGGCGACCGCTACCGCACGCTCTGGGGGAGCGACCGGCTTGAGGATACGCTCTGCGGCAAGACGTTCCGGCTCAGCGTGCCGTCGTTCTATCAGGTCAACCGCGCGCAGGCAGAGCGATTGTACGCAAAGGCCATCGAATTTGCAGATCTCACGGGTCGGGAGACGGTGCTCGATCTCTACTGCGGCGCGGGTACCATCACGCTTGCGCTCTCCGATCACGCGAAGAAGGTCCTCGGCGCGGAGATTGTGCCGGAGGCCATCGACGATGCGCGCGAAAATGCTGTGCGCAACGAGGTCAAAAACGTGGAATTCTTCTGCGGCGATGCGTCCGATGTGGCAAAAAAGCTCGCGCAGGAACATCTGCGCCCCGATGTCATCACCGTTGACCCGCCGCGAAAGGGGCTCGCGCCCGACGTGGTGGAGAGCATCGCCGAGATGCAGCCGCAGCGGGTCGTGTACGTCTCGTGCGACAGCGCGACCATGGCGCGCGATGTAAAGCGCTTTGCGGAGCTGGGGTATACCGCCACGCGCGCCGCCGCGGTTGATATGTTCCCAAGAGCGGACCATATCGAGACGGTTGTCTTGCTTTCCAAGGGTGAGGTCGACTCGAAAAAGATTCGGGTTG
>OFPS01000541.1_pt1 | contig 35296 bp, 27 predicted proteins | sample 1542111 | NCBI WGS metagenome assembly OFPS01 (sample SAMN04209233, study PRJEB22552) | human gut metagenome | biome: gut; material: feces | host: Homo sapiens | place: USA: Oklahoma | reverse complement strand
ATAGACATCATTAATGTCAGTTATATTAACAAGTCACCAATGGATCTATTAAGCCAATATTTATTTGCAATTTTTATTTGAACGTATTGTGAATTCTTTCTTTGTACTGGATATCCATTATTTTGTATTTCAACATAATTGTTATTAACCTTTACTGGAACCCAATAATCTATACCATCAATTTTTTCTTTTACAGCGTATACATATTTTTCTTCATTGTTCTCAGTAATTGTGATGAATGTTTTATTACCAGAATATTTATTAATATCTTCGATTTTTGAAGTTAATTCAATAGTTCCATCATCTTTAATGTAATATCCATTCCAAGAAATTTTTGCATTTCCTGTTTCATCAAACTCTACGTGATTACCGTAAATTTTTGTCTGCATTTTTGTGCCTTTATAATAATAAGTAAACAGAAAATCGCTACCGTCCTTGTCCTTAACTAAAACACCTTCTTCGATTAAGCCATTATTTTTCACGATATAAGCGTTATCATGTAACGTTTCATTAGCAATTTCACTTCCATATTTTAAAGTTAAAGAATTTGAAAGAGATTCAGATTCAGAGAAGTATATTTTCATACTTGTTTCAGGATCAACGCTTTCACTATTTGCAGTAAGCGCTTCAGAACCTTTACTGTTTGGTGTTGTATTATTTGCAGCCGATACTTTTTTATCACCACTGAATAAACCATTAATTAAATCACCAAATTCATTTGATGAAGCCTTGCTATTACTTACTGATTTCGAATTTACCAATGATTCACTATCACTTACAGATACAGAAACAGATTCACTTTCACTTACAGATACAGAAACAGATTCACTTTCTTTGTTTGTATTTTCATTATTAAAAGCAACATCATTTCCTTGAGTTTCATCACTAACTGTAGCAACATTATTACCTAGTGTATTTTGTGCAAAACTATTTTCAGTTCTAGCAAAATTTCTGCCTTGTGCTTGATTAGAAGCTTGTGAATTTGTTGGACGCACAGATTCAGATACAGATTCAGAAACAGATTGTGATCCAATTCCATCTAGATTTTCTGTTGAACCAGATTCACTTCCTAATTCAGCAGCATAAACAGCATTGTTACCCGCAAAAATAGTTCCGCCACCAACAACAGCACCAGCAGCAGCCATTCCCTTTAAAAGATTGTTCGATTTTTTTCTTCTTATATTCTTTTTCTTTTTCGACATTCTACTCATTCCTTCCCAAAAAAACTTTTATATTTCTATATAGCCCATAAATTAGAAATAAAAAAATCAAGCTGAGTACACGAAAAGATGTACTCTTCCCTTACTAGGTTTAATAGTAAACGGAAAGCTTGATTTATTCAAGTGAAAAAACGCGATTTCTAACCACTTTTTTCAAAAAAATCTACATTTGTTAATATGCGTGAACATATATTAAAATAAGCATATAAATAATATAACCAGTATGCTAACCGGAGTTATAATCATATAAACTCAGTAACAATTTATTGTTAATTCAATTTCTAAAATTATCCATAATTATTTTCACAAATTACATACAAAACGATAACTATTTTTAATCATTTCAGACAAATGAATTACTCAATCTCAATTTACAAACCAATGTAATATTACCCAATTCGTTCAACAATCTGACTATTATATGCATCATCTTCAATAAAAGTTATATTCTCATCAAAATTATGTTCCGCAGTATGCTTATGGTCTAATTTCACTTTTGTAGTTGCCTTCATCTTAAACCATTCATACTCCGAATCTATATGACCCATATCAATTGCCTGAATTTTTTTAATTGATAACCTTTTTGCTAGAACCTTTGCGGTTGGCCCCAAAATTAATAGTACTAATTTATTCTCAGCATGTTTTTCAATTAACGATTCAATTTCATTAATTTTAGAATACGCATTCTTTGAAGGACAAATAATACGTTCTACAGAATTTGCATTGTCAAACAAATCATTCCCAACACCGCTTCTTGAATTCACACCTTCAACAATCAATATATCTCTTTTATCCCATAGATTTTTAATATTCTTAAAATACATATTTGAAAGACTCTTATCTACCAAATCCATATAAGGTCGAGAAATAAATGTAGAACCATACCAAGTTGCTTTGCATAAACTCTTATAATAAATATAATTGTTATTTAAATGTTGTTTCCAAAAATCTACTGCAGATTGATTATAACGATCTAATCTTTCAAATACATCCGACAAACAAACAACTAAAGATTCATTGCTTTCTGAACTAATGATGTATTTTAATTCGTTCGCTAAATTTTCATCATAATCCTGATAAGGAATACTATGACCAGTAATAATATCCATTTCCCCATCTCCAAAACGAGCAACCGAACTGTTATGAGCCATAATATAATTTAATGTATCCAAAATACTCAAAACTTTAATATTTAATGTATTCTCTTCATTACGATTCAACTTCATTAATGAATCCACAAATAATTTCTTAGTAAAATATCCATTGTTAATTAAATACTGAACATTCTTTACACTAGATACCATCTCACTATATTTTTCTTCACTACATTCTTGAATGACTTGATCAACTTCTTCTAAACTTGAAACCACAAAACCAATATTATTTTCTTTCACAAAATCTGCATTTGATAAATAATCCGGAACTATAACCGGAATACCCGCTGATAAATAAGAAGCTAACTTATACGAACAATTCATTTTATAGTAATCCGGTTCATCCTTAGGATTTTCTTGATTACCCCAAACCAATCCAAAACCACCCTTAGATAATTCCAACAATAATTCTGTTTTATTTAACCATCCACCAAAATGTACTTTAGAATAATCATAATTCTCCATTTTATTTCCAAATACATGCAATTCTGTGTTGTAATGCCAATTTTCAACAAAAGGAAAACGAGAAATATCCCCCGTAAAATATAATTTTCTTTTAAATGACGGACTATAAAGTGTCTGCTCCACAGTAAAATCCCACATATGTTGTACTATATATTTTTTTACAGTTAATCCTTCTTCAACCAAACGACAATACATCTTTTCTGATGGCACTATTACAATTTCAGCTTTATTATACATTGAAATAAATTTTGACATTAAATAATAATTACTTTCAAATTGCAATGGTTGCACATCCTGTATAAACATTACTACACGACAACCATACGCTTTCAGTCTATCTACTAAACCATTATCCCAATCTACCCCATTCCATGTTGGTGATTGAAAAAAAACAACATCTCCAGGTGATACACGTGCAATTATTCCATCATATCTTGAACTCAATTCATTCATTGGTTCATTACTTGAATCATAGATATATACTGCTAATTCATTAAAGCCTAAATTTCGAGCTATATTCCTCACTTCATGTTGAGAAATCAAAACTACACTTGTTGGTGAAAAACCATATATATTTGTTACATGAACATTCATTTTCCATTCTCCTTCATAATCATATATATAAATTTAAATAAAATTATATTTATGCAAAGCCTCCATCTAAGAAAGACATAAATCTGGCAACCACAAAAAAGTCTTTACCATTTTCAAAACCAAGTTCTTCTAAGTTTTGTATTGCCGTATAATTATCAGATTCATACAATACGAAAATAATAATAGGCCCATTTTCATCTTTTAAGGATTCTAAATCTTTACAAAGTAAGATATCATCATTTGAATTCTTAGGTTTTTTTAAAACTCTATAATCCTCTTCTGTAATATTAATAAGTTCATACAATTTCCTTAGTGTAGCATTTTCCTCACCATAAAAAATATGTTTAATACCAGTTTGACTCAAACGAGGCAATAAACTTTGATACTGATTAATTCTATCATTTAGACGTAGTAAGCATTTATTTATTTGATTTTCTATTTCATAATCAGCCCAAGGCGTTCTACTTATCACTTTAAAATATTCTTTATCTATTTTACTTTCAGAATAAAGTATTAAAAAATTCCCAACAAAATGAAATAAACACCTATTCAATTTTTCACGATTTTGTTCACGAACAACACCGACAAAAGTATTCCACTTTGAATCTATCGTCTTTATAGAATTTTTATAAACAACATTCAATGCATCTTGATCAAATAAATTAGATTCTGGATTCTCTATTAAATACTCTAAAGTTTTCTCTTTCATGTTGCAGTAACTTCTTATTTTAGTTAGATTCAAGATTAAAACACCCGCGTTAATATAACTATCTCTGTTTACTAATTCTTTTTGAACAGGATATGGATTCCAAGCATAATTTGCTACCCAATAATCTTTAACTCCTGCAACACAAACATCTGAAGTATCAATATCCCATAATTCTTTTATATCTATATTCACAAATATATCTGCATCTAGATAAATGATTTTATTCAAATTTGGAAGTATTTCTGGCAACATCAATCTAAACATTGTTCCTACCGTAAAAGTATGCAATCTCTCTTTTACATCATCAAATATTGAGGTATCAATAAAATGAAATTGTATACTATCTCCTTTTTGATGTGCTACTTGTTTAAGTTTTCTCTTGTTTTCTTCACTCACAGTCTCATCATGCAAAATATGGAAACAAATCCTAGAATCCGTATGCTCAAGTATAGACTGCATTACAGTACCAACCCAAACACTATAATGACCATCCTTATCATGTAGTCCAAATCCTATATGAATAATATCCTCATCCTGTTCATTTAATACAGATTCTTCTAATTGATCTACTGCATCTATTAAATACTTCTTGATATAAAAATCTGAAGATAAAATATTTGATGAATTTGAACTTAATTCAAACTCATAATTAATATTCTTCTGATAGAAAACATTGGAATAATTATGCTCCTTCAAATAAGCATGTACCTCATTATTTGTAGGCATGATCAAATCAGCAGCATTTAATACATACTCATATTCAATTGTTTGATGCAAAAGAACACAAACCTTTGTATTATAAGCCTTAATTTTATTGATAAGTAAATTATCATAATATTCACCATTACCAGTAGGTAATTGTACAAACACCAAATCATTGAATTGAAGGGATGAAATGATTCCATCTATTCTTTTTGACAATTCATTCTCCGTATCGGTACTCACATCAAAATTAAAGATGCCCATCTCCTTAAATCCCAACGCATGAGCTGCATCCGCAAATTGATTTTGTTTCTTTCTTAAATTTTGATCATGTATAAACCCATAAATATTTGTTATATGTACATTCACACCCAACACCTCCCATAAAGAAAAATGGACATGTTGTTAACACATCCATACTATTCTGGAATCGTAACTCCAACTTTCCATATTTGATTCAAAAAACTAAGACTCAACGTAGCCAAACGATTATGCTTATCATACTTCACAATATAATCATCCATGTTAATAAGCGGACCTCTTGTAATATGAATCTTTTTATTCACTAATTCACCATACGACATTCTTAGAACCTTTTCATCATCCAACAACATATTCAAAATACGAATCTCCTCATCCGTTAAAGCTGAAACTTCCTCTTCATATTTCAATTCATGAATAAAAACACTCTGCAAAGGAAACTTTTTAAAGATCACATCTACTTCAACCTGAGAAAGTTTACTCACCACAAATACATACCCACCAAATAAAGCTCTTTGTTGAATCTGTTTTGAAACTCTATGATAAAATTCCATCTTCGGACTAAAAGCGTAAATACCATCATTCTCATTCAAATATTTACATACCTCTTCTTCCTTAGAACGAATGGTCAATAACACATACCAATGTTCATTATTCATACGTAAAACCCTTTCAATACATATAAAAATTATAAAATGGTTAATTCATTGTGTCAAATCCATTAAAAAGGCAAATCAATCTCTGGTTCTTCTTCTTTTTTATCCACTTCTTCTTCAAAATTCGGTAAGTTATCTAAATCCAATTCATCCAATCTATTGTAATCAAAAAAAGGCTCTTCCATGATTGGATCCCAATTCATACAATAGCTATACACATAATTTACTTGTGCATCCGTTAAACCACTTAGTAATTCATCAAACTCTTCTTCCTCACGCAATTGGTACAACCACTGTAAATCATACGCACTATTCCCTGCATCTACCCACCAATGAAGTCTTTCCTTCTCTTTTTTTGTGAGTTTATTTTCCTTTTCAAATTTTCTTAATTCATTCTTACGAATTCTATATTTACTTTTAGTCTTCTTCTTTTTCATATCCAAAAAATAAGGGTATACACATGGCATACCCTAATGTTTTTTATAAGCTTTTTAATTCTTCTGTGATTGCATTGATTGCTTCATCAACCTTAGAAGCATCCTTACCACCGGCTTGAGCCATATCTGGCTTTCCACCACCATTACCAGAACAGATTTGAGCCGCTTTCTTAACCAATTGACCCGCATGTACACCAGCCTTAACAGCCTCTTTACCTGCACCAGACACAAAGACAACCTTTTCACCATTCGTATTCACAAAGAACACAACCATCTTGTCATCATTTGCCTTTAAGTTAGAAACAATATCCTTTAATGCACCTGCATCCATGCCAGAAACAGATTTGATCAATACATTGACTTTACCAAAGTCTTTCGCTTCTGTAGCCCATTCTTTAGACTTCAAAGTAAAGATTTGATTTTTCAAGTTATCGATTTCCTTTTGCATATCATGCATCGTCTTATAAGCAGCCTCAACCTTTGTATCAATATTCTTAATACCCTTTTGTTTTGCACTATCCGCAATATTTTCTAACATTGCATGTTCAGATGCAAAGTCTTCATAAGCCGCAAACTTAGTTTTCGCTGTAATACGACGAGAATCCGAACCAATACTTTCCTCACTAATGATCTTACATAAACCAATCTGAGCTGTATTTTCTACATGACATCCTGCACAGAATTCCTTCGATACATCTCCCATTGTAACAACACGAACTGTATCTCCATACTTTTCATCAAATAATGCAGTTGCACCAGACTTCTTAGCCTCTTCAATCGGCATAACCTCTTTAGTAACTGGATAAGCCGCACTAATATATTCATTCACAATACGTTCTACTTCAGCCAATTGTTCAGCTGTAACCTTTTCATAATGATTAAAGTCAAAACGCAAATATTCAGGACAATTGTAAGAACCAGCTTGGTGAATATGATCCCCCAACACTTTAACTAAAGCCGACTGCAACAAGTGTGTACAAGAGTGGTTCGCTGTAGTTGCCAAACGATCTTTGACATTTACTTCACCATGTAAAGCCATACCCTTTTCTAATACACCACTATTGATTTTAACTGTGTGGATATGTTGTTTATTACACGTCTTTTGAACATCTAATACTTCAACATCTACACCATCCGCACTAAATGTACCTTTATCGGCAACCTGTCCACCACTTTCGGCATAGAAACAAGTCTTATCTAAAATGATCATTCCTTCATCTTCTAAAGAATCCACCATTTTACCCTCTGTATTAAATAAGGCAATGATTTTACCATCACAAGACAAGTGATCATAACCAATAAATTCACTTGGCTCATTGAAGTTCATCAACTCTTCATTTTGAGACGCAAAAGAATCCTTTACATTACGCGCATTACGAGCACGCTCCTTTTGTTTATTCATTTGGGCATCAAAATCTTCATGACTTACTGTAATACCACTTTCTTCCGCAATTTCTTGTGTTAATTCAAATGGGAATCCATATGTATCATACAATTTGAAGACAACTTCACCACTCAACTTACCATCTTTAGCCTTGCTGATCTCTTCGTCTAGTAATGCTTGACCAACCTTTAAAGTCTTCTTGAAAGTTTCTTCTTCCACCTTGATCAATTTTTGGTTGAACTCAACATGCTCTTGTAAGTATGGATAGAAATCCTTCATTAAATCTGCAACAACAGGAACTAATTTATATAAGAATGGTTCATCCAAACCTAATTTTAAACCATAACGAACCGCACGACGAAGTACACGACGAAGTACATAACCACGACCACTATTTGAGAAGTTAGCCCCATCACTCAATGCGAAAGTTACTGTACGAACGTGGTCCGCAATAACACGATATGCCATCTTATATTCCCCTTCATAAGGATGTTTTGCCATAGCTTCAGTGGCACGAATAATAGGCAAGAATAAATCGGTATCGAAGTTTGTTTCACCATCCTGAACTAAGGCAACCAAACGCTCAAGACCCATACCTGTATCAATATTCTTCTGAGGAAGTTCTTTATAATCTTTACGATCAATACTTGGATCACAATCATATTGAGAGAATACGACATTCCATACTTCTACATAACGATCATTTTCCATTTCATCAAAGAATAATTTTTCTCCTAAACCTTCAGGATCATATTTTTCACCACGATCAAAGAAAATTTCACTGTCCGGTCCACCAGGTCCCTTACCAATTTCCCAGAAGTTATCATCTGTCTTTAAAATATGACTTGGATCTACACCACAAATTGTAGTCCAAACTTCATAAGCACGCGCATCATCTGTATATACAGACACATACAATTTGTCCTTATCAATACCCATCCATTCTTCGCTTGTTAAAAATTCCCATGCGAACTGGATAGCTTCATCTTTGAAATAATCTCCAATTGAGAAGTTACCCAACATTTCAAAGAATGTGTGGTGACGAGCTGTACGCCCAACATTTTCAATATCATTTGTACGAATTGACTTCTGCGCATTCGCAATACGATTTGAAGCTGGTTTTTCACTACCATCAAAATATTTTTTCAAAGCCGCAACACCCGCATTGATCCATAATAAAGTTGGGTCATTGTGCGGAATCAAACTTGCGCCCGGCTCAATCATATGTCCCTTTGATTTAAAATAATCCAAGAACATCTGACGAATCTGATTACCAGTTAATTGTTTCATCTTTCTTTCCTCCAATAAAAAAACGCTCCTATTTCTAGGAACGTATAATTACGCGGTACCATCCTAGTTCATTTTCCCAAAAAAGAAAATGCCCTCAATTCACTCGTTAACGCCGACTACGTTTCAACTCCAAAGTAGCTTCAAAAATAAATCTCTGAAAGGCTTTCACCAAACGCCCTCTCTCTAGACAAGAAAATTATTTTCTACTTATCTTCTTCACTGTCGAATCGTTAAAATTCTAACACTCTTTCACCAATTCTGCAAGACGAATCACACCATCTTTCATCAATTCTTTATCCATACTCGCAAAAGATAAGCCTATCCCACTACTTGAATAACTAACACCCATTAAATTGGATTCACACAAAGACTTGAACTTTTCCATATCCACATCCAACTTGATCCAATACGCCATATACGTTTCATCCAATATATAAGAAACACAAAGATACGTATCCAATAACTTCTTTAAATACAAATGCTTCTCTCTATATTCACGCACCAATTTCCTTAAATGCTTCTGCAAATACCCATCCACAATATACTGACTAAAAGCCACCTGCTCTAGTTTACTAGCCGTAGGACCAAAGAAAGAAGCACAATACTTCTTTGTATATTCCTCATTTAAAATCATATATCCAATACGAAGACTAGGAAGTAAAAGTCTAGAAAAAGAAGAAAAATAAATCACATGATTCGACATAGAACATAAACTCGTCTTAATTTTAGAAGCATACACAAGCTCCCCATTATAATCATCTTCTAAAATCAAAATATGACTTAGTCCAACCAACTCTTTTCTCAACTTTTCACACATAGATTGACGATTCTTACTAAAACAAGTCGTATTCACATACACAACATCCACACACTTCGTTTGGATATCTTCAATAAAATGATCTGGATCTAAATATTTTACAGAAAAACCATAACTTAAAAATACTTGTTTAGCTTGTTCATCCACCAAAGTAGACAAGCCAATCACCTTTTGTTTATCCAACATCCCACAAAATATATACAACAAAGACTGATAGTTCGAACCAATCACCATCTGTTCAGGAAAACACAATATATTTCGATTTTGATATACATATTTACACAAAGCCTGTCTTAAACCATACTCCCCTTGAGCTAAACCATAACTTGACATTAACTTCTTATCATTCAATACACCCTTTATATATCGTTTCCAAATCGATGTCTCAAATGAATCAATCGAAACCGACTGGATTCGAAAATCATAATCATATTCCTTTTCTTTGTGACTTGAAGAATAATCCAAGATTTCATGATGCAATAAAACCCTTTCTGGATTCATGCTCACAACATACCCAACCTTTTCTTTACTTGAAATAAACCCATCTAACACAAGCTTATTATAAGCTAGCTCCACCGTTGTCTTAGACACATTCATCTTCTTGACACATTCACGAATCGAATCAACACGATCCCCATATTTTAAGATTCCAGAAAGAATCGACTCCCTATAAGTATTATAAATCACTTCATATTTCTTCATAAACTGTCCCCTATTTATTTTTTATAATTGTATATTTTTTTAAATACAGAAACAAGTATAATAGTCATTAAGTTGTAAGAAAGAAGGAAATGATCATGAAAAATAAACAAACCTATGAAATCGTATTAACAGGACTTGGCATGGCACTTGTCTTTGTGGCAACCATGTTTATCAAAGTACCAAACGCACTCGATGGATATTTCAATCTAGGTGATGGATTTATCTTATTATTCGCAAGCTTTTTAAATCCATTTGAAAGCTTCTTAATTGGAGGACTCGGAAGTGCACTAGCCGATGTAGCCGGAGGATATGGACACTACTTCTTCTTTACCCTAGTCATTAAAGGACTTGAAGGAATTGTCGTATCTCTACTGATGAAAAATTACTCTAAACCCAAACAAATCTCAAGCTACGTATTAGGATCTATCATTATGGTCTTTGGATACTTCATCGCCAAATATATGTTAAAAGGAAGCTGGATCGTTGCGGCTAGTGAAATTCCAGCTAACATTATACAAGGTGTAGCTGGCATTGTGATTGCACTAGTCGCCTATCCAATGGTCAAAAAAATCGTACAAGATAAGTTAAACTAAAGCCTGGAAATTCCAGGTTTTTTTATTTCCAAATAAAAAAAGGATATGCTCAGCACATACCCTAATATCTATGCTTCTACATTCAAATATTTTAAGCCACCATATTTTACTTGAAACTTATAAATATTACACTTCAATTGAAGCCATTCCATATCCGTAATCGCATTCTTTCCAATACATTCTATAATCAAATCTTCAGATGCCTTTAAACAATCCAATGTCTGCATCCATTTATTATAATTTTTACTATTTGGTTCAACCGCCATGTCTATGAGCTCATCATACTTCACATTAATAGCCTTATATATCAATCGAATACAATCAATCGTAGGCTTTTCAATTGTGTCCATATAATCAAAAAATCTCATAATAAATCATCCTTTCGTTTTTTATGGTTTAATAATACACCTCGAAAAAACGTTTGTATAGAAAAACACCCAAATAAATGCAATATTATATGTCTAAAAAAAGCGGTTTCTTTAAGAAAATAATTAAAATTTTACGATATTAAAACAATTGCTTTTTGCGGTATTAACCATATAATGCGTGTGCAAAAAGAAGCTTTTAAAAGCTTGGGCTGGCCGGATCCATATAGTGGCGGGTAAGACACCCGCCATTTTTTTAGAAAGTTGAGGAAGCATGAAAGAGTTAAGCGTTTTTGTTGACGAATCTAAAGATTTTGGTGAATATGATTATCATGCTCCTTATTATATTATTTCATTAGTCTTTCATAATCAAAATATGAATATATAGATGCACAAGATATAATTGAATTGATCAAATACTTCAAGACGATGAAATATAAAATCAACATTTTTTATAATCTTTGCTCTATATCGAAGTCTAGACAGAATCATGATAAAATATGTAATATAGAAATGGAAGTATTCAAATGGACGAATTTAATAAAGAAGTATGTAAACTATATAAAAACATTGATGAACAAATTGAGTATTTGAAAATGTTTAAAAAAATCATAATAAACGAAAATGAGCGATCTATATTAGAGGATAGAAATTATATATCTGTAATCAATCCATATAAAGAATTTTTTGCAACTAATCAGATTGTTAAAAATATTGAAGGGTATACGAAGAAAATTCATATTTATGAATCGGAAACACCTATACAAAATATACTTAGTGTTGTTAAATATGATGATAAAATTTCTGACTATTTTTTTAGAACCATTGGGCAATTTGAAAGGAAATTTAAAAATGTATTAATTAATGCAATTTGTGAATTGTATGTTCATAATTCTCAAATGCCAAATGAATCTTTAAAATGCTTAGAGTATATCACTGAAATCGAAAAATTTATAAACCAATACACAATTGAACTAACACTTAATAACGGAAGTACATATACTTGTTTAAACAAACCATATTTAATAGATGCAATACAGAGAAATGTAGTTGTTTTTCCTAAATTTGCAACAAATTTTCCAAATTCATTGTCTAAAAAAGGTTATGTGTATAATGAATTTGTTTTGGAAAATCGATTTATGATATTAAAAAAATTGTATGATATAGGTACTGGAGATAAAAGTTCATCAAAAAATATACTTTTACAGCATTATTACAATTCTCAAAAGATGCTACCTTTATGGGTTATTCCTAACGCTTTAACCCTTGGGGAACTAAACGTTTTGTTTTCGATGTTAAATATGTCAACACAAAAACAAATCTGTGCAAAACTAATGAATGTTGATATTACAAAAATTAAAGAAAAGAATGTATCTACCTTTATGGGCTATGTAGAAAATATTCGAAGAATAAGGAATGTGATTAATCATTACGAACCACTTATCCCGTTTTTATTAAATAACATAAAAGAAAAGCATCTTAAAGATTCACAAATTATAAAAACAATAGAATTCCTTGCTACTTACTCTGAGCCAATAATTATTACTATGCCATATATTCCAGTTACAGATTACAACAAGAAAAAGGTAGCTGTTTTGAAAAAAGTTCAACAAGTTATGCAAAAGAGCAACAAGTTGTAAAGTTGCTCTTTTATTCTAAACAAAAAAAGAGAATGGACGTATCCACTCTCCCTGTCAGCCAATGGGCCAACCTTCGTCATGAGTAATATACCACACTTTTTGAAAAATGCAAATAAATTTTACGCAATTCCCCCTTCCCCCACAATAAGCCATAAGTGTTTTTTTAATATTCACTATTTTCCGCGATAGAATAATCACATAGAAATATGTTATTTGTTTATAAAGACAGAAAAGCTATATTCATTGCAGACAGAGGATATGAATCCATCAATTCCTTTGAGAAGATTAAATTATCTGGAAATAAGTATCTGGTCCGAATCAAGAATATTTATTCCACTGGTATATTACGTAGTTTTGGACCATTTTCATATGACGAATTTGATGTGCAAGTCAAACGCATATTGACTAGAAAACAGACGAATGAAATAAAAGCTCATCCTGAAATCTATAAGTTTGTGCCACAAAATCAGCGATTCGATTATTTTGGTGATACTCCATTCTATGATTTTGAATCTCGATTGGTTCGTTTTAAAATTACAGAGGATACATATGAATGCATCTTAACAAATTTAGATGAAAATGAATTCAGTATGCAAGATATCAAAAAGTCGTATCGTCTACGTTGAGAAATTGAAACTAGCTATTACTTAGAAAAAGAGCCCACCAAATCATATAAAATGATTTGTATGGGCTCTTTTCATTTGCCAAGTTTTGTATACATCTCTATTTAATCTTATACTTCAAATATTCCGAAAAAAGAAGACGCAATGAATCATAAACTATTGATCAAGCCGTTATTTTAACTTAATGCATTGCCAGACAAATGATTATTCTTCAATTATATTTTTCTTTTATTACGCGTATGAAATGATTTAGACACCTTTCGAACTCCAAGTACTGGAGACAAGAAAATGATAATTGGATAAATCTCCAAACGACCAATCAACATCGCAAAAGATAGTACGATCTTACTAAAGTCAGAGAACATGGAGAAGTTGCCCATTGGACCACACAAACCATATCCAGGACCCACATTTCCAATACATGTAATGACGGATGTGATGGTTGTTTCAAAATCAAAATTATTAAAGGAAATCAAGAAGAATAAGATGCCAACAATTATGATAAAGCTACAGAAATAAGCCATGATCTGATTGACAACCTCTGTATCCACTACTTTACCATCCATTGTGATGGCCTCTACTTTTTGTAGGTGTAATAACTTTTGAATATCCAACTTGATCTTCTTTACAATAATCAATAGACGACTAATTTTTACACCACCACCAGTCGAACCAGCACTTGCACCACATACTGTTAATAAGAATAATATCATCTTACTAAATTGTGGCCATACACTATAATCACAACTTGAATATCCTGTTGTTGTAATGATTGAACCCACTTGAAAACTCGCAAGACGAATGGATTTCAATACATCAAAATTATACATAGACAAAATATTGATTGTGATACAAACAATAGAGAATAAAATCACCCCTAAATAGGCACGCAACTCTTCATTTTTAAAGACTTGTTTAAAATCTTTAATTAAAAGGAAATAGTACATATTGAAGTTAACACCAAATAAAATCATAAAAATCGTAATGATGATTTCATAATACGAATTGTTGTAGGCACCAATACTTGTATTCTTAATCGCAAAACCACCCGTACCTGCTGAACCAAATGTGTTACAAAGCGCATCAAACAATGGCATTTTACCAATTAAAAGTAAAATCACTTGAATGATTGTAAGACCCATATACATTGTATATAAAATCATAGCCGATTGACGCATACGAGGCACAAGCTTACCAATTGTAGGACCTGGCGCTTCTGCACGCATAATATGCATATCACGATCGTTGGATTTTGGTAGTATTGCTAAAATAAAGACTAAAATTCCCATACCACCAATCCAGTGCGTAAAGCTACGCCAGAATAGTGTGGCATGCTTCAAACTTTCAACTTCCGTTAAAATACTCGATCCTGTCGTTGTAAATCCACTCACGGCTTCAAAGAAACAATCCACAAAAGAAGGAATTTCACCCGATAAATAAAAGGGTAAACCACCAAAGAAAGATACAACGATCCACGCAAGTCCTACCGCAATCATTCCATCTTTCGCAAAATAGTTATTGACTTTTGCACGTGTACGCGTTAGCGCATATCCTAAAACTAGACAAATTCCAATCACTATCAAGTAAGAATCATACAATCCCTCTTGATAGATCAAATCCACAATGACCGGTAAAACCATTAGGCAAGCTTGCGCAATTAAAACCATACCCAATACGTTACCAATCATCGCCCAGTTTAATTTATGTAAATTGTGCTTAAGATAGTAAATCATTGATATCCCTCAATCCTGCAACTTTACTAATAATAATAACCGTATCTGACAATTGAATACGCGTATCTCCCGTTGCCACTTTGGAAACACCCTTATGCGTTACATACGTAATGATGATCCCTTTACGAATATTTAGATCCTTAATTGGCACATCAATAAAACGACAATTGTCACGCACTCTAAATTCCAATGCCTCTAGCCTATCATCGACAAGTTTGATCAAAGATTCAACATTCGATCCAACCGTATTTTGCATAGCACGAACATATTGCACAATTTGATTGGCCGTAATAAACTTAGGCGTAATCGAATTTTCTAAGCCTAACTTATCCAACAAGAAACCTAAAGAAACACGGTTTACCTTAGGAAGAACATGCGTAACACCATGATTTTGGGCAAACATTGAAATAATAACATTCTCCTCATCATTATCTGTAAGTGCAATAAACGCATCCATTTCCTCTAAAGATTCACTTAATAATAATTCATGATCTGTACCATCGCCATGAATGACTGTAGCCTGTGGGAATTTCTCAACCAAATTCACACACTTATCTTTTTTGATTTCGATGATCTTTACATCCATACCCAGTTCTAACAACATATTTGTCAAATAATATGTGATTCTTCCACCACCAACAATCATTACTTCATTGACCGTACGATTACTTAAAATACCCACTTTAATAAAGAACTTTTCAAGCTGCGTAGTCGAACCCGTTAATGTGACACGATCCTTTTCATAGATGACGGTATTACCATTTGGAATGATCACTTCCCCATTTCTTTGAACAGCCACAAATAACACTTCACTTTTCATACGACGATTGATGTCGCAAATACGCATATTTGAAAGTGGCGAATTTTCTTTAATTTTCACTTCCGCAAGCTCAATTCTTCCCTTCGCAAAAGAAGAAACCTTGATCGAATTTGAGAATCGAATCGCCCGCAAAATTTCACGAGCCGCAGCCTGCTCCGGATTGATACTCATACTCAATCCCAATTCATCCTTAATCAAACGAACGGTATTGTTGTATTCCGGATTACGAATACGTGCAATCGTATGTCTTGCACCCAATTTCTTTGCCAATAAACAACAAATAATATTAACCTCATCCGTTGATGTAGCCGCAATCAACAAATCCGAAGATGAAACACGAGCTTCCATTAAAGTATCTAAACTCGCACCATTTCTCTGTACGCCAACAATATCCAACTGATTCATGGTACTCGATAGAACACTCGATTTATTTTCAACCACTGTAATATCATGACCTTCCTGGTTCAATTGTTTTGCGATCGCAAATCCAACTTTTCCATCACCCACTACAATAATTTTCATAACTCCTCCAAAAAAAATGAATTCCCATATGGAATCATCTCAAGTATAATACAAAACATGTATAAAAACTAGTGCTACAAAGGCTTGTAATGAACGCAATAGGTATATTGATCACAACTAATGAACACATTATCAATATCGAAATACAAACCATCAAAAAAGGACACTTACCAAAATAAGCATCCTACTTACACCTTACTACAATTCTATTTTGACTATCCAACTTTATTGGACAAATTACAACAAGTCGATCGTCTTAAAACACTATTTAAACTATTGAAGTAAATTAAAATTATAGTCAGGTATCAAAAATACACAAGTTGATAAAACCCATATAAATCCATTTATTTCATCTTTACTAACACCATTTTGATTTTTCAAAATTTCCGTTAAATCAATACAATCAAATTGTTCTCTTATATCATTTACAGTATCATCAACATGTTGTATTTTAGCGGCTTTTTTAATATTGTAAAAAACAATATTTCTAAATACAGCCCTCATATATTCCCAATACGACATATTATCATTAAAATAGTTAAGCTTTGACACCCAATCTATAAGCAAGAATTTCAATGTCTTCCCTTGCTTGACATCACCAACAATCTCTAAAATTTTATCAAGTTTGTCTTTCATTTCATTACTCTTTAAACTTAATATTGATTCACAACATTCAATTCGTTTTTGCTTATTTATATGACACTTTTTTTCAAGCACATCATCAATTTTATGGGGAAATTTTATCGCATCCATAATATAGCTCTCTTTCTTAACCATATTTTTATATTTACTTCCCGGTCGCAAAGTAACCGAAATCTTACGATCCATATATTGTTCGTCTACATTCCCTTTAAAATGAAGATAAGACTCAATCATTGGGTAATTCAAATACAATTTACCCATATCTGTTGAATCCATGAATATTTCTTGCATTTTTAAAATCTTTGTTTCTGAAAATGAAGGATCGTGACGCTCATAATCAAATACAAGAATTATATTCGTAAACTCATTTCGATAAGATTTTGTATCAAAATTCTCTTTTTTACTAATCACAAGAGGTAAGTCAATATCCAGATCATCATCTACCCAATTTTCTCCATATTCTTTTTGTATGTCATCATACAATTTATAGATATTTGTTCCATAAATCCACACATCATCAAAATCAATATTTAATTCAGGGAAACATTTAAAAATAAGCCAAAATAATTGATTCTTTTCGTGCTTTCCTTCAACAATCAGTAAACTTCTACCACGCCTTCTTGGCTTCACACAAAAATCATTCATACTTTTCAAATTCTCCACTGATGTACATTTTTTCCAAATTATGTCCTTCTCGTAATTCTCTTTCGGTTGCATCACAAAGAGCAGTTAATGTACCTCTACTTGATAGAATAAATAAACAGTCTGGGCGCATAATTTTATTTGTCATTAAATTTGTATTATGTGAAGTCATAATAAATTGACATTTTGGGTATTTGGTTTTGAAAAAAGAAATTAATTTCTCTGCCATTTCATAATGATAAAAAGCATCAAACTCATCTAAATAAACCAATGAAGATTCCACTGCTTTAGACACTATTTTTTGATAAAGATTGGTTAATGCCAACGTCCCACTTGATGCAGTACTATAGAATGGAACTAACTTTTTATGATCAAAATATAATTCAACCTGTCCATCCGGCAATTCTTTTAAAACCAATTTACATTCAATTCCCATCAAATTCAAAAAATCTTCAAAGTTTTGCAAATGAACTGGATTTTTTAAATCTTCGAAAAATTTACTGTAATCAATCGTTGATGATTCAATTCGATTATTACCCACAGTAATCAAGTCCATTTTATTAACATATTCAGATAATTTAATTAAAACCGAATTATAACTAAAAGACGTATTATTAATTAACCATCTTAAAAAAGATAAAACATCATTATCTTGTATTAAATAACGGTTCGTGTTAACCGTCTCTGCACTTATTATATTTAAACCTTGAAAATCAAATTTATTATTTTTAAAATCGCACTTAAAAATAACATTACCATTTATAGATAACTCTTCATCACATAACTCAGCATTCGCAAATCTAGAATACTTATAAATAACTTCATCATTCCCAAATTTAAACTCATATATAAACTTTGCCGTATCATCCCGGGAATCCGCATTGATTAAAACACTTTTTTCACCATTTCTAGACATATCGTACATCAATCTTTCAATATCAAGAAGTGCCCTACCAAAATTAGTCTTTCCAGTCGCATTGCGACCATAAATCAACATCTTTCCAATCAACCCCATTGAAAGACAATCTTTATTAAATTGATATCCAGCAATTTTACTAAAATCAAGTGAAATCTCATCTTTAAAATTCTTATAATTCTTCACAGTAAATTTTTTTAACATATTCAACCATCCTTTCAAGAAGTATAGAAATTCATTCCTCTATATACAGTATAATCAAATTTTATCATCACATCAAGAATCTCCGTAATTTTTTTACGGTTAAACAAAAGGCGCTGATAAGCACCTTCCACATCACTACACTTTGGTGTTTTATAAAACTTTACAACGTTTCTTTTAATGAATTGAGTCAAAAAGATTTCTTTTCAACTTCACATATGACTCGTACATTGGTGTCGTTCCCTGCAAAAAGCCACTCTGATATGCATCACTTTTTTTAATATCATTACGCTTTAGAATACTACTCAAATTTTCAACTGTAATGCCATTACGATTTCTTACAATATGAATACCATCATTACGATCATATTCATCCAACAATTCAGAATAATGCGTAGTAAAAATTAACGTTCCACCATTTTTATTTAGACAACTATCCATAAAGAATCGAATTATTGTTGTTACAATCTCTTTATTAAAATGATTTTCAATTTCATCTACAAGAAGATATCCACCAGATTGAAGTACCTCTTTGACCATTGAGAATGTAATAATACCTTTGATTGTACCCGAAGACAAATACTGTTCCAAATCCCTCGCATTATTTAAAACAATTTCATCTTCATTTCTAAATTTCAAATGAATAAATGTCTTCCCATCCATTTTTTCAAAGCACAATTTTTCGATTGTTGGATCAAGAAATGCAATCACTTCCAAAGAAATATCCTCAGTAAAAGGAAGTACATTTACATTTGTATAAGACATTAAGCTAAATATCTCTACTGTATCATTTTCTTTTTTATTATGCGCAATAATAAAACTAACATCGTCAGATAGATATGCCTCGCTACTATCACGAGATGCTACAGGTTCTACCCCTGTAAAATCAGTCAAATACTTTTTCGACTTGATACTCGCAATCGGTTTTTCCCACAATCTTTCAGACAAAATAAAATACATATAATCATCCGCCTTTGTTTTTTTTGCAGTAATTACAGTTTCAAGACAACAAACATACTTACGTTTATCATAAAAATAAACGCAAATTGTAGCCTGCTTTGCTCCACCAAGAATAGTTTTAGATTCCACATGATTAATAGGTTCATTCTTTACAATATTCAAAGCTAAATCAATAATCTTTAATACCGAAGTTTTACCAGACGCATTAATACCAATAAAGGCATTCGTTGTATGAAGATAATGATTATCAACCAAGTTATACAAACTACACTTATCGTTCTCACTTACACGTTGTTGTGTGTAAAAACAAATATCCAAATCTTCTTTAAAAAGTGGAAGTCCATTTGCCGTAACACGAAGTATTTTCATATGCGCCCTCCTTTAAAAACGGTTTTTACGTTTTTATTTTCTTATATTTAAATTATATTATCAATTTCAAAATATTTAAGCAGATTTTACGTTTTTAATATACAAAAAGGACACTTATCAAATAAGCATCCTACTTACACCTCACAACAATTCTATTTTGACTATCCAAAGTACAAGTCACTAACGTAAGTGGCCATTTACCATTTGTTACTTCAGCTACACTTTCTGGACTCACTACATCCATTGCGTCAACACTATATTTAAAACAATTTCCTGAAACATCTGTAAAAATAACGGCATCCCCACTTTTTAATGTATTTAACCTGCCAAAATGAAACCAATAATTATGCGCTATAATCACCATATTACTTTTATAAATACTACCATAATATCGGCAAGGAAGTTGTTTCATATTTTCATCACTACATGTACTTGTAACACAAAGATTCAAATCTAAACTCGGAATTTCTAAAGTACCAATACAAGAAATTCCATCCACATCCACTTCCGACATATCCATATCTGGATTTAATACATAATCCGGTATAGAGCCAACACTTGTCTTTACAACATGATACGCATTCATCTTTTGTTGAGAAACAAAAGACGATCGAAACGAATCATATACATTATATGCACATAAAGAAATGGAACACACAACGCAAAAGATTCCAATCCAAGAAATATATTGATACAATTTATTCTTCATTTTTCAAATGGCGTCCTAAACCAAACAACACAAGGCCCACAAATAATAATACGGGAACTGGCCACCACAATTGACCTGAATTTGGTAGTTTATCATCCTTCTTTTCAACACGATATTTATCACTACCCGTATTTGTTAAAACAATCGTATCCTTTTCTCTAGAACAACTCTCTTTATAACCAGAAGGAACACTTGTTTCCATAACACGATATGTATATAAAGTAGAAAGATTATTCCAAGTAGTTGACCAGTGATTATCTGAATTTAATACCACTTTATCAACCACTATACCATCTGACCTTAATAAACATACCTCAATCGATTTAGGACGAGACTTCTTATTATCCCTCTTCCATACCTTTAATACATGAATACGACTTGGCTTATCACTCATTTCATATTTTAAATCCACACTCAAATCCCCACTTAAAGAAACTAAGGATACTTGTGGCATATAAAATACACCATCCTGAAAAACTTCTTTTCCAACCACTAAATAAATACCGGTTTCTAAGCCAGTAAAACTAGCCTTATACGAACTGTCAGAAGAATTAGAAGCATCTGCTTCTATTCCATCCATTAAAATACGATTCTCTAAGGCATTGGCAGCCCCTTGTACATCTTGTTTTAAATCAATGGAATAATGAGAAAATGCATCAACTAAATTATAATTCTCATCCGCCACTCGATATAAAGAAACTTGCATATTTGATACAGGACAATTAACAACCAAATTCATGAAATCAGAATCCGCAAATAGAGTCATAGGTAAAAGGCAACATAATAAAGTTAAAAATACGAAACAAACTATTCTTTTCATTACCTACACTCCCTTCTTTCGAATTCGATATACAACATAACCAATCCCATATAGAATCAAACCAATAATACTAGCCACAACCAAAGGATTCACCCTTGCAGCATCCGCCGTTAAATTCTTTTCATCCAACACATTCTCTACGCGATGGCCACGAACTAATAATCGATGTGTATTAATACCATAAGGCGTGCAAGTAAATAAAGTACATAAATCCTTACCTTCCTCAATTTCTAATAAACCATAATCATTCGGTTCAACAATTGCGATATTATCTACTTGATACGCAAGAACCTGATCATATACATGAAGATAAAATACATCTCCCTTTTTCATACGATCCAACTCCGTAAATAACTTTGCACTCGGAAGACCTCTATGACTAGATAGAACACAATGCGTACCACTACCTCCAACAGGAAGACTCGAACCTTCTAAATGACCAACACCCACCTGCAAGACAGCATCATCTACCGTATGATAAATCGCAAGCTTTACACCAATCTTAGGAATCGTGATATATCCCATCATACCCGTACCATCCGCATTCAATAGACTCTTATACAAATCAAGCTCAGAATCACTTGGAGTAAATCGACCACCATTATTGATTAACCCACTATTATATTCAACAGCCCGATCAATCTCAGCCTGTTTATCCTGTTTGGATAACTTAGCCATAGTATCCGAATAATTCGCCACAACACGACTTTGATGTAAAGAATTCCAATAATTACTAACCGTTGGATACAACAATAAGGACAAGCCTGTAATAAAAACAAGTATCGCAATTATAGTTGAAATATGTTTTCTCATCTTACAACCCTCTCCCTATTGTTGTATAGAAGGGGAAAACAATATTCCCCCCATACAACATAATTTAATCAATAAAAACTATTTAGCTTTCGCTCTTTTCTTATTAGCCAATACAATACCTGATCCTAGTACTAATGCTCCACCAATCAAGTAGATTAGTGTTGTTCCCATACCACCAGTAGATGGTAGTAATGAACCTGACTTATTCTCTACCTCAACTTGACTTAAAGGACGTCCTGTATTGTCGTCATTAACTTTTACCATTCCATAGTTTTGAAGTTCAACTTTAATACGGCTAGTTAATTTATTGTAACCTTTCGGAGCTTCAGTTTCTTCTAACCAATATGTAACTCCTGGCTTTAGTCCTTGTAAAGTAAATGTACCTTTTTGAATTGTTTCGATTTCATCTTGACCTGTAGCTTCTGTTGTCAATATATAATTTTGGTCATCTTTTTTAGTAAATTTTAATGCTTTTCCGCCAGTTTGTTGTGTAAATAATTTAAACTTTGCACCATTTAATGTATTCGTAGTAGTTCCAGTATATTTTAACACTTTCATCTGAGAAGTTGATGTAGTGGTTGTATCTTCAACTGAACCTTTATCTCCATACGTTAATTTAGCTTTATTATGATCACCTTGATTAATTGTTGCATTTTCATTTAATGTCGCATTATAAGTAACGACAATCTGTTGATTCTTAATTAATGTATTTAGGTAATCTTGTTTGAATCGAATTTCAAAAGTACATTCATCCTCAACTTTTTTAGTAGCAGTTGGATGATTCTTATTTAAATAAATATCATAATAAGTTGAATCAATTTTAGTATTACCAGATTTAACAACAATACTTCCCTCATTAAATGTAAATGCCGCATCCATTTGATCGTGTAAAATATATTTTTCTGCACCCGGTTGTGCTGTAATAGTTGTTTTAAAATATACTTTATCTCCTATATTTGCATGACTATCATCTGCAAAAGTCCCATTTTCTGCATCACTGACCTTTTTTTCTATAGAAGGAACAGCATTTTTTTCTTCAATAGTAGCTGTAGTATTTGTTGTATTTAAACTGCAAAGTGCACCAACACTTGAATCAACTAAATAATAACCTAAATTTAAATTATTAAATGTTACTGTAGTTCCTGTGGCATCATCATGACCATCATCTCCAATTTTTTTATCAATAGCATACGCTAAAGCTGCTTTTGCTAATTCAGATGCTTCCTTATCCAATCTGGTCTTTTTTTCTGCTTCAGCTTCTCCGGCAGTACTATTATCTTTCCAAGTAATTCCATCAGTATTAGTATCTAAATTTATATATTTTTGTGCTACTGGGTTTGATGTAAAGAATGTTTTCCATTGAGGCGAAGCCGGTTTATAAGAATATAAGCCTTCTCCTGGATCATAGCTTTCTAAATCCATAATCTTGTAAATTTTATAAGTTTGTCCTTTAATCGCATTATCAATTGTAATTGATCCTGTCGTTACTGCTTTTGCGTTTGTGCTTAATGAGAATACCATCATGAACGCAAACATAATGGCTGCAATCTTTTTAATTAATTTCATTTCTTTCTCCTTTTTTCTTTCCTATTATTTTTATTTATATTTGACAGGCATATTACACTTGCAACCACCAACGTTGCTCCTAATAACCTGTAAATCAGGGTTCCTATACTACCTGTTGAAGGTAATATCTTTGTACGGCTCTTGTTTGTTACTACAATTGTTTCACCGACTTTTGCATTATTTGTTTTAGTGCTATCAGTTTCATTGTTATAAACTACTTTATATTGCATTGAATTTATTGTAGCTTCACCATCAGAAGCTTTAATCGGTTGATCATTTTGATTCAATTCAAAAACATAATAATCTGTGTTTAGTTTTTGATTCTTGAATTTTGCTGACTTAACATCTTTATCTTTAGAATCATAATGAATAGAAATAATTTCTAAAGGTTTTCCTTCACCATTTTCATTTTCATACAATCCAAATCTATAAGTACCGCTCACTGGATTATGTTCTGTTTCAGCAGCATTGTTTGTAAATTGCTTTTTAACCGTAATACCCTGTTGTGCATTGTATATTTTCACTAAGAAATAATCTTTATCATACGCAACTATATAATGTTTATCTTTGCTATTCTGATATTCTATATATTTTTTTACATAGTCAGAATAATCACGATTATCTTCTTTCTTTGCACGCATAATGTAATATGAATTTCCATCTAAAATATATCCATCTACAGTATTAGTTTCTTTTACTTCATAGATAGTATTAAAATCCATTGGAAATTTATCTGTTGGAATTGTTACTGTACCATTAGCATCTGAATAAACTTTAATTGGAGGCCTAGATGTACGTTTTATTTCTTTATTCTCCAATATACATTCATGAATTTCAAACTCAGCTCCACTTAAGCGTTTTAATGTATCATCATATTTTATAATTTTTAATTGAGGATGCGTTTCTGTTTCTGTAGTTCCACTCGCATTCAAATCGTAGCTAAATGTTTTAATCTCATCATTCACACCACCAGTTTGACCATAATTTTTCCAATATACCCTGTTTGAAACTGATGCATCAGTTTTCGGCGCAACTTTTACCTTACAAGAATACTGAATTTGTACTGGAGTTCCATCTGGAATTTGAATTTCAAGTATATTCTTTTCCGGATCATATTTAATTTCTATAGGAACATCACTATTATTCTTAATGTTTTTAGCTTTAATCGAATCAGGATCTAAAACAAGATTTGGACTCAAATCATCCACTAATGTAAGTTTATCTGTAGTATTCTTTAATAATGTTTGACCGTATTCATTTGCCGTAATTGTATAATCAATTTTCGGACTCTTATCATTATGAATATTTGTTTTGTCTAATATTTTTATTTTGGATATTTCTGCACTTGCATTAGCCGAAACATAATCCTTTGTACCATCTACACTCTGCAACATTACCTTATTTGTGAAAGTTTTTGTTTTTCCACCAAGCAATACATCTGGATCTATAACTTTACATACGACTTGAACATCAACTGAATAATCATCTCTAGCATGTATTCCTTGAAATGAACCAAGTTGAATTAGAGCTTGTTTTCCATTCACATAATAGGTAGTTGTAATATTTGAATGATCATCATCTGGTGCAGTTATTGTATTTTCCTTCCAATCATCACCTAGATTTGTGATTTGCTTTGAAGTAATATTTTTTGCATATTTACCTGTCCACTTAATACGTATATATGAAAGTTCCATACCATCAGGAATTGTTTCTAGTACTCTATAATCATCTTTTAAATCTCCACCATAATTGACTTTAAAAGCCCATGATGCATATATACCATCACCATTCAACTTCTTTGTAACAATTTTGCTCTCAGGATTATCCGTATCTTTACCTTTAGAAATATTTGTATATTTACCATTCTTATATTCAAAAGTTTGACCCAACTCTTTTAAAATATAATTACCACCATAAAGTTCTTGACTCGCTTCATTATATTTTGTAAAGTCTGCATCATTTATATGTTTAACAAATACACTATTTTTATATATAGACGTAGCTCGATATTCAGTAGGTAGTTCTTTAGGTTCTGTTTTTACTACAATATATATTTTTTCATTCTCTTGTAAATCAATATCTTTCTTTGTAGTTAAAACTAATTCGTTATAATTATTATCACCACTAAATCCCTTACTATTCTTATATTCAACCGTATAATAAACTTTATCAATTTTTAAATTTTCTGGCAAATCCTCTATTTTTTTATTACTTAAATTCTTAAGATCTCCCTTATAGACACCTACCAAAGAATCTTTATGCAAATAAGAACTCATTTCGTCTTTTCCTGAAGCATCATTAATTTCATCCTTGATTTGTGTATCCTTTCGAATCTTAGAACCATTAACTTCTATCACCCAATAATGCTTACCATTTTGCCATTCCGTCGCATTTTGTTTAGGATTCTCATAATACCACGCTTGTTTATTTACTTTTAAATTATAAGAACCCTCAAGCGTAACTTCTTTAGATGAATTTACATTCTCAAAAGTAAATATTTCACCATCTACTCCTCTTTTCACATTCCCATTTAAAGTAAATGTATTAGTTACTTTTGCACTTGTAAGAGAACTCAAATTATTAGGAGTCGCATAATACTCAAACGTATATGAATAACAATTTTTTGTCCAATCAATATCGGATAGTCTTAAACTAAAGTTTTGTTGCTTATCAATGTTGACCCATTTTGTTTCAACCACATTATCTTGAGTATCATAAGCCATTATTTTCATATAACCAACATACTTCATTACATCTTTATCCAATGTATCTGTTAATGTAACATCCGTTATATTAAACTTTCCATCCGTCTTATTAAGTTTAACTGTATACTTATAACTTCCTGCAGGCACTTTAAATGATTGTTCAGCACTTGTATCTTCATTAAATTGATTATTATATTTTGCACCATCTATACTGATAGTCTCTTCTGATGTTGTTGGTTTAGCTACATCTTTATCTACCCATTTATATTCACTTAATGTTAAATCATTTTTCCCAACTCTATTCAAGTACTTATCTTTACTATATGTATAATAACGATTCTTTATAGTTACACTATTTGACTGCATGGCTGCATAGACTTCTGGTTTAATTTTTAATGTATAAGTCACATAATAAGAATCACCAGGATTTATTGTAATTGATTTATTGTTTAACTCATATACTTTAAAACGCGTAGAATCCTCTTTATATGTTGTTGAATAAGTATCATTTCCTTTTGCCCAACCAACCGTTATATGACTACCACTATAATCTGTATATCCTGTTTCCTCTGCTTTTTTTACATGTAAGACAACAGAATCTTCTACAAATGAAATATATGGAAGCATGTTTGAATCTGTTTTAAAATCGTTACCGTCTTCATAATCTAAATAATCCGCAAATTGAAATTCTTTTATAGAACAATTATTCTCTGAACCATAATTAAATTCGATTTGATAATTGACTAGATAATTACCATCTTGATCTTTTATATAATTATTTCCATTCTGTGTTACAATATTCTTTTTCATAACATTCGTATCGATAGTGAGAGTTGGTGTGAACGTAGATTCCTTATAGCCTTTACTATAAACTTTTGAACTATCTTCTCTTTTAGAATAGACCTAGGCATTATTGACGACATCCGTTTTATTATGATATAGATTTTGAGTTGTATCAATTAGTTTAACATAATAAGTCAATTTTCGAATCTCATTTGGGTTCATCTCATCAATCTTCCACACAAAACTTTCAGGATTACTAATACTTGTTACTGGGCCTGGAATTTTTTGATCTGAACTAGGTGCATTTGTTTTGTAAATCGTTCCTTGAATTGTAGTATTTCTTGTTTCATAAGGCTGTTGCTTATTCTTACTCCCATTAAGTGGAGTTTCAGAAAGATTAATATCTACATAGTTAACTAAATCTTTACCTTGTGTAAATTGATCCACTACATATACATTTTGACAACCATCCTCACCCGCTTTTAATGTAATTGTATATTTTATATAATCGCTTGTTGCTTCTTTTTCCCAACTCTTATCTACAACACTTACATTTCCATAATGTTCCTTATAATCAAGACCATAATTTAATGTAATATCTCCCTTGGGTGTTGTGATTGTTACTTTACCAGTACTTGAATCAATCTTGTTCATATCAATTTGGGCATCCACTTCAAAACTACCAGTAAGTGTTTCATTTTCTTGTAATCTAGACAAAAATTGTTGGTTGTAAGTAATCGTAACTAAACCATCTGTACTCACATTCATGTTTCCAATAACTACACCACCCGATAAAATCGTCTTACCCTCTATCATCTTTCTAATTTTGAATCCATTAGGAAGTTGATACTTGATGATACCACCACACTCTTTCAAAGTCTTTGCGGAAATACCTTTAAAGAATAATTTGTATGTCATATCTAAAGTATCATATGAAAGAATACTACCATCTGTTGGAACATCATATTCCGTAGTCTTTTCTTTACCATCAATAATTTCTGTCTTCTTATAAACAAACTTTACAGATTCAATATTTTCAGTGTGGTAGCTTAAATCAAAAGGTTGTTTTGTAGTTTCTGTTGTAGTTTCTGTAGTTGTAGTCGTTGTCTCTTCTTCACTTACTTGAGATACCTGTTCATCCTTATTTTGTGTTTCTGGCTCATCCTCAACAACTTCTTCTTGTTCATTTACTTCTTCTTGTTTGTTACAATCCTCATTATGTGTATGCTCTTCTTTTTCGCAAATCAATTCATTGTTTTCATCATAACACTCAGCCGTATGTGTATGTTCTTCCTTATCACAAGTCATTGTTTGAGCTGGTAAAGATAATGCATAGACCGTACAAACAACCACAATACAAGAAAGTGCTATCATGATCCTTTTCCATTTTCTTAAGCGCGCTTTGTCTTTTAATAAACGCCTTAAATACTCTTGCACAATCACACCTACTTTCTGTTACTTTACAATTCCAATTTTATTTAAAGGCCAAACTGAAAATAATACCTTACCCTCAATTTGTTCTTTTGAAATATCCCCTATTGCAGCACTTCTAGAATCTATCGAACTCTCGCGGTTGTCTCCCATACAAAACCAACGAGACTCTTCTACCTGATGGGGAAAATCAATGTCTGTATTTCCTAATGACTCACTATCCAAATACGTTTCATGAATAGCTTTACCATCCACAGACACCTTTCCATTCACATCTATATCTATCTTTTGACCAGGACAAGCAATAACACGCTTCACCAACAACTTATTGCCCTGCCAAAATGCTACAACATCTCCAGACTTTAATTTCTTTGTCTTTATAGACACCACGATCTGCCCATTTTCTAAAGTTGGATCCATACTCGAACCATAAATCTTTAATACAGGCATCCACAGTGTTGCCACCAACACAGAAATGGCAGCCACAACAACGAGTACACTCAAAGTCTTACGTAAATGCTTAAAATACTTTTCTCTCTCTTTTAAACGACCAAGCTCTTCTTTAACCTCAACATTTGATACAAGATCATTTTCTGTCTGCATCTTATCAATGAGGTCAATCAACTCTTTTCGCTTTAAATGTCTTAAATCCCTTTTTTCCATATCTCTATCTACACATTAAGATTATGTTAAGATAATATATGCATTTCTGCTTTATCTTAAGCAAATCTAGCTAAATTCTTAAGTTCACACAATTAAGCGAGGCCATTATACGCCTCATTGTATACGTTTTCAACGAGGCTCCTTACGAGGCTCCTTAAGTGGTACACTCTATTTATGCTTTACTTATAGTATTTTTCTATATATGGATGAGTACCCCCCCCCCGAGAAAAATCGACTAAAATGTGCAAATCAATTACTAATTTATACAAATAAATAACCTTGGTTATATTTATAAAAAAAGGATAGTTTCACACTACCCTACTTTGTGAATTGCTTTAAATAGTCCATATCTAAAACAATAATTCGATTGTTTTTAACTTGAATGATATGCTTTTCTTTTAAGCCACGAATCACTCGATTCACACTATTACGTGTTGTAATCCCACAAAAATTCGCAATATCCTCATTTGTGACCTGCAAATCAATAAATATACCCTTTTGTGTTTGAATACCAAACAAACTCGCTAAACGATATAACCAAGAACATACCCCCCCCGCCTTTGAATTCATGATCATCACTTGTTCTCTTGTGATAGCTAGTTTTAATCGATTGCGATAGTATGTATTTACATAATTTTGAAGATTCGCATCTTCATTAACTCGCTTATAGAATTTTTCTTTTGAAATACAATAAAACTCTGCTTGTTCACTTTCAATACGAATCTTTGGAAGGCAATCTCTAAATTGTGTCAAACAATCACAATACAAGCTCACCACATCCGGACCTTGTAAATAGGTAATATTAAATTCACGCTCATCTTGCATGATCAAACTCACTTTGACAATACCCTTCTTTAAAACATACATATTACTATCATTCAAATCTAAACATGTATGTCGATCTTTTATAAGTATAGAAACCTTTTCTTTTTCTAAATATTATATGACACCATCACAACACATCTTACTCACCCCTGTTATCATTTTCATTGTATCATATTGCGGAGAAAATGTTATAACTTTTGTCTCTTTAAACATATAGTGCTATAATACTTATTGCTGGATTGCTTGTAATTTGCATATCCAGTTTCCTAAATAAGAGTTGAACTAAGCCCCCACAAACTTATGTTCAACTCTTTTTTAATAATTAAAACAGACATTTTAACTGCCCGCTTTCTCTTTTAAAATCTCTATAATTTGACTTTGAAGCTTATCCATATCGATTGGCTTAGAAATATATCCATTCATTCCCGCTTTAAGTGCTTGCTTTTTATCTTCATCAAACGCATTCGCACTCATCGCAATAATTGGAATCGTATTCTTTTCTGGAATCGACCTGATTTTTTGGGTAGCTAAATACCCATTCATATTTGGCATTTGAATATCCATTAAAATAAAGTCATACGAACCAACCGGATTTTGAATCACTTTACTAACACACTGAAAACCATCTCTTGCCAAGTCTACATGTAAGCCACAATCCTCTAATATAATCTTCGCAAATTCTGCATTCAATTCATTATCTTCTGCTAGTAATACATGTTTATCTTCTAACGAATGCTTAGAATCAACAAGATCCTCTTGTTTCACTTTATCTTTTTTTCATTCCCAAGCTTATGATCAATCGTTATTGTAAAAGTACTGCCCTTACCAAGCTTACTTTCAACATCAATCGTACCACCCATCATATCTACTAGTTTTTTTACGATAGGCATACCAAGCCCTGTACCAATAATGTCACCTGTTGCTTCACGAGTAAATGGGTCAAATAGGGTTGGAATAAAACTCTCACTCATTCCAATACCCGTATCTATAATTTGAATTTGGTATGTACCATAACCCTCTATTGAACACTCAAATTCCTTTATATCCACTGTGACATGACCGCCATTTGGTGTATATTTAATGGCATTGCCAATCAAATTCACTAAAATTTCCTTCACCTTCGTACAATCACACAATACTTGTTTATGTTTTATATCCATTTTTGTATCGAATACAATCTCTTTTTCTTTGGCCATAGCACCAAAGACATTCGATACTTCTTCAACCATATCCACAATGGACTCACTACTTTCAACTAACACACTCTTACCACTTTCAATACGAGCCATATTCAATACATCATTAATAATGGAAAGTAATAAATTCCCCGATTGCTCAATCTTCTTTTGATAATCCACCAAAACAGGATCTGAAAGCTTTTTTTTCATCAATTGATTATATCCAAGAATTACATTCATAGGCGTACGAATATCATGCGACATACTATTTAAGAAATCCGTCTTAGCCTTACTTGCATTTTCAGCTTGAATATAAGCCTTTCTTAACTCTTCCTTTTGAAGACGCTCCTTTTGAATCAAATCATCAATATCTCTTGTACCAATCACTACCGCTCTAGTACGATCCTTTTTCTTAATATAAGAAACACGAGCCTGGTAATATAAAACACCCTCATCCGACATATATTCATAGGTAAAAGAATAATCTTCATTACAAGACTTCAATTTTTCAAAGGAAAGTTCCTCTAAAAAACTGTCTCTTGAAGCATCCGAAACCAAATCTTTGGCATAAGCCGGCAAAAGTTCAGTCCAACGATCATGATAAGACCGACAAAAATCCGCTATACGCTTACCATTACTACCCGCTTCACGATACGAATAGATTTGACCATTCTCCAAATCCACAAGAAGTACAGAAAAATAATCTTTACTGATACCTTCAATAATCTCTCTTTGAAGTTCTAAAACATTTTCCTTTTTACGAACCTCATCCATAGGACGAAATCCCATCACAAATCGAAAATGGTGTTTTTCATCATATAGACGAATTGCTCTTGCGTATAAAGATTCATACCCATTAGAATTTGGATAAATCTGATACTGCAATTCCACCGTCTCATTTTTAAGAAGTGCATTCATAAATGGAACGGGAGATAAAATATCCATGAAGTCTTTACACGATTCTTTTACTAACACACGATCATAGAAATCACGTAAACAACGTGTATAATTCATCTTATACTCACTTGAAAAATCATCAAGCCCACCATGATCATACATATGCCCATCATGCTTAACGACAACCACAACATTCTCCATCAAATCACCCATGACAACCGTTGAATATTCCATTGTAAGGGCTGTAAGCATTTGGTTACGCTCCTCTGCCCTTTTTTCTTTATCCAACATAAAACTTGTAACGTCCGTAATATTTCCCTGAAAGAAAGGCGCAGAGTCCTGTTTTAAAGCTGAATAAGAATCCGATACCCAATGATACCCATCCTTACCTTTCAAGCGAAAAATTACATTCTGACAAGAACCCACCTTATATGGATTCCTTAAAGAATCTCTATTCTTTTCTAGACGACTTCTATCTTCAGGATGTAACATATTCACTAACTTATTATCAAATTCCGTTTCAATTTCTTTTTGCGTCCAATGTAAAGTATTTAAAAAATCATCGCTCATAAACAAAAAAGGATATCCCTCTTTATTAGAACACCTATAGTATCCTTTAAGCAACCTATATACTTCATCCAACTCCATATTATTCTTCTTTTGACGCTTAAAAAATTTCATATTATACCCCAAATTTCATGTAAACCCTTACAAGTATAATAACAACACAAACTTCATTTGTCACGATAAAATAAAGAAATAATTACACGGTTATATTTCATGTTTTATTTGTATATTATTTAATCCTTTTTAATGCATTTAAAATACTTTTAGTTATATTTTACTATTGCACACATTTTAAGCTATGTTATAATTTATCCGTTAGATAAAAATTAAAGAAGCCCAATCTTTTACATCTAACACATTTCGACATGAGGACTAGCCCTTCCCAAAAACTAAACATAGCTAGTTCTCTATTTTTTTGCATTTAGATGTTATAATGAAATTGGCTGAGTACTAATCCTTAGCTTGTAACCAACTTAAGCTGACAAATCCCACATACTTGTCAGCTTTTTCTTATATGAAGAAACTTGACTAATCACCTTATGATTACATTATATAAACGAGTTTATCATAAGTTGATTTATCATAAGGAGGGTAATCATGAGATTCATAGGCAGAAAAAACGAATTGCATACATTAAATACAGAATATAATCGTAACAGTAGCTTTGTGGTTATTTATGGACGACGCCGTGTTGGAAAAACAACACTGATCAAAGAGTTCTTAAAGAATAAAAGTGCATTCTATTATCTTGCGACCGAGGAATTAGAAAGCCAAAGTATGAAACGACTTGCTAATGTCATAGCTCGTACTACAAAAAACACATTGCTACAAAAAATAGAATTTACAGATTGGTTGGATTTATTTCAACTAATTGCGGACTATAAACCAGAAGAAAAGAAAGTCCTTGTCATTGATGAATTTCCATATCTCGTGAGAACAAATTCAGCATTCCCTTCCATTTTACAAAATGCATGGGACGAATTTTTAAAAGACAGTAACGTGATGTTGATTCTGTCCGGTTCCTTGATTGGTATGATGCAAAAACATGTACTTTCTTATGATAGCCCACTATATGGTCGTAGAACAGCACAAATGCGTTTGACACCACTACCATTCACTAGTATTTATGAAACACAAAATCTTCCTTTTGAACAAGCCGTAGAACAATTTGCTCTAACAGGTGGTGTACTAAAATATTTGGAGTTTTTTGAAGACGGAAGACCTTTAGAAGAACAGCTTAAAGATGCCGTTTTTTCTAAGAATGGCTTTTTATATGAAGAACCCAATTTTTTATTAAAAAGCGAATTCTTAACAGCCGTAAACTATTTTTCAATTATTAAGACAATTGCAGGCGGCAATCATAAACTCGGTAAAATTGCAAGTGCATTAGGACAAGAATCTTCATCACTTACACCTTATCTATCTACACTTTCGGATCTTGGTTTCATTGAAAAACGAACACCAATCACAGAAAAGAATCCAGAAAAATCACGTAAAGGATTGTATTTCATTGCAGATAATTTCCTTCGTTTTTGGTTTTGCTATGTCTACCCTTACAAAGGTGAATTGGAATTAGACAATATGCAAATTGTACTAGACGAAATTCATAAAGATTTTAAAGAAAAATTTGTTGCCTTTGCTTATGAAGATATCTGTAAGGACGTTTTCGCAAAACTATGCAGTAACAACGCAATTTCATTTGTACCATCCCGCATTGGATCTTAATGGTTAAATGATTATGATGGAGATACAGAAATCAATGTCATGTCTGTAGACCATCAAAATAAACAATTTTTTGCTGGAGAATGTAAATATCATACAAAACCAGTAGATGCCCCCGTATACTTTACATTAAAAGAAAAAGTAGCTGACTACTCCTCACCGCAAGCAGTGAGGGTTCTGAACTGACAACATTATGCAGC
>OFPS01000522.1_pt1 | contig 36361 bp, 42 predicted proteins | sample 1542111 | NCBI WGS metagenome assembly OFPS01 (sample SAMN04209233, study PRJEB22552) | human gut metagenome | biome: gut; material: feces | host: Homo sapiens | place: USA: Oklahoma | reverse complement strand
TATCCATGGTAATTTTGTTATCGATGTATTTAGCATCGTAATCGTAGAAAGCAACGTCTTTAACAACTTCACCAGGGAGTGTTGTTTTCACGTCAGCATTTCCCAAAATACCAACTTCGATTTCTCGAGCGTTAACACCAGTTTCGATAAGAATACGGCTATCATATTTAAGAGCAAAGTCAATAGCTGAGCGAAGTGCTGCTTCATCTTCAGCTTTTGAGATACCTACTGAAGAACCCATGTTAGCTGGTTTAACAAAGACAGGGTATGTCAATTTGTCATTTACTTCTGCTACGACTACATCAAGATCAGAACCTTCAACATAAGTCACGTAAGGAACAAGTGGAACTCCTGCAGATTCAAGGACATGTTTTGTTGAAATTTTGTCCATTGCAACACTTGATGACAAAATGTTAGTTCCAACGTAAGGCATTTTAAGAACTTCTAAGAAACCTTGGACAGAACCATCTTCACCCATTGGTCCATGAAGAACAGGGAAAACAACTGCTCCTTCTTCATAAATATCACTTGGTTTAATTTTTTGACTTTCAACAACAGTGGCGTTAGTCATCAATTTTGCATCGTCAGCAGGTTTGCTAAAGAATTCTTGTGTTTTAATAAAATCACCAGATTTTGTGATGAAGTAAGTTTTCACAAAGAATTTATCATAATTAATCGCACGCATGACGCTTTCAGCTGATAAAACAGATACTTCACGTTCCGCAGAACGTCCACCATAAAGTAAAACAAGCGTTTCTTTTGCCATAAACTTTAACTACCTGAACAGAAAACATACCAAGCTTGACCAACGCTCAATACATTTCTCATCAAACCGAGCAACTCCACCAAATAAGCTAAAACTCGGTTCCAGTTCAATTCCTTTTCTATTACAATTTCCTACTTATGATACCACAAATAAAGCCACCTTTCAAATCACCTTAAGTATTTTGATGATAGAAAATTTGACAAACAAGAAAGCAGCAAATCGCTGCTTTCTAAACCTTAATTATTGACCAATATATACTCTGAATCATCAATATCCAGTAATAGTCTTTTTCTCAAAATAAACCGCCATCCATCTATTGAACCAATCATTTGGATCTGTTTTCACATTGGACGTTAATTGATAAGCATTATAATCTGTTTTAGGAGTACTTAACAAGGGCAGCATTACATCACTATTTTGGGGCGCATCATATAATATACTATACTGATTGGATACTTCCTTAAATGATTTTGTTAAATCATTATTCACACTCAAGTAACTTTGAACAAATAGAATCATCAAAAGTAGTGAAATAACAAATACAGATTTCCTAATTCTCTGATTTAAGATATTTATTAAGCTAAATAAAACAATTCCAATAAATAATACCGCACCAAAAAATGTTCTTTTTGGGGTTTCTGGAGATAAGACTAATGCAAAAGTCGATGCAAAATGCCCAATAACTAATATACTTAATAAGCTGACAGTTTCTATAGACAGCTGTACTTTTTTAATAACTAATATAATAAGTAAAATAATTATTAAAATATTAATTAACCAATAATTCTGAATTAAGCTATCTAAAATTAGTCTAAAATTATTTTTTAAGACATCAAAATTCAATGCCATCCCACCACGTTTCTGTGACCCCGGAGATTTTATCATCAATAAGAATCCTAATCCACCAGTAAATAAGCTTCCTAATCCAAATATTGTTCCTTTACTTTTATAAGGATAGTGAATAATCAAGTACAGAAATGCCATTAATAAAAGTGCCGGCGATGAATTTTCATTGCACGCTCCAGCCAAAAATCCCAAAATCATAATTCCAATTCCTTTTAAATTGGAAATTTCTCTATTAGCTATTGATATAATACATTTAAAGTAAGTGAGATAAATAACACTAGTCCATAAATAATTTCCTGAACCAGAGACCCATAGAACAGATTTCCCTATTTCTGGAAGATAAAACCATAAAAATATAAATAACAATAGGTAGGAAACTGGAGTGATTTTAACAACTTCTTTTACTTTACTGATAGAAAGCAAGAGAAACATCAGTGTTAAATAAGCCAATGTATTAAAAACATCAAAGTATACTTTTTTAAATTGTAAAAAGAATTGCACTATTGAATGCGCTACAAAACGACCATTCCACAATTGCCAATGATTGATTTGAGATTTCACAATTGAAAACAACCCGTTAATACGCTTAGGATGAGCGGTTGGCAAATACCCCTGATAAACAAAATGATAAGTATAATCATCCGATGTAAATAATGTCAGACGATTTAAGTGGAAAATTAGTAATGCAAAAATAGCACTAAGCCCTAAAAAACAAAAATATCGATTTCTTTTAGAATTCAACTTTGACTGACTATCACCATTATTCAAAATCACTAGCACAATACCTTTCTAATAAAAGCTTCTCACGTTTTTTTATTATAGCATACTTATCCAAGATTGAAATCAGCTACAAACAAAAAAGCAGCAAATCGCTGCTTTCTTAGTTTACAATTCTGTCCGATTTTCAATGGCGCGAAGTAGGGTCACTTCATCGGCATATTCGATATCTGAACCTACCGCTAATCCACGCGCTAAGCGTGTTACTTTGATTCCTGCAGGTTTTAGGACACGTGAGATATACATAGATGTTGCTTCACCATCTGCGGTGGCGTTGGTTGCAATAATAACCTCACTAACCTCACTATCCATCAAACGTGTAATCAATGACTTCAAATTAATATCATCAGGACCGACACCATTCATCGGTGAAATAAGTCCGTGTAAGACATGATAAAGTCCGTGATATTCTTGGATTTTTTCCATGGCAGAGACATATTTTGAATCCTCAACCACCAAAATCACTGAACGATCACGTGTCTGATCATTACAAATTTGGCAAGGATCTTCATCAGTCAAATTCCCGCACACTGAACAATAAGTTAATTCACGTTTTGCAGCTAACAAGTTTTTAGCAAATTCATTCACGTCTTCGTCAGACATGCCAATCGTGTAAAAGGCCAAACGAGTCGCCGTTTTAATCCCGATTCCGGGTAACTTTGTAAAACTATCAATTAGCTTTGCAATTGGTGTTGGATAAAGCATTGTTTCTCCTTTCTTCTGATAAAGTCACGAGCCGACCTTTGCCGACTCGAACTTCTTTTTTATTTATTAGCGTATGTTGACATGTACAAGTTAATAATGTCGCGCGCAATTAGTTGGTTAGGGTGATTCTCATCACTTGTTAAGTGAGGAATAATAACCGCAACCGCAATTTTAGAATCATTATTTTTTGAGTAATCATAAGCAAGAACACTCAAGTTAACTGTTGTCACTGCATTACCATTAGCGTCAATAGCATAAGTTTCGGCAGTACCTGTTTTACCAGCGATAGTGACATTTCCACGCATGTGAGTACCAGTAGCATAACCACTTGTACTATTTACCACTTGATAGAAACCTTGTTGAAGAATAGCCATTTCATCGCTTGAAATATTAACTTTGTTTAAAACATTAGTATCAATCATTTTAGACAAGTTGCCAAGTCCTGTTGTGCCATCATTATCATAGACACTATCGACAATGTGTGGCGCAACACGGTTACCACCATTTGCGACTGTTGCAGCATACTGAGCAAGTTGCATTGGTGTGTAAGAATCGTACTGACCGAAGGCTTCTGTTAAGACATTACCAGGGCTGTAATCTTCTGAGAGGTAACCAGTCGTTGTTTCTGGCAAATCCATTCCAGTGCTTGTTCCTAAACCATATTCGGCATAGGTAGCACGAAGTTCTTCCATAGCTTCTTTTGTTCCAGTTGTGGCAAGCGCCATTCCAGAATAATATTCTTGCCCCATCATTTTAAGAGCTACTTGAACCATGTAAGTATTTGAAGAGTACTCAAGGGCTTGAACTGCTGTGATATTCGTTGCCCCACTACCTGTGAACCATGATTTAATGGCTGGAGAGCCAGCAAGATTGATTGACTGGTCAGCAATAACTTGGTTACCAGAAATCGCATTATTTTCCCAACCTGAACTGATAGTTGCAGCTTTGACAACTGACCCTGGAACAAAGAGGTCATTAATTGTTCCAAGAGCGTCTAGAGTTGTTGTTGACGAACCAGTTTCATGTGACAAACCTGCCATAGCTAAAATAGCACCTGTCTTCGGATTCAAAGCTACCGCATAAGCCCCTTCAGAATAAGTGGCAAAACCAGCAGCGATTGAGGCTCCGTAATACTGATTCAAAATATTTTCAACACCTAATTGGAAATCAGAGTTGACAGTCAATTTCAAGTTTTTACCTGCTTTACCTTCTCTAGTAACATCATCTGAGACAACGTTACCATTTTTATCGGTAGTGATTTCACGAACTGTGTGTGTTCCTTGCAAATCATCTTCATAAGCTTTTTCAAGATAAGATGTTCCGACACGGTCATTCATCGAATAACCTTTAGCTAGATATTCTTCTGCTTCTTCAGCTGGCAAACCTGATTGTTTTGAAGAAACTGTACCAATAAGGGTTGATAGAGAACCTGTTGATGTTTGACGATCCCAGTCAGTCGCAATAGAAATTCCTGATAATTTTGAACGATTAGCTGTGATATAAGCAATTTGATCGTCTGTCAAATCACCAGTCGTCAAATTAACAGTGCTAAATGTTGAGGCAGCATTCATCTGACTGAAAATGTACACCAACTTCAATTCGTCTTCTGAATAATTAATCTCATCATCCGTTACAGCCTTAACAGCATTGGCATAAACTTTTGATTCGGTTAAGTTATTACCGTAATTATCATATTTTTGATTATTCGGAAGACTCTTGACGACCTTAGCATAAGTGTCTGAATCAGCTAAATAATAATCTTTTTTCTGGCGTGTTGTAACATTTGTTTCCGTGAAATCAACCAAAGTTGATAAGGTTCTTGCCAAGTTTTTCATTTCCTCAGCAGTGATGGTATTACTACGTGTGAAAGCAACGACTTGTTTAACATTATTTGATACTAATAGATTGCCTGCAGCATCAAAAATTTGACCACGAGGACTTGAGGACGTTACCTTGTAGGTAGTTGATGAATTTAACTTATCATCATAAAAAGATTTATTTAAAATTTGCATCTGTGCCAATCTCAAAATAATAATTGAAAATAAGACGACGATAACTGCAAAAATCAAATAGATACGTTTTGTAATACTGGTTGTTTTTTTTGCAATGTTGATTTTGCTCAATCTCTTCTTAACTGACATTCTTTCCTCACAATTAAAAGCTTCGTTTTATATTTTATCACAATTTACTTAAAAGAGAGTGACACAAAATATAAAACCTTTCACTTTTTTACATCCCCACTTTTCAAGAAAAAAAGTGCACCAAAAAAGGAGTGATTTAACACTCCTTTCACTCTATTTAGCATCAACTGAAAAATCAACGCCGACTTTATCACTTAAGAATTTCCAAAGGAAATACGCAATGTAAAAATCAATTGTTCCATGAACAAGAGAACCTAAACCAATCAAGCCTACTAAAGACCAAATATAAGCTGCTCCTGTATGAGCTCCAGCTGTTAGCGCAAGAACAACGATAAATTCTGCTAAGCCGTGTAAAAGGTTTAAGAAAATCGCTAATCCCAATGTCAAAACTGGCTTTTCAAGCAAGGTTGGGTGTTTTTTAATCATGACGGCACCAACGACTGCAAACAACAAATGTGATACAGCTCGCAAAACGATGACAATTGGAAAACCAGCTAACAAGAATCCAAGACTTGTTCCTAAAGCAACTAGAACAGCCACTTGTGGTGAAATGAACATAGCCATAAAGACAGGTACATGACTAGCTAGTGTAAATGAAGCTGGACCAATGACAACCTTAACCGGCATAACCATAGGAATTAAAATCCCAAAGGCAACTAAAATAGCTGTAAAAGCAAGAGACTTAGTTTGATGACGTCTCATATGACAACTCCTTTTATATATGATAATACCTGAATGATCCCCAATTATCACTCAGGTATGACGATAGCTTTAATCAATTAACTAACAAGCAATACACACGTTTTTTTGAAAGTAGCTAACTGACCTTGCCTATTATAAAGAAAAAAAGAACAGGTGTCAAGACACCTGAAGCTGTTTTAATTTGATTTCAAAAGCAAGCCTTTATCAGACAAGTCAGATTTGATTTCTTCAAATTCATCTTTGGAATGACATGACAAGGTATGTGTATGAATACCATCCGTTAAAGATGAAAGGAGAGTGGCATTTGAATGTTCAACCTTCTCCATAAAGTTATCAATATCTTCCTGACTTTTGATATTAAGAGGTGCTGTCAGCATCCCATAAATTGGATGTTCAACTTCCACATCAACCATAATGCCACCTTTTGAGATGACACTCTCCAATTCTTCTTTAGTATGCTCTGGACCGTGTTGACAAGCAATTTTCCCGATAAACTGGTGTGAGTAAAGTGCCTGAGATAAGACATAACCTCGTGGCGTAGAAATGACATCATGATTAGCTGCTCTCAACAAAGCCACATCTCCTACAATAATTTGGCGACTCACACCAAGTTGACCTGCTAAAACACTTGCTGAAATGGGAACTTGCGTCTGATTCAAAATATCAATAATTTTTTGACGGCGTTCTGCTGCTTTCATAAAAGCCCCCCTTTACAAAATATAATACTTATTACTAATCATACCACAAATTAAGCGAAAACAGAATTTCTCCGAACTCTTAACAAAAATCTAAACAAATTCAAAAAAAGCACCCTAGGAGTGAGCCTAGAATGCTTTCATATCAAGGTTTTTAAGCCTTATAATCTTATATCAGATTATTTACCCAAGTTCTCTTTCTATTATATGGTACTATAAAATATACCATATTTTAAATACACTTTCCCTCTATGTATCTCTAAAAATATTTATTTGAAATAAACAGGGGAAACATAAAGGGTAACAAAAAAGATAACAAATTTTACGAGTTCAGCAGGCAAGAAAATAGCACCAAACAAGGTGCTATTTTTTACATATTTTACTTTTTATTTGCGCTTATCTAATTTTAAAATTTCATTATATACATCTTTAATCGTTAAGTCAATTTCTTTTTGACTCAATTTTAGAATAGGAGAATTCTGTAATTTTAGACTTTCAGTTTGACTATGTTTAGTTTCTTGAGATTTAAAATAAGTTTGAAAAATTAGTGACATGAAAATCTACCTCCTTTTTCTATTATAATACTCCAAATTTTTAGAGATGTCAAAATATTCTTTCCTATTAATCCAAATTGGCCCATCTCCTTTGGATATCACCAAGACATCAACTGGTCCCCCTACCGTTTCAAGTGAATCTGTTATATGACGTTTAAAAGATGTTAAGTTTACTAAAGTTTCAGCCATATTCGCTAACTCTGGTAACGCTAGCGTTCTTACGACACCTAAAATCGGATTTATAAATTGTTGTTTCTGCTGTTCACTAATTTGATTAATTATATTATATTTCTCATCTTCTGATAAATTGTCAAGACCGATAATTGACTGACTTACTACTTCATTCATAAAAGGATCCATGCCTGTCAAGATAGTTGAAATCATGTCTGACTGGGCAAATGGGACTATCGAGGCATCACTGTTTAAAAGATCTACATTATTACTATTAGTCTTCTCTATTTTTATTTCATCTCTAAATGCATAACTTAATTCATATGATACCAAGGAAGGGAATAATTCTTCACTACCATATCCACCTATAACTATCCCAGAAATCGAATCAAAACTATTTTTAGAAACGACAACCTGGTATGACAATTTTATAAAGATATCCGTTATTTTTTGTAAATACTCGTCTGCCAAGTAAACATTCTCTCGTAATATCTCTTTACAATATTCTGAGAAGTCTGAGTGAAAAGTTTCTTTATCAAGATTTTCTAATAATATAATATCATTATCTGTATTAAGGTTTTCAATAATAATTTCCGAAATAATTTCAATTATTTTTTCTGAAGAAATTGGGACTTCTGGATTATCTGCCTGTATATCATTGAGTTTTCTACTTGAAATATCCAGTAATTTCTGTAGTAATGATAAAATGACAGATTGGATCATTCGCTGTGAAATAGCATCATTTTTGAATTTTTCATTCTTAAGGAATTCAAGGAAAGCCATAGAGCAATCTTCCAATCTAACAAATATTTTATTACAATACTCTTTTCTAAATTCCTTGATAATAATTTCCCAAGGTATATCCATAAACTCAGCATTTCCATAAATCATAATCCCTATATCATGATGTCCACCAAGAGAAAATAGTTTATTTACCGCGTTATATGTCTTTGCTTGCCCCTGTCCAAAATTAACAGTTACTGCACTATCAGCCGCTAGGACGATGCCATGTTTATTTAATATACTAATTTCAGCCGTCATATTCTACCTCCTTTTTATATATTATATCATGCTTATCAAATACTATATATTGATAAAAATTAGGAAGATAATTACAATATATTGTATTATATATAAATATCTATTGTTTTAACTTATAAATAATACACATTAACCAAGTCTAAATTCAAGTTCTTTTGATTCTAGGTTTTATGATATAATAGGAGCATAGGGAAAGCCATTTGACTTTCCTTACTACCTAATTTTTACCTAGCGCTTACCTTTTTTTCTTTGGCGAGATTTCAGGTTTGCGCTTTTCTTGTGTCTTCCGCTCAAATTTGAGCAGCAAAAGTACAGGCGTACCTTTAGGTACACCCATGAATACTTTCTCCCAAAAACAGAAAAAGCAAGTGGTATGTAGTTGAAACTACACGCCTTTATGTTAAAATAAGGGTATGTAAAAGGGCTTTCGCCCTCTTTACCCATTATTTAGCGATTATCGTTTCCGTGTCGGGTATTTTGGAGCGACTCTCGCTTTTTTCTTTTGGCTTTTACTCATTTTTGAGTAACAGTACACTTACAAAGTAGCGTCCATTTTTGGGTGTTACTTTTTTTGCTTCACAAAATTGTTAAGCAGTCCCCTGAATCAGGGGAGCGGTTTTATCTTCATCATTTACATGCTTACCCTGCATACCTACACCCCCAAAATAAAAAAAGCTACTAGCCGAAAATGACCAATAGCCAACCCGCTCAAATTTGAGCAGGTTAAAATCTGTAATATCGGGTGTAAAACCTTCCACATCCACTTAAATTTTATTGATAATACTATTTTTTGCGATACTTAAAGAAGTTCGCCCAAAACGGACACTCTTTTTTAAAAATCTCTACTTCTTCAGCAGTCATATTGTGGGGGTAATCAGCAAATAAGGAATAGATTTTCTTTTTGTCAAAACTAAACGGGCGATACCCTTTTTGGTCAGTAACCTCTACCCACCAAATTTTATCATTGGGATTTTCCTTGTAAAATTCATACTTCATAATAGCTTCTACTTTTCTCCAATTATATAAAAATATCATTTTGAATACAAAATATAACAATTAGAAGCCTTTTAACCAAAGACTATCACCTTTTTCAACGTACTTCCGAAAGCGTCTGTAATGCTTTGAATAAGTGTTTATCCTCATGTATTTAGGACGTTCAGGAAAGCCGTCAAACATGTACCCACCACGTTTAGGGGTGAAATACGGGTCTATTTTTCTTGCTTCTTTTAGTGCTAACTCCCAATAATACTGACAATCCGTTTTACTACGGTTTAACGTCTGTTTATGGATACCTTGGCACATTCTACAATAATACGCTATTTCTCGCTTATAAAGCACTCTACAACGTTTCTGACACCTTGGACAAAGGAAAAAATAGCGGTATCCCCCTTTTGTTCCTGCTATTTTATCAAGTTCTAAGCGCTGACTTTCAAACTCTATAAATAGCGCTTCTAAGTTTATGTCAAGTCTCTCACCGTCTAATCTTGCTACTGCTTTGGTTAATCCTTTTAGCTTCATAGGCTTTGTAATAGCTTCTATCGCCAATCTCTTAACTGTAACCACCTTTGCCCCCTTATATACGTAAAAACCCAATTAAATTGCTTAAATACATATCTTTAACTAAATCATTTATTATGTTATACTACCCTTGTAGGAGTGGTCTAACGCCCATGAAGCAACTACGTTGTGGAGGCGGTTGGTCACTTCTACGTTTTTATTTTTTTGATATTAAAGCCGTAAAATGGTAAAATAAAGTCATAAAAAATAATTATTTTCGACGCATTAAGCGTGTTGTTTTTATCTTCTGGTTAAAAAGGTGTCCCATTTTTGGGGCACCCTTTTTGTTATCTAGAAAACACCAATAATTCACCACCACGATATGCTTCTGCGAACTCAATAACACCACGTTCTAATTTTCGATAAAACTCACTTTCAGAATAACCCAGCTCCATATAAATCTCGCAATCAGTTCTAATTTGCCACTTGCAATATTTCTCAATCAAAACTTGTCTTACAAGCGGGTCAATAACACGATTGATAGCCTTCATAATAGCTTCCATTTCATTCCAAGCCGATACACGTCTGGTTACTAGGGCTTCTGTTTGACTGCTACCACTGTTATAACTCCTAACTGTTTTAGGTTCTAGCGTATAAGTAGGTGTAAGTTTAGGCGTGTATTCTTCCCCAGCCATACGAGAAAAACGGCGGTATTGTTTTAGAAGTTTATAAGCATTATTCTTGGTGCTTTGTTTATCGATTTCTTTTAGAAAATCCATGGCGGTGACTCCTTTTTTGTTTAACAATTATTGTAAGCTGCTAAAGCTTCTTCTAAAAAGGTGTTATGCATATCTGTAGAGATTTTATCACCCATAAAATCAAGTTCAGAAGTTCTTACATAGTCTAAGTCTGTGATATATCGGATAGCTTCTTTAGCTTGTTCTTCCCATTCGGTAAGAAATTCAATTTTTAATTTTGGAAACGGGAACGCTCGAAGGTCTGCTTGATAAATTTGTTTTAGCTTTTTAAGCGCAAGAGGATTGTTTTCGTACTTTCGTAAATAACAAACGAGGTCTTCTTCCGAAAAATCAAGTTCTTCTAATAAGGTAAATTCAGCTAAATCATCAGCAGTTATCTTTGTGATGACTCCAAGCTTCTCTTTTTCATCTTCTACCGTTTTTTCCAACGCTTCAAGCAGTTCTTTTTGTTTCCAAGCGTCTGTACTTTCACTTTGTAAACGTCTTTCATCAATTGTTTCTTTAGCTAATACTGCCCCTGCATAGCCCCTGTCTATATCTTTTTGTAATCTTTTTACAAGCTCAGCGTACGATCTCTTTCGCTCATCTTTTGCTTTTGCATATTCCGCAATTGCTTCGTTAATTTTTTTCATTCTTCTTACTCCTTTTCTGTTTTAAAATTAAAAAGAGGACAACTCAAAAAGCTATTACAAGCTTAATGAATTGCCCTCTGTTGTTCAGATAGACGCTATTTTTTAGTTATCGTAACGGTTAGGTGTGTAAACTTTCCGTCTTGATAACTCAATGTAATTGTACCAAAATCTGGTGTTTTCTCTGTTGCTATTATACCATTTTTTGAATATAAAATATACCCTTGTTTTACTGATGTCATTAAATTATTATTTGTTTCCATGACTGCCCTTTCTATGTTTTCTCATTAGCTTTGCATATTCTACTCTTTTTCGTTTTCTAAGCTCTTTAGGATAGTACTTTAACTCATTATCATCAAGCATACCATGCAAGTTATTCAAGCAATTCCAAACACCAAAACATAAAATTTCAAATTGTTCTCGTTCTCCCTCTGATAGCTTACTCTTATAACCTTCTATCATCTCTAAAATTGCTTTTTCTTCTTCAATCCAATTTTGTAGCTCTTCTACTGTTAATGGTCTGATTTCGTTGTGTGATTTTACATTATTCATGCTTATTCTCCTTGTATTACTCTAGGTATTAATAATCTATTGTTAACTAAATCCTTGAAAATATAGTATTCTTTAGTATTTTTGATAAATTTGTTACCCTTTTTGTTACAAAATACCTCAAAAAAGCCTTATTTTTTGCTTTCCAAAAATGGAAAAAAGTCTTATTTCAAGTTTCGGATACTGTAACGCTTATCTTTGATACCAAACGCTTTAAAAGTGTTACCCTCTAAGCCTTTCAAGATACGGCTTGCATTGCGTTCATTGTAAACTTCCTTTAACTCCGAGCCGCTTAGATTAGTATTTATAATCGTGTTTTCTCGGTTATTCAGAATATCAAATAAGAAATCCTGCTCCCAATCGCTTTTAGGGTTTAGTGTTGCATTCTTCGCCCCAAGGTCATCAAGAATAAGGTAGTCAGCTTCAGTCAATAGCTTAACCGCTTCTGCTTCTGTTAATTTGGCACCTCTGCCATAATTCCACCCCTCTTTGATTTCCTTAATGATTTCTGTAAGGCTGATAAATAACACGCTCTTAGGCTCATTCTTAGCCCTGTATCCCTCGTTTATCGCTTTGGCAATAGAAATACTTAGGTGACTCTTTCCAATGCCTGTACCGCCCGTTATAAGCGTATTTCCTACCATGCCATTTAGATATTTGTCCGCCTGCTGTTTAGCAAAGGCTAAAAGCTGACGCTCTTCTGGTGTATTTGCTATAAAAGTGTCAAAGGTAGCCGTTTTAAGCTCTTTAGGGATTGTACTATCACGTTCCAAGACGTTATAAGTATTTGCGTACAATTCTTTATTTTTGAGCTTTTCAAGTTCGCTTTGGCTCTTTTGAGCTATTCCCTCTTTGGCACATTCGGGACAAAAAGGGACGGGCTTTCTTGGTTTGGCTTCGCCTGCTATTACAAGAACCTTATCAAGCTGTTGTAAGTGTACGTTATGGACGAGACAAACCTCTTCAAGCTTTACAACGTCTTTTAAGTTCTCAAATGGGTTCTTTATCATGTTTTTACCTCACTTTCTAAAATGGCAAATCGTCTGGGATAGTGCTTTCTATATCACTTTTAGCAGGTTGTTGCTTAGACTCATGGAACTTCCTATCCTCTTCTTCAGCTTGTACAAGCGTTGTAATGCCGTTTTGTCTCCAATTTCTTAGAATAGAATTTACATAACCAAAAGAACGCTTAGCATTGTTAGAAGCTTTATCAATAGCACGCTTCAATAACTCTGGTTCAAAGTTATCTAGTTTGATATAGTCCGCTAACTGTTCAGCTTGATTAGGGGATAAGACACCGATTTCTTGTTGGTAGTAAGAATAAATTTCAGAAAAATCAGTAGTAGCATTATTCTTATTCTGATTCTGACTCTTACTCTTACTCTTATTCTTACTCTTACTCTTATATTCTTTCTCTATCTCTATCTCTGGTGGTCGTTTGTCGGACATTTGTCCAGACATTTGTCCGATTAGTTTATTTTGAGCTCTTTCAGCTCTCTTCCTGTCGCCTTCTGTGCTTGATTTACCAACAAAATTTTGAATATTAGACATGTAGATAGCTCCATTGTCTAAAAACTCAATTAATTTTAACTGCTGAAAAATTTGGATAGCTTTTTCGATTGTTCCAATCTGGTGACGTGTAATCGTCGCAAGCATTTGTGTGTTGTACGGAATCAAATTATTAAATATTAGCAAGCCATCATTTTTTAAGCTTCTGAGATAAAGTTTTAGTAGAATGTTGCTATAAAGATAACCGTCTGGCATGCTTTCCAAAATAATAGCTTCATCACTTTCAAAAAAATTCTCTTTTAGTTTTAAGTAGTAATATTTCTTATTATCTGCCAATTATTTCTCCTTTCTAGCGTACAGTTAAGAAATTAATCACGTCTGACACTCTAAAATATTGCTTCTTGCTACTCTCAAAGGGTGGTTGATAGACTTTTAATCCCAACTTAACCCAATTTGTAAGAGTTGCTCCTGTTATATCTAGTTCTTCTTTCAGCTCTTTAGAACTTATTAAGCCCGTCTGTTTCTGTAGCCGTTTTTCTAGCTCTAACTTCTTATCAGTTACTACGTCTATACGGTCTAACAAACCTTGCTCAAACTCGGGTGAAAATGTTCCCATATTACACCCCCTCTAGAAGCTCTTTAATAAGCTCTGTATAGATAGCTGGGTCAGCGTTCACCAAAATAGTAAGACGCTTTTGTTCATCTTGAAGTTGATTATAAAAAGCCTTTGTACCGTCCATTAGTTCCGCTTTATTAGCAGGGATAAAATATCCTCGGTTACTACCACTTCTTACCCCCACAATGGGAACACCGTATTTTGTAATTAGTCGGCTAATAATCTTCTGTACAAGTCTTTTATCAAGCCCCGAGATACTAGCGATTTCAGCGCCTGTTATAGCATTCTCCGCTCCTGTTTTGATAAGACTTAGTACACGTTTATCATCTTTAGGTAAAGTTTGTAACGTCATAGTTTAACCTCTCTTTTTGCCATATTTTCTATTTGCTTGGATTTTACGTTTTTGGCGTTCCCCCTCAATTCGTATTAATCCCATTGACCCTTTATGTACTTTCTCTAATAATGCTTGTTCAAATTCTTTTGTGAATGTCATCATATTTTTATTCCTCTCTTTAGTTATAATATCGTCCCTGTGATTGAATATAAGCCCCGTATCGCTCTTTAACATGATTATCGGGTGGTTTTATCATTTTCTTCTTTAACGTCCTCTACGGGCTTAATATAGAGCAATAAAAGCAATGCTATAATCAATACCACCATAAGTACTAACTGAGCCCAGATTGGTAAATTAATTTCTTGGTAAATCATGTTATTTTCCTTTCTTGCTTATTTTTTTAATACATTCCATATCAGAAAGCGCCATATCTAAAAACCAAACAGGATTTTCAAAAGTCACTCCCTCTTTATAACCTTGTTGCAAAAGCAATAACTTAGCTTTTTCAATTCTGTTGTATAACCCATAGAAGTTGTAATCAATTGCGCTAACATCTTTGTACTTTAATGGCACAATATCGCTATGTAAGTGATTGATAACAATGTCTGCTAAAAACTCTAATTTAAAAGCTGTTTCTGTGTTATAACTTGCAACCTCTTCTATTACGTTTTCGAATTCTTCTCTTAATGTTACTTTGATAGGGTCAAATTCTTTATTATCCCAATCAAATTTTGTTAACTGTTCAAGATTTTCTTGTTTCATTTTATTTTCTCCTCGTCGCCTTTTAATGCTGTTTTCTTGTACCTATTTTTCTCTTTACTATACATACCAATTATTTTGTAGTTTTAAGAGTTCCCGCTCTCCGTATGGACACAATAGCCCGAATTTGTTATAATTCAAGCATAAAAAACTTTGCTAAAACCCTTTTAATAATAGCTTGCCTGCTTTATTAATTTTGTTTTAGTTTCATTTTCTAAAAGGCTTGTAGTCGCCAAACTTCATAAGCCTTTTTTTGTGGGGTCATTTCTAATGACCTCATTTTTTAGTAGTCTTCTACTAGCCAATTCATAACACTTTCATAAATACGTTTTGGAGCGTCATAATTACCGGCTTCAATAAGTTTTAGTGTTCGTGGGGTAACATTTAACTTTTTAGCTGTAGCACCTTTAGTTAAATCTAAACGCCCACGTTTAACACGAACTTTTTCAGCATGTTCTACTGTAATAAGCATATTTTCTCCTTTCTAAAGGTATTTGTTTTCAAAGTACACATTTTTATTGTGTATGTTTATATTTTACACAATATTTTTGTGTTGTCAAACATTTTATTAAAAAATTACACAATTTTATTGTATTAATTATTTCTAGTATGATAAAATTTTAACTTGAAAGGTACTTTTAAATATGAATAGACTGAAAGAATTACGTAAGGAAAAAGGCTTGTCTCAACAAGCATTAGCGAATAAATTAGGTGTTCATTATAGAACATTACAAAATTGGGAAAACGGAGAAAGTCAGATAAAAATCGAAAACGCCAAAAAATTAGCGGACATTTTCGAAGTAAGTGAGGGGTATTTACTAGGATATACAAATAGTCGTTTTTCTATAAAACAGATTACAGAAGCAATTTCAGCAAAAATGGGCAATGATAACAAATATTTTGAAAAAGATATTCTAGATAACACTATAAAAATTATAAATTCAGCTAGTTTTTTAGATATGGATTTAGAAACATTATCAGATATTTACTTTTACAATCTATATGAAAGCGCCCCTCTGACAGGGTTGAATGATTTATTCAGATTTTTTGATTGGGAAGCAAGTGATTATATTTCAAACTTAGAATTTGCCGAACCACACCAAACTGATAGAATAATGCAAAAAATTGCTAAAATCGACGGATATCGCGAACAACTTAATTCGTATCTAGATAAAGTAAAATACTCCGAAAAACCTGCTAAAAGCACACCAAAAACAATAAAAATTGATATTCCACAAAATATTTTAAGTGATGATGAATTAAAAGAATTATCTCCAGAAGAAAGAAAAAAATATATTAGCAACTATTTAGATGACTTGAGTAACGCTTTATCCAACTTAGCAGATTTTGCCACTACAACAGCAGATTTAACTGCTGATCAAATCAGTAAGATAAATGACACTTTAATACAAGCACTAGCTAAATTAAATAATATAAAAAATAAAAACAAAGACTAGCCCAAACAATCACCTATATAAAATCAAAAATAAGCCGTTTTTTGATTTTCACACGGTAAACTTCTATGATTTTTAATTCATTTTTCAAGAAAATCTATAATAAGGAGATTGTAGTATTTTATAGTATTCATATGCCCACAAATGCAACTTTAACAATGGTTATCACGGTTTAAAACTTGATAATTTCCGTTATTGAAAATACTAAAAATTACTAAATTCGATTATATATAGGATTTTTCTAACATTTTCTAACATTCTTACATGTAAAACCTAGAACCTTTTTAATAATAGCTTGCCTGCTGATGGAAAGGTTTATACATGAATATCAAAGAAGTTAAAAAGAAAAACGGAACTATTGTCTATCGTGCTAACGTTTACCTTGGAACAGATAGACTAACAGGAAAGAAAGCACGTAAAAACATTACTGCTTCTACCAAAAAGGCTGTTAAAACCAAAGCCCGTGAGGCGGTTAACGAATTTATCAATAACGGTTATACAACTAAAGCCAAAGCTACAGTAAAAACATACAAGGAGCTTGCTTCTATTTGGTGGGATAGCTACAAAAATACAGTTAAGCCAAACACCCAACAATCTACTAAGGGGCTGTTAAAAGTGCATATTTTGCCTGTATTCGGCGATTATAAGCTTGATAAGCTAACAACGCCTATTATTCAACAACAAGTAAACAAATGGGCTGACAAGGCAAATAAGGGCGTAAAAGGAGCATACGCAAACTACAATTTACTTCACAATGTAAATAGCCGTATACTTAAGTATGGGGTTGCTATGCAACTAATACAGCACAATCCCGCTACTGACGTTATTGTTCCCCGTAAAAAACAAAAAGAACAAAGTAAAATTAAGTTCTTAGATAGACAAGAATTAAAACAATTCTTAGGTTACCTAGATACTTTAGACCAATCAATTTATGAAAACCTATTTGACTTTGTTTTATATACGTTCTTACTTGCTACTGGGGTGCGTATCAGCGAGGCTTTAGCCCTTGAATGGTCTGATATTGACTTAGAAAAGGGTATAGTCAGCATTAATAAAACACTTAACCGATATCAAGAAGTAAATCCCCCTAAATCTAAGGCGGGTTATAGGGATATCTCAATTGATAAGGCAACTATACTCATGCTTAAACAATATAAAAACCGACAACAAGTTAAAGCGTGGGAACTTGGTCGGTCTGAAACGGTTGTATTCTCTGTTTTTACAGAAAAATATGCTTATGCTTGCAATCTAAGAAGAAGACTAGATAAGCACTTTAAAAACGCTGATGTAACTAATGTATCTTTCCATGGTTTACGCCATACACACGCTACTATCATGCTTTACGCTGGTATTCAGCCAAAAGACTTACAACACCGTCTAGGTCATAGTGATATCTCAATGACACTTAATACATATGTTCACGCAACTAAAGAAGGAGCTCAAAAATCAGCTTCAATATTTGAAAATGCTATTAATAGTTTATAAGGGTATGACACTTTAGGGTCACCCTTTTACTATACAAAAAAATTGCAAAGGGTAACAAAAAGGGTAACAAAATCAAAAAAAGCACCCTAGGGGACAGCCTAGAATGCTTTCATATCAAGGTTTTTAAGCCTTATAATCTTATATCAGATTATTTACCCAAGAAGTATTCGTCAGTAACGTTCAATTTTTCGTCAAATTCAAATACAAGTGGTGGGAAGTTAGGGATTTCAACATCCATAATTTCGTCATCTGACAATTGTTTGATGTGTTTTACAAGAGCGCGGATTGAGTTACCGTGAGCACCTACAAAGACGTTCTTACCATCTTTAAGAGCTGGAGCGATTTTATCTTCCCAGAATGGAAGGGCACGTTCCAAAGTAACTTTCAAGTTTTCTGCATCTGGAACAACTTTGTCATCAAGGTTAGCGTAACGACGATCAGTGTGTGCTGAGTATTGATCGTCTTTAGCCATAGCTGGTGGCAATACATCGTATGAACGACGCCAGATGTGAACTTGTTCGTCACCCCATTTTTCAGCAGCTTCAGCTTTGTTTTGACCAGTCAAACCACCGTAGTGACGTTCGTTCAAGCGCCATGATTTTTCAACTGGAACCCAAAGTTGGTCAGAAGCTTCAAGAGCAAGGTTAGTTGTTTTGATAGCACGTTTAAGAACTGAAGTGAAAGCAACATCGAATTCGATTCCTGCTTCTTTGATCAATTTACCTGCTTCAGTAGCTTGTTTAGTACCTTCTTCTGTAAGGTCAACATCAGCCCAACCAGTGAAAAGGTTAGCTTTGTTCCATTCAGATTGCCCGTGACGTGCAAACACTAATTTTACCATTAGATAAAGTCTCCTTTAAAATAGTCCAAAGGCTATAAATACACAGCAAAAAATAGATCTTAACCCTTATCATTAAACTATTTTTGGCTCAGCATTTTAACCAATTATTATTACGACAAAAGTCGTTTACTCTTACTATTCTACCCAAAAAGCTCTAAAAAAGCTAGTATAATTGCTAATTTTCTGTAAAAGAGTCTGCCTTTACCAACCGTTTACTCTCATTTTTTTCAAAATAAAAAAATGGAATGACCAGCAATCGATTCTTAAAAAGAGTGATTCAATTGCGGTCACACCACCCCACTTTCTAACGAAAATGGTAGCTTTCTATATGATTAAGGCTATTATAGTTCAAAAAATTTTCTATGTCAATTTCATTGTTCGCATGGCATTTAAGGTCGCAAGTACTGTCACACCAACGTCGGCAAAGATAGCTAGCCACATATTAGCTAAGCCTAGACTAGCGAGTATCAAGACTAAAACTTTGATACCGATTGAGATAATAATATTTTCTCTAGCGATAGTGATTGTCTGGCGTGCAATCTTGATAGCCTGCGCAATTTTTGACAAATGGTCATTCATAACCACGACATCTGCTGCTTCAATGGCTACGTCACTACCAAGTCCGCCCATGGCGATACCGACATCAGCTCTAGCTAGTACAGGAGCATCATTAATGCCATCACCAACAAATCCAACTATGGCACGAGGAGATTTTTTCGCCAAATAGCCTTCCAGTTCACTGACCTTATCGGCTGGCAATAGCTCCGCTTTGTAATCTGTCATAGACAAGTCACTAGCAATTTTTTTAGCAACTTCGTGGCGGTCTCCCGTTAACATGACAAGATTTTTCACACCAGCTTTTCTAAGTTGCTCTAGAGCTTCTTTGGTGTCAGATTTAACACAATCTGAAATAACGATATGTCCAGCATAAGCACCATCAATAGCCACATGAACAATCGTTCCGACTTTATGGCAAGATTTCCATTTAACTCCTAAGTTATCCATAAAGTTAGTATTTCCGACAACCACATCATGTCCATTTACCTTAGCACTGATACCGTAACCAGACTTTTCAGTCACATCTGTAATCGAACAATCATCTGCTTCTTTTTCATAAGCTTCACGAAGTGATTGAGCAATTGGGTGACTTGAAAAACGTTCTACGTGACTAGCTAAGTGTAGTAGTTGCTCTTTCTTAATATTATCTGAATGAAGCGTTGTTACCTCAAAAACACCTTCTGTCAAAGTCCCTGTTTTATCAAAAAGCAACGTTTCAAGCGACGCTAAACTTTCAAGATAATTTGACCCTTTAATGAGAACACCAGCTTTTGAGCTTGCTCCCAAACCGCCAAAAAAGCTAAGCGGAATAGAAATGACCAAAGCACATGGACAAGAAATAACAAGGAAAGTAAGCGCACGGCTCAACCACTCTGGAAAATCCCCTACAAAATCACCTGAAAATACTGGTGGTAAGAAAGCTAAAATCAAAGCAGCAATAACTACCGTTGGCGTGTAAACTTCTGCAAACTTAGTCATAAAACGTTCGCTCTTTGATTTATTAGCTGTTGAATTTTCAAGCAAATCTAAAATCTTACTCAAAGTAGAATCTTCAACACGATGCAAAACTTTAACACGAATAACACCTGTCATGTTAATCATCCCTGAGAGAACTTGGTCTCCAACCTGAACACTTTGCGGTAAACTTTCTCCTGTCAAAGCTGCTGTGTCAACCGAAGACTCACCAGAAACCAAGATACCATCAATCGCAACCTTCTCCCCAGGTTGAATCACAATCACCTGACCTTCTTGTAAGTTTTTCGGATCCACATCAACTGTTTGACCCCCTTCTTCCAAATGAACAAGGTCAGGTCGCAAATCTAGCAGTTCTGAAATTGATTTTTCACTACTGCCTTCAGCAATATGCTCAAAAAATTCACCAACTTGGTAGAAAATCATTACAAATACAGCTTCGGAAAATTCAGCCTCGCCAGTCATAAAACTAAGAGCAAATGCTCCAAGTGTCGCTAGTGACATCAAAAATTGTTCACTAAAGACTTTCCCTTGACTTATTTTTACCAAAGCTTTTTTCAAAACATCATAACCAGCTATTAAAAATGGAATGGCATATAAAAAAGCTTGAGCTACTAAGCCTAGATGGTTCAAGCGAACCACAAGGAACACGACAAGAAAAACTAGCGCTGCTAGCAAAATGCGAGCGAGCTTCTTTTTATGTTTATGTGACATGATTAATCCTCCTGATAATGCTCTACAACAGACTCCAAAACTTGGCTAATATGCTTATCAGCAAGAGAATAAATCTGATTTTTCCCTTCACGTCGAACAGAAACAATCTTGAGATTTTTTAGCATAGTCAACTGATGTGAAATCGCTGATGGCGTCATCTCTAGAATTTCTGCTAATTCACTAGATTTTAACTCTCCCTTACTTAAACAAGAAATAATTTGTAAGCGCGTCGTGTTTCCCAAAGCCTTAAAAAAGCTGGATACATCCATTAGAAAATCACCTTTTAGCAATTTTTGTGATTCATTAGTCTCAATCATCTTATTTATCTCCAATATCTTTTATAAAACAGTTGAACAATTACTCAAATGTTCTACTATAATCACTATATCACTTTCGCAAAAACTATGCAAGCATGAACTAACTTTGTTTAATTCGAGAGGTATTTTTCATTTTATAAGTCTATTAACAAGGGAAAAAACAAAAAAAGCATCCTAAAACAAGCAAAATATTTCTATTTTTTATAAAATTATCAAAAATGTTCGGAAAAAGACTTGCTTTCAGGTTACTGAAATAGTAAAATGTTTCTTGTAATATCAGAAAATTCACTATTGTGTGATAATAGATTTTTGGAGGACTTTATGGTTTCAACTGCAACTAAAATTGGAGCTTTCGATTTTGACAACTGCTTGATGAACGCTGCTGGCGTTTATTGTATGACTCGAGAAGAATTAGCTGAAATTGAAGCTTCTGCTGCAGGCTCTTTCGTCACAAAAACTGGGACATTGGCTGCGCGTCCAGGAAATCCCGAACCACGTTACGCTGATACAGCTCTTGGTTCAATCAATTCTATGGGACTGCCAAACAATGGTTTCCAATATTATCTTGACTACGTTACTGAACTCCAAAACACACCAAATAGTAAAAATCATTTCTTGTCACTTGTTGGTATGTCTGAAGAAGAAACACATACTATCTTAAAAACAGTTCAAGAGTCTGACTACCAAGGACTTGTAGAGCTAAACCTTTCTTGTCCAAATGTCCCAGGTAAGCCACAAATCGCTTATGATTTTAAAACAACTGAACAAATTTTAAAAGATATCTTCACATACTTCACAAAACCTCTTGGAGTTAAATTGCCTCCATATTTTGACATTGCGCACTTTGACCGTGCAGCAGCTATCTTCAATCAATTTCCACTAACTTTCGTTAACTGCATCAACTCAGTTGGAAATGGTTTGGTGGTTGACGATGAAACTGTTGTTATCAAACCTAAAAATGGTTTTGGTGGCATCGGTGGCGATTATGTAAAACCAACTGCTCTTGCCAATGTCCATGCCTTTTACAAACGCCTAAATCCTTCTATCCAAATCATCGGAACTGGTGGAGTCAAATCAGGTCGTGACACTTTTGAACACATCTTGTGTGGTGCAAGTATGGTTCAACTAGGAACAATCCTTCACCAAGAAGGCCCTGCTGCTTTTGCACGTATCACAAAAGAACTTAAAGCTATCATGGAAGAAAAAGGGTATGAAACCCTAGAAGACTTCCGTGGCAAATTGAAATATATCAACTAATAAAAAATAAAAAGAGCAAGGACATGTTGTCCTCACTCTTTTTAGGATTTGCCACCTCCTACAGTTGACATAGAAGCTCTTCTCATAAGAGAAAGAGTTCCTAAAAGATTAATTATTACGCATTAAGTTCAAAATTGGTTTTTTGATCAGTAGCAACAAAGCACCAATACCAAGACACACAAGTCCTAAGATACCGAAGAATGCTACTTCTGTGTCTTTAGTAAAGTATGGTGTAATCAAAGCATTCACTGCTTGTGAAGTTGAATCTGCCAAGAACCAAAGTGCAACCATTTGTGATTGGAATGCAAGTGGTGCAAGTCTAGTTGAAACAGATAGACCTACTGGAGAAACTAACAACTCACCAGCCATTTGAACAGCAAACATTACTACCAACCAGATAAAGCTTACACGGTTGTTGGTTCCGTACAACATGCCTGGTAAAGTCATGATCATGTATGACACACCAGTTAACAACAATCCTAATCCAAATTTTGTAACCGCTGATGGTTGACGTTCACCCATTTTGTTCCAAATCCAAACAAATAATGGAGTCAAGATAACGATGAACAATGGATTAAGCAATTGATACCATGAAGGGTCAATATAAATGTTAATACCAAAGATTGTTGGATGCAAGTTTGTACGAGTTTCACCCCAAACAGCAATAACTGTCGCACTTTGCTCTTCAACTAACCAGAAAACGATAGAAGACAAGAACAATGGAAGGTAAGCCAACAATTGCTTACGTTCTGTGCTTGAAACTTTTTTAGATGCGAACATCAAGATAAAGTAGATAAATGGGATGAAGATACCAGCCATTGATAGAATATTGATGACGTTATCAACGAATTTAGCTGGGCTTGCTTGATAAAGTAATGTTCCAGCAACAGCTAAGATAACAAAACCAATAACTGATTTGATTGCTAACCCTTTTTTCTCTGCTGTCGTTAATGGATTAGAAGGTTTATTTCCAATTTCTGGGAATTGCTTCACTCGTCCATACCAATAAACAAATAGAGCAAATACCATACCAATAGCGGCAAGAGAGAAACCTAAGTGATAGTTGATACTTTGTCCAACTGTTCCTACTACAATAGGAGCAAGTAATGAACCAATATTGATACCGATGACAAAGATATTGAAACCTGTGTCACGACGAGGATCGTCTGGTCCATACAAGTGACCAACCATATTTGAAATGTTTGGTTTTAACATCCCTGTTCCCAAGATAATCAAGAATAGTGAGATGAAAAGAGACGTCAAGCCAAACGGAAGAGCTAAAACAATGTGCCCTAGGGTAATAAGAATACCACCGATAAAGATTGTTTGAGATGCGCCAAGGACACGGTCTGCAAACCATCCACCAATAATACCTGAAAGGTATACAAGAGCTCCATAGATACTTACAATAGCCATTGCTTGTGGCTTAGGAAGTCCTAACCCTGCGTTAGCTGAAGTAACAGATGCGTACAAATAGTAAATTAAGATCGCACGCATTCCATAATACGAGAATCGTTCCCAAAGTTCTGTTTGGAATAAAGTAAACAAAGCCTTAGGCTGTCCAAAAAATGTTTTTTCTTTATTTTTTTCCATACAATCCATTATATAGATTTTTTTTAATTTGAGCAATAGAAATTTTATTTAAAATATTAAGTAAATTCTTGAAAATAGATATCATCACAGCAAATTCCTCTCAAAATCAATATCTTTTTCAAATGACTTACTCAAAAAAATAGCGCCATAAAGGCGCTATTTTTTGACTTTTAAAGAGATTTAGTCAAAATGACACAGCCTCGCTATTTATAAAATTGTAATAAATATACGCATTTCAATAATCTGGAAATAAATTTTTGAAAATGACTGCCAAAAATATGCCAACTTTAAGTGACTTAGTTTCCTTTGCAAGTTAGATTTCCTACTTTAGACAATTTTTAATTATTAATGCAAGTACTCACTGCTGACTTAGCCATAATCGGCTAAGAAATCAACTCTCACCCCAAGTTTCTTATTCTTTACCAATTATCCCAAAAATCACTGTCGTCTTCGTCTGGGCTTGTTTTATCGTCTTTTTCTGCTTGATCTTGAGTGATGATATTTCCGTTTTCATCAACTTTTGGTTTCATGGCAAGTCCCACCATAATCAACATCACTGCCTTAACAAGTGAAAAAGCACCTAAAAAAATAACAACTAACAAAAGTGTTTTATCCATGATTCAACTCTTTCTTTACATTTATCACACGTAAATTTACGATACTTCTATGTTCGATTATAACATAAAAGCACGGATTACTTTGATTTATTACTGTAAAACTTTTCCTCTTTATAAGAAAAAAAGAGCCTTACCAGGCTCAACAACAGTTGATATGACAAGGTTCTTTTCTATGTAATTATTTTACAGCGTCTTTAAGTGCTTTACCAGCTTTGAATGCAGGTACTTTTGAAGCTGCAATTTCAATTTCTTCACCAGTTTGTGGGTTACGACCTTTACGAGCTGCGCGTTCGCGAACTTCAAAGTTACCAAAACCGATTAATTGAACTTTTTCGCCTTCAGAAAGGAAGCTTTCGATTGCTGAGAATACTGCATCTACAGCTACTGCTGAATCTTTTTTAGTAAGCTCAGTTGCTTCTGCAACTTTAGCGATTAAATCTTGTTTGTTAGCCATTTAACAAATCCTCCAATTAATTTCTAAGCGTTAACACTTTAACAAAGTCTATGATACCCAAAAAAAGGCTTAAGGTCAAGTATTAAACGTTTAATTAGCCGTTTTTCTTGTAAATATCAAAGTTAAATCGATCGCCTACAAGATCAATTGTTGTCGCTTTCAAAAAGATGCCAGCATCGTTTTTTATGTTCTGAATATTGATATTAATAACAGACTCTTTTGGCAAAACTTCTACAAAATTTGGAAGGTCAACACTTGATTTTAAGTACTTCAAAACTTCTGATTCTGGCAATGTTAGTGTTCCAACTGAAAATGAAGTGATTTTTAGCTGAATAGCTCCCGATTCTAAGCGACTTGGTTGGAAATAAATGTAAAGTGGTACTTCATAACCTAAAAAAGTATAAGTTCCTTCAAACAAAATTGCTGATGAAGTTGCGTAAACATTGTAAGATGAATTTTTCGTTTGGTAATCTTTCAAATATGAGGCAACTGTGTTATTCAATTGCTCACGTGTTGTTGAAACTGTTCCAACTTTGACACTTTTAGCTTTTTTTGAAGTAATCGTTTGTGCTGCTGGTTCTCTGACTTGGATTAAGCGGCTAGCAATCACTCCCACAAAAGCCACATTAATAGCTAAAATGAGAAGGCACGCCCACTTCCACCAGTTAGTCTTTGTTCCATTCGTTTTTAGTTTCATTGATTTTCTCCATTGTTACGTCTGACATGATTTGATAGCCAATATTATTCGGGTGGAAATGGTCACCGCTGAACAGTGCATCGTTGATAACCGTTGTTTGGTCACCAGATGTTGACACAATTCCTTCTTGACCATCAATTCCTTTATAAAGTTGAGCATTGATTGGAACGAAGTAAACATGACGGTACTCTTTTGTCACACTCTCAGTAGCGTCATTCCAATCATTGATGATTTCTTGCATCTCCGTCATTTCAGGGAAATTCAAGTAAAACGGATTATAAATCCCCAAAATATAAATTGGCAAATCTTCATTTTCTGAGCGAGCTAGCTCAATAATCTGACGTAAACGTTCTTGATATGATTTGGCAGGCTTTTTAAAGGTCGCCACAGATAATTTCGTCAAATGCTTGCGAATGACAGCCATGACATCATTTCCCCCAACGGTTAGGGTCATCATATCCGCTTTAGCTAAGGAATTTTGGATATCTTGCTTATCTTTCATTCGTGTCAAAATCTGGTTACTGGTGTTTCCTGAAACCCCGTAATTATCATGTGAGACTTGATAATGATAAGTATCTGTTAAACTTTGGGATAGAATTGGGACAAAACCACCTTGATTAGTTGTATCGCCAACACCTTCGGTCAAGGAATCACCGATAGCCACATAACGAAATGACTTTGTTTTCTGAGCTAAAAAATCCTTTTTGGTTAATTCTTGATCTGATTTTGGAATCAAAATATTAAAAACGGCGATAAACAGAAGAAGGCTTGCTAAAAAGAAAGCAAACCCAGTTAAAAAATTCTTTTTCTTATTCATAGCGTACCATAACCGCAAAAGCATCTTCACCAGTGTGCGTTTGAATGATTGAACCAGTTTCTAAAACAGCAATTGGAGCACCCAAAACTTGCAACTTTTCTTTAAAGCCATTTGCCATATCAGTCGTTCCACAGTATGAAATACCGATTTCAGCGACTTTTTTTCCAGATGTTTGTGCATGCTCAATAAAGCTATCAAGCCATTTGTTAAATGTTTTAACACCACGACCTTTGATAACTGTGTTCAATTCGCAATCAATCATTTCCATAACCACTCGAATGTTAAGTAGTGAGCTGAGAAGACCTGTAACGCGTCCAATACGTCCACCCTTAACCAAATTTTCAAGAGTTGAAACACCAATATAAAGTTCTGATTTTTGGCGAACTTCTTCAACTTTTGCAATAACTTCTTCCAAACTTGCACCTTCCTGAGCTAATTTGGCAGCTTGCACCACTTGGAATTTTTGACATTGGTCAGTAAATGTTGAATCGATAACCGTTACGTCCGCTCCAGCAAGGTTAGCCCCTTGACGAGCTGCTTCAACAGTTCCCGAAAGTGTATGCGTGATGTGAATTGAAACAATGTGCTCAGCACCATTTTTCATCAAGTTTTCGTAAACTTCTGCAAACACACCAACTGGGGGTTGACTTGTCTTAGGCAATTCTTTGCTATTGCGCATCAAATTGAGGAATTTTCCTTCCTCTTTCATGTCGTTATCAGAATAAACAACACCATCAATCATAACTGACAATGGCACAACTGTAATATCATATTTTTCAACTAATTCTGGTTCAATCGTTAAGGATGAATCTGTAACAACTTTAATTTTACTCATTTTTTATCCTATCATACTTTCAAAACTTTATATCAAAATTTTATCCTTACAACTATTATACCAAATTTTTAGCAGTTGGGGGGACATTTTATCAGGATGATGTCTAGAAGACAAAAAAAGAAGCCCTGAGGCTCCTAATTTATTTCTTAAGCAATTCACGCGCTTGTTCACGTGCCATTTCCGTGATATCACTACCAGCAAGCATTTTAGCAATTTCTTCAACACGCTCTTCTTCACTTAACAAACGTACAGTTGAAACTGTTGTGTTTTCATCGCTACGTTTTTCAATAAAGAATTGATAATCCGCAATCGCAATCACTTGTGGTAAGTGTGAAATCGCCAAAACTTGCCCATGGCTGCCGATTTTATAAATTTTTTGAGCAATAGCTTGCGCTACACGTCCAGAAACACCTGTATCAACCTCGTCAAAGACGATACTTGTCTTGTCTTCTTTACGTGAAAAGGCAGATTTTATAGCCAACATCAAACGTGAAATTTCACCACCAGAAGCTACTTTAACCAAAGGTTTGAAACCTTCACCAGGGTTAGTTGAAATATAAAATTCAATAGCTTCATTTCCATCACGATTGAATTTTCCCTTGCTAAATTGCACTTGAAAATCAGCCTTTTCCATGTACAAATCAGCCAGTTCTTGCTTGATTTCAGCTTCCAAATTTTTAGCTAATTGATGACGTTCTTGACTGAGATTCTCAGCAGCAACAATCAATTCTTTTTCCAAGCGTTTGAGATCTTTTTCCATATCATCAGATGACTCATCATTGCCAGTCAAAAGATTGTATTCTTTGGTAATATTTTCGTAATAATCTAAAACATCATCAACACTGCCACCGTATTTACGGGTAATGCTGTGAATTACTTCTAAACGAGCTTCAATTTGTTGAAGACTACCAGCATCAAAATCAAGCTCATCAATAACATCACTTAATTGCTTAGTCACTTCTTCTAGAATGTAATAAGCTTCAGAAACATTTGATGACATGTCTTTATAATCTGCATCAAATTCTTCCAAAGTCATCAAGTCGTTCATAGCTGAGCGGATATTTGACAAACTTGAAAACTCTTCATCATCGAGCATGACATAAGCATTAGTTAATGTGTCTGCGATATGTTTGTGATTTAACAACTTATCACGTTTTTGGTTTAGAGCTTGGTCTTCACCTGATTTTAGGGCAGCTGCTTCAATCTCTGCAATTTGAAATTCCAGCATTTCGATACGTGCTTTGTGTTCTTGCTCATTTTTTTGTTTGGTTAAAACACGTTTACGCAAGCGGCGATAATGTTCAAAAAGGTCTTGGTAGTGTTTCTTGACCGAAGCAAATTGGCTATCCCCAAATTCATCCAGCATACGAATGTGCATATTTGGTTTCATCAATTCTTCTTGGTCATGTTGCCCATGGATATCAACCAAATATTGACCAACAGCACGAAGCGTTGTCAGGTTAACCATTTGTCCATTAATCCTACCAATCGAACGACCGTTTTGCAAAATTTCACGACGGATAATTAATTCTTCCGTAACCTCAATGCCATTTTCCTCCAAAATTTGCGTGAGTGCAGCATTTTCACCAACTGAAAAGAGGCCTTCAATTTCAGCTTTATTTGCCCCGTGACGGATGACATCAAGACTCGCACGCGCACCAAGCATGAGATTCATGGCGTCGATAATAATAGACTTCCCTGCACCGGTTTCACCCGTCAAAACGGTCATGCCATTTTCAAAAGTCAATGAGATTTCCTCAATGATGGCAAAATTTTTAATGGAAATTTCTAAAAGCATAGAACGACCTTTCTTATTTGTGGTCAGTCATCCATTTACGAACTTCTTGGCGAATGGCTGCAGCATCTTCTGCTGTTTTTGCGACCACTAACAAACTATCATCATCAGCAATAACACTAAAAAGACTATCCTTGAAATCTTCCAACAAGAAACGTTTAATTAAGCGGCTGTTTCCTGGAATGACATCAAGATTAATCATGTTTTCAAGACCTTCAGTTTCTTCTGAAACAGCAAGGACAGTGCTTTTAATTGGAACAGATACTTGTCCAACTTTTTTAGTTTTATCTTTTGAAAGACCGTAAATGTATGGCCCATCAACTGACGGCACTTTGATGATACCAATCTCATTCATGTCGCGAGAAATGGTAGCCTGTGTTAAAGTAAGTCCTTCAGCCTCAAGCAATTTAAGTAAATCATGCTGCGTTTCAACAGCATTTTCAGCAACAATCTTTTTAATTAATTCTAAACGTTCACTCTTTTTCATCTTTAAATTCCTTATGCGCTTTTTCAACAATTTCTGGAATCATAGCAACTACTAAATTTTTCGCATCAGCTGATTTTTGCAAATGTGCCAAAAATTCAATATTACCATGTCCACCTTGGATAGGTGAGAAATCAATCCCTTTAACTGTAAATCCGAAATCGACAGCAAAACTTGTCACAGTTTCCAAAACTTTTTGGTGCACAGCGTTATCACGAATGATTCCATTTTTTCCAATTTGGTCACGTCCAGCTTCAAATTGCGGTTTAATAAGAGCTACCACTTGACCATCCTCAGCCAAAATATTATGAAGTGCTGGTAAAATCAAATTCAGCGAAATAAAGCTGACATCGATACTAGCGAAAGTTGGTTGCCCTTCGGTAAAATCAGCTAATTCAGCATAGCGGAAATTATATTGTTCCATGCTACGCACACGCTCGTCTTGACGTAGTTTCCAAACCAATTGGTTGGTTCCCACATCAACAGCATAAACCAATTTAGCACCATTTTGTAGCATCACATCAGTGAAGCCACCTGTTGAAGCACCAATATCAATCGTTGTTTGACCATCAACAGAAATCTCAAAAACTTGCAAAGCTTTTTCAAGTTTTAGTCCACCTCGACTAACATATTTTAGCTTTTCACCTTTTAGTTTTAATTCTGTTGCCTCATCAATTTTTTCACCTGGTTTGTCGTAGCGCTCACCATTAATAACATTAACTACTAAACCAGCCATTACTCCACGTTTTGCCTGCTCACGTGTCTCAAAAAGCCCTTGTTTATAGGCTAGTACATCAACTCTTTCCTTAGGCATTAAGTCGTAACCTTTCTATCATTTCTGTGATTTTTTCTGCATGTAAGTCATGAGTGGCTGAGAGGTTTTTGAAAATCGCTAACGCTTGGTCAAGCGATTGATTCAAAATCTCATAAGACTTATCTAAACCAAGTAAGCTTGGGTAAGTCGCTTTGTCAGCTAGTAAATCTTTTTTCGGAGTTTTTCCAATTTCTTCAAAACTTGCTGTCACATCTAAAATATCATCGCGAACTTGGAAAGCAAGCCCAATCAAGCTTCCTGCTTTGCGCAGCTCCTCAAGTTCTTCAGCAGCTACACCCGCTACAATACCAGCCGCCACAACAGGGAAGGTTAATAATTTTCCTGTCTTATTAGCGTGAATCAACTGCAATTCTGAAAGGTTGAGTTTGCGTTCTTCCCCTTTCATATCAAGCATTTGACCACCGACCATACCATAGGTTCCTGAAGCATGTGATAATTCTGTAATCAAACAAATTTTGATATCAGCTGTTAGCGCAGCATTTGCCACCAAATCAAATGGGTCTAAAAAGAGACTATCTCCTGCCAAAATCGCTGTTGCTTCATCAAATTTCTTGTGGTTTGTTAAATGTCTACGTCGGTAATCATCATCGTCCATGGCTGGTAAATCGTCATGAATCAAACTACCTGTGTGAATCATTTCAAGAGCGGCAGCCACATCATAATGAGCATCTGTCAAAGAAATTCCAAAACCTTCTAGCAATTCTAGAAAAATCAATGGACGGATACGTTTGCCCCCAGCATCAACAGAATACAAGATTGACTCAATCAAATCTGGTGATACTAAGTCTTTTTGTTCGTAATATCGATGAATGGCTTGACCAATTTTACTTACTTTATCCATTAGACATCCATTTCTGTTTCAGTTCCGTCAGCTTGCATTACTTTAACAAGTGTTTTTTCAGCTGAATCTAGTGTTTTTTGCAATTCTTTCGAAAGAAGCATTCCTTTTTGAAATTCAGCAATAGCGTCTTCAAGAACTACATCACCGTTTTCAAGTTTTGTTACAATAGCTTCTAAATCTTGTAAATTTTCTTCAAATGTTTTTTTACTTGGCATCTTTTACCTCCACTTCAAGTTGACCATCTTTTAATTGAACTGTCAATTGATCTCTTGGTTTTACATCAGTCACACTTGAGATGATTTTATCATCTTTTTGAAGCATCGCATAACCCCTAGCAATAATTCGGCTAGTATCAAGAGACAATAAGGCATCTTGTGCCTTTTTAAATCGAGCTAACTTACTATCGTATTGACTAGTCATATTTGATAACAATAAACGTCTTAAACTTTGCAAATTGTCTTTATAATGCTTAATCTGATTATCAAAATCAAAAGCAAGTAAACGTTGGTGTAATAACTCTTGACGTTGTTTAGCTTGGCTAAATCGAGTTTGCATGGTATTTGTCAAGGACATAGTCAAGCGATCCAGTTTTTGAACATAGCCATCATATAAACGCTCTGGCTGCCTAAATATCACTGAATTAGCTAATTTATCAAGGCGTTCTTGACTTTGCTTAATGCGACGCAATGTCGCTTGATAGATACGATTATCACGTTCAGCAATCCAAGAAATGATATCAGCCTTAGTCACAGGTGTCGCAAGCTCAGCAGCCGCTGTCGGAGTCGCTGCACGACGGTCGGCAACATAATCTGCCAAGGTCGTGTCCGTCTCGTGTCCCACACTCGAAATGACCGGCAAACGAGATTCAAAAATCGCTTGAACAACAATTTCTTCGTTAAAAGCCCACAAGTCCTCGATAGAACCACCACCACGACCAATAATCAAAAGATCTAAGTCATCACATTCGTTCGCTTTAGCGATATTAGCAGCCACTTCCTGACTAGCTCCTTCTCCTTGAACCTTTGTCGGAAAAAGCAAAATTTCAACCCCAGGAAAACGACGAGAGACTGTCGTGATAATATCTCGAATAACCGCTCCACTTGGACTGGTTACCACACCGATTTTCTTCACAAATTGAGGCAGTTGACGCTTATGACGCTCATCAAAATAACCTGCTTCTGCTAATTTCTTCTTCAATTGTTCAAATTGCAGCGCTAAAGCACCAATACCGTCTGGCTCTGCCTTTTCAATAATAATAGAATATGAGCCGCTTGGATAAAGTTGGACACGTCCCACAACATTGATTTTCATGCCTTCTTCAAGCTCAAAACCAAGTTTTTTAAAAGTTCCTGCCCACATTGTCGCTTGAATCACAGCATTTTCGTCTTTTAAAGAAAAATATTGATGCGTTGGGCGACGACGAAAATTGGAAACCTGACCTGTCAAATAAATTCGCTCCAAATATGGATCACGATCAAACTTCAATTTAAGGTATTTAGTTAAGGTCGAAACACTTAAATAATCTGACATGACAGGCTCCTTTCCATAGCATTTTTGACTTCATAAAAATTTTGCATATCATTTACTATTATAGCAGAAAAAAACTGTCCAGTGGACAGTTTTTTCATGAGCCTAAAAATTCAAAAGCAAGTCTGTTGAAAATCGAATTTTTTTCTAATTCTAGAACCTCTAACTAATGCACACTAACGATAACTCCTTCTGGCATGTTCTCAAAAAGCCACTTGGCATCTTCTTTTGATAACCTAACATTCCCGTCAGTACACGCCTTTCCGAGTTTCTTCGTCTCTCCTTTCAAGACCTTTCCTTTCCAATCCGTCGGAAGACTTTGAAATTGATAATCCCCATGGTCTTTAAAGGATACCCAGTAGCAGACACCTCTGTTCAAGCTATCATCGTAAGAAAACTCACCACGTTCTACCTCGATAGCAAATTTCCCCGTTGGTGTTGGCGTATCTTTTGCCCCAGTCGATACTTTGGTTTTAAAAATGACATCATTTTTAGAATAAACAATCATTTTCTGCTGTGAAATTGACACCAAAATACTCAAATGATCATATTTTGACAAGTCAGGATAAATTTTCTTCTGGGTTTTCTTCATGCTTTTTTCAAAAGCATACTCATCAAGTTTAGCCTCAGATTCTCGATGAGTAACGATTAGTTGCCGACAAAGACCGTAGCCAACCACTAGGTTAGCAAAAGTCAAAAGTAAGATAAGAACCTTTTTTGAAAACTTCTTTTGCATTTTCCCTTTTCCTAAACTCAACCTCTACCAGTTTAAACACTGGTAGAAGCCCCTTCTCCTTTTAATCTATTAAGACGTAACGTCTTAAACTACCATAGCTAAGATAAGAAATCCACTGATGACCATCCGCATACAAAGCCTTGTCATAGCGAACTTGATAGCCAGCATCTAGTTTGAATTCTGTTGCTACCGATACTTTCGGTTGACTCTTAACTTCTTTTGAGCTCGTAAAGGTATAACTCCCGCTTTGTGGCATCACTGGTACCTTAGGTGCTTCAACTGTTGTTTTAACACCACTAACACCTTTCAATGAACCATCTGCTTGCTCATAATAAAGGTGAATATTGTACTCACCATAATTACTTTTATGGTCACTAACATTAACCCTTTTCTTATAACTACCATCTGCTTGTTTAGTTGCGGTGTACCAAATAATGTCATCTTGTCCTCCCTGCGTTGACCAGACAGGTACCTTAACTGCTTTTAGTGAACCAGGATTAGACACATTAGTTACCAAAACATCAAAACCTGCTTCAGACTGATTGCTAATGTGTAAATCGCCCGACAATCTTGCTTCAGGAAGCGTCACTTGAGTTCCTGTAACACCTTGCAGCTGACCATTTGATTCTACATAATAAAGGTGAATATTATAGATGCCTCGTTCATTACGATGGTCTGATAGTTTGACATTTACCTTATAAGTACTATCACTTTGTTTGACACCATCGTACCAAATGATATCGTCTTGGTCATTCTTAACAGTCCAGATAGGAACCTTAACTTCAGATACACCATTGGCATCTGAAACATTCGAAATAACCACATCAAAATCTCTGTTAACATGATTATTAACTGAAATATCTCCTGTTGATTTTTGACTTGTCAGAGTTGCAATCGGAATATAGCGACGAATGCCACCATAACTGACATAAGAAAGCCATTGATGATTATCAGTCTCTAAAACTTGGTCGTAGTAATCTAATTTATAACCCTTTTCAAACACAAATTCTATCGGTGCTGACATACGAGCTTCATTTTTTACTTCTACTGTATTTTGAAATACGTAAGAACCTTGAGCAGGAAGCGTTTGGGCTCCTGTTGCTTTTTCTGGTAAAGTTACTTGCTTAGCCACTACCCTTGGAAGGCGTCCGTCACTTTCTTGATAATACAAATGAGCATTGTAGGTCCCTGTTTCACCTTTATGCTCCACTATATTCACACGAACTTTATAATCACCATTACCTTGTCTAGTGGCGTCGTACCAAATAATATCATCTTGATCGTCCTTAACAGTCCAAACAGGAACTTTAACACTTGTAATCCCCTTAGGATCTAAAACATCTGTCACTAGGATATCAAAACCTTGACTTGTCACATTTTGAAAATTAAGTGAGCTAGATAATTTTTGAACAACTTCAGCTGTTAATTTAGAAATAGCAGCATAACGGCGTTGATCTGAATAAGAATTATAAGAAATCCATTGATAACCGTCTCGTATTAAGACTTGGTCATAAAAGACACGGTCACCAGAGTTAGTATAAAAAGCAACTGGAGCTGAGGCACTCGGTTCATTTTTTACTTCTGTCTTTTGAGAATAAGTGTAATAACCTTGGCTTGGCAAATTACTTTGAGCAGTAACAGACACTTTTGATTCTCTAACAAATGACTCCTGATTGGCTTTTGCTTCACCTACTAAATCAGCCGCATCAACAGTGACAGTTTCAGGAAAGTCCGCTGACTGATTAATTTCTTCGCTAACAACTGTCTTTTGTTCTGGCTGATTTTCTTTTGTAGATACTTGATCATCCTTTAAAGCTAGGTCTTGTTCAGCATTCACTGTTTCTTCTTTGTCACCGATATCAGGCACTTCACTAGGCTGATTGATTTTAGAAACAAGTTATCCCTCACTTGTTTCCTGCTTAGTGTTTTCGTTAGTTACTACCTGATTATCACTTGATTGAGTGACTTGTTCTTGTAACATGGCATCTGCTGACACCATACCCCCAGCTGCTACAACCTGTCCTCCCATAAACAGCACACTTGCAATCAAAACGGATGCAACTCCAATGTTATATTTACGAATTGAAAAGCATTGTGCTCTTTGATTAAAGTTACCTTTTTTCATAATATCTTTCCCCTTCGATAAAATAAACGTTTCCCAAAAACTTGCTTATAACCAGTTTTTATTACAAAAAGATTACACTATTTTTCTAAAAAAATCTTTTGGATAATTTTAGAAAAAAAAGCTAATATAGCGTGATAAATAACCTTTTTAATAACTATTTTTTATCTTAGAATCGGCCAATTCTGCCAATATTATAAAGTAGTTTTTTACATAAGTCAATACGAAGATGTAATGTTTGTAATGTTTTTGAAATATTTTATTTTGTAAGTATTTTGGAGAACAAAAAAGTACACTTTTTATAACAAACAAAGTATAAATTTCTAATTATCTTTTTATATTTTCTTAAATGCTCGTAAAG
>OFPS01000513.1_pt1 | contig 36826 bp, 34 predicted proteins | sample 1542111 | NCBI WGS metagenome assembly OFPS01 (sample SAMN04209233, study PRJEB22552) | human gut metagenome | biome: gut; material: feces | host: Homo sapiens | place: USA: Oklahoma | reverse complement strand
CATTCCATCTCTGATAACTCATTTACGAGATTTTATCACTCATGATAAGTTTTTGCAAGATATTTTATGTTTCTTTTATAGAACTTTTAGTTCTTCTTTATTCTCTTTATTGGTATTTCATGGGGTCTGACCCCGAGTATTTCCTCTTTCTTTTTCATCTGATATATAGAGTTTTTTCTTTATTGTCTTTCCAAATGTCTTGTACTTCCGTATATTATATTTACGAATGTTCTCAAATTCTCCTTTGTTTTCCAAGATCATCCGCCTAACAGATTCACTCATCCCCTTTACCATGATCACAAAATCATACCCGCATTCATCCATATGCTGGATGTTTTCCCTGCCAAAATATCCCCTGTCCAGGATAAATCCGACCTTCTTATATCCGTATCCTTCTGCTTTTTTTAACATATACTGGAGCTGGGAAATATCTACGATACTTCCAGGATACTGCTTTTTCAGGAAGTTAAGGATATACCCTTAGGAGAAAGAAACTCGATTTAGTTGTAAAATTTCTGAAAGTTAACATTAAATCCAGTCGTTTGCAAGCCAAATCGCCTGCAAATTCCGGATTTTTAATATTTTTTTTATTCCTCATCAACCCCTAAAATTTGTTTAGGGGAGATTTTTTCGGAAGTTCACATAACTTCTTTATATCCTAAAAGAATCCGTAAGTTTATATGTACTGATTCTTTTAATAAACTTCTATCCATTATCACTTATCTTATGGTCTCTTTCAATACGCAGAATTCGGAATTTATCACCTTTCCGATAGCCAAACACTCTAATAACATCGCTACATCTTATTTTCATAATGCATTTACCACGATATTTTCCAGAAGGAAACCAGTTTTTTCCTTTTTGCTTCGGATCATACTTTTTATACTCCAGCCCATCATCTCGGCCAATTGTTTCAAAACTTTCATGTTTAACTACCTTGTCCAGTGTTCCCCTCAATGATCTATATTCACTTTCTTCCAATATTTCTGCTCCAAATCCGCGTTCTATAGTGGAATAGTCAACTCTTGTTCCACGATACCTCTCTTTAAGTATATCATCTCGCCCTATGCCTAATTGCGAACCATATTTTTCCATCAAATATTTAACTGAAAAAACTGAATCTACATGAAACAGATTATGTTCACCACTGAATGTAACTTCTTTAATACTTATCGTTTCATCCACAAGCCCTTCACGCCTAAACGATAACAACTGGTTTGAAGTTGCTGCTGCCTCAGCCATTCCCGTCAATGAAATATTCTGGTTATCCCACAAATATAACGAATCCATATTCTGCACACAAACATCATCCCAGTATGGTCGATCGTATATCTCTGCATCCAAACTCAATTGAAAATCCTTTAATTCATCATCCCTGGAAATTATTTTTTTCAAATCACACATTCTTTCTTGTTGCGTAATCTTAGATTTATAAAAATCTTTTACTTTAGAAATTTTATTAACAGGATTTTTACGAATAATATTAATACATCCAACGACATTACCCAATTCACCAACAAATTCTTCCATCGAAGAATACTGTCCATTTAATGAGTACTCATTTAGTATAAATTCCATATTTACCACCCTAAAATAACATCCAAATCTTTCTTAATTTGATCAAACAGCCCGTTCGCATTTACTGTTGCTTTTCCTGTTTCATTTATAGGAATCAAAATTGGCTCTGAACATCCATTTTCATTTTGTTTAAAAAAATAAATCCTGACATCTTCTGCATCAATTAAATCTTGATGTATATCCTTCCTAATGCCATTATATATATGATCACTGTGTGTTTCCACAATAATCTGTACTCCACAGGATGCGATAAATGTTAAAAAATCTACGAATTTAGACTGTGCTGAAGGATGTAAATGTATTTCTGGATTTTCTATGATCAATATATCTCCTGCTTTACATGAAAATGCAGAAATAATCACTTCTGCAATATACGTAACCCCAGTTCCGATATTTTTAGGTCTGACACTGATACGCATATTCTGATTACGAAAAAAAACACGCACCAATTCCGTTTTTTCTATTGCCTCTGCAAATACATTATAGCCAAGTATTTCCTGCAGCCAATAATTTACCTGTCCATCCAATGTAAGTTTTGTTGTCTCATCATAGACAAACTGTTTCTTCACTGGTTTTGACCCTTTTTCAGCGAGATAAGAAAAAGCATACTCACAATTTATTCCAACTCCCGATTCATCGTTAATTGGCTTTTCATAAACATCCTTAACCCCCACTCTCTCAGCCGAACAATACACAATTCCAAGTTTTAATTTTTCATTTTTAACACTTATCGCATTTAAGCCTTTAATATTAACAAAAGCATTCTGAAACATTCCCTTCGCATTTGTATAATCAGCACTAATATTTATTTCTTCTGCTCCAACATATGCATTCAACAGTTCATCAGCAGTTCCTATAGTCATATATTTTCCAGTAAAAGGAGTTTTTCCCTGTTTTAATGCCAATAATGACTGAATAATACTTGATTTCCCAATGGAATTCTGCCCTGCAAGCATTGTAATTGCTCTCATTTCCAAAGAAACATCATCAAAACACTTAAAACCTTTTATACACAGTTTATCAATCATACGCTCCTCCTTAATTCATCAATAATCTGTCCTATAGACCTTTTAGATAAATCACTATTTCTAAGCTGTATTCCTATTTCACCATCATAATCTCTGTAACATACTCTCTGCATAATCCAATATGCCTTTTCAACCAACTCTTCTATATCATAATTATCAGTGCATAAACAAGCGGCCATTCCAAGAATATGTCCTCTTTCAGGTTTCATATTTGAAAATTTTCTTAAGAAAATTCTAAATAATGGTGTTCTCCCACTCCCATATTTATAATAAAAGGCACTATCTGTTAAATATTTTCTAGCTTCCGTATATATATAAGCATATTTCTCAACATTAAAATTGTTTAATCTGACATAATTAAGCATATTCTCCTGCATACTATACGGATCTTCTTCGCAATCATCACTATGATCCAAAACAAAATTCACAATATATGTTAAAAACACAACAAATTCAGCTTCTACCATTAACCTGAATGGTGTCTTACATCCACATAATGCATCACGTAAAATAAAAATACCCTTATTTTCATATAAAACGCGCCTTACCGCCTCTTCCATTTCAACTGACCAATTTCCAATATAGGCTCCAATTTTCAGATGCATATATAATGGCGTCTCATATTGAATTATACAAATTGGAATCTTCGTTCTTAAAATATCCTGTCTCTCCCGTGGAGTAAGATCTGAAAAACGTAACCATCCTTCATTTTTATAAAATTCGTAATTCTTTTTATTTTCCAATAGGCTTCCTGGCATTTCAAGCATAAGTCTTTCTACAATGAATTCTATTAAACATCGAAGTCTATTGTCTGTTTCTAATACCAGCAGCTGTCCATTTTGTAATTCAGAAACATATACCTGAGGATATGGTATCCCATATAATAGGGCATTGACAGCCTCTCTTGTAATATTCTGCTTATGCCGTTGTGAAATATTCTGATTGGGGAAAATCACTCTTCTCATTTTATATTTATCAACCAGATCATACAAATCATATTTCAGCTCATAAATACGAATTCTACTATTGTCCAAAATAATTTCCCCCTCCTGTCGCATCAGTATAATAAAATTTACAATAAATATATAGCTTTGCTATATATTTATTGCAAACTGTGTATCTGCATTTTTTATTCTAACATGAAGCCAGAAATAAAAAAAGAGTTTAGTTCCCTGGTAATAATTTATTCTTTATAGTATTTCTCCACGTTCTTCTTCAACTTTACAACTAATGTTAAAATTAATCGTACAATACCATAGCACAGCATGAATACAGAACTTCCAAGGAATACAATATATATAACCGTACAAAAATTTGCTGGCAGAAAAATATTCTGCAACACCTTATACATTTCTGCCATGCCATCATTTGTGAAAATAATTGTTAATAAAACACCTGCTGCTCACCACGGAGAGGTGTGCAAAGTTTCGAGCAGCGCAGGGAACTACCGCTCCCAGTATATCACAATTTCATCCAGTTTTATAGACGCTTTCTTGCCTTCATCACCACACAATACATCAATCACTCCGCCGACTGTGTTGTAGAAGATGTCTAATAGCTAGAACGTACCCGAACGAAGCAATTTCTTTATGGGGTCTGACCCCGAAAGTTCTTCGAATACCTCCTGAGTTTTAAGGAGATTGTAGCAGAATAAAAAGCCAAAAATAGATACGGATGATTACTTACCACATTTCTGCGACTTCCCGGCTTATGTCTATTATTCAAACTCGGCTCCATCGTAGCAAAACTTAACGGAATTAATTAATGTTCTGCCGACAATAAGATAAGTTTTTATTTCTACTACATAATTTCCACTGGCTTTCTGATGAACTGTTGCCAGAATGTTGCCATGAAGTTATTATAACAAAGGATCATCCAAAAGCAAAGGACTCTTTTTGCAACAAATTTATCTTGTCATCTAATCCGTTACAACAAATTACACTAATATGATGAGAGCCTCTATCAAGATTTAATTTTCTCTGAACAAAAATACGTAATTTAATGTTTTCTATATCTATCAGTACTGTGAAGTATCTTGTTTCTAAATCCAAACCTATTCCACATCATCACCAAGCAACTCTGTCAATTGGTCAATAACTGTTTTAAGGTTTCTAAAAACAATTTTGAGCTTTTCAGAATCAAGATTGCAAATATCCTCGCAACACTTCATTTTCTGAAAATCCGGAATTAACTTTTCTATTCCATATCCATCAACTTCTTTTCGTTGCTTTCTATATGGTTCTACATCTATACCATCCAAAACAAGAGCATTTTCAATACCTATACTAATACCTGATGCATTATTGAATCTTTGAATACTCAAGGTAATAACATTATTGAATTTTTTTAGTGGTTTGTTGGTATCGCAGTCATATAAACAAACACTTTTTACTGCAGAATTTTTGGCTGTCAAAAATGATACAGCCTTGTTCAATGCATCTTTACCCGTGTTGGCCTCCTGGCCTTTTTCATCTATGTATCCAATCCACTTAAATTGAAACCCTACATCATACCCATAAACTTCAAGTGCTTTTTTAAAATACTTTTCATCCGTCCGGCCTTCCAGATAAACAACAGGCTGTTCATCAGCCGGTATGTTAATTTTGAAAGCCTCTTGAACTACTTCGATTGAATTACACTTAAAGTATTCAGGTTTATCTTTTACAATAATATCTCCATTATCATCACGTGAAAGAATTATTACTTTATCATTTCTTCGCGTTTCATTATGAATTATAAACGGCGAATGTGTAACAGCAAAAATTTGAGAAGTCTGTTCACCACAATTTGTAAATATTCCTTTGTAATAATCCATTACCTTTGCTTGCCAATTTGGATGAAGACTTATTTCTGGTTCATCAATAAACACAAAAGCCCCATTTGTTGCATTAACATCCTTGAGTAAAAAACAACCACGATAAACTACTTGCTTTTCACCAGAACTCAAATTATTAATCGAAATATCTACACCATTCTTTTTAAAAAGAATTGATTTTTTACCTTTCACGTTTTCTATTCGACTATATGTTAAACCTTCAAACATCTTATTAAATGCAGTTGTAAATCGGGGCATACGTTCTTGATAAACAATGTCATCAACAGATTTTTTTAATTCTTTTGCAGTTCTATACGCACGAGCCAGCTCCCCATCATCCGTTGACTGTATATCAACAAGTAGTTGATTAATTTGCGTCGGCAGTTTTTCTGTTGAGCGTCTACTATCCTTTATCGAATCAAGTGTTAAACTTGTCACAGTTGAAACATCATCTGCATGAAAATTTATATCAACGTCAGAAAAAATACCACTAAACGGGTATCTGTTCTTTACATCATCAGACCCAATATATGCATTCATTCCTTGTCCGTCATTAGCATACATAAAAGTATTACCATTTGTTTGTTCTTTTAAATAATAACTAATACTAAAAACTTTTCCATTATGCTCAAACTCAACTAACACAGGATGTTTAACCGTATGAGATGCGACTTCATACAGTACATTTATAATTGTGCTTTTTCCCGTCCCGTTTTCGCCTGCAAAAATTATTGTATCAAGTGCTTTTCCATCTTTTCCGCAAAAATCCAGTTCCAGATTCTTTAAAATAGGATGCTCTTGAAATTTAATATTTCTAATTTTATACATAACATTTTCTCCATGTTCTTAACTCTAATACCTCAAACAAATGATCTACATTCTGAATCATATCATTTGTTCATATTTTCAATCAGTCCCTGATTCTGTTTCCTATTCCATGTTTAATGAACTATGTCCCCTTAACCAATCAACTTGGTCAACCTTTTTATCTCTGGGAATTTTCTTGGCTCAATATTTTCCGAAGCTTGAATCCTTCCTTTTAAACTATTTATCTTTTTCTGTTCTTCCGAAGTTACTTTTCTTCCTTCAAAACTTTTTATTTCTTGAAAATCATCATATACTCTCTTTTGCAGTCTATTCGGAACTTTCAACTCGTGATTTCCAGTAACAATCGTTCCTGTTATTGGAACATACTGTCCATGAGAATAATACTTCACCTTTCTATATTTCGGCTTATGTCCATATTTCCTTAGTTTTTGATCAATCTCACTTCTCATTTTCTTCACATCGAAAGCAACCTCTGAAGAAAAGGTCATATCATCAACATATACCGAATATATGCAACCATACTTATACGCTACTTCAGATATTTCATTAAACATATTTTCATACGCATAAAATGCCAATAACTGACTCGTAGGACATCCAGTAGGAATACCGCCTTCATATGTCACAATATCCGTACATAATCCAGCCAAATCTCCCGCCATTAACAATCTATCCCTAAAAAAGCGAAAAACATATTCTCTTTCGCAATTATCATAAAACTTTTTAATATCCATTGTTAAAAAGTAATTCGAATGAATATGTTTCTTTCCATTATCAATATAGCATTTTCCTTTTTCACCAGAAATAAGCCATTCTGGTCTTTCAACTTTTTGGAGAAGCTGTAGAATTCTTGTTTGAATTTCCTTTATTCTTCTGTCAGGTGCAGTAATATTTCTTTTTTCCACTCCATCTTTTTTATCAATCTGAAATGTATGATACCTTACAATTTTAACAATATCTCTGTATTCCTCATCTGTTATCTTTAATACCTTTTTCAAATTGTAGGGACTAATACATTTATATAAAGCACACTGTGTAATATCATATCTCTTATATTGCTTTGCCATTACTCCTCCAAATCCGGTGTCATCTTCTCAATAAGTTTTATCATCATATTTCTGATAAATTTATCACCTTTATTGCTGTTATTGGCTTCCTCATAATTTTCAGATAATAAAATTAATGAAGATAATTTCATCCCATAGATTTCCGAGTATTTTTCTAATAATTCTAACGAAGGCTGTTTTTTATTGTTTTCAATCTCGGAAAGGTAGCTTTTAGATATCTGTAATAATTCACTCATTTCAGATGCTTTATATCCATATATCATTCTTGTTCGTTTCAATGTATCCCCAATCACAATTTTTCCACCTTTCCTTAAGTCTATATATATAATCTTACGACTAATAATCAAAAATTAGATAGGTCTTCCTATAGCAATCCTCTTACTTAAAAATCTGTAACAAATACTGAACAATCTGTAACAGCATCCATAAAGCTTCAATCCCTCGAAACATCATCTTAAAAACTTTGCTTCTCAGTTTTTTACGCTTTTTCTCAGATTTTTTGTCAGGTTTTCGAGGTGCTACCTGAGCATTCTGTACATACAGCATTTTTTTCATTAAATTCACTCCTTTAGAAGCTACCTGTATAGTTTATAGCTTCCATCCCGAAAGAAGTGTGGTGCATACAGAATAACCTATCTAATCCGTTGAGCTCTGCCGAGCTTCCCGAGCGAGGCAGAGCGTGCGGTGCTTGCAGCGTGCTACGGGTCTTTGCGCAACATGCCGGCCCCTAACAGTAGAGCATTCAAAGATGCTCCTCAAGTGCTATTGCACTCCACTTTATGGGATTAGACCACAATATGAAAAATCATATTGTTATGCTGTACGATTATAATATAATATATTTTTTCGCTTGTCAACATCTTTTTTCGCTATTCGCGAACTTTTTTTCAAAGAACTCTCTGTTTGAATGGGGAAGATATTCGTGAATGTGAACTTCCAGTCTTTTTCCGCCTAAATCGAGAGTCCCTATATCTGTGCTTCAAAATAATTCTATTTTTCCGTCTTTTCTCCATCTGATCCTGCATTTAAAAAGTTCATGATCTCCTCATATGACCGCCCACTTTTTACAACTGCTGACAGGATCTCTTCTTTTCTTATGGCATCCCGCTTGTCTAACAGTTCTTTCAGATTTGCTGTTGCCTGGTCATACTTTTTCTTCGCTGCGATCACATCAGCCTCTGCTTTTTTAATCTTTTCTTCCAATGCTTCCTTACTTGTTTTTCTTGTTCTTGCCATCTTTATTTTCCTTCCTTAATTCTGCTTCTTTCAGTTCCTTACTCAGCTCTGACGCAAAGTATTTTATACTATTCGCATCCAGTCCAAAGGCTTTCAATATTACTTTCTGGTTCGCTGTTACTGCATGATCCAGACGGTATATATTGTCTAACTGACGTACCATTTCTATTTTTTCCAGCTCTTTTATTGCCGCCGGTACAGTCATATAGTTCAGTTTCTTATCCAGTTTTTTCATTTCTTCTTTTAGTTTTATGTACATCTTGCAGCGCACTATCATGGCTACAAATTCAACAAATATCTTCGCTCCTGCTGATTCTTCTGAATACACCCGGATGCTCTTATTCCCCAGATATGATTTGTCTCCGCGGAATAGTTTCTCCGATACATCCCTGTTCTTATACAGTTCGATTGCTTCCTTCGCACTCATCTTTTCCGATGTAACGATACAAAAATATCCTGCCAGATCCAGTTCTCTTTCTACCACACTGCACCGTTCTTCTGGTAGTATAAAAGCCTGGCTCTTTTCATCATAATGAAGGTTAAAATACTTCTCAAATCCAAGACCGAATTCCTTTACTTTATTCTGGTACTTTTTCAGATACTGCGTCATCTGGTTGATCCGGTTTTCAATCTCTATCCGTTCTGCGCTTTCTTTTGAAATGCTATGATACAGATGAAAATAACGCTCTTTTTTATCACTTGCATACAGTTTGTGCCGTATTGTCTTTCCGTAAACTCCATATTCATAGATATTGTTTATACGCTTATTCTCGAATGTCCCTTTATTTTCCAGGATCAGTTCATTCACAAGGGCAGACATCCCTTTCACCATGATAACAAAACTATACCCACATTTATCCATATATTGTATGTTCTCACAGCTGAAATATCCCCTGTCCAGAATGAATCCAATCTTCTTGTAACCATATCCGGATGCTTTATCCAGCATGAACTGAAGCTGGGAGATATCATTCAGACTGCTAGGATATTTTTCATAAAATAATGGTTCCTGATTATGAGTATCATACGCAACTGCATAATTAAATACCGGCTCTCCCATATCTACTTTCGGATGCCCAAATTCGACCATTTCTATATCTCCGGCCTGACAGTTTTTATTCGTTGAATCATAAGAAATATAGATCTTTTCGCGGTAATTCCGTGACTCATTCCATGTATTCAGAAATCCTGTACTCTGATCATCTGTTACTGAATTCAGGAAATCTGATACGGTTGAATCGCTGTATTGTTTCATCTTTTCCGTAAAAAGTGGATGGTTGTATGTATAATCCGGATAGTACTGCGCTGCATTGTTTTCTGCTATGATCGAATAAACAGCCAGATCTAAAAACAGCCCCATATCACGCGATCCAAAATACTTTCCAAGGATATCGTTCAAGCTGCATTCTTCTATGATCTTACGCAGTACAAAATATGTTCCTACCCTGAGACAGCTGCTTCTGGAAGTCCTGTTTTTGCTTTCCGGAAGCTCTGCATCAGGGAAATATTTCAGGAAATTTTGATTCGGTTTCATGAGTTCCGGATCCGTATCTGACAGTTTTCCGATTGTTACTCTTTTGGGAAAAGTATACTTCCGGGATGGATCATAAACCCGGTCATACTCATACTCTATATATACAACATTTGACTTTTTTCTTCGTGTGATTTTGCCTTTTACAGTTGGTACTTTCACTAAAAAATCCAGATACATAGCGCCCTCCTTTTAGGCGGTTATCCGCCTAAAATAATGGCACTATATTTCCCGGCTGTCTGCAATGGAAAAGCGCAGAAAACCGGGATTTTTTATGATTTTATTTCGTTCTTTTTTCTTTAGGTGGAAAAATTACTGGAAGTTCACATTATATAATCTATTAATCAAATATCACTATTCGTGATGCCCTTCTCTCTTCATCTGCTGGCACTAAATCAATCTTGATTCGTTTATCCTCTGACTGCTGTGCTGCTATAAAATCTTTGTATGCCTGATCTGGATCAGCAAATCTACAACATTTCAATTCATTACTGATTCTAATGTCTTTAATCCATATTTGCTGAATTTTGATATTGGCAATTTCTGTATATCTAATAAGAAACTCTGGCTTAAATAAATCTTTTGTATCGGCTTCTGTTGCAGGGGTCAATCTTGCCTCCGCATTATAAGAAGTCCATTGCATTTCCTGCGGAATTCTTCTAATACTATTAGCTAGAAAATAAAGCATCTCCTGATCGTCATTATCAAAACCGTCAGAAATGCTGAATGACACTCCAAATTCTGTCTCTACCAAAATTACATCTTTTATTAATTCCAAATCACCTTTTAATTCTTCAATACTTTCCGAACTAAGCGGTTCTTGTAATGTTGCTTTGAATAATTCTTTCTTTTCTTCCTTTGTCTCTATTTTTATTACTGAGCCTTTTAATGCAGTCATCTGGAATAGCATAAATTTTCGCACATCACTCCATGTATTGAAATTCAATCTATAAGTAAACGATATTTTTCTATCCACTAAACTATATACGATTATAATTTTCAAGCCATCACTGTCATTTTCATTTGCCATACATAAAATATGTTTATCAGGATCAACTGGTTGAATCTTCATCATCATATCATATTCCAAGTCAGAGCCATCTACCTTCAATGTACATGAAATTGCCTCTGGTAGTTTTTCCGGTACTAATCTGAAATTAGTATTTTTTACTTCTTCCAAAAAGCCATCTTGGTATGGGTCTATTTCCTCACCAAGCATTTTTATCACTTCAACTGGTTCTAACTCAACAGACTTTTGCGAAATATATGCTCTTCGTGCCATTTCTTCCAAGGAATACTTCCCAGCCACCTCTTCATCTGCAATTTTAAATCTTCCCTTTATCCGACTTGGATATTTCGTTTTAGCTTCAGGGACAAGAGGTCTACTGTATAAAAAGTTTTTACCATTGATTTCCTGGATTCCAGTTTCATAATACGGATATAATTTATGCTGTGAAGCTAATGAAGCTCTTACACTCTCAAAATATTTTGTCAGTTCTTCAGAATTTTTTCCTATATTGCGGATTGCAATCGCTGGATCATTAATCGTTATATAATTATTTTCTACAGATGAATCCTGTATGATGTTCCCATTAACTATGTTTGCAGAAATATTATTCTTCTTTTTATTTTTCTGAGTCCTGCCAAACATCACCATCAACCTTTTTAACATTAATCTCATTCTTTTTTGCAGTTTTCCGTATAACACTTGAATCTCCCTGTGTTTGAATATGCATATCCTGATGAATTGATCCTTTAATTTCATCGCTGTTAATTTTATTCTTTTTCATCGTATGTTCTTTCCACTTTGCACCAACTATAAAAGAACATGTCCAACCCGCCAAGCAACTTATTAAAAAAGCCCCCAGTGCAGTTCCAGGATCAAGTAAATTGGAAAATTGATTTCCTAACCAATGAAGAATTTCCACTATTGTCATTCCCTTCTTATGTCAATTTTTTTCGTTTTTGAACTTATAGCCTACGAAATATATCACTCCACCAATAGTTCCGCCAAGGGTATTATAACATAAATCCGAAATTTGAAATGTGCCAAGATGAAATAATAATTGCAAAAACTCTATAATAAATGAAAAAGTTGCAACAATTTTAGTTGTCTCCCATATTGTCTTTCCAAATTCTAAATTTTCCATGCTATCAAACAGTTCTTTATGAAATGCCCATAGAAACAAAATAGAAAATGGAACAAATAACATAAAATTCTCTATAGATTCTGTTGTAAACTGTCCATCTTCGTATAGTCCCCATCCTCCAAAAAGCTTTCCAAGCGGATCAAACCATATCTCACGATTTAAAACTGTTCGGAGTAATATCATTGCTGTATAAAAGGCTAATACGAATGTCCGACGAAAATTTGAAGAACTTTTAAATGCTCTCCACCACGTTCCAAACATATTTCGGATAAAATTATTCTTTTTCCACCCATGCTCCTTACCATATAAATATAAGAACATTGTTAAAAAGGCAAGGAGAACGGCAGCCCAGAAGGGCTGATAAAGTGCTGATAATACATTATATGCTATCTTATTAAATATTTCGATTATCTTACTTCCCATCATTCTCCTTTATTATTTATTTCAAATCTTCAAATAAATTCTTCTGATATACACCATCTTCTATCAGCTTGGCAAATGACTTCACTACATAGTCTTTTCTCACAAGCTTTTCTTTTAATTCCTGATAATTTTCAATAATGCCATTATGTACTGCTACAATATTTCCATTATCACTTCTATGAGGATGAGCATTATTTTCCGATGGTTCTCCATGAGTTGCCCATCTGGTGTGACCAATTCCACATGAACCAACTACCGCCTTACCATCATTTGTTTTATCAGCAAGGATCTTAAGTCTCCCCTTTGCTTTCACAATATCAACTGGATTCTCACCATCACGAACAGCAATTCCTGCCGAATCATATCCTCGATACTCTAACTTGGACAGTCCATCTAATAAAATAGGTGCTGCCTGTTCTCTTCCTGTAAATCCAACAATTCCACACATAATTATTTACTCCCTTTTTCGCTTAGCGTGTCTCTTTTTCTTTAATTACAGATACAACATTATCAACATGTTTTCTACATATCTCCTCAGTTTCAGCTTCTACCATTACACGAATTAAAGGCTCTGTACCTGATTCTCTAACAAGAATACGTCCAGTATCTCCTAATGCATCAACAACTTTCTTTACAGCATCCTGAACATCTTTATCAGCCTGTGTAACTGCTTTATCTTTTACTTTAACGTTTACAAGAACCTGTGGATAGATATGTAAATCCTCTGTGAGCTGACTCATTTTCATTTTCTTTGCCATCATAACTTCCATCATTTTAAGGCTGGTAAGAATACCATCCCCTGTTGAAGCATATTTTGAAAAAATAATATGACCCGACTGCTCCCCTCCAAGTCGGCAACCATTTTTCTGCATATACTCGTAAACATATTTATCACCAACAGCTGTTTTGGCATAACCAATTCCCAGCTCGTCAAAGGCTTTATAAAGTCCAAAATTGGACATCACTGTTGTAACAACAGTATTTGTAATCAATTTCTCACGTTCCTTCATGTATCTTCCATAGACATAAAGAATTGCGTCTCCATCGACTACATTTCCCTTTTCATCTACGCAAAGACAACGATCTGCATCTCCATCATAGGCAAAACCAACATCCAGTCCTTTCTCGACTACAAACTTCTGCAATCCCTCAATATGAGTGGAACCGGCATCTGTATTAATATTGGTGCCATTTGGATCTGCATTGATTACGTATGTTTTTGCTCCCAATGCATCGAATACTGCTTTGGCAATATTCCATGAACTACCATTGGCACAATCAAGTCCCACTTTCATACCCTTAAATGAATAAACACCCAGAGAAATCAGATAACCCACATATCTGTTTCTTCCAGAAACATAATCTACTGTACATCCAATTCTGTCCCGATGAGCATATGGAATCTCTGCATAATCTTTGCCAAATACATTCAAATTGCCATCAAGGTATGCTTCCACCAAAGAAATTGTATCTTCATCCATCTTTTCACCATTGCCATTGATTAACTTGATTCCATTATCATAGTATGGATTATGGCTTGCTGAAATCATAATACCGCAATCAAATTCATCAACTCGTGCAACGTAGGCAACAGATGGCGTAGTCGTCACATGAAGAAGATAAGCATCTGCTCCTGATGCTACCAGACCTCCAACTAAAGAATATTCAAACATATAGCTTGAACGACGAGTATCTTTTCCAATTACAATACGAGCCGGGGTATCATCGCCCGATTGATGCTTTAATTCTCCATAATACCAGCCTAAAAAACGCCCGATTTTATACGTATGATCTGCTGTTAAATTCTTATTAGCTTCTCCTCGGAAACCGTCTGTTCCAAAATATTTTCCCATTTTATTTTAATTCCTTTTCTTTTTATAAAATACTTGTTATTGTACTTTCAACATGAATATTACGGTGCGGCAGAGCCGCCTGTCCGATCATCTTGCATCGGAATACTCACAGGTTATCTACCGTTTACTTCCCTTCAGTGCATTCTGTACATACTCTGTCGTCATAATCTTCTTAATCGTACCTTCTGCATCCAGTTGCTCTGTTTTCTTTATGGGGTGCCCCCCATTGTTTCCCCATAAACAACTTTTCTCCATAACGAGTGCCAATGATATTCATCCAAGTGTCACCAAAAATCTGCTGAACAGCCTTTGCCAAATCATCGATATTCGAAGCATCCAACTCCTAGATAAACAACTGACCTAGATTTGCATGCTGGAATGCAAAAATAATCATGTTCACATCGGGGGGCTGACCCTAAGATTTCTTCAATAAGCCCAAACTTATTGAATTTTCAGCATTCTGAGCTTAAATTGACTCTAGCAGTTATTTTTCATTTTTTTCAAAGCCACTAACGCTATTTTTACTCCTGCAATCATTCCAATACAAATTAATATATATCTTAACACAGTATAACGATACAATACTAAACCGAATAACGCAGCCATGATCGTTAATATCGCCATAAACAATACTGCCTTATCATTATATACTGATTTTTCCCCAGTCTCTTTAAGATGAATCTTTCTTGCGAATATAACCTGTGCACCTGCTAATACTATATAAGCTACCAGTGTAGTATATGCAGCTGCCATATAGCCAAATATATTTATACATATGTAGTTAAGTATAAGATTTATAATAGCTGCGATAATCGAAGAATACATGATATAATTAGTTTTCTTATGGTATATGAGTAAATTAGAATACATATTTGATACAGAAGTTAAAAACACTCCTGCTGCAATAGGTGGCATAATATAAATCGCCTCATAATATTCCTTAGTAGCCAATATTTTAACTATTTCTGGCGCTAGAAAAGTAAGCATAACAGCTATAATAGCATACGATCCCATTAAAGCTAATGATAATTCTTTTATTCTATTTTCTTTTTTCTCTATATTCTGATATAAATATGGTATAAACGATGAATTAATTGCAGTCCAAACCAACAGTGAAATTGAGCTTACAGTATATAAAGTACTATATATTCCAACTGCATCATTTCCCACCATTTTGCTTATCATCATTCGATCTGAAACACTTAAAATCTGTGCTGCAAAGGCATAACCAATAAGGGGCACACTTAGTTTCAAAGAGTATTTCCAATACTTTATATTTACTATCGTTTTCCCTTTTACATATATTTTAATCCATAAAATTGCTGAAATTGCTATAGATACTATGTTAGTTGCATACAATCGCCCAACTGCAATTTGATCTGAACCCATTTTATTTAAATTTAAAACAACTATCATAGACAATATTGTTGATGCTAAAGCTGATCCCATTGTCAATACACCAGCTAATTTATATTTATATTCATATCTTTGTCTTAATAGCCAAAAATCCTGCGCCGGTGCAAAGAAAAACACTACAAGCATTAAAATCATCAGAACAGAAGGTAACCCTGTAATCCTATTCCAAATATTAGGTATGAGAAAATAAATACAACCTAAAACAATGGCCATCATTGATGTTAATGTCAAAACAGACGATTGATATTGATCCCTTTCCCCCTCAAAGTCTTTCATTGCTGCCTGAAATCCACCTGATGTTAATGATAGTGTTGCAATTACATTCAATAATGAATACCAAGAATTATATAAATTAACCATTCCAATTTCGCTTGTAGACATTATTCTCGTGAAAATTGGGACTGTAATCATTGATAACCCTCGTGAAAAAACAGACGCCATGGTATAAACCACTGCTGCTTTTACTCCCAAAGGAATATTTTGTAGTTTTTTCTTTAGCATTTAGTTCTCCTTACTGCATTCTTTCTGTTTTAATTGGACGTACATGGATCACAGATCGTAGGTGTGTGTCCACTAAATTTCTATTTTCTGCTAGAATACCAGAATTTTGCATTTTCTAACAAATTACTCTATCGTCACACAGATAACTAGCCCTGTTTCTGATTCAGAAATCAGAATACGACTACTACCTCATAGTGCTTCTGTAACCTTAGACACTGCAAACAGTTCATAATGCTAATATCTAAAATATTGTTTATAAAACATTTCCATGATCCTAGATGTTTCATATTTAAAACTAACTTTTATAACATCATTTATATTCTAACACTAACTCACTTACACTTATTCAAAAAATCATTAAATCGTTCTATATATTTATCAGGCGTAAATAATTCATTTGCAGTTCTCAATGCATTATTTTTTATTTCTTCAATTTGCTCTCTTGGCAGATTGATAATACTAAGTAATGTGGTTTCTAATGTATTCAAGTCATTATCACTAACAAGGAATCCATTATACTTATCTTTTATAAATAGATCCGTACCTCCTACAGATGTACAAATACTAGGAACCCCTAGCATCATTGCCTCGCAAAACTTTGTCGAAACTCCTGCCTTCGCATATCTTTTATTCATCCGTAATAAAACTGACAAATCCGCCATTTCTACTATACTTAGCGTTTTATCATGTGGCAATCTTCCATGGCAGTAAATTCCATATTTTTCTAATTCACTGTTCCCTACTAACTTCTGCACTTGTATTTTATCAGGACCAATTATATCAATGATAACCCGTACTTCGTCAGCATTTAATCGAATTATCGCTTGTAATAGAGTATCAATATAATCCTTTGAAGCCAATGCGCCTGCATAAACTATCTTCAGCACTTTCCTTTTATCTGAATTTTCTCTTATTAGCTTTTTCTTTTTATCAGTTTCCGGAAAAATCGGCGGTAATAAAATAGTATTACAATTTTGTTCTAAGTAATGTTGATACAAATATTTACTTATTGCTATAACATTGCCAACTTTTTTATCAATATATTTTTTTTGTAAATCTTTTTCTGTGTTAATAACTCTCGAAATGATTCCCCTATAATCTTTAGGATTTCTCCATTCCGTAGTTTCTATTACCAACTTAAATCCTGCTTTTTTAGAAAGCTTTAACATTTTTAAAATGTACAATATCGAATTTGGTTCGTATAATATGATCACATCAGGTTTTATTTTGTCAATATATTTTTTTGTTTGCTCAAAATAAATTTTTCCAAATACCTGATCCAAATTCCAATAAGCACCTCTTATCTTTCCTCGCCCCGGATAAGGATCCATGTATTGATATGTCAACTCATCCACTTCTTCCATTCTTTTGCCATCAGAAGCCAACTCACATAATACATGAACTTCATGTCCACAAGATTTCATAAATATACCTCTATTTCTGACATGAATTGATGATGCCGTGTCTGGATATCCGACATTTCCAATATATACTATTATCATGAATTGCTACCCTCTCTTTACTAATTATTTCTCTTGATAAGATTTACAATGCACATAAAAGCTTTGATTTAATCTTCTAATAATTTTTCCCATTCCTTGGCTATTTTTTTTACATTTAGTTGTTCTCTTAACTCACTTGCTTGTTTTCCCAGTCTTTTTGCTTTTTCTGGATTTTTTAGTAATCCTATTATTTCATCTGCAAATTTTCTGTCATCACCAACAGGTGTAAGTATACCATTAATGTTATTTTTTATAACCATTCTAGCACCACCTATCGGACAATCTGTACATACCACAGGAAGTCCTATTGCCATAGCTTCTAACATTGAATTAGACATTCCCTCGTAATCTGATGATGATACAAAAATACTAGCATTTACAATATACTTTTGAACATTTGCTTTTTGTCCCATAAATTTTACATTATCAGAAATTTTTAATTCTTTAGAATATTCTTCTAATTCCTCTTGCTGTTCTCCCTTACCATATATTTCTAAAATATATTCTGGAAATACATCAAAAACTCTTTTCATTGCCCTGAGTAGCATGAATAAATTTTTTTGTTGACTTAATCTATTTACAGCTACAATTCTTTTGTCTCTCACTCCATCATATGGACTCGGAATTGATGACGTAATAGGATTTGCAATTACCTTTGACTTTTTCTCTAAGCTCTTACCATAATACAGTTTCGCATCTTCGGTTTGGAAAACAACTCTATATGCTTTTTTGTAACTATACTTTACATAAATCTTCTCATACCAATTGTAAAAAAATTGGGGAGCATTTCTTTCCGATAAAATGAAATTATATTTATTTAATAAATTTCCTAATATCAAATATTGATATCCTAAACCCAATGAAATCACATAATCTGGTGCTTGATTTTTCAATATTTTTTTCAATTCTTTTATTCTAAAAAATACTGCACGTTTCCCTGTATTCTCAGGCAAATAATCAACTTTTATTTTCGCATTAATCTCATAATTATTATTTGCCTTTGAAAATGCAATAAAAGACACTTCATAACCGCTTTCACAAAAATAATCAGCTAAGGCAACTGTAACTCTTTCAGCACCGCCTCCACCTAAACTGCCTATTAAAAATGTTATCCTTTTCATTAATCTATGATTTCCCATAATATTTTTCCCTTAACGCTTTTCCAATAAGTATCATTACAATAACGCCATTATATCCCAACTCAATTTGATAATATGTAGAAACTCCCATATACGCCAGTAATACAAATAATCCGACAAATTTTGCTGCTTGAATCACTATTCTATTTTGCCCATTGTAAATTTTACTGTTTTTTAAAATGGATGCATATACACATAACCATACGATCACTGGAAAAATCCCATAATGGAACATGACAAACATAAACTGATTATCGAAATAAGTATAATTTACATTTCCTAAGTAGCTATAAGAAGCATTTATACCTAATCCAAGAATTAAATCTTTCCATGAATGCTGCGCAAAAAAGATTACGTACTGTCCACTTCTGGTATCTTCAACTCCCCTATTGAATAAATTTCCTGTAATCTCTGGAAAAACATAAGAAACTCCCAATATTGCTATGAAAATCAGCAAAAGCCCCATTAAAAACTTAACATATCTATTCCTATTACCCAGAACCGCAACAAATACAAACAATAGTACTAATGTTTGTAATACCCAACCTCTTGACTGTGTAATAAACGCAGCGGCAATAATAAACAATAAATTACAGTATATTATTTTTCTTTTATTTTTTTTGTGAAATTCTATAAAGGTCATAATGCAAGCAGATGTAAACCAACATGAAAATATTCCTTTATACGACGCATTCCTGGGCCAATTTATTCCATAATTAGACCAAAAAGAAAAAACAGCAATATAAAAACAACAACAAAAGAGTAAATTTATACGTAATAATTCATTTTCCAATATATTCCATATATTATCATCAAAACCAAGCAGTGCTGACACTGGCAACAAAATTACTGATGTAGAAATAGCTTCAAAAAAAACAGATTGAATAGGTGCTTTATCTAATGACAATACAGTCCATATCAAATAATAAAAAATCAAGCTTATAAGCAAAATTCTTATTCCTGCATGAACTTTTTTTATGTAATGTATAATACATCTAAATATCAACACAAAAAGAATAATACTTGAAAAATTCAGGAAGAAAGTTCCCCATCTTCCTTTACTAACAAATGTGTATGTATCATATATCGGCTTCCATTCACCAAACATATTTCTCAATAAACACCCTAAAACCACACATATCAAATATGTCTTAAATAAAAATTCATTTATTGTATATTTTGTTTTCATACTAAAATCACCATTTAGATTTTTCTTGCAATATATTTATATGGTCTTCTAATTCTTCATTTTCAAATCTTTCAGAAACGCGTCTACCGGGTACTCCTACATATATGCCGTAGGGATGAGTACTTTTAGTTAACACAGTCCCCGCTCCAATAACACATCCCTCTGCTACAGTTACTCCCTTAAGGATTGTTACATTAGCCCCTATCCAAACATCCTTTTCAATAATGACATCCTGATCGTTTTCGTCATCTTTTTCTTCATCTGTTACATCAGCCATGTACTTTCCTACTGCATTCATCTTGTGATCGCCTGTGATGATACTAAGTCTTGGGCCAATAATTACTTTCTCTTTAATGATAATATTTGCTCGTGTTGTCCACAACAATGCATGAGAGCCAATCGCAACATCATCTCCTATACTAATGTTGCCAATTCCCTTAATATCACTCTTTTCAGCAATATGTACATTTTTACCACAGCTTCCAAAAGAAGATTTAATTACACTTTCTCGGAAAATCTTATAAAATACCTTACGCACAAATTCTTCTGATCTGTATACGAGGCTTCCGATTTTATTGATTCCAATACCCCCCCCATTTTTATGTAGATTTCTTCTGTCATAGCTTGTCATTTCTCAATCTCTCCACTTCCGTATAAACTCTTTCAAGTTTATCAATGTTTTGCTGTAGAGAATATGATTTTCTTATAACATCAACACTTTCCCGTCCAGCTTTTAATCTCTTTTCATCATCTGTAAGATACTCAATAATTGCACATGCCATGTTTTTACTATCACCTGGTTTATACAAATATCCATTAACTCCTTGCCTTACGATTTTAGGAATGCCGCCAACTTCTGTACTCACAATTGGAAGACCGCACCCCATAGCGTCCAATATTGCCATAGGCATTCCCTCATTGTACGAAGGGAGAAGAAAAATGTCTGCCTCTCTCAAATATTGCTTTTTTTGCTCATTTCGGATCCATCCCGGGAATTCCACATTATCTTTATATTTCGCACTGAGTTTCTGCTTGACTTTTTCGATTTCACCACTTCCACCAATAATAAACCGAGCATCCGGTATTTTTCTGCATACTTGATCTACAATAGCCGGAATATCTAAGCATCCTTTTCTCTCACATATAAATCCCAAAAAAAGAATCATCTTATGATTCGGTTTTGTAAACTTTTCTTTGATTAGATCTTCTTGCAAAATACCATAATTCTCAACAACACTAATTGTTTGTTCTGGCACGATCTCTGCGAGATTCTTCTTCCATTCTTCTGATAGCGCAATGGTTCTAATGCATTTATTGTAAATTTTCTCTATAGCTTTCTTTTTTCTCTGAGATTTTCTTCGATAGAACTCATCAAATTCTGCACCATGAACATGATTAATAACCGGAATTTTTGCAAGAGAGGCCATCTCAATTATTAACGCCTTTCTGTAAAAACTTCCTCCAAAAGAAGTATGAACATGAACTAGGTTCGGTTTCCAAACTAAAGTAGTATAAATAAACTCAAAATACGCTCTTAATGCTTTAGAAACTTTTCGAATTACATTTCCTTCACAATAGGTTTCTATAAACCGCACATCGTAATCTTCTGTCAATTGAGAATTCCTGTATCCACTGACTACCGATGTTATTCCACCCTTTGCTGTGAAGCTCGGAACTACCATACATACTTTCTTTTTCATTTTTCACCTTTATCTCTAAACAAGTACCATAAAAACTTACTATTTGTTACAAAATATCTCTTAAATAATCTTCGTGGTTCTTTCATAAAACGATAAAACCATTCAAGTCCATGATCTTGCATCCACTGCGGTGCTCTTGGGATAACTCCAGAGACTACATTAAACGCACCTCCAACTGCCACCCATACCGCATTAGACCGACTTGATAACTTATTGCAAAAAAATTCCTGTCTTGGTGCGCCCAACGCGATCCAAACAAAATCCGCTTCCGATTTACTGATTCTTTCGAGTAATTCGTCCTCTTCTTTCACAGTGAGTGATCTAAATACAGACGGTTCAGCACCTGCGATTTTCAAATTTGGATATGATTTCTTTACTGCAGAAATGAAACTATCTAGATTTTCCTGTGTCGTACCATAGAAATAGTGTTTTACTTCTGTGTTTTCTGTCCTTTTTAATACTTCCTCAAGGAAATCCGGACCTGTTACTCTTCCCATGGAGCTTTTTCCTCGTTTTTTTCCAACCACCGATAATGGTTTTCCATCTGGAAGCGTCATGAAAGAGTTATTCTGAACTTCTCTGTAATTATTATTTTCATGGGCTGTAACCGTCGTATGTACATTTGCTGCACATATATAGTGTCCTCTCGCCTCTTCAAAGTTGTCGAATAAATACTTTTGAGCCGAATTGAAATTCACCACAGATATATCCACACCAATTATCTTTATTCTCTCCATTTTTTGCATTTTAAAACTTTCTCCACACCATCTTATCTACTACACCTGTATAACTCTGGATGATCTTTACCACTTTTGAACTTACATTTTCTTCTACATAATCAGGTACCGGGATACCATAATCTTCATCCAGATTCATCTGAACTGCTGTATCAACCGCCTGTAAAAGACTCCTATCATCAATACCTGCAAGCACAAAACAAGCTTTATCCAATGCTTCTGGACGTTCCGTTGATGTTCTGATACAAACTGCCGGAAACGGATGTCCTACACTGGTGAAGAAACTGCTCTCTTCTGGAAGTGTACCGCTATCGCTTACAACACAGAAAGCATTCATCTGCAAGCAGTTATAATCATGAAACCCCAGAGGCTCGTGCTGGATGACGCGCTTATCCAATTCGAACCCACTCTGCTCCAAACGCTTACGGCTACGCGGATGGCAAGAATAAAGAATAGGCATATCATATTTTTCCGCCATTTTATTGATAGCTGTAAACAATGATGTAAAGTTTTTTTCTGTATCAATATTCTCCTCGCGGTGAGCAGACAACAGTATGTATTTGCCCTTTTCCAAACTTAATCGCCGATGAATATCCGATGCCTCAATCTTCTCCAGATTCTGGTGCAGAACTTCCGCCATCGGAGAACCTGTCACAAAAGTACGTTCTTTAGGAAGGCCCGTGTCTGCTAGGTAACGACGAGCATGCTCAGAATATGCCATATTGACATCAGAAATAATGTCTACAATGCGTCGATTGGTTTCTTCCGGCAGACACTCGTCCTTGCAACGGTTACCTGCTTCCATATGGAAAATCGGAATATGCAAACGCTTTGCGCCAATAACAGACAGGCAACTGTTGGTATCACCCAGTACCAGAATTGCATCCGGCTGAATTTCTGCCATCAGTTTGTAACTTTCAGCGATGATGTTGCCCATAGTTTCCCCAAGATCCGCACCAACCGCATTCATATATACTTCTGGGTCAGCCAATTGTAAATCATGGAAAAATACACCATTTAGATTATAATCATAATTCTGACCAGTATGAGCCAAAATCACATCAAAGTATTTACGAGTTTTGTTGATAACAGCTGCCAAGCGAATAATCTCAGGACGAGTACCAACAATAATCAATAATTTTAGTTTTCCATTATTCTTAAATGATACATTACTATAATCAGCCATTCTTTTTCTCCTCCCCCACTATCTCAAAAAATGTGTCCGGATGACTCGGATTAAAGATTTCATTACAGGTCATAACAGTCACCAAATTCTCTGTGTCAGACAAATTGATAATATTATGTGTCCACCCGGGAATCATGTGAACCGCTTCCATCTTATCACCAGACACTTCAAACTCCACGAACTCGCCTGTATTGATGTTTCGCTCCTGAATAAGTCCATGTCCAGCTACAACAATAAACAATTCCCATTTCGAATTATGCCAATGCTGCCCCTTGGTGATACCAGGTCGGCTGATGTTGACACTTACCTGTCCGCAATCCTCTGTGTGAACCAGTTCGGTAAAAGAACCTCTATTATCTACGTTCATCTTCAGCGTATATTTAAACTTGTCAGCTGGAAGGTACGTTAAATATAAGGAATACAGTTTCTTTGCAAAAGAGCCATCCGGCATCTTAGGCATCATAAGTGTAGTAGGTTGCTGTTTGAATTTTTGCAATAAATCAACAATTTCGCCCAGCGTGACCTTATGCGTAACAGGTACACAACAATAGCGGCCATCCTCTTTCAAAACAGTTTCAACACCATCGAACTCACAGTGTTTCTCTTTATTTTCCAGCAAATCAAACATACCTTCTACAAGGTCATCAATATAAAGCAATTCAAGTTCTGTGCTACGATCATTGACAGTGAACGGCTCATCATTTGCGACCGCCCAACAAAAGGTACTAACCGCACTATTGTACTTCGGACGGCTATGCCCCATCAGGTTTGGAAAACGATAAACAGCAACCTTTGCTCCCGTTTCTTGTGCATAATCAAAGAACAGCTCCTCGCCAGCCTTTTTACTACGCCCATATTCGCTGTTTCCAAAACGTCCAGATAATGTAGCCTGAATGGAAGAAGACAGCATAATAGTTGCTTTGTTGTTGTGCTTTTTCAGGCAGTCCAACAGAGCGGAAGCAAATCCGAAATTTCCCTTCATAAAATCCTCAGGGTTTTCTGGACGATTCACACCTGCCAAATTAAAAATAAAATCTGACTTTTGGCAGTATTCATCCAACTCTTCTGCTGTTGAACCTAAATCATATTCATATATTTCCTCGATTGCTATTTCTGATCGGGTTTTATTTTTTCCGTCTCGAATATTTTTTAAATTATTGCACAGGGCAGTTCCAACCATACCCTTGGCTCCTGTTACAAGAACATTCATATTCTCACCTCTTTATTTTATCGCAGTGCAATTTGGGATATCTGCATCATCTGGAACAACTGCGTCGTTGCTAATTGTCACGTTACTGCCAATTCGAACACGCTTTCCAACCTTGGCATATGTACGCACCACTGAATTGGTGTAAATCAAATCAAAATCATCTACAGAACAGTCGTGGTGGATTTCAACCCCTGGATTCAGCAGTACACCGTTACCTACTACAGAGCCATTTTGAACAGTTACATGATTCAGAAAAACGCAACCCCATCCGATTTTTGCATATGGACTTATATATGTGCTAGGATGAACCAGATTTGGAAACTCATATCCGATTTTTACTGCTATATTATAAATACTCTCTCGGACACGATTATTTCCGATCGTGACAATCAGTTTTTTATATTCTCCAAAAAGTGTCGGTAAATCCGAAGTATTTCCAATCACTTCTACTCCACATATTTCAGTGCCCATTCCAAACCCATCATCTACAAAAGCACAGTCATAATTCAAAACCGCTGTTTCAGATACAACACGACCAAATCCACCTGCACCCACTAACAGCAGTTTTTCTTTACACATTTGGAATGCCTTTCAGTTCATTCTGAACATACTCGGTGGTCATAATCTTTTTCACAGTTCCTTCCACGTCCAGACGATTCGTATTATGGCTTGTGTAAGACTCATCTGCCATAGTATGTACTTCTCCCCTGACCACAAACTTATCGTAGTTTAAATCGCGGTTGTCAGCAGCCACGCGGAAATAGTGACCCATATCCTCGCTGCGCAGACGCTCCTCACGAGTCATCAGAGTCTCAAACAACTTTTCTCCATGACGAGTGCCTATGATATTCGTACCAGTGTCACCAAAAAGCTGCTGAACAGCCTTTGCCAGATCACCGATCGTAGAAGCATCAGACTTCTGGATGAACAAATCACCAGGATTTGCATGCTGGAAAGCAAACATAACCAAATCAACAGCTTCATCCAAATTCATCAGGAAACGTGTCATACTAGGATCAGTAATAGTAATCGGATTGCCTGCTTTAATCTGATCAATAAACAGAGGAATCACGCTTCCACGGCTACACATAACGTTACCATAGCGAGTACAGCAGATGGTGGTACCACCACGTTCCGCAGCTACACGGGCGTTGGCGTAAATAACGTGTTCCATCATGGCTTTAGAAATACCCATGGCATTGATTGGGTAAGCTGCTTTATCAGTAGACAAGCAAACGACACGCTTGACACCTGCGTCGATAGCAGCGTGAAGCACATTATCGGTACCGATAATGTTGGTCTGGACAGCCTGCATAGGGAAGAATTCACAGGAAGGTACCTGCTTCAGAGCTGCAGCATGGAAGATATAATCAACACCAGGCATAGCATCACGGATAGACTGAGGATTACGGACATCTCCGATGTAGAATTTCACCTTTTTAGCTGCTTCTGGATGTTTAGCCTGAAGCTCATGGCGCATATCATCCTGCTTCTTCTCGTCACGGGAGAAAATACGAATTTCCTTCAAATCAGAGTCCAAGAAATGCTTCAAAACCGTAGAACCAAAAGAACCAGTACCACCAGTGATCATAAGAGTTGCGTTATCAAATGTAGACATATTTTTTTCTCCTTTTTTATTAATCATTTATGTTAATCACGCTGAAAAATATCGCGTGTATAAACCTTATCCTTCACATCATCCAGACACTTGTCATAGCGGTTTGCAATGATAGCCTGACTCGTTTCCTTGAACTCCTCCAAATCATTAACCACAACGCTGCCAAAGAATTTCTCTCCATTTTTCAAAGTCGGCTCATAAATGATGACAGTTGCGCCTTTAGCTTTGATGCGCTTCATGACACCCTGAATGGAACTCTGGCGGAAGTTATCACTGTTACTCTTCATCGTCAGCCGGTAAACACCAATAACAACTTCGTTCTCCTTGCTTTCGTCCCAGCTGTCATTTGCTTCATAAGCACCAGCAATCTCCAGCACACGGTCGGCGATGAAGTCCTTGCGAGTCCTATTGCTCTCAACGATTGCTCCAATCAGGTTCTCCGGCACATCGGCATAATTTGCGAGTAGCTGCTTGGTGTCTTTCGGCAGGCAATATCCGCCATAACCGAAGGACGGATTATTGTAATGAGTGCCGATACGCGGATCGAGGCAAACACCATTGATGATCTGTTGAGTATTTAACCCTTTCATTTCTGCGTAAGTATCTAATTCATTGAAATAAGAAACACGAAGTGCAAGGTATGTATTTGCAAATAATTTAACTGCTTCTGCTTCTGTGAAGCCCATGAACAATGTATCTATATCTTCTTTAATTGCACCTTCTTGAAGAAGTTCAGCAAATGTATGTGCAGCCTTTACTAAACGTGCATTGTTAATATCTGTTCCAACGATGATACGACTTGGATATAGATTATCGTATAATGCCTTACTTTCTCTTAAAAACTCAGGGCTAAAGATAATATTATCGCAGTGAAACTTTTCTCTAACACTTGTTGTATATCCAACTGGAATTGTAGATTTAATAACCATAATTGCTTCTGGATTATATTCGATAACTAATTTGATAACTGCCTCTACTGCAGAAGTATCAAAAAAGTTCTTTTTACTGTCATAATTTGTTGGTGCTGCAATTACAACAAAATCTGCATCACTGTAAGCTTCTTTGGCATCCAGTGTTGCTGTTAAATTTAGATCCTTCTCAGCTAAATATTTTTCAATGTAATCATCTTGTATTGGTGATTTTTTATTATTAATTAAATCAACTTTTTCTGGAACAATATCTACAGCATGAACCTCGTGATGCTGAGAAAGTAAAGTCGCAATGGATAAACCTACATATCCTGTTCCTGCCACCGCAATTTTTAATGAATTAAAATCTCTCATTTTCCTTCCCTTCTTTATCAAACAACTACATTTTGATTTACATATAAAATTCTTTATACCACTCAGCAAATTTTCGTAATCCCTCACGTAAAGTTGTTGATGGTTTAAAACCATAATCCCTTTCTAATGCTTCTGTATCAGCATATGTCACAGGAACATCCCCTGGTTGCATAGGGACAAGTTCTTTATGTGCTTCAAAATCGTAATCTTCTGGTAAGACTTTTGCTCTTATAAGCTCTTCCTGAAGAATTTCTACAAAATCTAACAAATTCTCTGGATGGTTATTTCCAATGTTGTAAACTGCATATGGAGGAATTGGTAAACCATCCTCCCCATTTTTCTTCTCTGGTGCCCCCTGCATTACTCGAACAACACCCTCAACAATGTCATCAACATACGTAAAATCTCTTTTACAGTTTCCATAATTAAAAATCTTAATAGTTTCACCTTTTAACAATTTATTTGTAAATCCAAAGTATGCCATATCTGGTCTCCCTGCCGGTCCATAAACAGTAAAGAAACGTAAACCAGTTGATGGAATATTGTAGAGTTTTGAATATGCGTGAGCCATTAATTCATTGCTTTTTTTCGTTGCAGCATATAACGATACAGGATTGTCTACTTTATCTTCTGTACTGTATGGAACTTTTTTATTACTTCCGTATACAGACGAACTTGATGCATATACCAAATGTTCCACTGGATAATGCCTACAGCCCTCTAATATGTTATAGAAACCAACTAAATTTCCCTCTATATATGCATCCGGATTGATAATTGAATACCTAACGCCTGCTTGCGCACCTAAATTCACAACTAATCCTGGTTTATATTTCTCAAAAATTGAATTGACAACTTCCTTATCTGCCAAATTTCCTTTAACAAAGGAAAAAGCCTCACTAGAAGAGAGTTTTTCTAATCTATATTCTTTTAAGCGAACATCATAGTAGTCATTCATGTTATCAAGTCCAACTATTTTTATTCCTTCTATTTCTTTTAATAGTCTCTCAGCTAAATTTGAACCGATAAATCCAGCCACACCGGTAATAAAAACTGTTTTATTTTTCAAATCTAAATTCTGCATATTACTAGCTCCTTTTATATTTATAACTTATCTACAGCTATCCTTTCGCAGCTTATTCTCTCTACAAAAACAAGCTGCTCATTGGATTTACATAGAACCATCTTTTCTAAATACAACTAATATTGTTTTCAATAATATTTTTATATCTAGCCCAATGTTCCAATTTGTGATATACTCTTTGTCAAGACGAACCACTTCTTCAAAATCAGTAATGTCACTACGTCCACTGACCTGCCACATACCGGTTATTCCTGGCTTAATTGCCAATCTTGCACGATGGTGCAGCTCATAAAAATTCGTTTCCGAAATCAAAGGTGGTCTGGTTCCAATTATTGACATATCACCTTTCAACACGTTAAAAAACTGCGGAAATTCGTCAATGCTTGTTCTTCTAATAAAATCCCCAATACCAGTCTTATGTGTTCCATCTGGAAGAACCTTATTTCCAATAACTCGTGGGTCAAAATCCAATTTGAACATCTTTTCATCACCCAGTTTGTTATCTTTCATCAGTTCAGCCTTCCGTTCCTCTGCATCCATATACATGCTTCGGAACTTATACATTTTGAATCTCTTTCCATTCTTTCCTACACGTTCCTGTGCAAAGAAAATCGGTCCCGGTGATGCTATGTAAATTGCTGGAGCAACAAATATAAACAAGATTCCAGTAAGCAAGCATCCTACTAAACCTCCGGCAATATCCATCAGACGTTTCAGCATCAGATCTCTTGTAGATGCATAGTTAATACTGGTAGTTAGTACTGTATAATCTCCAATTTTTTCTACAAACTGTTTTTTCCCAGGTACGCTTTGTACCTTTGCAAGATTCAGATGAACGGTTACTCCGGTTTCCGTAAACTGCTCAATCAGTTCTTTTGGATACGGAACTACACCAGATGTTACAATCAGAACTTCATCAATCCATTCCTTGCAGACATATTCAGCAGCATTTTCCATATTTGCAACTACTTTCACACCATCAATATACTTTCCTGTCATTTCCTTATCTATGACAGCAATTCCAGCAATCTTATACCGGGCATAGTTATGCTCTTTCATGCTCTCTACTACTGAACTCACTACATCTGCTGAAACAACAAGAAGTAAGGAACGATTTTCACCATCTTCCATTTTCTTTCTAAGCAAATGTTTCCACAGCTCTCGCACAAGATAAGTAAGTAGAATATAGATAACGATATTCAGTACCAATGCCAGTCTGGAATATTGTTGTCCTTCCTGAAGCATAAACAAATAAAGCAATAAACATGCTCCAAGAATTACTCCATGCTGTGCTGTTACAACAAAATCTTTATAGTAGCCTCTTTTCAAAACGTTTTTCAATGTTCCCATTGCAAACAGCACTACCAAATCTGCTACTTCCATAAAGACAGCCATATTTCTGTAAAGAATTAGCTGGTATGGATTAGCTCCATATCCACTTAACACATACGCCAGAACGAACGCCACCTGCAAGCAGATCAAGTCCAAGATGATAAAATCCACATGTTTTATCCATCCTGTAGAATCTTTTCTATACATACTTTCTTCCCCCTTTACTCATTTTTCAGATTCCATTACGTTCGTTTTCAACTAACTGCTACAATCCTCTGACTTACCAACGAACAAAGACTTTTTATAAAAAAATACGAAGTCCTTCACAGAACTTTGTATATTACATTTAATACTACTAAGAAACAATCTATACTCGGCACATAACCCAATTATCAGGGCAGGCAAAGCACAATAAAAAAATGGATTTCTATTAATTAAGAAATGTGATTCTATTTGATAATAGATAGCAGCCATAAGCAGACAGCCTATAGAAACTGCCAGATAGATTTTCCGATGTTTCATCAGATTCTTGCCATATTCAATTTTTCCGTTTGCTTCTTTCCCACTATAAGAGGCTAGGGAATTGCATTTGCACTCAGCGATCCGCATCTGCTTCATTTTTTATACCTCGCTTTACCCCCCACACACATATACACTCTGGGGGATTTTAATTTTTTAGTTTTTCATTATTCATATCGGCAATCTAACGTCCCTTAGCCCATCATTCTTTTCAGATTAACAGGCTCAAGTTTTCTCCTTTTCGATTTTTATTGCTTTATGATTGGGTCAAATTGAGCATCCAAAGAGCCATCCAATATCTATGAACCGCTATAATGTGACCCTGCTGCAGCAATGAAAAATCGAATTATCATAAAACGTTTAATCCACATATGCCGCATAAATACTGGAGTTTTCTCTGGTTGTCCCTATTATATCCCACTCCCCCAGTGTTCTATTTTTCGCTTGTTTTTTTGTTGCCTTCACTCATTTGTTATTCCCTAAAACCTTTTCTTTTTATTGTTATGTCATCTTTTTTAATTTTTTAGCTGTTTATTCTTTATAGCTATCTCTTTTGTATTTTCCCAACACAAACAAGCCACAGTCTCTGCTACAGACTCTGACTTCGGGTTCTGTTTTGTTCCTCATCGCATTGTTCTCCTTCATTCGCTTTCTCTTCCTCTGATGCAGGTTTATTGATTTTATATGCTCAGCTTTTTGAAATAATCTCAAGCCCTGCACATAATTCTCTGTCTGTGTTCCCTGCTGCAAATCTCAGCTTTGCCAGCCTTTTATGCCGATCTATCCTGCTGATCATTTTTTCCCTTCCCTGCAGCGGACCTTTAGTCACATAGGTTCTTCCATCTTTGATGTATCCTGTTGACATAGAGATCTTTTTCGTTTCCGGCATCATCAGATTCCGTAAAAATACTTCCTGCTCAGGAAGTAAGGCTATGGCATTTGCTGTGATATTCTCTGCAAAAATATCAGCGCATTGCATCCTGTGTAGCATATCTGCCAAATCATTTCTGTCTCTGCATTCGATAAGAAAACAATTTTTGAATGCCGGTTTCTGTTCCATATGCCATGATCCCTGATATTTCTTCATGCAGTCGTAGATAGGTATAAATATCTTTTTCTTCTCTTCCTCTGACAGTCTGGTGTCATAAGATTGGTTAAGTTCTGTGATTTCATTTTCTGTGTATTCATACATAAACCACATGACGAAAGTCACCTCATTTTCGACAAATTTCACAGAGTATCACACTATACGAAAAAATCCCCGGAATTCCTTTATTTTTCGAAATTCCGGGGATTTTTGACGGTAATCACATGACTGCTAATAGAGCAGCAAGCTTTTGCATATTCTGTTGTTTAAGTTCCATGGAAGGATGTACATATCGATTCATGGTAATGTTTACACTGGCATGCCCCAGGATTTCGCTCAGGCTTTTGACATCGAAGCCAAGCTCTATACACCGCGTGGCAAATGTATGTCTCAATGCATGAAAGTTTACAGGAGTCAGACCACATTGCCTTTGTACATAACAGAAATAATTCTGCATGGTACGTGGTTCTATATATTCTTCATCAGGAGATGCAAGAACATACCCCTGACGATTGGGAAACTCCCGTTGGATGAGTTGTACAAGATTATCCGGAATAGGAATTGTACGGATTGAACATTTGCTTTTTGGTGATGTGACTATAATATGCGTCTTTTGGGAAGTAGATCTAGGAATCTGCAATCTCTGCATTGTTTTATGCACATAAATGGATTTCTCCTGAAATGAAATATCTTCCCATTTTAAGGCACAAATCTCACCGACCCGCATTCCTGTAAAAAGACATAACAAGATTCCTATATTTCTTTCAGATATATTTGCATAAAGATATCTGCAAAGGATTTCCTGTGCGGAACGTGAGATGATTACAGTATCTGGCGCAGTCTGTCGGATAATGATTTCCTTTCCTGTACTCGGCGGCTGATAGCCCTGTATCTGGGCATATCTGAGCAGGCTTCGCATCAGTGAAAGAATATCTGCCACAGTCTTAGGCGAAAGCCCTTCTCCGGAAATCCCACCATGATCAAGAAGATCCTCACAGAACTTCTGTATTCGTGACGAGGTCAGTTCGTTTAGCGGAGCATTATCAAATTCCGGTAAAATGTGGGAATGAATAATATTATTATATTTCACATAGGAAGATTTCTTTATCTGCGCCTGTATTGAATTGAGCCAGTCATCTGCTAATTTTCTGATAAAACAGGGTGGCATTGTACTTTGGGAGACTTGTCTGCTGGTAGGCGGGTTGGATTCAATGTGGATAATAGCCTGACTGCGTTTTTGTTTTACTTCCTTATAGGTTGGAGCATATACATATCCATAAATAGCTTTTCCGGTCTGTGACCGTGCTTTAATATATCGGCCTTCCCAACGTCCATCTTTTCGCTTGTAAATATTTTCACCTTTTCTTGGCATACTGATAATTCTCCTTTCGATATTCGTATGACGATAATTTTACGATGAATGAGCTAAGCTTTTTAGCCCTATATAGCGAATTGATGAACGAACCTCCTTAAAAAGTTAACAAAAGCGAATGTTAATATAGATATACTTTATTGAAAAAGCATAGAATTTAATTGATTTTCTTGGAAATATTGACAAAATATGTTGCATTATGTAAAATTACTTGTAGTTGCGAATTATTGAAGTCAGAAGAAATCACTTCATAGAGTGTGATACTCTACGATTTTAAAAAGAACATTTTGGGCTTTTCTGATGTAAAAAATAAAGGAATATGTCTATGATTATTATTCCCTGTTTATATTGATTTATTCGTATTTTTAATTTACGGAACTTATTGTTCTTATTTTAACAGATTTTTTGTCCTTTTTCAAGGTTTTTTGTTCTGAAAATGGGCAAAAAAATACCCTGTCGGTTTGAAACCGGCAGGGTTAATACTATCCTTTCCCTGACATACTGGCTTTTTTAATCAACTGCTCTCCCAATTCTTCAGATATCTTTCTGTTCCCAGTTATACTGCTGATATAATCATCAACGTCCCGCATAATACAATTATCTCCCATTGTATTGAACAACTTCCGAATCTTCAGCGCCATCAAAGTCTGCTTCTTATGTTGCCTGTTGTTAATATTATATTAACTTGCCACCACGAATATGTCAATTGCTTTTCTACTATGATTAGAACGTCAAAAGGGTCATTTAATAACCAAGGATACTGTATTTAGTATATTCGCTTCATATATTACAGCAATATTATATTGTGACTAAATTCGGTAAAAAGGGAGTTTGACGCTTAAATCATCTTATCCGTAAAAAGTGGATTTAGGAGTTTCGAAAGTATCGGTTTTCTCAAGTCCAGCTAACCCCCTGAACAGTAACATTACAGGTCATGATCGTATAAAAATGTAAATTTATAGTAGACATGCTTTACGAAAAATCTTATAATATCTCCATAGGCAGATTCCAACATTTCAGTTTCAGGCTAGATTGGGATGGTTAGGCGGTTGAGTCATGTCAGAACAGCGATGTTCTGTTTATATAAATATCCTCATGACTTCATGACGGAAATACCCAAGAAGGAGGATATACACATGACAGTATCTTTTGTTATTTTTACTATAGTTTACGGAACTGTTAGTAGTATTCTTGGTACTTACATAGTTCGTATTCTTGATAAGAAATGCAAAAACGACCGCCATAGCTCAGATAGCGATCGTTAATGCGTTGAATATTTAATTTATTTAGCCTTAACCTTCCAAAGTTTGGCTCAACCGTCTAACGGAATCTGTCTTTTTATATACCAAGCTAACAACAGACATTTCTATCGCCTACTTAAATGAATATAATTCAAATACCAAATTAAAAAACTGGTTATAAGGTTATAAATAATAATCTTTTTAAAAATTATTCTTCAAAATAATCGATAAATAAAGCAATTGTTTTTTATGAAAAATATGGTTATATGGTTCTGTATATAATTACTATACCACATTTTTTTTATTATTCAAGTCAAAGTTATATTTTTCCTTATACAACAATTATCTTAGGTTAGCGTAAGTATATTCAATGTAAGTCACATAAGTTCATATATTGTCTTCCACCCACCGGACTATATACCCTTTGCTGGACGCACGATCAGCCCCCAATGTGCGCATGTTTTTCAGATGCTATTACACTTTTTCAATTATGCACTGATGCTTTTTACTTTTCTTGTCATAATTAATTCTCACAAGCAAAATATCACCGGTATAATCTGAAATCGAGGATGGGTATTTTCTGTCTTTAATCTGCTGTATTGCCGTCTGTACTTTCTGGTTCCACTTCAGTTCAACAACCAATGCAGGATAAGCACTTTTATATTCAGGCTTAGGGATAAAAATAAAATCTGCAAATCCGCGTCCTGTAGGAAATTCACGAACCGGTTTAAAATAATACTGCATGGTTCCCAGATAGGCAATGGCTAATACGCTGCTTAATGAATTTTCATCATGATACCTGATGACAGAAGCGTATTCATTATGAATTTTCTCAATTTGTGCAGCAACTGTTTCGTTATCCATATCCAGCGTTGCATCAAGTAAAGTCTCTGATTCCTGTTGGAACATAAGCATTTCATTCCATGACTTACTTTTTACAGCATTAGTCAGTTCCTGACGGATTTCTTCATTGGGAACAAAAGCAATTTTTTCTGTCTGATCATATCCAAGATATCCCAAATGGATCATATAAGTCAGTACATCATTCTTACTTTGAATATTAACAGTGTCATTTTTGAATGTTGCTGTATTAACTTTGACAGATGAGCCGGAAAGCATTTCAATGATTGCTGTTTTCAAGCCATCATAATTCATGTTGATAAAAGGCACAATCGCTTCATAAGAGGCTGTTTCCGACCAGTAACTCTTATATTCCCCTTTCAACATTACGCTGATAACAGCTCTGGGATTATAAACCTGGTAATCTTTCAGCAGATATCCATCATACCATTTCTTTACCTTATCAAAATCCTGATGGTACTTATCTGACAACTTTTGTACTTCAGCTTCCGTAAATCCGATATACTGCGCCAGAATACTTGGACTTACCATGGTAAATTCATCAAAATTGTTTAAGGCAGACTGAGTTTTTTCCTTTTTAATTGGCAAAATACCTGTAAGATATGCAAGCTGAATATACTTTGTAGGCTCTGTCCCTTTGAAAATACCACGTAAGAAGCGGATATACTCATTCTGGATATCCTCTTTTGCAGCTTCATCGCGAATCAGAACATCCCATTCATCAATAATCACAATAAACTTTCTGCCAGTTACAGTATTGATCCGTGCCAGTGTCTCTGCCAGGGAATGATTTTCTGCCGGAAGTACATCAGGATAATATTCTTTTAATTCTGAAATTGTCTTTTCTGAAATATAGGAAACAACTTTCTCAGGACCATTGGCAGGCCCCATGCACCATTGAATATCCCAATGAATCACATCATACTGATTCAGATGTTTTCTAAAATCTTCTGCCTGACTGATTTCCAGTCTGGAAAACATTTCTTCTGAATCGCATCCTTTGCTGTAATACGCTGTAAGCATATTTGCAGTAACAGATTTTCCAAATCTTCTTGGACGACTATTGCATATAAAAGCATCTGTTGACCCCAGAACACTGTTTGTATAATTGAGGATTCCACTTTTATCAACATAGATCCTTGCATTCAAAGCTGCCTGAAATGCCAGATTATCAGGATTAACGAACATTCCCATATTGACACACATCCATTTCTGTGACATGCTCCCGCCACTTAAATCTTACAGATTTTGAAGTGGGGGCTTCCTGCTCAATTGCCCTTCAGGACAAAGCTAAAACAGGCTATCCCCGCGTGTCCCGCGGTTCTTTTTTTATCCGGTTA
>OFPS01000506.1_pt1 | contig 37158 bp, 33 predicted proteins | sample 1542111 | NCBI WGS metagenome assembly OFPS01 (sample SAMN04209233, study PRJEB22552) | human gut metagenome | biome: gut; material: feces | host: Homo sapiens | place: USA: Oklahoma | reverse complement strand
AGCTGCTGGATGCCAGCGACGCGCAGATGGATTACGTCAGTGACGCACCGGCAGGCCATGGACTTATCAAGGTGGGCTCCTGCCTCGTGCCTTTCATCAATGAGCTGCCCCGCGATACGGAGCTGTACCGTCTGATGACCACCAAGCCGGGGGAGCAAAATGTGTGACGTCAAGACCCGTGCCGCCATGGAGCAACCGAAAACACGGCAGAAGAACGCCATACCCCGCACGGCGGTGCGTATCCTACAGCGGCACTATGCTCAGCAGAAGCAGGAAGGGCAGACCCGGCACCAGCGTCAGCCGGTGGAATACGCCACGGAGCAGGTGCGGCAGGGGACGGCGGACGCCGCCCGTCTGACCCTCCGTGCCACACGGCAGCTTCAGCGGAAGTACGTCCTACACAAATACCGTACCCAAAAGGTGCGGCAGCGGCAGGAGACAACGGCGGTGCAGGTGCGACAGCGGGATATGTGGCACTCAACAGAGAGGACTACCACAGCCCAGCACACTGCCACAGTGCCGCGCCAACCGGCACAAAAACCGCCTACGGCTGCTATGACCGCCGCCCAGCAGCGGGCGAAGCAGCAAACCCAACGCGCCGCGCAGCGGCAGATGCTCCAGCAGACGAAAGCCGCCGCCCGCAAAGCGGGGCAGCGGCTGGAGCAGATGGCGCAGGCGGCAGGCAAGACCGTCCGCGCCGGTATCAAGGCGATAGCCGCAGCGGGCGGCGGTGTGGTGCTGTTCCTGCTGCTGGCCTTGCCGGTAATCGCGGTTGCGGCGGCGCTGTCACCGGCTGGCGTCCTTGCGGACAGCTACACCATGGAGCCCACCGGCGAAGCCATGGAGGTGTGGGAGCGCCTGCCGGACGATCTCTCTATGGAGCGGCGTATGGTGGTGACTTATGCGCTGGCGCTGGTGGACAAGGTGGACTACTTTTGGGGCGGCAAATCGCTGGTGCTGGGCTGGGACGACCGCTGGGGTGAGCTGACGGAGGTTACAGCCGAGGGCGGCGACAGCACCGGCATGGAGCAGCCTTACGGTCTTGATTGTTCCGGCTTCGTGGATTGGGCGTTCTACAACGCCAGCGGCGGCGCGTATGTGATCGGTCAGGGCGGCGGAGCTATGGAGCAACACGCCAACTGCGTGGACATAGAGTGGGACGAAGTACAGCCGGGGGACTTGCTGTTCTATCCGGGGGATGAGCACGTCGGCATCGCCGCAGGCCGCGACTGGCTGGGCCGCCTGCTGGTGGTGCATTGTGCTTCCGGCACAGGCGGCGTAGCGATCTCCCACCGAACCGGCTTCGAGACAGCCGCAAGACCGGTGTGGTACACAGATGAATAGCGGGCAGGGGAAGCTCCCCTGCCCCGACTTTATGCGAAATAGTGTAGAAACGTGGCTATTTGATTGAATATAGAGCCCCAATATGATATGATTGACATACAAATGGACTCCAACACTAAAGATAGGAGGCAGGGTATGTTTAGTACAGATAAGCCGATCACCAATGCAGAAGACGATAAATTGGGGCGCAGCGGATTTGCAGAGCGTTTAGCAAAGGCAATTATCAATTTTGATACAGCGGATAGCTATGCGATAGCTCTACAAGGAGCATGGGGGTATGGAAAGACGTCTGTATTGAACATGGCGATTCAAAAAATTGAGGAAACCACTGATAAAAAGACGGTTATTATCAGGTTTAATCCGTGGAACTTTACGACTACGGGGCAATTGATCGATCAGTTTTTTGCAACTATGTCAAGCAAACTGAAACTTTCCAAGAGTAATGAGAGACTACAAAAGGTCGGGGAATTGGTTGAAAAATATTCGTCTGTTTTGGAATATACGCAGTATATACCGGGCGTGGGCTCGTATATGAATGCGCTTCCTAAAGTAGCAAAAGCCTTTGGCGGGAGGATGCGGAAAAATGCAGGTGAGAAGTTAAAAGATGCGGTATATCAGAAAGAAGAAATTGAAAAAGAACTGCTGCTAATCGATTCTCGCATTTTAGTGGTAATTGATGATATCGACCGTTTACCAAATGACCAAATACGATTGATTTTTCAACTGGTAAACTCTGTTGCAGGCTTCCCTCATACCGTTTATTTGCTGTCATATGACAAAGGGATTGTTGCACGTGCACTGGATGATGTGCAAGGCCAACGTGGGGCGGAATATCTTGAAAAGATTGTTCAAGTGCCTTTTGATTTGCCTCCCATTGATAAGTATCGTGTCCGGTCTATCTTGAAAGATGAATTGGAAAAAATACGCAATATTCCGAACTCCGTCGAGGTTGATTCGGCGCATTGGGAACAAATTTTCGGCTATTGTATTGCCCCTATCGTAACATCCTTGAGAGACGTCAAGCGATTTTGCAACGTACTATCTTTTTCCTATGCTGCAGTAAAACCAGAAGTGGACTTCTCCGATATGGCAGGCATAACGGCTATAAAGGTATTTGCACCGACTATTTATGAATGGATATATGCAAACAGAATGTCTCTTGCGGGAGGCTATCGTGGAGGCGCTATAGCATTAAGCGGGGTTAAAGATTATCGGGCAGAAATGAAACGCATTGCAGAACGCATATATCCTGATGATCCTGAGTATATGCTCGATGCTTTGGCATGTTTGTTTCCTTCCTTTGGAAATCGTATTACCTATGCAAGTGATTTTCAAACACCAGCAGAACTGCATCAAGCCCTGCGGATTGCGAGTGAATCCAAATTCGATTTGTATTTTTCGCTTTCTTTAGAAAATGTGAAAATACCAAAGATAGAATTGGACAATAGCTTGTTACGGATGAGCATATGTGATTTGAGAGAATATGTGGCAAAATTGAAAGAGCACGGAGACTTATATGAATATATAATTGAAGTCGAGCGAAACCTATCGAGAATCCCAACAAATCGTGTTCCGGTGCTTATTGACGGCTTGGCATTCGAGCATGGTTACATTGATGGTGAGAAGCCGTTAGTTGGTGCAAATGAAGCCTTCTTTAGAACCCGATGTATTTTTGAACTGTTGATGAAAATAGAAAATGAGCAAGAGCGATACAGAATTATTGAAACAATTCTATGCTACACGGACATAGTATCATTTGATGAGATAACAGCGCTTATGGTTTCGGTTGAAAGAAACTATAAGAATACATGTGAGAACACGGGAGCACGATTAGTTGACGAGAACGAGATTGATGTCCTTCGGACAATGTATCTCCAGAGAATTAGAGAATTCACAAAAACCACCTTTTTGCTGAATTCCCAAGTGGCTCAAGACGCAACCGTGCTGTGGCGGGAAATAGACTGCGCAGATTATAAGAAGTACATAAAAGAGACTTGTCAGGATGACATTTGCGCAGTTAGAGTTTTAGCAACTTCCGTTGGCGGATGGCGTGAAAATGGGAAAGTGGTTAAGTTTGAACTCTCTGAGGATTCCTACACGGAGATAATGGATCAAAAGAAAGCGATTGATGTCATAGGACGTGCCCGGACGGAGGGCGGTTTTTGGGATCTGCAACAAGATGATATAATTCGTATTGCCGCGTTTTCGCTATTAGTTGAGAAAAATGCGGGAGATGAGAAAATGGCGGAAATTGATGAGGTTAATAAGCGAGTTGCTGAGTGGAAAGCAGAATACGAAGCGCAGCAATAATAGCGGGCAGGGGAAACTCCCCTGCCCTGCTTTTTTCGCGCCCTCAAACGATACTTGCATCGTTTGCCGCCGCGCTGTTGGCTCCAGCGCCTGCAAAAGCCGTCGAAACCCGTCTCAATTTGAGACGGGTTTCTGTTATTCCCTCGACGCCTCCAACGCGCCGCGGAGCATGGACACCATCATGTTCAGCTGCTTCGGCGTGGCGGTTTGCAGCAGCTCCAGCAGCGCATCTATGTCCTGATTGCCCTGCTGCGGCAGCACCTCCGCCAGCAGATACGTCGGAGAGACATTCAGCGCCGCGCACAGCGAGACGAACACCGGCAGGCTGGGAACTTTTGAGCCTGCCTCGATCTGCCGCAGGTAGGTGGCGTTGATGCTGCACGTTTCGGCCAGCCGTTCCCCTGTCCAGCCCCGCTCCTTACGCGCCATATTGATCCTCTTGCCAAGCAGCTTCTTATCCATGTGTCGCCTCCGTCTGTATGCCTAAAGCGTTTTATTTATACGCTTATAGCTTACATTTTCCTTGACGCGAAAAATAGCGGCTGATAGAATATCAAATATAAGCTGATAGACTACAAAAGCGGGTGAGACGATGGACAAGCCGGTACGCTGCGCGGTCATGGGGCAGCATCCTATGCGCTTTCCGTGGGGCTTCGATGAAGAAGACGCGTCCTGCGCCAAAATGAAAATGGAATTGGCGCAGCAGATCATGGCGCTGCGGCAGGGCGGCGTGTCGCAATTTCTTGTCGCCTGCGACTGCGGTGTGGGACTGTACGCCGCCGAGATCGTCAACGGCCTGCGGATGACCGACCGCGACCTGATGTTGCTGTGCTATACGCCCCACGAAGAACAGGCCACAAAATGGGCGCCCTATTTGCGGGAACGGTATTTTGATATGCTGGCCGCCTGCACCTACCTGTCTGCTGTGTGTGAAGTTGGCGCACCGGACGCGCAGCTGCAAACCTACCGGCAGATCATCGACCTTGCCGATGTGGTGCTGTACGTCTCCGACACGGACGCACCGGCAGCGTCCGGCGCGGAGGATACGGCGCTGGCCTATGCGCTGGCGCAGAAGCCGGTGCTGGTGCTGCACCCCACGGAGCTGACCACCATGTGCATCGGCCAGCCGTTCCGAACCGGATAAGCGTTGGAAAATCGTGACAAATGGGCGGGAATCCCCTTGCAATTACGGCTTTTGTGTGCTATACTGCCATTCGACAAGTGAAAATGACGGACGGCGCGCCGGTCTTTTGGGAGACGGGCGGCGGAATGGGGTGAGAAGCCCCGCGAGAAGGTCACTGTGATGCCTGCGCGATCGCGGCAGGCTAAGTCAGATACGTTATGCGCCGGAGCCGATTGGTTTTGCCATTCCCGAAGCCGAGATGAGAGTGCTGCGCACGGTCATTTTTGGCCGTGCGTTTTGTTTTGCACTGTTTGCGCGGTGGAGACAATAGGGGGCGGGGTTAAGGGGGAGAGTCCCGCCCCCGCAGCACCGGAACGGACTTTTTGGGGGAGAAGCAGGACTTTTCATGAAGCGGTACCGCTTCATGCTTTGCATATGCAAAGCATGATCTTCTCTGTCAGCCGAGGCGGTTTGAACGGAAACCGCCGCTTTCCATACGGGGGATGGGGTCAGCCACCCTGTCCTCCGAACCTCTAAAATCCAGACCCCAGGGTCTTTTGATATAGAGAAAAAATCACAATTCCCCACCGCCGGTTTCGCCGCGACCTTGCCCCGCAGGGGCAGGGCCAACGCGCAAAGGGCCAGCGGATGCGGGAAAAATCAAGAAAGAGAAAGGAAGATCACGGGATGAAAAAGAGAATCGTTTCCTTCCTGCTGGCGCTGGTGATGGCAGTCTCGCTTCTGCCCGTCAGCGCCTTCGCTGCGAATGGGGCTTATACCGTGGCAAAGGACACCACCGTGCGGCAGGGGAAATACAATGCCCCTGTGGTGCAGGCAATAGCAGAAGCGGGCATAATGACTCTTCAAGACAGCGATTTTGTCAAAGAGAAAGCCGTTGGAACATATGCGGGTTCCCCAGTATTTTTTATTCATGCTACCGCTGATACTGATAAGGTCATTTTGGGGTATAATGGATGGACTTATTTTAATGTTGCCACAGATTTTAATGATTATGTACGTGTAAGTCCGCAAGGGGAATATGTAGCGCGCAACGATGGTAATTACTATGATATTCCAAAAAACGATTTCATTAGTGCAAAAGACAGCTTTTCTTTCATAACGCAATCGTCCGACGCGGACTGCCTATTGTTCCAGCTTTATAGTTTATATGGTGAGGATGATGTCAGTGGATATCTTGTTCTCGAGTGGGAACATGCAGCAACTGTGGATTCCTCAAAGCTTGAAGAAGCGCTAAAGAATGCTCCGTCCATAGAAAAGAACAACGGTGAATATGTTGACACAAAGTATTATCACTCTGGTGATAAGTATAACGGGAAGCAGACTTTTACCGAATTAAAAAAGACGCTCCAGAGCGACCTGAGCAGTAGGAACATCAATGGCTTTTGGGATATCTATGTTGATATCTATTCAGTAGCAAAGGCAACACTTACTTCGACGAATCAAGAACGTATTGACTCGGCGACAGAGAAGCTGTCTATCGCTATTGCCAACCTGATCCCCGCTGACCGTGCCAATACCACAGTGCTGTACGAGGAACTGCAAAAGAGCCTCACTATGGAGGACTACACCGCTAAGACCTGGGCGGCCTATCAGACCGCCCGCGACAAGGCCGAGGCCCTGATGGCCACCATGTTTGACGCCGAGGGCAACCCCACCGACGCCAACAAGGCCGCCGCGCAGGAGAGCATCGAGAAGCTGGCTGCGGAACTGACCGCCGCCCGTAAGGCGCTGGATGAAAAGGCCTCCGATGGGAGCAAGACCATCGCAAGTCTGAATCTTGAGGCCATCCGGTATCTGGCCAAGAAATACGACCCGGACACGCTGACGGGTTATACGGGCGAGAGCATGCAGGCCCTGCGGGACGCCCGGACGGCGGCGCTGACGCTGGCGGACAAAATCGATCTGACCGAGATGGGACAGAGTGAAAGCCGGCCTTTGGACACCGCCCTGCGTGAGCTGCGGAAGGCCATCTACGGCCTGACCACTACGTCCGCAGCGCAGATCAACGTAAAGGTATCCGTACTGGATGCCAACGACATCTACGCCGGTTACACGGGTGAGCTTGCGTATCTCCACAACCCCAACACCTATACCGCCTCCCTGACGCTGGATGCCAACGCCAGCGCCTATGACCTGCTGAACGGCAAGAGCCTGCTGAAGAACCGAAACCTCGCCGCCGAGGCGGTGGTGTTCCTGAACGGGGAACTGGTGTACGGCAGCCTTGGCGCAGCCAGCAGCTATCAGGACATTCATAGTACCGGCGGCTCCAGCACGTTCCAGTCCATCAGGCTCCACGACAAGGACGAGCTGACCATCGTGTGGATCTATCCCAAGCAGATCAAATATTCCAGCGGCGCAGGCACCTATCCCGCCTACCTGATGGATATTCCCGACTATTTCCGGTACAGCACCGTCTCCGCTCCCATTGAGGTGGAGGCGGGGCAGCCGTTCACCGTCAGCGTCACCTCTGAAACGGCGCTGCCCTTCCACTGTGCCGCAGGCACCCGCGCCGTGACGGGCGCGGCGGTCTACCGCAGCGACGCGGCGGAGAGCGCCGAGGCCGCCGCCACGGGCTATGTGGGCGTGAACACCTACGCCGTGACGGACGAGAGCGGCAAGGCCACCCTGACCCTGTACAACGAGGGCTACGTCCTGCTGAACGCCTTCCGCACGGATGACGATCAGGCCCGCTACACCGTGGGCGCCTCCGTGCTGGTACACGTCACCGCTGCCGGCGATCTGGACGCCGTGAAGCAGCAGCTGCGCGAGGAACTGGACGCCGTGTACAACGACGAGCAGCACCCCGAGAGCGTGTTCACCGCTGAGAACTGGCAGAAGGTGCAGGACGCCTACAACACCGCCTTGGCGGCCATCGACGCGGCAAAGACCTCCGGCGAGGCGGGCGACGCTCAGCAGAAGGCCATCCAGACCATCAAGAAGCTGCAAAGCAGCGCCGACTATAACAACAAGATCAATTTGGAGGAGTTCCGCCGCCTGCTGGCGCAGCTGCCCGATGACGTGTCCAAGCTGGACGCCACGGCGGCCGACACGGTGGCACAGCTCAAGACCTGCTACGAGGCCATGACGGTCTATCAGCGGGGCCAGCTGACGGGCCGTGAGCAGAAGAAGTACGACGCCATCATCAAGGCGCAGGCGGACGGTCTGGCTCCCGCGAAGCAGTATCAGCTGACGTTCCAGCAGGATTACAGCAAGGTTCCCGCAGCCGATCAGGCGGCGCTGGACAGCATGATCGCCTATCTGCAAGATAACACCCGTAAGGATGACGATTACGGTAATGACCCGGGTTCCGGCATCGGCGGCAACCAGATGGCAAAGCTGTTTGCTTTCAGCACTGCCAAGCGCGCCAGATATGGCACGACCTACACCCAGATCACCGAGGCCGCGTCCCTGACGCGGGACATCTATGCCTGCATCAATCCCGACTACGCGGCGTACTTCCTATGCCGCGACGCGGCGCTGACTGCGGGCAAGAAGGACGGCCCCGGCGTCATCACCGGCACGGGCTGGCGCATTTCCGACGCCAGCATGACCATGTATGTGCCGGATGAAAACAGCAGCAACACCACCCGCGTGCTGGGCCACATGACCTATACGGTCAACGGCACTCAGTACGCTGTCAAGAGCGTCACGGTCAGCGGTCTGGAAACCGCCGCCACCAAGCTGGGCGCCGGCTTCTATGACGCCAGCCTCTACAGGGGACGCTTTCCCACCCAGTGCAATCAGGTGATCCCCGACACGTTCCTGCAAATGACTACGGGCTTTGACGATGTGACCGTCACCGTCACCTGGGCCCCTGTCGGCGGCGACGCACAGGCCGCCAAGGACGCCGCCATCACCCGTCTGAAAACCGTGAAGAACGGTCTGACCGGCGACGGCGTACAGGCCGCCTATGAGGCGGGCGTGAAGGCCATTCGGGCCGCCGCTACCGCCGCCGAGGTGGACAAGGCGTATCAGGACACCGTGGTGGCCATGCGTAAGGCTGCCGACTACGGCAAGGTGCAGGTCATCGTGGAGAACACCACCTTTACCAGCGATCTGTGGCCTGACGGTAAGGAATACTGGGACGGCGAGCTGGTCAACCAATGGATCGACCTGAACGCCGACAGCACCATGATGAGCTGCATCGTGGCGGCGCTGGAGAAGAACGGCTTCACCCAGACCGGCGCGGAGAATGGCTATATCTCCTCTATCGAGAGACTGTCCCAGATGGACGGCGGCGACCACTCCGGCTGGATGGGCACGCTGAACGACTGGTTCACCAACTTCGGCTTCACGGAGTTCACCGTGGAGAACGGCTCGCTGAGCAACGGCGACGTGATCCGCATCATGTATACCCGTGAGGGCCTGGGCGCCGATCTGGGCGGTACATGGGGCAACTCCGACACCACCCTTGCGGCGCTGGACATCCAGGGCGGCAAGCTGCTGACCACGTTTGTCCCCGGCGAGGCCGGTAATACCTACGAATACACGCTGGCCATCGACGGCGAGAGCGCCGACCTGAAGCTGACGCCCACCGCCGCCAACAAGAACTATCTGACGAAGATCTTCCTGAACGAGAAGGTCACCTCCGATGAGGAGGGCGGCAGCTTCTTCAAGCGGACGCAGATGATCCCCGTTGCGGCGGGCGACACCATCTATGTGGGCTGCGGCGAATACGCATGGCCCAGCATGAACAAGCAGGAGACGGAGGCCCGCGACTATACCGGCACATGGTATGTGCTGCACGTTGTCAACGCCAGTGCGGGCGCGTCCTATGTGAACGGGCTGATCGATGCTCTGCCCGATGCCTCCGATGTGAGCTACGACAACTATCAGCAGTACGGCGATGCCGCAGATGTGGCCCGCAAGGCGTATGAGGATCTGGACAAGTCCGAGCAGCGCAAGGTCGATACCGCGGAGCTGGAGAAGGTGGAAGCCGCTATCGCCCACTTCAAGGCCATCGACGACGCAAAGACCAAGATCGACGCCCTGCCCGAGGCGGGCAAGGTGACGCTGGCGGAGCGCGATGCCGTCAAGGCGGCGCAGGATGCCTACGATGCGCTGAGCGCGGAGCAGAAGGAGTACCTGACCTTCGCGCAGGCCGCCAAGGTCACAGCGCTGGCCAAGCGCATCGCGGAGCTGGAGGCTGCCCCCATCAAGTCGGTGGAGGAACTGATCGATGCCATCGGCACCGTGACGCTGGACAGCAAGAACGCCATCGACGAGGCCCGCAAGGCTTACGATAAGCTGACGGCAGCCCAGCAGGCGCGGGTGAGCAACTATGCGGCCCTGACCGCCGCTGAGACGGCCTACGCCAAGCTGGCAGCCGACAAGGCCGATCAGGATGCAGCAGACGCTGTTATCGCCAAGATCAACGCTATCGGCACCGTGACGCTGGACAGCAAGAGCGCCATCGATGCGGCCCGCAAGGCTTACGATAAGCTGACGGCGGCCCAGCAGGCAAAGGTCAGCAACTATACGGCCCTGACCGCTGCTGAGACGGCCTACGCCAAGCTGGTACAGGACAAGGCTGACCAGGATGCGGCAGACACTGTGATTGCAAAGATCGACGCTATCGGCACTGTGACACTGGACAGCAAGAAAGCTATCGACGCGGCCCGCAAGGCTTACGATAAGCTGACGGCGGCCCAGCAGGCGAAGGTCAGCAACTATACGGCCCTGACCGCTGCTGAGACGGCCTACGCCAAGCTGGTACAGGACAAGGCCGACCAGGATGCGGCAGACGCTGTGATCGCTAAGATCGACGCTATCGGTACTGTGACGCTAAAGAGCAAGAAGGCTATCGACGCAGCCCGCAAGGCTTACGATAAGCTGACGGCGGCACAGCAGGCGAGGGTGAGCAACTACGCGGCCCTGACCGCCGCTGAGGCGACCTACGCCAAGCTGGTACAGGATAAGGCCGACCAGGACGCGGCGGATGCTGCGATCGCCAAGATCAATGCCATCGGCGTTGTGAGCAGAGCTGCCAAGAGCAGGATCGACGCGGCCCGCAAGGCGTATGACGGCCTGACCGACGCGCAGAAGGCTCTTGTGCCCGCCAGCGTGGTCAAGACGCTGACCGACGCGGAGACGGCTTACTCCAACCTGCCGCCGCGCCACAGCTCTGATGATACGGCGGACAGCACAAAGCCTGCACAGTCCAGCCGCACCGGCGATGCAGGTATCGCCATCTACGCGGCCATGAGCCTGCTGTCCGTTACGGGCGGCGCTTGGGTCATCGGCAGGAAGCGTAAGCACTGAGCTCTTTTGTGATCTTCTCTATATGGCAAGGGCGGAGACGCAATGCGTCTCCGCCCTTGCCGCCTTTGCACTTCCGGTCGGCTTTCCGAGAACTGTTATGGAGGACGTGCGGCCCCGCGAGAAAAGAGACAGGCAACTTTGTCTGTCTCTTTTCTCGCCAAGCAAGAATGTGACTCGCCATAGAAGTTCAAAAAACGACAATACCATACAAAAGCCATCGCGTTGATGTAGACCATTGTAGAACGATTATATGACACAAACGCCCGAAAATCGTGTAAAATTAGCATATCAAGAACAAAACAACGTATGCCAGCCGGCAAGAGGCCCGCCGCGGTTTAACGTGTGTTGGCTTTCAAAATACACAGGACAGGAGGAGAACATCAGTGCCTTTAGTTTGTTATGTTTCAGAACCGGAAAAGAACATACCTTTGGACGCTGAACGTTTGCTGCGTCTCTTGGGTGTGTCCGGAAAGCTGTCTGGGTTTCACTTTGCTGTGTATATGTTGGAACAGGTGCAGGAGAAGCCGGAGTATGTCCTGCTGATCACGAAAAGACTCTACAACCAAACGGCACAGTATTTTCATACCAATACCAACTGCGTGGAAAGGAATCTCCGCACCCTCATACAGGCGTGTTGGAGACAACCTGACCACAGCTTACTTGAGCGCATTGCAGGCCACCCGTTGTCGCAGCCACCAACGAACGCACAGTTCATTGATATGGTAGCCGCTTTCCTCCGAAAGTAAGCTCTGCACGGTTTAGCCCCCTCCGCCCACAGCGGCGGCGTATCCCCCATTTGCGCTGCCGCTGTGGGTTTTATATAGACTGGCAGCTGCTGTCAAGGGTATTGACTTCGGCTGCGGGCCTATATGCCCATGCTCCTTGAAAAGCGCACTTTGCGTGTTATAAAGCAGACAGGTACGTTCGTGCCGGTGTGAGCCAGAGAACAGCGCCCGCCATGATCTCCTCTACAGGAGGGAGCGAAACAGGCGTTGTTCGGAAGCGGGGCGGCACCCTGTTGGCCATGACCACCGGCACCCTTAAAGATACTCCCGCATTGGACGCCCTCAAAGCATCGTGCGGCGCACCCATCAGCATGGGCCGGGGTGAGATTCCCGTGAGGCTGGCAGCCACCAGCCGCCTGTTTTGCTTGCGAATTTTACGACCGCAAAAGTGTGGGTAAGCAAAAGCGCACTTTGGGAAGCGCGTTGTTGCTTATTCATATCACCCCGATTACCGCATACTTTATGGAGGGAGGAGTTGCCTATGACAGAAGTTGATCGTGATATTGCTTTAGTTTTGCTGAAGCGCCTATGGAAGCGGGAGTTGATTTCGGAAGAGACGTATGTTTCTGCCTGCAACTCCCGTTTTTTTGACAAATGCCGATTTACCTCTGATACTGAAGCTATGGAAGAAATAATGGTTGAGGAGGCCGATACCCATGATGACAGTTCGATGGTTGAGAGAGCAGATGCGGCAGGGCAAGTCGATTTATGACCTGCCGCTGCGCGTGACCTTCTATGCCCGCGTTTCTACCGAGAAGGTGGAGCAGCAGGGCAGTTTGGAAAACCAAATTCAATACTACACAGAGTTCATCCAGAAAAATCCTAACTGGACGTACATCCCCGGTTACATAGACGAGGGCATTTCCGGCACCAGCACCTACAAGCGGGACAGCTTTCTCCGAATGATTGCGGATGCCCAGCGAGGAATGTTTGACTTCATCATCACGAAGGAGATCTCTCGATTCTCCCGTAACACGCTGGACAGCATCCAGTATACGCAGGAGCTGCTGGAGAACAACGTAGGCGTTCTATTCCAGAATGACAACATCAACACACTGGACAGTGACAGTGAGTTCCGGCTGGTGGTCATGGCGGGTGTAGCACAGGACGAGGTACGCAAGCTCTCTGAACGGTTGAAATTTGGATTTCGCCAATCTATCAAGAACGGTCATGTGCTGGGAAACAACCGATTGTGGGGCTATGATAAGAAGGACTGCAAACTGACCATCATTCCAGAGCAAGCGGAGGTAGTAAAGCAGATATTTGAACTCTATGCCACTGGACAGTATGGCCTTCGCAGCTTGTCACAGGAGCTGACCCGGCGCGGCTATACCAGCTTGCAGGGCAACGCCTTTAACACAAGTACCATCGGCCATATCCTGCAAAACCCTAAATATAAGGGCTGGTACTGCGGCAACAAGACCCAATCGTTAGACTACCGCAAGAAGAAGACAGCGTTCCTCGACGAAAGCGAATGGGTATCCTATCCCGACCCGAATATTCCGGCCATCGTGTCGGAGGACGTATGGGATAGGGCCAACGCTCTTTTTAAGCAAAGGAGCGCCCGTTCGAAAGCCTATGGCGTGGGGTATCAGAGCCGGTATCCGTATAGCGGCAAGATCATCTGTGGAAAGCATGGAACGTCCTTTCACCGGCAATCCTTCAAAACGCAGGAGGGAGAAACGGAGTTTTGGAAATGTAAGATGTACCGTGAACACGGAAAAGCGGGCTGCGACCTGCCTACCATTCGCACCACGGAGCTGGATGCTATTTTGGCAGAGCAGTTTCAGAAGCTGGTAAAGCATCAAAGACAGATCATCCGTCTGGTGATGGATTCCGTTACAAATACACAGAAGAAGGAAGACCACTCCAAGGAGATTGCCCGGTTGCAAGTGCAAATACAGCAGCTGGAGGACAAGAAAGAAAGGTTACTGGAGCTGAGTATGGCCGACGCCATTACCATGCAGGAGTTCAAAAAGCGGAATAGCCGCTTCAATGAACAGATCACCTCGCTGCAAACACAAACGATTTCCTTACAGCAGCAGGAGCAGCAAAAGAAAATCGCGGCCACGGATACGGCTGCGCTGGAAAAGGCACTATGGATGGATCTGGACTGCAAGGAGCCGATCCAATCAGAAGTGGTTGCCACGATCCTCGACCACGCTGTGGTATGTGAGGACAGTGATGACAAACAAATCCATTTAGAACTCTATTTGCGGCTGGGGCAAACGGCTTCAGCCTATTATGAACGAGGCAAATTAGCCTTCAAGGATGCATCTTCAAAAAGTACTACACCCAGGCGGATGACCAGGAGGATCTGATCTCTATCGGTACCATCGGGCTCATCAAGGCGGTGAACACGTTCCGCGCCGACAAGGGTATCCGGTTGGCTACGTATGCGAGCCGGTGCATTGAAAATGCTATCCTATCACAGTGGAACAAACGGCGGTTGAGGCGGAAAAGCCATGAACCTTTTTGGGGCAAAATGGTCTATGTATTACTTCTGCGCTTTCAGGTGCTTCACGGCGGCGTCTACCAGTTCCAGCTTCTGCTCCGTGGAGCAGGGCAGCTTCCGGATATTTTTCAGCACCTGACCGGCCTGGAACTTTGCCAGCTCCCGTGCAAGCTCCTGCTTTGCCTGCGGTGATTTGGGAAAAATCAGAAATACTTCCATCGCTGTCCCTCTTCCCGGAGAGTTTGATGGTTCACTTTATGCGCGATTTCGGGCGTATATGTAGACGCTTCGCACAGTGCGCATGTCAAATGTCCCAATACTATGTGCAAACCGGGATACTGGATCCGGTCATCTATGCGGCGGAATAATGTCAGGAGAAATCGCTTTCTGAAAAAAATGCTGGTATGAGCCGGAAAAGAGAGGGAGTGCAGATGCACTCCCTCTCTTTTCCATATGCTTTTATCCGGATATGTTATCCCTGTTTCTGCTTCTGGCGGAGCGGCCGCCGTTGAAGGCGGTGCTCCCGGATATCATCACGCCCCGTACTGCGGTGAAAAGGCGCAGTGCCTTTTGAATATGCCGTTTATGAAGGATCTGATATCCCCTAACAATCCGTATTTCCCTGCGCGGATTTGATCCTCCGATACATCTCCTGCATCTGCCGGTCAATTTCGGCGATCTTGCCCGCGCATGCAAGCATCTCCTCGTTGATGCCCTCCGGCAGCTTTGTCTTATCAACCTTATACCGGATATCGTGCTCTAAACTGGCCCAAAAGTCCATAGCGATCGTGCGGATCTGAATTTCCGCAGTTACCAGCTCCGTCCTGTCTGACAGATACACCGGTACCCGGATATCCAGATGTAATGAGCGGTATCCGTTATAGTTTGGTGTGCGGATATAGTCTTGCCTTTTGATGATCTTGACATCCTTTTGCAGCTCCAGCATCTCCGCCACCCGGTACACATCGTCGATATAACTGCACACTACCCTGACACCGGCGATATCATTGATGTGCTCCCGCGCTGCCTCAATGGTCAGCGGCAGCCCTTTATTCAGCAGCTTGGCCGCAAGGCTTTCCACAGACTTTACGCGTCCTTCAATGTGGTGGATGGGGTTCCTCGCATAGAGCACCTTGAACTCATTGTTCAGTATTTCAAATTTCAGCGACAACTGCTTTACAGCGGAATCATAGAGGTTCTGCATGAGCTGTATCTCATATGGATCATTGCAAAGTACTGCTCGGAATTCTGTTCTTACCATTTGCTTGTTGCCCTCCCTTTTTAATTCTGCCCTCCGAGGCACCAGACAAAGGCTCTCCATAGCGGGCGGATGGCGGCTGAGCTGATGCTGCGCTCTTTTCCGTGTCCAGAATGAAGCGATCTTGGGAATTTCTTCCTGCACGCCTTCTTTTATCGGAACAGCAAAAGACTGACCTTCGCTACCTGACTGACGAAGCGGATCATCTCCTCCTTGCTGTACTTGTCGTAGCCCTCTACAATAACATGCATCAACCCGTTGGAAAGATGCGTATACATCATCTCCAACTCGGTTTCACTGGCCTTCGGCAATTCCCTGTGCCAATAAGCAAGGCTGCCCGGTTTTGCCAGAGCGATCATTTTCGCAATGACAGCCGAACTGGTATTCCCCAGAATGAGTGTCCGGCAGGCTTCCTGATTTTGATCGACCATGGCATAGAGGGCTTCGATCAGAGCCGCCACATCAAAGGAATTAACATATCGGAGGGATTTCTCGAATTCATCAATGAGCTCATTCTCAATGCTCTCCAGCAGTGCAAAGCAGTCACTGTAATGGGTATAGAAAGTAGCCCGGTTGATCTGGGATAGTTCGCAGAGCTCCTTTACTGTGATTTTATTGACCGGTTTCTCCTTCAGCAGCTTCAAAAAAGATTGCTTGAGTATCATCTGCGTATAGCGTTTCCTCGCATCCAGTTTCGCCATCCGAAAATCTCCCTCAAAAAGATCATCACGTTCCTCAACACACCGGCGGGATGTGTTGATTTAATTTCAGCTGTACAGTAAGTGCTGATTGTTTCTGTTTTCCACTTCAAGTATACTATACTTGTGAAAGATAATCAACACTTGTGCAATTATTTTGAGAGGAGGCTTTTTGAATGTTTGATAAATACCTAATTACAGGCGCTACCGGCTTCCTCGGCAGAGCCGTTGCGGCGGAGCTGGTACGCCATAATGCTCAGGTGCGTGCGCTTGTGCTGCATAACGACCCCTATATCAGCCTGCTCCCAAAGGAAGTTCGTACCGTCGCCGGCGATGTGTGTGATAAAAGCTCTCTTGCGGACTTCTTTGCGGACGCCGACAGCCGTACCTGTGTGATCCACTGCGCAGGCATTATCTCCGTCGCGTCCAGACCCGGCCCGAAGCTCTATCAGGTCAATGTGGGCGGCACATGGAGGATCCTCCGGCAATGCATGGAGCACGATGTGGGAAGATTCATTTATGTCAGCTCCGTCCATGCCATACCGGAAAAACCGGAGGGCTGCGTTATCACGGAAAGCGCTGACTTCTCTCCGGGTCTTGTAGACGGCGATTACGCAAAGAGCAAGGCGGCCGCAACCGAATTGGTCTTTGACGCGGCGGAGCGTGGGCTGAATGCCGGCATTGTCTTTCCCTCCGGCATCATCGGACCGGGTGACGTACAGGGAGGGAGTTTTACTTCCATGGTAAGGTCTTTCCTGGCCGGGAGGCTGCCCTTTGCCGTTCGCGGCGGGTATGACTTCGTGGATGTACGGGACGTTGCAAAAGGCATTCTGGCCTGTTCCGAAAACGGAGAGCCAGGCAAGGGCTACATCCTGTCCGGCCACTACATTACGATCCGTAAGATGCTTCAGCTTGTCGGAAAGGCCGCAAAGCTGAAATATCGCCCCGTCTGTCTGCCATTGGGCCTTGCAAGGTTGGCAGCTCCATACTGCGAACGCCGGAGTCTGAAGGATCGAAAGCCGCTGTTTTTCACCCCCTATTCCGTTGCCGTCCTCGCCTCAAACGGGCAATTCAGCCATGCCGCCGCATCGGAATGCTTCGCGTATCAGCCGCGCCCCATGGAGGAGACTTTGCGGGACATGGCAGTCTGGCTTATGGCGCGGAAGGAAAAGGGTGAGCTATGAGTTTGCCTCTGCGTCATGATGCCCCACCTCCTGCGTAAGGAGCGAGCCTCCCGCTGCCATAAAGGATATCTTGACGGGCCTGCTGCGGGAGGACGCTCTCAGGAGCGTCCTCCGCTTCCTTTCCCGTCCGGCAGGAAAGAGTTGCGGCGGGCGGCGTTTTATGCTATATATTTAAATATATTAAAATGTGTCTGCGGATACAGCCTGAAGAAAGCGAGGGCCTTGCCTCTTGAAAGCGACCACTAAGCATCTGCTGCCGACGGTCTTCGTGTTTACGGCAATCGCCATAGCCTATGCCTGTCGGATGCTGGCGAAATTCGACATCGGCGGCCCCGCCGTGAACCATATCCGGACAGCGCTCTATCTGCTGCTTTTTACCCTGTGGGGCTTTTCCCTTGACCGGCGCATTATCCAGCGGCAGGCGCTGCACTGCCTGCGGCTGACGGCGGCGCTGATGCTGCTGTGGCTCATACTGCGGACGCTGAAATACAGCTTTGTCACCGGTCCGGCGGCGGGGCGGTACATATGGTATCTCTACTATCTGCCGATGCTGTTCCTCCCACTGCTGGGTGTGTATATCGCCCTGTCCATGGGAAAGTCAGAGGACTACCGCCTGAGCCGAGGGACCGGTATGCTGTCGATCATCCCTGCGGCACTGTTTCTGCTGGTGATCACCAACGACCTGCATCAGCAGGTATTTGCCTTCAAAAGCGGCGTCCCCGGCTTGCCGGTTTCCGGCACATATTCCTACCGCCCGCTGTATTTTATCTGCCTTGGCTGGATGGTGGTCTGTATGGCTTTTTCCCTTGTCTGCCTGTTCCGGAAGAGCCGTATCCCAAGTGGTGAAGGAAAGCGGATAACGCCGTTTGTGCTGGGCTGTGCGATGCTCCTGTACGGTATTCTCTATCTGTCGGGTATTCCGGCTGTTCGGTGGTGGTTCGGCGATATGAACGTGATGTTCTGCCTGCTGTATGCCGCCATCTATGAAAGCTGTATCCGCTGCCGTATGATACCGTCCAACACGGGATATGTGGAACTGTTTGAGGCCTCAACGCTGGCGGCCTGTATTGCGGATCGCAGCGGCCGGATCGTCCTGCGCTCCCGTGCCGCAGGTAAGGATATGACCTGCCCGCAGGAGGGGCAGCGGATCGTTCGGCCCGATGGCATGCGTATTTCCTCGGCGCCCATCAGCGGCGGCTACGCCGTTTGGCAGGACAATGTGCGCCAGCTGGCGGAGCTGCGTACCCGGCTGAATGCGAACAAGGAGGAAATGGAGCGCAACAAGAAGAAGCTGAAGGACGCCTATCTTGTGCAGAAAAGTCTGCATGAGCTGACGGAAAAGAACCGCATATACAATGAATTGGAGGCAAAGCACAGCAGGCAGACAGCCCAGATGCGGCAGATGCTTGCCCAATGCGAGAGATCCGGACCCGCTGAGAGACGAAGCCTGCTGAAGAAGGTGCTGCTGCTGGGCACCTACATCAAGCGCAGCGCCAATTTGTACTTCCTCAGCAGCGAGTACCAGTGGCTGCCGCAGCAGGAGCTGCGGCTGACGGTCGACGAAGCCGTGCGAGCCTTGACCGCCTGCGGCACGGAGTGCGGCGTGATCTATCGCACAACGGAACCGATGCGCGCCTCTGAGGTCGTGCGTCTGTTCGATCTGCTGGAAATCGTCGCGGAGACCACGGTAGACGATCTGCACTCGCTGTTTATCTCCGTTTCCGACAGCGCGATGGATCTGTCGGTGGAGTGCGCCGCCGATCTGTCGGCGATCGCCTCCCCGGAGGTGACGGTGCGGCAGGAGGACGGCTTGTGGCTGATCCGCACAGGGATAAGGGGGCGGGAGGATGCATAAGCTGAGACGCTTCGGGTTTAACGCCATCAAGGAGAGCTTTGACCGGCTGCCCACCGCCGTATGCTTTTTTGACCGCTCGGGCGGCATCGTGCTGTGCAACCGGCAGATGTATCGGCTGAGCCAGTATCTGCTGAACAGCGATATGCAGTATCTGGAGGAGCTTCAAAAGGCGCTGGCCTCTCCGCCAAAGGGCATAATGCCCATTGCCAGCACGGAGAATACCTACCGCTTTCCGGACGGGCTGGTATGGAAATTTGAGAAGGCGGCCGTGACCGACCGATATGGGGAGGCGTATATACAGCTGACCGCCGCAGATGTTACGGCGCTGCACCGGGCGCTGGAGCAGCTGGCCGAGGATAACCGAAGGCTTGAACAGGACGCGGAAAAGCTGCGGCGTCTCTCGGAAAACGTGGCGGCGGTGGCGCGGGAGAGGGAACAGCTTGCCGCCAAATCCGCCATGCACGACAGCCTTGCCGCCTGTATTACCGTCACGAAGCAATATCTGGCCGGAGACCTTGGCGGCATCAACGCAGACGTTGTGCTGCGGGAATGGGAAAAAAGTATTGTCTTTCGTGACGCAGAACGCTTGCCGGCAAGGGAGGCGCTGTATGAAAGCGCGGCCGGCAGCGGCGTGGCCATCAGAATAAGAGGTACAGAGCCGGTGGGAGGCGCGGCGGATCTGATGTATGCCGCCATGCAGGTCTGCCTGAGCAACGCCATACAGTACGCGCAGGCAACCGAACTGATCGCCAACATCTGGGAGGACGGCGACAGATATACCGTCCTGATCCGAAATAACGGAAAACCGCCGGAAAAGACCATCACAGAGGGCGGCGGTCTGTCCAATCTGCGCCGCAGGATCGAAAGGATCGGCGGGACCATGACGGTGCAGAGTCTGCCGGAGTTCGCGCTGGTGATAGGAATACCAAATCGGGAGAATTTGGAGGAGGGGAACGAATGGCTGTCAGAGACATATTGATCGTTGAGGATCAGGCACTTGCCAGAATGTATCTATGCTCCTGCGTGGAAAAATGCGCAGACTGCCGGGTGGCGGGCACGCTGAATCGTGCGGATGCGGCGCTCCGGCGGTGCGGCGACAGTCATATCGATCTGATTTTAATGGATATCTGCACCGAAAACGACTCGGACGGCTTAACCGCCGCTGAGGAGATCAAGAAGATCTATCCCCGGATCAAAATTGTGATGGTGACCTCCATGCTGGAGGGGCGGTTTCTGGCGCGGGCAAGAAAAATCGGCGCCGACAGCTTCTGGTATAAGGATTCCCCTTCCGGCGATCTTGTTGGCGTGATCGAGGGGACGCTTTCCGGAAAGAGCTATTGGCCGGACAGCACGCCGGCAGTGCAGCTGGGGAACACCCTTTCCTGCGGCCTGTCCGATCAGGAACTGGAGACGCTGCGCCTGCTCTGTGAGGGGCAGACCAACGCCGAGATCGCCGCGGGGATGAACGTGGCGGAATCCACAGTGCGCACCTATATCAACCGGATGCTGGAGAAAACCGGATACCCCAACCGCAACCGGCTGATGGTTGCCGCTGTCAGCAAGCGGCTGGTGGTGCCGGGGAGTCTGTTCGGCACGGCGGAAGAAAACTGAACAGGAATACGTGCATTCACAGCATCATCCGCAATCAGCGGCCCTGTCTGTCCTCACTTTCGTGGACAGACAGGGCCGCTTTTCCGTGCTACAATAGCAGCATAGAATGGGACGCGGTAAACCCGTCGGATATACAGGAAAGGGAAGAGGGATGGCACAATGCGTAAAATTGTGATCGATATGCAGAATTATCTGTTTGCCGACGTTGTGGCGGCCGCTTTCAAAAGCTCTGACTACGATATCGAGGTGATCCGTGCAGAGTCCCCAAGGGACACCGTGGAACTGTGCCAGATATACGAGCCCTTTGTGCTTGTGATGGAGGTGACAGGGTATGCCCCGTGGAAGCTCGGCGAAAGACTGAGACTGCGCGGCGAGGTAAAGGCGCTGTGCCCCAACTGCAAGATCGCGCTGATGGTGGATGCCAACACCGAACGACAGACGGCAAAGGACATCCGGGACGCCAAGAAGGACGGGCTGATCGATCAGTTTTTCTACGGCTCCATGCCTGCCGAGTACCTGATGGATCAGATCTATGCTATGTGAAGGAAAGAGCCCGCAATGGGATATTTCATAAGCAGCTACAGGAACCTGCCGAATCGGGCAACGACGGAAAGGAGAAAATGTTATGGCGAACAAGTGTGGAATTTGCGGCGCGGACATCAACCTGATGCAGACCCAGAAGCTGGCGGACGGCAATTGCATCTGCCGTAAGAATTGCAGGAGCAGGGGCTTCAAGGTGTACGACTATGTACATGGCAATCTGCCCGGCGTGAAGGCGCATCTGGATCAGGTGGCGCGGGGGACGAAGCTGTGGGATCACTACTTTGTGCCCCGTCTGAAGACAAAGGATAAAAACCAGAAGCTGACACGCTTCGGCGCAAACCTGTATGTGGCGGAGGACATCGGGCTGGTGGCCTTTACACAGGTGGACTACAAGATCCTGATATTCGGCAAGACCACACGGGCCTGCGTGTACCGCATCGCCGATCTGCGGAACTATAAGTATGAGGAGCAGATGGTGAAAAACGGCGACAAAACCGAGAAAAAGTCAACGGTGCGGATGGTCTTTATCAACACCGCGGGCATGAACGCCTTTAACCTCGAGGTGAATAACTTCAAGGAGTATGAAAAGCTCAGCAAGTATTTCGATACGCTCTTCGGCGTGCAGAAAACGCTGGGCAACGCCGCCAACACGTGGAAGCAGCAGATGACTGCCATCAAGGACGTGGCCTCCGGACTCAGCGCTGCCATGCGGGGTGAGGAGGACGCCGGAGAGAAGGCGGCCGCCGCCATCAATTCGCTGGACGCGGCGGTCTACGGCGACCGCACCGAGTGGATCCGCCGGGCAGACGCGGCCCTTGCCGCGTTTAACGGATAAAAGTATTTAGGAGGCAGAAATCATGAAAAAGCAGTGGCTCAGCATGATATTGGTTCTCTGCATGGTGCTGTGTCTGGCGCCCGCCACGGCGCGAGCAGAGGAGGGCGAAACGGGTACGCTGAGGATCACCGTGAATGTATGGGGACTGGATGAGGGGGTCGATGCAGGAGGCAAGACGTTTACCTTCAAGGTTTATAGGTATTATCAGTCAGGTGGGAAGTACGAGCTGCCCACCTCACTGGTCGTCACCATCGGAGAGAATGAGAGAACCGGTGAAGGCTCGATGGAGGTTCTTGGTGGGTATCGGTATTTCGTGGTGGAAACCGCACATGATGACATAGACGACTATCGGTTGGATTATGTGACGTACCCCGGCGGAGGTTACAACGAAAGCAAGATGGTGTGGGTGTATGAAAATGCTGTATCTGAACCGATTTACGTGAACAACGGCTTTGAAGAATTGGCAAATTCGCAGATCACCTCGCTGCCTCTGACGGTTGCCGGGTATGCACTGGATGCAGATGTATCCGCTGTCACGGTCGCGAAAATGGAGACGGGGGTTACGATCCAATCATTTAAAATCAAACAGTATAATGCTGCTGCGGGCAGTTGGGATGATCTGACCTCCGGGACTTTTCAGGCCGATACGAAGTATGCAATCGAGATATTCCTCGGCAGAGTTGCAGGGTGCGATTCCACCGGGCTTACAAGGGATAAGGTGACCGTAAACGGGAAAGAGGTAAGCGTCTTTGAGAATCCATCGACTGGCGATATGCGGGTGCTCCACGAGCTTGAGGTGCTGAAGGTCGTCAAGAAGGTGGATCACATTGAGATCACAACACCGCCTGCCAAGACCGTGTACAATGCCGGCGACAAGTTTGACCCGAAGGGCATGGTGGTCACTGCGGTTTACGAAGGTGGCACCAGCGAACCCATTACCAACTACATCATATTCCGCGGGGATAAGCTCGTTCAGGGGCAGGCGGATGTGACGATCCAGTATGACGATGGCAGCGGCAGCAGCGATGTCAAGGTCAACCTGCCTATTACCGTGAATCCGTATAAGGGAAATCATGAGCATACCTACGGTAATTCGTGGTATTCGGATGATACCAGCCACTGGCATCAGTGCACCGCTGAGAAGTGCCCGGCTCTGAGCGACAGCACAAAGGATCTGGCGTCCCATACCTTCGTGTGGAGGGTAGACAAGGCGGCCACCGCCACTGAAACCGGATTGAAGCACGAGGAGTGCACCGTCTGCGGCTTTGAGCGCAATGAAACAGAGATCCCCACGCGGCACGGCGGCAGACCGGACACCAAGCCGGACGGCGGCGCGGAGAATACCGCTACATCCCCCAAGACGGGCGATGCGGGTATCGCGCTGTATGCAGGGCTGTCCCTGCTGGCGCTGAGCGGCAGCGGATGGGTCGTTGGCAAAAAGCGCAGAGGAGAGAAGTAAAATTCGCCTTCCGCAGGCGGCAGGGATCGTTTCGCCCTGCCGCCTGCAGAGATGGTGCGCCGGGTACGCTTTGACGGCGCAGGCAGCCGGTACACCTTATTACGCGGTATTTTTCACGAAAGGGTGAGACTCTAACATGAAAAGAAGAATCGTTTTGTGCCTGTTGGCGCTGGCGCTCCTGTTGGTGACAGGATGCACGCAGGAAAAGGAAGCGGAACCACTGACCGTAACGCTGTGGCACGTCTATGGCGGCGAGGTGGATTCCCCGCTGAACGGCCTGATCGAGCGGTTCAACAGCACCGTGGGCGCAAAGCAGAACATCCGCGTGAAGGTGGAGCTGGTCAGCAACAGCGGTAGTATTCATAAAAGCGTGCTGGCCGCCGCCAACAGCGACCCGGGCGCACCGTCGCTGCCGGATATGTTCGTATCCTATCCCAAGACGGTGCTGGCTCTGCCGGATCAGAGCATATTGGTGGACTATCGGGATTATTTCAGCGAGGAGGATCTGGCGGCGTTTATCCCTGCCTTTCGTGAGGAGGGGATGATCGGCGGGCGGCAGGCGATTTTGCCCCTTGCCAAATCCACGGAGGTGCTGTTTGTCAACCGGACGCTGTTTGACCGGTGGGCAGCCCAGTCCGGCGCCAGCTATGACGATTTGACTACATGGGAGGGCGTTTACGCGCTGGCAGAGCAGTACGCCGCGGATACCGGCAAATGCTTCTTTGTCCACGACTACCACTTCAATTATTTTCAGATGGGCGTGGAGTCTCTGGGCGAGGACTTTTTTCAGAATGACGGCGTCAGGTTTGGTCCCGGATTCGAACGGGCCTGGGAGCCGTATGCCCGGGCAGGTCTGACGGGCGGTTTGTGGCTGTACGACGGGTACGCCACGGAACCGCTTCGCACCGGAGATGTGGTGGTATCTGTGGCATCTTCCGCCAGCGTGCTTTACTATTCCGACACGGTGACGTATCCGGACAACACCTCGGAAAAGGTGACGATCACCTCCATGCCCTGCCCGGTGTTTGAAGGGGGCGACAAGCTGGTGATGCAGCGCGGCGTGGGAATGTGTACCGTAAAGTCTACCCCGGAACGGGAGCAGGCGTGCATCACGTTCCTTAAATGGCTGACCGAGCCGGCATGCAACGTGGAATTCGTCACCAGCCTGGGCTACATGCCGGTGACGCAGGAGGCATTTGAGAAATATCTGCCCGATGCCGTGGAAAAATTGAGCGACCCACTGTATGTGTCGCTGTATGAGACATATCTGCAAATGCAGGAGGCGTATACCTTCTGCTACCCGCCGCAGATGGAGAATTATCTGGATCTGGAGACGCGGTTTGAGAATCTGGCACGGCTGAAGCTGACGGCAGGGCGGACACAGTATCTGGAGGGCGGCAATACGCTGGACGCCCTGATCTGGGAGACTTTAGAGAGTTTTAAGCTGGATTACGGCACGTGAAAGAGGAAGGCACATGCGATCGATTCGGAATGCGATTCACAATTCGTATGCAGCCAGCCGCAGCATGGCTGTGCGGCTGGTGCTGTATTGGTTCATAATGGCGCTGCTGCTGGTAGCGGCCATCCTGTCTATCCTGATGGCCACGGGCGTGCTGTCCCATCCTGCACGGCAGCTGGCCAGCGCCCTCGACATTCAGCAGAAAAATACATATGCGGCACTGGATGCGCAGATGGATGAGCTGACAGCCCACAGCGTGGCCATATCGGAAAAGCTGGGACGGGAGCTGGACACCTTTCTTGCGGCCAAGGGCATTCCCTTTGACGCGCTCAACGATGACCCGGCCACCATCGCGGAGCTGGAAAAACGGCTGTATGCGCCGCTGAGCAGTACGTTGAGCGCCGCCTCGTGCAGCGGGATATTCTTCTGCCTGAATGTGACCGCCAACACAGAGCTGCCCAACGCGGACGTGCTCAGGGCGGGACTGTATCTGCGCTATACAGGGCTTCAGCCTACGGTGGCCTCGGAGCAGGATGCGGTCTGCTTTCGCGGCGCGGCAGAAGCGGCGCGGGGGTTACGGCTTCAGATGCACAACCGCTGGAATCCGGAGCTGAATACCGCGCTGATCCCCGGCAGCGAGAGGGTTTCCGCCAGTCGGGTCGAGCGTCCGGCGGAGGGCAGCCTGTGGGTAAAGCGTACAGAACTGCTGGATACATGGGAATATGTGACGCTTCTGTGCGTGCCGATCCTGGATGGCAGCGGCACCGCGCGGGGATTTTGCGGCATGGAGATCAGCGACCTCTATTTCAGCCTTTCCCACGATACCGTGTCCAGCGCCTATGGCAATATGCTGACCCTGCTGGCGCCCATCGACGGCGACAAGCTTGATCTGTCGGGGGCTATGCTGGGCGCTACCAATGGCACGCGCCTGACGGCCGAGGGTACGCTGCATATCAAGCCGGGGAAATACTATACCGTCTACGCCGATGGCAAGGAGTCCTATCTGGGGCGGCACCGGCTGCTGGACGCCGTCACCTCGGACGGCGTTCCGCTTGCTGTGGTGACGCTTGTGACAGCCAACGCCTTCCGCAGCTATGAACGCAACTCACAGATCGCATGGTTTTTGGGATCGGTATTCTTTTTGCTGGCAATGCTGGTTGCCGCAACCGTGCTGTCCCGCCGCTTCGTCAAGCCCATCAACGAGAGCCTTGCGGCGGTCAGAGGCGGCACAACGGAGGTGGTGGCCTCCGGTATTTCGGAGATCGACGAGCTGCTGACCATGATCCGCACCCGGCCGGCGGGCGCGCTGCCGCCCGATGTGGAGGCGCGGCTGTGCGGCTTTGCGGAGAGGGCGGGTACGCTGACCGGCATGGAACGTACCATCCTGCAATACTATATGGACGGCTATACCGTCAAGGATATTCCTGAGCTGGCACATATCAGCGCCAGCACGGTAAAGACTCATAACCGCAATCTGTACCGAAAGATGGAGGTAGATTCGTTCGATGAGTTGAAGGTGTATATTGAACTGTTCGCCAGCTGCGGCCGCAGTGGTGAGCTGCTGAAAAGATAAGAAAGACGATAGCAGAGTGCACAATCCAAGTCACATTGGATTGTGCACTCTGTCTACGCCTAAGGGCGATTTTCACGTTTACCGGCAAAATTCACCCTTTGGGTAATAGAAATTTTACGTAAAACCACATATAAGTGTGTATATAGCTGAGCGTGAGTACGGGAAAGAACTGCGACGTAAGCAAGGAGGGACTGGAATGCGCCGCATCATTAAAGCGTCCATGGAGGACAGATCCTCTATGGAAAGGTTTCAGTTTTCATTGCGCTGTGCGGTATGCGGCTCCCTTTGGGAAAGTCAGCCGGTGTGCTTCTCCAAGGCGGGGATGCAGCCGGAGAGCGGAGGAAAGCGCGTGATTTTTCAGGCGCTGTACCGGCGGGAGCGAGAGGAGGCCTTCGAGTGGGCCGCCACAGAGGCGCTGGAGCATTTCAGCCTGTGTCCCATTTGCAAACGGCTGGTTTGTGACCGGTGTTTCCTGCTGGGCGAGGATATTGACCTGTGTACGGACTGTGCGGCGTTCTTACAGGAGAGCGGCGAGCCGGTAGAGAACTCATTCACAAAACACGGCTGAAGCGGAGGAGCTGCCTATGAAATGGAAGGGCTGGATGGGAGGTGTGCTGCTGGTCATGATGCTTTTCGGAACGCTGGGCTGCGGTAAAAAACGCGGCCCTGTAACCGGCGGTATGGTGGACGGCCCCGGCATGATGTATACGCCGGAGGATCAGAGCCCCTTTGCGGGGAAGTGGCAGAGCCGGGACGGCAGCATCGTCATGGAGGTGGAGAGCAGCGACCCGTTGGAGAGCTCCCGCATACAGGTGTTTGTGGACGGCGAGCTGGATTTCGAGTCCGATATGTGGGTGTATCAAACCGGAAGCGTGAAGCTGACGCAGGAGCACAAGAGAATCCTCATGACGGGGACGTTCAGCGGCCTGACGTTCAATCACAAGGAAAACGCTTTCCGCATCCGGTACAGTGACGACAGCGGCTTGAAATGGCTGACGAGAGACGGCGCTGCGTGCAGCGAGGAGGATGTGAGCTTCTCTTACGAGCCGCAAACACCGCCGCCCGCGGCGTGGAGCTGTCCCGCCTGCCATGCGGAGAATGAGGGCGGCTGCTGTACCAGCTGCGGCATGGAGAAGCCGCTGACCTGCGAAGCCTGCGGCTGGCAGCCGGCAAACGAAAAACTCCCCGCCTACTGTCCCGAATGCGGCCTCCGCCTCAAGTGAGACGTGCCAATATAATGTAGAGTAAAGATAACACAGAAACACTAAAAAAACAGGAGGAGACATGATGAAAAGATTGAGAAAGCCTGCGGCGCTGCTTCTGGCGCTGGTGATGGCGCTGACGCTGGCGGCCTGCGGCGGTAAGGGCGCCAGCAAGACAAACCCCGCCGTGGGCAAGTACATCGGTGAGACGGTCCTGTCCTTCGATGAGTGGGTGCCCATGGACGAGGTGTATGATCTGGGTGACAACTACATTGAACTGAAAGAGGACGGTACGGGCTGCTTTATGCTGGACGGCGACCCGACGACCATCGACTGGAAGCTGGATAAGGACGGCGCCCTGACGCTGGACAGGGACGGAGCGATCTGCAACTGTACGCTGAAGGACGGCCTGATCACGGTGAATGACTACTTCGGCTTTGACCTGCAGCTGACGTTCCGTAAGAGCGGAGGCAGCACAGGCGGGAACACCGGCGCGGATGAAATGTCTTTGGATGACTTCGCCGCGGTGTACGGAGGCGACTGGCACGGCATGGCGGGTCTCACGGATGCCACCGGCGCATTCGAGGAGCTGAACGATACCGCCCATGAGATCCTGGCGCGGCTGGTGTTCGACGGGAACGGAGACTGTCAGGTCTGGCTGGCCATGTATCTGGAGGGAGAGAACGATTTCAACTTTATCGACACGTATGCACGCGTCGTGCCGGATGACGACACCGGTCTGGAGCTGCGGGGTACGTTCATGGGCGGCGAGATGCAGGACGGCATCCTGTCCGTGGACGAGACCGGCGCACTGTATGTCAGCTGCGAGGTGGATTCCGACCTGGTGGACGGCTCTATCAGCCTGCTGGCCAACCTGCGGCATTTGGACGACGAGAACTGGACAGACGAGGACTACATCCCCATGCCGGAGAGCGCCGTGGAGTATTATCGCGGCATGACCTTTATGGAGATCGCCAGCACCTTTGAGATCGACACCAGTCTGATCCCCGATAACGGCAGCGGCGACGCTGCCGCTGCCATCCCCGACGGCGGCGACAACGGCGGTCTGCCGGAGAACTATCCCTTCGAGCGCACCACCTCCAACGGCGAGGGCGAGTACGGCAAGTCCAATCCCGATGCCACCGGCCGGGCGGATCTGGCCACCATGCAGAAGGTGCGTCAGGAACTGTGGGACATGGGTTCCTCCGAGTCCTCGAAACTGACCTATGACGACATCAAGGCCATGCTGGGCGGTGAGGACGGCATCCCTCATACCGGTATGGATGAGAAGAGCTGGAACAGTGAAAAGCACGCCTACGGCTGGTTCAACGGCGAGGGTGACTACTACGTGCTGTACTTCGTGCTGCGTGACGGCGACGAGTTCTACACGGCCGCCACCTTCTCCAGCAGCGTGAGAGGCGACAGCTGACGAACGGTACGGAAATCAGAGAAAGGAAGGACGAGATATGCAAGTGACATTGAACGCACTGCCCGCTTCGCTGGCAGAGTTCCGGAACCTGTCCCTGAACACCCCGGACGAGGTGGTGGCGGGCTTCCTGTGCGCATTGAACCTGTATGTAAAAAACCCCAATGAAGGTGTGGAGGCCATGAACCTCCTGCGAGGGCCCCGTCCTATGACCCCCTATGACAGCCAGTTCCTGCGGGATCGTCTGCGGGGCAAGGAATATCTGCCGCTGGCGTATTTTGCCGGAGCCACGCCTCAGAACAGCTATGTGCCTACCCAGCCTTATGTGCTGAAGGTGCTGGCCGATCCCCGTCCGCAGGATATTGAACCGGGCTATCTGCGCCTGTTCATCGCCACACCCGGCGCGGACTCTCCCCGCCCCATCAAGCTGCGGCAGAAGCCCTCCACCGGCGAATGGTTCCTGTGGGAGTATTCCAGTCCCCTCAGCGGCATCCGCATCCCGGCCGCCCAGGACCCCTGGGCCTGAGCCGTGAAGCGGCGGTGGTATCCGCTGGCGCTGCTTCTGGCGCTGGCGGTGAGCCTGACGGCCTGTCAGGTGGAGTTCATCCCCCGCGGGCAGCCGGAGAACAACGGCAGCACCACGATAGACACACCGCCCCTGCCCGGCGGCAACACCGACCCGGTGGATGTGACCGACCCGGTGGGCGGAGATGAGGAGCCCTCCGGCGGCAGCACGGACTACACCATGGAAAAGTACCGGCGGTATCTGGAGGGTGAGTGGGCCGGCGTGGAGGGCGAGATCGAGGGCGATCGGTATAAGCTGGCGGACGAGGAAATGTCCCTGACGCTGACGTTCATGAGCGCCGACGGCGTGACCGAGGACGGGCACGGCACATGGAGCATGGGCGCATGGTACGAATATACCGACAGCTATGGCAACCACGAAAAGCTGGATGGGCTGCACGTGGAGTTCCACAAGGGGCCCATGTACTACGGCTGCGCCAACGAGGAGTGGTACGCGGAGCTGGTGGGTGGCCCGGAGAACGTGGAGTACACCGTGACCGTCGTCGACAACAACTATCTGGAGCTGTACCGCTATGTGAAGGATTCAGCCATGGTATGGTTCGTCAGCTGCGAGCGGTCGGACGGCCGGTGGATCGAGGAATAGCAACGGTTTTCCATTATAGGCGGAAATAAATACAGAGAAAAGGAGATTACATAACTATGGGACTGATTAAAGCGGCATTGGGCAGTGCGGGCGGCGTACTGGCTGACCAGTGGAAGGAATACTTTTATTGCGAGGCACTGCCCGAGAACGTGATGGCTGTCAAGGGTCAGAAGCGCACCTCCGGCCGCAGCAGCAACACCAAGGGCGGCGACAACATCATCTCCAATGGCAGCGTCATCGCGGTGGCCGATGGCCAGTGCATGCTCATCGTGGATCAGGGCAAGATCGTGGATATGTGCGCCGTGCCCGGCGAGTACACCTATGACCAGTCCACCGAACCGTCCATTTTCGTGGGCGATCTGGGCGAAGGCATCAAAAACGTATTCAACAACATGGCCAACCGCTTCACCTTCGGCGGTGAGGCTCCCAAGGATCAGCGTGTCTATTACTTCAACACCAAGGAATTGATCGGAAACAAGTATGGCACCGCCAATCCCGTGCCCTTCCGCGTGGTGGATCAACGCGCCGGTATTGATATTGATGTGGGCATTCGCTGCTTCGGCGAGTACAGCTACCGCATCTGCAATCCCGCCCTGTTCTATACCAATGTGTGCGGCAACGTGGCGGAGGCCTATACCCGAGACAAGCTGGACGGCCAGCTGAAAACCGAGCTGCTGACCGCCCTCCAGCCCGCCTTTGCCAAGATCGGCGAGGATGGCATCCGCTACTCTCAGCTGCCCGGCCATACCATGGAGCTGGCAGACGCACTGAACGAGGTCCTCAGTAAAAAGTGGCGTGACCTGCGTGGTATCGAGATCGTTTCCTTCGGCGTGTCCAGTGTGACGGCGGACGAGGAAGATGAGAAGATGCTGAAGGAGCTGCAGCGGAACGCGGCCTTCATGGATCCCACCCGCGCCGCCGCTCATCTGGTGGGCAGTCAGGGCGATGCCATGAAGATGGCGGCCTCCAACACGGCTGCCGGCCCCGCTATGGCCTTTATGGGCATGGGAATGGCCGGTCAGGCCGGCGGAATGAACGCTCAGAACCTGTTTGCCATGGGCCAGCAGCAACAGGCCCAGCAGGCGGTGCAGCCCGCACCTGCCGCTCCCGCCGGATGGACCTGCTCCTGCGGCCACAGCGGCAACACCGGCAAGTTCTGCGCCGAGTGCGGCCTGCCCAAGCCCGCCCCCGCCGGCGAGTGGAAATGTGCCTGCGGCGCGGTGAACACCGGCAAGTTCTGCGCCGAATGCGGCCAGCCCAAGCCCGCCAGCGACGAGTGGACGTGTTCGTGCGGAACGGTCAACAAGGGCAAGTTCTGCGCCAACTGCGGTCAGCCTCGCCCCTAAAGCCATGAAGAAGATGATCGTCATTCTTATCGCAGGCGTTGTGGTGGCTATCACGATCTCGGGCCTTTATAAGCACTTTGTCACCGACCGCATAATGGACGGCGGCGGCATGGAGAACGAGTTCGCCAACGCCTTTCGGGATGGCGACACGCTGAAGAGCATCCGCTGGTCGCAGAGCGCCTCGAACTACGACGACTGCTTTCACTTTGATCTGGAGGAGACGGACGGCGCGTATACCGTCTCCGGATGGTGCATTGACACCGAGGGCAGCCGAGAAAGGGTGGAGCGCACAGACGCGCCTCTGACGCCGGAGCAATGGGCGGAGGTGGAGGCGTGCCTGCGGGACAACTGGCATCAGCCGCCCACGGCCTTGCCGGAGGGGGTGCTGGTCCTTGACGGGGCGGAGAGCTGCCTCTGCATCACCAGCCAGAGAGAGGACGAGATCTTCACGGCAGAATACAACGGCGAGTATGAGGACGCCCTGAGGACGCTCCTGCGGGAGCTCCTTATAGGCACGTCCGGGGAATATGCTCCGGCAGAGGAGGAGTAAGAGCACCGTTACCCGGCAGCCTCAGACGCAGGCGGATCACTACCCGTTATGCGGCGTGAAGCGCGGCGGCAAGAGTCTCTGTCAGGACCGGGGAACGCCCCTGTGACAACAACAGATCACCGTCAGCCGGCAGGCATACTGCCGGCCGGTGATAGCGTTAGGAAAGGAGAAAACAATGAACGATTATTACGATTATTACACTTACAGCAGTCCCCCTACCTTTAACCCGCTGCCCACCATTATCTCTCTCGTGTTGTGCGTGTTCGTTCTGGTGTGCATGTGGATCGTTTTCCGGAAAGCCGGTAAGCCCGGCTGGGCAGCCATTGTTCCCTTCTACAATCTCTATGTGCTGTTTGATATCACCTGGGGCAGCGGTATGCGCTTCCTGCTGCTGCTGATCCCCATCTACAACATCATTCTGGGTATCCAGACACAGGTTCGGCTGGCCAGGGCATTCGGCAAGAGCGGCGGCTTTGCGGCGGGACTGGTTTTCCTGCCCTACATCTTCATCCCCCTGCTGGCTTTCGGCAAAGAAACATATCAGGGCGTTCCTGTCAAGGCGGCCCCCTATCAGAACAATCCCTATCAGCAGGGCGGCTATTCCCAGCGGCCCCAGCAGCCCTATCAGAATCCCTATTCCCAGCAGCCCCAGCAGTCTCAGTATGCTGCGCCTCCCCAGCAGCCCCAGCAGTATGCGGCCCCTCAGCAGCCTGTTCCTCAGCAGCCCCAGCAGTATGCGGCACCCCAGCAGCCTGCCCCTCAGCAGCCTGCCCCTCAGCAGCCGGAGCAGACCGCTGCCGCTCCCGCTTTTTGCCCCAGCTGCGGCGTGAAGAGCAGCGGTGAGAAATTCTGCCAGAACTGCGGCGCACCTTTGCACTGATCCTTCCTGCCATAGCTGGACGGAATAACAACTGACGATGTAAAAGAAAGGAAACCTATCATGAAAAAATCGATTGCACTTGTATTGGCCATGTTGATGACGCTGTCCCTCACTGCCTGCGGCGGTGGCGGCAGCAGCGATAAGGGCGGCGCTCTGCCCGGCATTGATATGAAATCCACGGATACACAGACCGTGACCTCTGACAGAGCAACGCTGGAAGTGCTGAACGAGACATTCTTCACCTATCTGGGCGGTCTGAACTACTTCACTGAAAGTGATGCACAGTCAAAGCTGACCTATGCGGACCTGAAGGAGCATATCGGCGTGGATTGCTCCGAGTACCGGTATGAAGAGGAGTACCAGCGCGGTGTATACACCTGGTACGCCGCCGAGGATGACGCGTGCTGCCTGTCCCTGTTCTTCGGCGACAACGGCAAGCTGATTGCTGCCGGCGCGTATAACCTCAGTCTTTGATCGACACTGGCTGACCGTATTATCTGAACGCCATTTTCCACGGGAGCGGCCCAAAGCCGCTCCCGTAGCGGAAAGGAGAGAATAATGGCATCCCAAATTACCAACTATAAATGCCCGGCATGTACCGGCCCCCTGCACTTTGCAGGCGCCTCCGGTATGCTGGAATGTGATTTCTGCGGTGCGAAATATGACGTGGCGCAGATCGAAGCTCTGTACGCGGAGAAAGAGGCCAAGGCCGTGGCCGCCACGGAGCAGGCTAACGCCAAGGCGGAACAGAACCGCCAGAAAATGGCGGAGATGGAGTCCCAGGGCTGGGATACCTCCAGCCTCAACAGCGACTGGGGCGCGGAGGCCGACGGCATGAAGACCTATTCCTGCCCCAGCTGCGGCGCGGAGCTGATCTGCGACGCCTCCACCGCCGCCACCTCCTGCCCCTATTGCGGCAATCCCACCGTGGTTCCGGGCCAGTTCAGCGGTGCGCTGAAGCCGGACTTCGTCCTGCCCTTCAAGCTTAGCAAGGAGGACGCCGTGGCCGCCCTGAAGAACCACTATAAGGGCAAGCCCCTGCTGCCAAAAGCGTTCACCAATGGCAATCATATTGAGGAGATCAAGGGCGTGTATGTCCCCTTCTGGATGTTCGACGGTCAGGCAGAGGACACCGTGGACTACGAGGGTCATATCACCCACGTCTACGAAAGCGGCGACTACGAGGTCACCGAGACGGAACACTATGACGTGCGCCGCGGCGGCTCCATTTCCTTTGAAAAGGTACCGGTGGACGCGTCCAGCAAGATGCCTGACGACCACATGGACTCTATCGAGCCTTACGATTATAAGGAGCTGCGTGCCTTCTCTACGGCGTATCTGCCGGGTTTTCTGGCGGATAAGTACGATGTAACGGTGGAACAGAGCTGCGAGCGGGCGGACGGACGCTGCGCCGCCTCGCTGGAGGGCGCGCTGCGCCGCACCACTACGCAGTACGACGCCTGCATCACCAAGGACAAGGATATCCGGCTGCGCCGCGGCAAGGTGCATTATGCCCTGCTGCCCGTCTGGATGCTGCACACCAAGTGGAACGGCAAGGATTTCCTATTTGCCATGAATGGACAGACCGGAAAGCTGGTGGGCGATCTGCCTACGGATATGGGTAAGTTCTGGGCCATCTTCGCCGCCATTGCCGCACCGGTGAGTGCCATCGCGGCGGCAATACTGATGCTGATGTAAGGAGGGCGGCTGAGATGAAAAAAAGAATTCTGACATGTCTGCTGGCCCTGCTGGCGGTGTTGACGATGATGGTTCCCGCGTGGGCGGAGCAGACCGAGGATGACATCTTCATTTACGACACGGCGGGCCTGCTGAACGAGGACGAGTGGCTGGAGCTGGAGATGCTGGCCGATGAGATCTCATGGCGGTATAGATGCGCCGTGTATATCGTCACCGTGGAAGACTACGAGGACTACGGCAGCGACCCCTACGACGCGGCGGCCAATATCTATAATGAAAACGACTTTGGTATCGGAGAAGGCCGGGACGGCATCCTGCTCCTGCAAAGCACATGGGGCAGAGATTACGGCTTGTACATCCGGGACGGTTATGCCAACAGCATGGTGGGCAAATATGCCCGAACGCTGTTGGAGGACGCCTTTCTGGACGACTTTGCCGATGACGACTATCGAGGCGGCTATAAGGATTATCTGTCCACCTGCGCCGACTTCTTTGAGCGGGCCGCCCAGGGACATCCTGTCCGCAAGCCGCTGATCAAGGTGCTGCCTCTGGCACTGGGCATCGGATTGGGGTTGGCGCTGCTGGTGTGCCTGATGCTGAAGGCAAAAATGAAGTCCGTTCGTCAGGGCGCGGAGGCGGACGCCTATGTGACCGCCGAGGGACTCAATCTGACGGAGCAGTATGACCACTATACTCACACCACTGAGACCCGCCGGAAAATTTCCAGCGACAGCGACAGCAGCAGCCACTCCGGCGGCGGCGGCTCCGGCTCCAGCGGTAAGTACTAATACTACGCGGCGGAAGGAGGAAGCGATGAAAAAGAACCCCATTCTCTGTCTGCTGCTGGCTCTGGCGATGATGGTATCGCTGACAGCCTGCCAGATAGAAATTCCCGGCATTGGAACCGTGAATATCAACGACGGCAGCAACGACGGCAGCAACACAGGCAGCCACGCAGGCGGCAATACGGGCGACGATACGGGCAGTGATCATACGATCCACACGGGAAACGACAATGACGACTCCCTTACCCTGCTGCGGAAGAATATGGCAGAGGTGCCGGACTATATCTTCGCGGTGGCCTACATCAGCAGCGCGGCAGGCGGTCCGGACGATTTTGAGCTTCCGATACAGGAGTGGGTGAGTAAAGCGGCGCCGGAGCTGTGTGCCGAGTATCCTTTCGTCCGGAATATTCCCCGTGAACGGGTGGTGGGCAGCGGCGGTAGCCTGTTCTGCGTGGTGCCCCGTGATCCCAATGCGTCTGTGGCGGTGAACCGCATCCAATGGAACGAGAAGACTGGCGGCTATGACAACGTCGAGGTGCTCTACCGCAGCGAGAGCGGCGAGCCGATCCTGGTGTTTGCCTGCGCCGACATGGGGGAGTCTATCGATCCCGACACCGAGGTGATCGTGACCAACAGCGGGGAGGAGCCGCTGAAGTGGTATCCCTATTACGGTATAGTGGCGCTGCCCTACTCCTCTGAGGACGGCCGTGAGCTGGGTTACGACTTTACCGTTTACACCGGAAACGACAGCATGGATGGCGGCGATGTGGGCGACGATGGCATGTGGACGGCCCCTACGGCGGAGCAGCTGGCCGCGCACGTCTGGACGTGGCAGGGCGATCTTGCGGAGCAGCCCGCCATGGCCACCATGTCCCTGACACAGGGCAGCGGCGCGGAGCTGGGGCAGATCACCTTCACATGGTGGTATACCAAGGACTACGGCGATCCGCAGGAGATCTATGAGGGCAGCTGGTCCCTGACGGACGGCGGAGAGTATATGGATCTGACCATGATCCGCACCGGCGGCCGGCAGTATACGAAGGGCGAGCCGCCCACCACGGTGTCGGGTATGTTCCCTGTGCAGGTACCCGCGGCCTTCGATGTCTTCCCGGTGCTGAATGTGAGCGGCGGAGGCGGCGCCTACGGGTTCCCCATCCAGCAGTTCCCCTACGAGATTCTCATGTTTAACCCCGCACAGGGATAAGTGACAACAAAACGCAGGAAGGAGACGACGTCATGCGTAATAATGGAAAGAAACAGGTCAGGCTTCTTGCGGCGGCGCTGCTGGCCTTGGCCATGACGCTGTCGCTGACAGCCTGTCAGGTGGAG
>OFPS01000468.1_pt1 | contig 39207 bp, 31 predicted proteins | sample 1542111 | NCBI WGS metagenome assembly OFPS01 (sample SAMN04209233, study PRJEB22552) | human gut metagenome | biome: gut; material: feces | host: Homo sapiens | place: USA: Oklahoma | reverse complement strand
AACCCTCCGGGACAAGATCATGCACACCGAGGAAATGGGTGTTGTAGCGAACATATCGGCTGACACGAGCCTCGGGGATACCCAGCTCCTCCGCGATTTCGCCGGTATCCTTCCACGCGGCATGATACAGCCTCTGCACCTGCCGGACGGCGCTCATCTCGTCCTTGCTCAGTGCCATGCAGCCAATATTCTGCTCCAGCCAGCGGGTCATGCGCCCCTTCAAATGCGGGTAGAGGTAGGTGGTGAGCGCGGCGCGGTTCTGGTCATATTCTCTGTTCTGTATCCGCGTCAGGAACTCCAACGCACCCTCGCCGCAGAGGTCATCCAGAATCGTTTTCGTATACGCGGAAAATTGATTTGGATGATGTGAGTCCGCCGTCAGGCAGTTGAACTCCGCTGCTGCTTCCTTGGCGATTCCGCGGATCAGCCCGATATTTTTATGGTACAGCTTTTCCAGCGCGGCCTCATCGCCGTCATAATATTGGCGAAGCAGTTGCTCGTTGGTCATGCTTGCTCACCCGCCTTTTCCTTCGGCGGACGGCCCCTCGGATTGGCCGTTCTGGTGATCCCACAGTGCTGGTAAACGCGCTCAGAGGAAATACCCTGCTCGAAAGCCTCCACGGAGATATTTGCATCGCGCAGGGCGTCATAGAGCAGATCCCGCACATAGTCCTTGGCTTTTCTTGTGTCCTCCTGTGAGATCGCGCCCCGCTGCATATCCTTTGTGATGCGGGCAAAGGCGGTCACCTTGACTTTGACCTTGGGAATGTCCTTCGCCAGCTCCTTCTGCACCTCCACCGTGCCGAACTGCCGGCAAGTGTAGCCGGGCGCGTGGGGACACGCCCCTTCGCAGTACAGCGCGTGGACGCCGCTCTTGAGCAGAAAATATCGTCCGCAGATAATGCAGCGGCGGATGTTGTGCCCACTGTTCAGCGCCAGCATATAATCGGCTTTCATCAGCGCCTGTAAGCTGTCGGTCACATGCTCCTGACAGATGGCGACAGTGCCGTCCGGCAGCGGCCGCGGTACATAGGAAAGCTCGTAGGCATCGTGGGTCGTATAGCAGTCGCCGTTGTTGCGGATGGGATTGACTATCAGCTTCTCTGCGATGCGTTCATCATTGTAGAAGCCGTAGAGTGCTGCGGCATAGTCCTCTGGGCTGTTATGCTTCAGCTTGGACAGACTAAAGCTGATGAAATTCCGAATAGTACCGTTGAAAGCGCGAATGTCGTGAAGATATGTTTCATAACGGCGGATGTACTTTTTGTAATCACGCCATGCGTCCTTGGTAGGACCGATGGCACGAAGCATTTCGTAATAAAAGGCATCGCCTTTTTCTAAAGCTGCTTCGCTCGGACGGAACAGGTCAAGCGGAGCATCCTTGACCGTTTCGCTGCGCGCGGAGATTTCATTCGCCACGCGCTCAAGTCGTTTCCGTTGTATTTCCTCTGACGGCTCATGCTCAACTTTCGGGAACAAATCGAACTGCCCCGTGACTTCCCGTATGACAGAGAAGAACGCGTCCTCGCTCTCGTCCAGCAGCAGGTGGAACACAGCGTAGCGGCGCAGCACTCCGCATAGCGCCGCCAACTCCTCGTTCAGCTTCCACCAAAGCTCTATGCTCCCGCTCTGCTCATATTCCTCCGCAAGGCTGGTGACCTGCTTCATGCGTTTGCTCATGGGTCGATATTCGTCCGGTGACAGATTCAACAGATCGGCTGTCAGCATACCGGCAGTGAACTGCTGACCGTATAGCTCCAGCGTACTGCCATAGGTGTAGAAAATGATGCTACCCTCCATGCGTACCCCTCCTGCTAAAATCTGTCCTACCTGACTTTTAATCTGTCCATGCTTTTTCTCAGCATAGCATAAATTCCTCCACAATACAAGCAGAGGGAAGAAACCACGCGCCGTCCCGTGGTAACGCCCCTCTGCTTTTTTCTACTCTCATCGCTCCGATGGGAGCAATATTTTTAAGGAGGAAATGAAATTGAAAAAAGAAAACAGATTGCTGACCATCGACGGTGAAACGCTGATGAGTCAGCCGCTCACACCGCTGAACTTTGTGGTGGATACGTTGCTGTCCCAGGGCCTGCACATCCTCGCGGGCTCACCCAAGGTGGGTAAGTCCTGGTTGGCGCTGTGGCTGGCCGTCACGGTGGCGAAGGGCGATCCCGTCTGGGGCATGGGCGTGAAGCAGGGCACCACACTCTACCTCTGCCTGGAGGACTCCACCCTCCGCATCCAGAACCGCCTGTTCGAGATCACGGAGGACGCCCCCACCAGCGTCCACTTCTCCACCAACAGCGACACCCTTGGCAAGGGTCTGGAGGAACAGCTCTGCGCGTTCCTCGCGGAGCACCCCGACACGGTGCTGGTCATCATCGACACGCTGCAAATGATCCGCGGCACCGGTTATGACAACACCTACGCCAACGACTATCGTGACCTCTCCGTGCTGAAGCACATCGCGGACACCCACGGCATCGCCATTCTGCTGATTCACCATCTGCGGAAGGAGCTTGCCGACGATGTGTTCAGCCGGATCTCCGGCACAACGGCCATCAGCGGTGCGGTGGATTCCAGCTTCACGCTCATTGAGGACAAGCGCGGCAGCGGCAAGGCAACACTCTCCTGCATCGGGCGCGACATCGAGTACCGAGAGCTAACGCTGGAGCGCAACGCGGAAAATGTGTGGGAGTTGGTGTCGGACAGTCGGACGCAGCCGGAGCTGCTGGGCAGCCAAATCGTTGTCCTTCTCTCTGAGTTGATGCGTGACCGCACGGAATTTATCGGCACTCCCACGGAGTTGGTGGAGCAAATCGACCCTGCGGGTGCGGAGGGTATCACCCCCAAGAAGGTATCCCGGCTGATCCTGCAAAGCGTTGCCGCACTAAGCAAAATCGGCATTTCCGCCGTGGTGCGCCGCAGCAACGGAAAGCGGCTCATCGGGCTGCGCCGTGCCGAAAGTGACGATGCACAGGGTACCCAAGCTGTTGACCCTATCGACCCTGTCGGTGTCTCAGGCGGGGAAAACGCCCCGTGTTTCGGCGTGTGAGCCGCTGTGTGCGCGGTTCGGGGATGTGGTGGCGTGTGTACCCGACGAGGGGATATTCAGCCCACGCAGGACGAACACCGCAGTGGCATAAAAACGGCAAACAAGCCACCGTGACCCGCGGGCGTCCAGCGTTTTGGCGGCATGAAACGCGCGCTGAGGGTAGTGATACCACCCCCATGCAGAAATGCCAAAATAACACTGTGTGCAAGGAGAAAAATCCTTTGAACCCAGATGGAGAGACATCTTGTTTCTCTGCTGTAAATAGAAAATTCCTCTGCGAAGGATGCTGCTCCAAATAAGCGCAGGGGTTTCCTTTTACGGGAGCTTTTATCACCTCCGTTGGAGGTGGCCAGCATCGCATTTGTCTGGTCTGCGGCGAAGCCGCTGCCCTGCCAAACGCACCGGGCGAGACAAAGCCCTGCACCCAAATTCCGGGCGGAAGCCCGGACCCACTTTTAGCTACGATTGGAGAAAAACATGAAAAAAGATATCAAATTCAGCACACGCATGGCGTCTACGGACCGCGAGAAAATCAAGACGCTGGCGGCAAAGGCCCACATGTCCATGAGCGACTATGTCACCGCTTGCTGTCTCGGCAAACGGATCGTTGTCGTCGACGAACAGAAGGAACTGCTCCGGCAGCTCAAAGGCATCGGCAGCAACATCAACCGCCTCACCATCCTTGCCAACATGGGCAAGGTGCAGGTCATCAGTCTCGACAAGGCCGCACAGGAATTATCCGAGATCAGCGCCGCGCTGCGCGCGGCAGTGGAAGGACGGTGAGCGATATCGCCATCGTACATTTCGTGAACTACAAAAAAGGAACACAGTCCCGTGCGGCCATGGCCGGCGTCCTGTTCTATGTCGCGCAGACAAAGAAAACCATGTGGGAGGGCGAGCCGCTCGTCAGCGGCATCAACTGTCAGCCCCAAAGCGTCTACGATGATTTCCTGAACACGAAGCTGCTCTACCACAAGGACGGCGGCGTGATGTTCTACCACATGGTGCAGAGTTTTCCAAAGGGTGCGGCAGTCGATCCCCGACAGGCACACGAAGCCGCGCGGCGGCTGGCGGAATACTTCGACGGCTGTGAGGTGTTGGTCTGCACCCATGTCGACCGGGAGCATGTCCATTCTCACTGCGTCATCAACTCCGTCAACTTTGAGACCGGCAAAAAGCTGCACATGGCGAAGGAACAACTGCAAGAGTTGATGCGGCGCAACGACGCGATCTGTCAGGAAATGGGGCTGCCGGTCTTTGAAGCGGCACAGCAGCAGTCTCGCGGCATGGGTGGCGCGGAATATCATACGGCGCTGAGGGGGCAAAGCTGGAAACTGCGGCTCATGAACACCATCGACGAGTGTATGAAATACGCCGCCGACAAGGACACCTTCGTTTCCCTGATGGAATCCGAGGGTTACGCGGTGTGCTGGGAGGACACCCGCAAGTACATCACCTACACCACGCCGGAGGGTATGAGATGCCGCGACAGCAAATTACACGAGGAAAAGTATTGCAAGGAGGTCATGGAGCATGAATTCAGAATACGGGCAGAGATTGTCTCTGCAAGAACTCAAGCAGCGCAACACCCAGCAGGCAGTACTTCCGACGCCGACACCACCTCACGAAGCGTGTCCCTCGAAAACAGACTGGGAGCGAATGATGAAATACATGGATGCACTGTGGTACCATGCGGATCGGCAGACGGATCTGTTGGAGAGCATCAGCAGACGAATGTCGCAGTTCCCTACCCAGACGCAGATGGACGAACTGCTGAAGGCGGCGCGGCATCTGGAGCAGATGACCGAACAGGTTGGGAAGCCGAAAGAGAAGCCCTTTTCTCTGCCCAGAATCAGACTTCCCAGACTGCATCTACCACACGTCAGTATTCCAGCATTGATTTCTCTACTAATGGCGGCGGCAGCACTGCTTCTGCTCTGGTGGAGTTTGGGCACCGCTTGGAACAGCTTCAGCTTGCCGCCCCTGTGACACCCGTGCATTACCATACCGACAGCAAGACATTGCAAAAAGAACGAGAAAAGAAGATCGCCCTCGGTCACAAGGCGGATGACCACGAGGACGAGCAGAACTGGCAGCAGACCATGTGAGGTCTGCTATTTTTATTGCCCGAATTGACTTTGGGAGAAAGGAGCGCTATGGGTAGAAAGAGAAAAGAATCCAATATTGCAAGCGTCATGTATTCCTATGTGGGTACAGACGATCAGTTTGATGATTTTCTGAAAATGATGATCCACGACTATCTGTCTGTGGATCATCCATATACAAATCAGCCCGCTGATTTTGTTGCTAAAGTAGAAACAGAAGTCGCCTGATTTGTTTTGATGGCTATTGCGAAACTTGTGTGCTATGGTGTGTCGTGCATGATCGGCACACCATAGCGGAAAGGAACGATTATGAAAGTCTGGCTCTATTACCGGCTGTCCAGAGATGAGGATGAAGAACTGAACTCTCTGAACAACCAAAGAAAAATCATATACAACTTTGCCACCAGCAACGGCCACGAGGTGGTCGGAGAATCCTTCGATGACAATGTCAGCGGTATGCACTTCAACCGTGAGGGTATCGACAAAATCTATGAAGTGGTCGAAGCGGGCAAAATTGAAGCAATCATCGTCAAAGACCTGTCCCGACTGGGCCGTCACCGGACGCAGACCGCGCTTTTTATTGACTACCTCCGTGAACATGATGTGCGGGTCCTGTCCGCAACGGAAAATATCGACACCTTTAACGAGAACGATGATCTCATCATCGGCTTCAAGGGGTTGGTCAACGACTTCTATGCCCGCGACGGCAGCCGCCGTGTGCGGACCGGTTACCGGCAAAAGCAAAAGGAAGGTATCGTGACCATCCCGCCCTTTGGCTACTTCAAGGACAAGAACACAAAGAAGGTCGTTATCGTAGAAGAAGCCGCCGAAACGGTCCGACTGATTTTCTCCGCCTATGTCGGCGGCAGCGGCATGAAGGCCATTGCCCGCACACTGAATGAGCAGAGAAGAAAAACGCCCGCGTTCATGCAGATGGAACTGCTGAACAAGCGCCTTCCCAACACCCAGGATGGCATCCTCAAGAAATATTTGTGGGACACAACGATGGTGGCTCGAATCTTAAGAGATGAAAGCTACATCGGCACGCTGATCTGCCACAAGAGCGAGCGCAATAAGATCAATAAAACCTTCCGCTTCACAGATACGGAGGAGCAGTTTCGACATGAGAATTATCTGCCAATGATCGTGACCCGTGAGATATGGGAGCAGGCTCAAGCACTCCTTGCGGAGCGCAAAGAGAAAAATGTCCGTGCGGGCACCAACCGGGGTATCCTCCGGTACGGCGGATTGCTTCGGTGCAAGGACTGTGGCCGAACCTTTATCGGGAAGCGAATCAAGCTGAAAAGCGGGGAACGGGTCGTCTATGTCTGCGACACCTACCATCGGTACGGCAAGGAACACTGCTCCTCTCATATGGTGGATGAGGAATCGTTGGACAGATTGATCGGCGCGGAAATCCTGCGAACAAAGAAAATGTATGAGGAAAACTGGTCGCGGATGGAATGGCTCGTTGAGAAATGGACGCCAAAGGCTTCCACGGCCAGTGCCAAAATAGGTAAACTGCAAGAACACATTCTCTTACTGGAGGAAGAAGTGGAGGTGATCCTGATGGAACGCATCCGGGATAAGGCCAACGCGGAACGCTACGACCGCATGATCGCCAAGCGCGAGGAGCAGATTGCGGAGGCCAAGAAGCAGATCGAAGAACTGCAAAATATCTCAGAAATGCTCCGCAGCCGACAGGCCAAGCTGAAGCGGGACATCAGCCTGATCGACGATATCCTGCGAGATGGTAAAATGTCAGAAGCACATCTGAGGATGCTGGTGGAGAAAATCCTTGTTCACGAGGAGGACGGCAAGCTGGATTTGGAGATCCGGCTGAAAGCGCCCTTCCGTGACCATCTGGATATCTTCGAAAACGGGGCGCAGGCAGATTGCTTCCCCTCCACAGATTTTGACTATGACAGGTTGGGAGCGGTGATCTACGGCGATTACTATGCGGTGTAGGTGATAACAGGTGCGGATATGGCTCTATGCGCGGCTGTCAAACGATGATGACCGTGAGATGAACTCCCTGCTGAATCAGCGGGAGATCTGTCAGGCGTTTGCCGAGCAGCACGGGTACACCATCGTGGGACAGTCTTACGATGATAATGCAAGCGGCATGAATTTTAACCGCCGTGGGCTGGACAAGCTCACGGCGGCTGTAGACGCTGATAAGATTGACGCTGTCATCGTAAAAGATTTGTCCCGGCTTGGCCGCCATAGGACCCAGACTGCATTGTTTATTGATTACCTGCGGGAACGCCAAGTGCGGGTGATCTCTGCCACGGAAGGCGTCGATACATTCCGCGACGAAGATGACTTGATCATCGGTGTCCGTGGCCTGATGAATGATTATTACGCAAAGGATATCGGCAAGAAAATTCGTGCTGGATACCGGCAGAAGCAGAAAGACGGCATCGTGATCACGCCGCCCTTCGGCTACTGGAAAGACAAAAATACGGGGCAAATCAAGGTTGACACAGAAGCGGCGGTCACGGTGCAGCTCATCTATTCTCTGTACTTACAGGGGTGCGGGCAAAAAGAAATATCCCGCAGGCTCAACGTTATGGAACGAAAGACCCCGGCACAGCTCCGTGCCGAGCGGTGCGGCAGAGAAGTACGACAAACGCACAAAACCCGTGACGGCCAGTTTCTCTGGACTTATGCCAGCGTGAAAAACATTCTGGTGGAAGAAGCGTACACCGGTGTGCTGAACAACCACCGCAGAGAATACAACAACGGTAAGACCAAGCATATAGACAAAACCGACTGGTATCGTCATGAGGATTTCTTTCCTGTGATCATAGGAAAACAGGAATGGGTACAGGTGCAGGCGTTGCTCAAGCGGCAGGCACGGCCCGCAAATGGCAATCAGGCCAAGCACCGTTATGCGGGACTGCTGACCTGCCGAGAATGTGGGAATGCGTTCATTCCTATGATCCGCTGCTGGAACGGCAAGAGCCGTGTGGAATATGTGTGCCGTGGATATCATCGGAATGGCAAGAGTTATTGCAGTTCCCACCGTATTCATGAGGAAACATTGGATGAACAGGTGTGGGCGCTTGTCTCCGCAATGCATGACAGCCGTGCGGAAGAACTGAAAAAGCTGGCACAAATGCAAAAAATGTGGGCGTTGAGGAAACCGATTCTCGACGCCCACATTTTGTCGTTACAAGAAAAAGTGCTGGAACTGGAGCAAGAGATAGATGAGATCGTGATAGAGCGGATTATGGACCATAGGGCAGTTCTTGTTAATACCTGAAGTAAATGTTGGAATGGTTGCGAAAAAAGAATGAAAGTAGTATTATTATTTATCGGTAAACAAATAACAGCCGACAAGTTTGCCTTGTAGCAGAATGCTCCACGGCTTTTTCTTTATCAAGGGGGTTGATTATGAACAACTTAATTGCTGCAACAGAAATTGATGCATGGGCTAAGCTGAACCCGCGGCGGGCACAGGAACTGCTGCCAGAATTGATTGTTCGTCTTATACTATGCACTTCTTCAAAAATAAACGATTATAATTTCCCGATTGAAAAGGGAATCCAGTTTTCTGGATATGATGGTGTGTTAGATTCTGGTGAAGCAACAAGCTATTTCCCCGAAGGAAAATCTGTTTGGGAATTTGGGACAAATGAGGATGCCTTAGGGAAATTTAAATCAGATATTGAAAAACGGCACACAGAGCCTTTAGGAGTCGATATCAATAATACTGCTTTTATTTTTTCTACTTTGAAGATTTGGAACCATAGAACATCCATAGAAGAAGCGTTAAATGAAAGCAGAGCCAAATATAATTGGAAAGAAATTCGAATTATTGATGGGGCGAAAATTGCACTATGGTTACAATCATATACTGCTGTTGCTGTTTGGTTTGCAAATATAATTGGGAAACCCATTCATGGTATCCGCGCCATAGAAGATTACTGGACTGATTATTGTGAAACCACTTTACCTAAATTAAACAAAGACTATTTTTTGCTCGGCAGGGATTCTCAAATTGATCAGTTGTCAAAATGGATTGAAAAAAAGTCGGGATCTCTTACCCTGATCTCCGAGTCCTCAATCGAGTCGGTTTTATTTGTCGCTGCTTATTTTTTGAATTATCCCGAACGTGATCGGGCAGTAATGAACAAAACTCTCATTGTTGAATCTCCGGAGGAATGGAACAGTCTCATAATTAGTGATGAAAAAGATTGCCTTCTTATACCAGTTTTTAACTTTACTGAAGATATTCGATGCCCGTCGGGATTGTTCATTATTCTTCCAGTAGCAAAATATTCTCCGTTATCAAAGATAACAAAGAATGTAGATTCTATAGTAATAGATAAAAGGCGTAAGGCCATATATCATAAAGCTTTAGAGACACTCGGCTTTGAATCATCCGATTTCCTGAAAATTGAAACTGATACGAAAAGAAGTTTTTTGCCACTTTATAGAATGATTACCACAATAGTGGCAAGGAAAAAACCAAAATGGCTTTCAGAGTCGACGATTGAAGACCTAATTCCAGCATTTTTGGCAGGTGGATGGAATGGCAATGTTGAAGGAGATAGAGAAGCGGTAGAAAGGCTAAGTGGATGTAAATACGAAGAATATATACAGCGAATTAGCAAGTGGTTAACTGTGGAAGATGCACCTATTTTTAAAGTGTTCAATACTTACCAGATTGTGTCCATACAAGATATGTGGACATTTTTGTATGATTACTTAACAGAAGAACAAGTAAAAAAATTTAGAGAGTGTGTTCTTGCGGTTTTTGGCGCAGAAGATCCGACTTTTGAACTCCCAGAAGAACGATGGGCGATGGCAGCTATATATGGGAAAGAAGCAAAGTATTCCGATCTTTTGTGTCAAGGGTTAACAATTAGCTTGATTCTATTCTCAGAACAAAGCGATAGGGAGAATTATTGCAATATCATGTCAACAGGACATTATGTATATTCTCTGGTCAGCGAGATTCTCAAGTCAATCAACACTTGGCAGCAATGGAATACAATAGCGCCGTTGATGACGCTGTTGGCTGAGGCATCTCCAACAGCAGTTCTTGAAAAGCTTGAACAAGAAGTTATAAATAATCAAAGCGAAATGTGGGTGCTTTTCAAGCCGACAAAAGACGTGTTTTGGGGGAGGAGTTATTACACTCACATACTCTGGACATTAGAGCAACTTGTTTGGTATGAGTGTTTTGTCGTGCGCGCAATTGATTTGCTGGCTCAAATTAATGAAAAAGGGTTCAAATATACGCTTCAAAATTCTCCGCTTAATACGTTATATGAGATTTTTTGCACATGGTATCCTCAATGCTGTCTTGATTGCAATAATAGAATAGAATTGCTAAGAAAAATCTGTAGAAAGTATCCAACAACTGGGAATGAACTGATTACCAAGCTTTTGCCGACAGGACACTCTACATGTGGATGCATCCAAAAACCGAGATGGCATTCTTTTGAAAACGAATTTGATGAGGGAGTAACCAGAAAGGAGCATTCAGATACATTACAGGCCATAGCGGATATTGCCATGAGTGGTGCAGCTACTGCAGTACAATGGAGTAATATAATCAAACACGCTTCGTTCTTTTTCCGCGCCCGTGTTTCTTGGGTCGATACATTGATGGAATATTGTAAAGAAATCCCTGAATTAGAAAGAAATGAAATCGCGAAATCTTTGCGTTCAGAAATTAATAGAAACAGAGAATTCTGTAATGCAGATTGGGCAATTCCGAAAGAATTTGTGGATAAAATGGAACAGGTGCTTTTGAATTTATTGCCCGCCGGTTGTGAGCAGTATGAATACTTGTTCAAGCAAAATCCGAAATTACTACATCCAATCCCGTATGAAGAAGGAACATTTGATTATCAGAAACGGCGCAGCTACCTGCGGGGAATTCGGATGAACGTTATCCATCAGATTCTGGATAAATGCGGTGCTGATACTCTAATTGAATTTTCTTTTAAAGCGGAAGATACTGAAGAATTGGCTGAGATAATTGTTGAAACTATTCTCCATAGGACATATAATTTCCCGTTGATTTGTAAAATTAAATTGGAGAACCATCGACTATATGTTTCTGTACTATGGCGGCTATATCAAGCAAATGGTCTGGAGCAGTTTCTAATAGCATTGGGCGATGCAGAACTTACAAATGAACAGATTGCTGACATGTTATGCTATGGGCCATTGGAACCGTCTGTTTGGGAGAAGCTGGAAGAGTTTGGAGAAGATGTTGCCAGATATTACTGGGAGCATATTTCTGTTTTTAGACTCGATGAAGAGTATAATGAGCATTGGGATTATTTTCTGGGACAGTTGCTGAAGTATAACAGACCATTTTCTGCTGCACACGCAATAGTATTCTCAGGGTACTCTAATTCTACAATGATTATGAATATCCTGCGTAAGTGTTGCGAACTACAAGACTATACGGAGTCAACAGGTGCCACATTTATGGGGCTGGCAGAACATGATATCCTTAACTTGTTTGAGAAATTACATAGTGACCAAAATATAGAGTTAGATAAATTGGTTCAGTTGGAAGTATCCTTTCTTCCTTACTTTAGGTTTAACTCGACTCCCAAGGGGATCATTCGGCATTTACACAATAATCCAATCGAATATGTTAATCTGCTCACATACAATTATAAACCGGATCCCGGATCAGATTTTACGATGAAGGAGAATTCTGATGATTGGGGGCGTTTGGCATATGAAATAGTTGAGTTATTTAAAGTGGTTCCTGGCTGTAGAGAAACTCCTGTTTCAGAAAGAGAATTTAAAGAATGGGTTGCTGTGGCTCAAGATTATGCCGATAGTATTGGGTATAGTGGTTCGTTTGCATACTGCTTTGGACGAGTTCTGAGCTATGCCCCCACTGGTGATGATGGTATTTTTCCGCATGAAATGGTAAGAGATTATTTCGAACATACACACTGCGAAAAACTAATAGAAGGCTTTATCGCTGGAAAGCAATCACAACGAGGGGTACATACGGTAACGGGAGGTATGGAAGAAAAAGAAATTTCAATTAAGTATCGTGAGGATGCTTCTAAGTTGCATATATCTTATCCGCATACTGCGGCTATACTTGAAAAGCTTGCTGAGTGTTATTGGCAAGAGTCTTTATATGAGCAAAAGAGGGAGCTGTTAGATTTTAGGGGTTGATTGTTTAGACTGGCTGTGAAAATAGGCGTTGAGGAAATAAATCCTCAACGCCTATTTTTGGTACGGGTAGTGGGACTCGAACCCACACGCCTCGCGGCACAGGAACCTAAATCCTGCGTGTCAACCAATTCCACCATACCCGCATATTAAGTTTTAAGAGCTTGCGCGGGCGATAAAATCCTACACTGAGGTGACATCACCTAAATCTCGCATGTCTGCCAATTCCATCATGCCCGCATAATAAATTACTATAACATATCTTTCTGCCTGCGGCAAGGAGAAAATTCGTTGCAATGTGTGCCTATCCGACTTATAATAAAGCGGCACGCGATCCATGCGTCGCGCGACACCACGACTGGGAGGACGCTGCCGTGCAGAACGTTTATCCTGATTATTATCCGCTCTTTCACTGCATTGCCGACCGCTGCCGCCACAACTGCTGCATCGGGTGGGAGATCGACGTGGACGAGGACGCCCTCGCTGCTTACCGCACCGTCGGCGGCGAGATGGGCGAGCGCCTGCGCAGGAATATTGCAGAGGACGGCGATGCACCGCACTTTATCCTCGGCGAGGGCGAGCGTTGCCCGTTTTTGAACGAAAAAAACCTCTGTGACCTGATCCTTTACGGCGGGGAGAAGATGCTCTGCCAAATTTGCACCGACCACCCGCGCTACCGCAGCTTTTTTTCAGAGCGCACGGAGATCGGCGCAGGCCTTTGCTGTGAAGAGGCCGCGCGTCTGATCCTGACAAAGAAGGAGAAAACAGCGCTCGTCGTGACCGGCGAGGGGACGCTCGATGAAGAGGAGACGGCGTTGCTCGTGCTGCGAGAGAAGCTTTTTGATGCTGCGCAGGATCGGGGAGAGCCATTAAAGCGGCGAATGGAGCGGATCTTGTCGCTCTGCGGCGCGCACATGCCGGATATTTCGTTTGTGCAGTGGGCGGACTGCTACCTTTCCCTCGAGCGAATGGACGAGAGCTGGACGGAGCTGCTCGCGTCGCTGCGCACGCATGCGGACGCACTGCCGCTTGATGAGTTTGCCGCGCACATGAAAACACGTGAGACGGAATATGAGCAGCTTCTTGTCTACTTTCTCTACCGCCACGTGCCGGAGGCCTTGGACGACGGGGATGTGAGCAGCAAGGCTACGTTTGCCGTGGCATCGGTGAGGCTGCTTTTTGCGCTCGGTGCGCTGCACTTTTTGCTGCATGGCGACTTTACCGTGGAAGATCAGATCGCGCTGTGCAGGCTGTACAGCGCGGAGGTCGAGTATTCTGATGACAATATGGAGGCGCTGTTTGACGCGCTGATGTAAAAAATGCTGCCCGGCACTTGCCTGGGCAGCATTTTTTGCACCGTTTTGGTTGATTCTTATGTAAACCTATGCTATGATAGCAGCAGATTCGACAGACAGTGGGCAGTTTCGCCCGATTCCGACAAAGGAGAAAACACGATGAAGCAGATCACACGAAACAGAAAGCCTCTGGCCGTGCTTTTGGCGCTGTGCCTTGCCATGCAGCTGTGCGTGCCCGCAGCAATGGCGAGCGGCCGCCTGATGCGCGCGGGGGATATGGCCATTGAGCAGATCGAAGAGGAAGAGGGCTTCCGCGCGGAGAAGTATTCCGCCGGCGGCAAGTGGTACATCGGCTACGGTACGGAGTGCGGCGAGGAAGATTTCCCGGATGGCGTTACGCGCGAAGAGGCAGAACTCCTGCTGATGAGCAAGGTCGAGCGCTACGAGGAAAAGCTCAACGACTTTTTTGACCGCTACGACGTCAGCCCTACGCAGGGGCAGTTCGATGCGCTCATCTGCTTCAGCTACAACTTCGATACCGGCTGGATGAGCGGAACGAGCGCTCTCGTTAAGATCGCCCGCGGCGAGATTGACGCCACGCGCCTTGAGGTGGCGCAGGCGTTCGGCGAATGGTGCCACTCCGGCGGGCAAGCGCAGGCAGGCCTTGCCGATCGCCGACTGCAGGAGGCTGCCATTTTCCTTGATGACGATCCCCGTGCGGCAGAGGATGAGTTTGCCTACCTTATCATCAACAAGGAAAGCGGTGTATCCTACGAGACGGATTTTGCCGTTTATGAGATCGGTGAATCCTATGAGTCGTTCCCCAAGATGGAAAAGCTCGGTTACAGCTTTGCTGGCCTTATGACCAAGGACGGCAGAACCATTACGGAAAGCAGCACCGTGCGCGGCAGCGTAGTGGCGACGGCGCAGTGGACGGCCACCAGCTATACCGGCAGAACTTATAGCGACGTCAACCGATCCGACTGGTTTTATAACTACGTGATGGAGCTGAGTCAGCAGGGGATCGTCGGCGGCAACGACGACGGCACCTTTGCCCCCAATCGTGCCACGAGCACGGGCGAGATGCTCAAGCTTCTGCTGCTGGCAACGGGGCATAGGGTGCAGTCTCCCGTCACGGAGCACTGGGCGAGCGGTTATGCGCTGTACGCCTACTCTATGGGCTTTGCCGCGCAGGCTTACAGTGATGCCCAGCTCGATCGCGGCATCAGCCGCTTGGATGTAGCGCGCTTTGCGGCCAAGGCGCTGGGCTATGGCGCGTCCAATGCGGCAACGCCCTTTGCCGATGTGAACGACGGTTACGTGACGGCGCTTTACGAAGCAGGTGTGTTCATCGGCTCCAAGGTCGGCGACCTGTCGTACTTCTATCCGAACAGCAGCATCACGCGCGCGGAGGTGGCAACGATCGTTTACCGCATCTATCAGCTCAGCTCGCTCGACCAGAAGCAGAAGATCCATTATAAGGACTATACGCTTGATGTGCTCGAGGGTGTGCCGACGAATGCCTACAATCAGTCCGCATTCGTTAAGAACGGCAGTATCATGACCTACAATGATCCCAGCGTGCGCACACGTGTGGGTATCGACGTGTCGCAGTATCAGGGCGATGTGGACTGGGAAAGCGTAGCGCGCACGGAGGTCGACTTTGTCATCGCCCGCGTGGGCGGCCGCGGCTACACCGCGGGTGCGATCTACGAAGATACGAAATTTGATGAGTACGCCGACGGCGCAGACCGTGCGGGACTTCAGGTGGGCGCTTACTTCTTCTCTCAGGCCATCAGCGTAGCGGAGGCGGAAGAGGAGGCGTACTTTGTGCTCGATAAGCTCCGTGGACACAATATTACCGGCCCTGTCGTGTTCGACTGGGAGGTCATCGGTAAGAGCGAGGCGCGCACCTACGGCATCGAGACCGGCGTGCTCTGCGCTGCGGCGAACGCCTTCTGCGAGATCATCGAGGACGCGGGCTATGATGCCATGATCTACATCACCGATTACGCGGGATATGTCAAGTATGATCTCAGCAAGGTGATGGATTATCCGCTGTGGTATGCGCGCTACGATGTAAGCGCGCCGGCGTTCTACTATGATTTTGCCATGTGGCAGTATTCCTCCAAGGGAAGCGTGGACGGCATCAAGGGCAACGTCGACATGGATATCTGGTTCATCAAGTAAAAAAGCACGAAAGGCGATGACTGTGGGTCATCGCCTTTCGTTGTTTCCTGCGCCTTGCAGAGGAAATGCTTGATTTTGACGGAGAATACTACTATAATTATTTTCTAATTCCTTTATTTGCAATTCTAATGGATCAGGAGGATTTCTTATGGACAAAGCAAGAAAAAACGACGCCATTCACGCGGCGGCTGACCGCATGGCGGCAAACTACAAAAGCTCTCAGATCCCCATGTACGGTGACGCGCTGCGCATGCCCAGCCGCAATGCGGTCATCGAGATCCTCCGCGACTGTCAAAAGCTCATTTTTCCGGTCTACTATGGCGACGGAGACCTGCTCAAGCTGCCGCCCGAGCAGTACAGTGCGCTTTTGATGGAACACATTCACGAAAAGCTCTTTCATCAGATCGCGCTGACGATGCCGGAATGCGAGGAAAACGACGACCTTGCCTATGAGATCAGCACGGCGCTCATTGCGCGCATGCCTGCCATTCAGGAGCTGCTGCTCAAGGATCTGTCCGCGAACTTTGAAGGCGACCCCGCGGCCTACAGCAAGGAAGAGGTACTGCTCTCCTACCCCGGCATGTTTGCTATCTTCGTTTACCGCATCGCGCACGAGCTGTATGAAAATAAAGTTGCGATGATCCCGCGCATGATGTCGGAATATGCCCACTCAAAGACCGGTATCGATATCAACCCCGGTGCGAAGATCGGAGAATACTTCTTCATCGACCACGGCACGGGCATCGTCGTCGGCGAGACGACGATCATCGGCAACAATGTCAAGCTCTATCAGGGCGCAACGCTCGGCGCGCTTTCTCCTGCGGGTATGGCGACCAATCCCGATGTCCGCCGTCACCCGAAGGTCGGCGATAATGTTGTCATCTACGCAAACTCCACGCTGCTCGGCGGCGCAACGGAGATCGGTGACAATGTCATCATCGGCGGTAACGCATTTTTGACCTCGTCGGTCGAGCCGGATACGGTCGTCAGTGTGAAAAATCCAGAGATGACCTTCCGCGGCAAGCGGCATAAGAGAGAATGATCCTGACGGAAAACGCGCGCCTCCGCCTGCGGACGATGTGCCGCGACGATCTGGAGGAATTGTATGCCCTGCTTTCGGACGCTGAGGTGATGCGCTGGCTGGAGCCGCCGTTCAGCCGGACACAGACGAAAGATTTTTTGGAGCAGGCGGGACTTTCCGAGCCACCGCTCGTTTACGCTGCGGAAAGCTCCGAGGGGGAATTCCTCGGCTATGCCATCTACCACGGCTACGATGAGCGCAGCTGCGAGCTTGGCTGGGTGCTCAAGCCCGCTTTTTGGCACAAGGGCTACGCGGACGAGATGACGGACCTTTTGACCGCGCTTGCGCGGCGGGAGGGGAAGGATGCGGTGATCGAATGCGCCCCCGAACAGACGGCGAGCGCGCAGATCGCGCGCAGACACTGCTTTTCGTATGAGGGCCGCGCGGGCGGCTGCGATGTTTACCGCCTGCGCTGTAAAGAATAAGAAAGAGGGAGCTTCCCAAAACGGGAAGCTCCCTCTTTGTGCGTTTGCACTACATTGAGAAAAGAGAAAAAAGAAATGGTGACAAATTGAAAGTGCCTTACAGCAGCATGACGCCTGCTTCCTCGCAGGCCTTGCGCGTGGCTTCGTCCCACAGGGAGACCTGTACCTCGCCGATGTGCGCGGTGCCAATGAGCAGCATGCACAGGCGGCTCTGGCCGATGCCGCCGCCCATCGTCAGGGGCAGCTCGCCCGCAAGCAGCATCTTGTGGAAGGGAAGGGCGCGGCGGTCGTCGCAGCCGGCGATCGTCAGCTGGGAGTCAAGGGATTTGGGGTCGACACGAATGCCCATGGAGGAAATCTCAAAAGCATGGCCCAGAACGTCGTTCCAGTAGAGAATATCGCCGTTGAGCTCCCAATCGTCATAGTCGGGAGCGCGGCCGTCATGCTTGATGCCGGACTTTAAAATCTTGCCGATCTGCATCAGGAAGACGACACCCTTCTTCTTGCAGATCTCATCTTCGCGCTGCTTGGGCGTCAGGTCGGGATAGAGATCCTCAAGCTCCTGCGTGGTGATGAAGAAGACCTCACTGGGGAGCTTGGTGCGCAGGGAGGGGAAGGCGACGTTCAGCGCGCTGCTCGTCTCGCTGACGGCGGCGACGATATCGCGCACGGTGCGCTTGAGATAGGCAACGTTGCGGTCGTCCACGGAGATGACCTTTTCCCAGTCCCACTGGTCCACGTAGACGGAGTGGAGGTTATCCACTTCCTCGTCGCGGCGAATGGCGTTCATATCGGTGAAGAGACCCTTGCCGACATTGAACTGGTAACGCTTGAGCGCAAGACGCTTCCACTTGGCAAGCGAGTGCACGACCTGTGCGTTGACGCCGACGTCGGGAATATCGAAGGAGACGGGGCGCTCAACGCCGTTGAGGTTGTCGTTCAGACCGGAGTTTTCATCCACGAACAGCGGAGCGGAAACCCGGCGAAGATTGAGGGCATTGCTCAGATTCACCTGGAAATTGCTCTTGATGAATTCAATGGCGCGCTGCATTTCATAAACAGACAGCGGGGTGTGGTAGTCCTGAGGGATCATGATGTTGCTCATACCGGTTTCACTCCTTACAAAAAATATGCGTTCATTATAATCAGTCATATTAAAAAACACAATAGTGAAATTTTAAGTAGTTGAGCTTGCAAAATGAGAAATTTTTGTCGACATGGACAGCGATAAGGACAAACTTCATTCTTTTGCCCGTTGCAATCTGGGAACGTGCGTGTTAGACTGCACAATGAGATAAAATGCAGATAGGAGGCTCTTTTGTGAGAACACTCTTGAAAGGCGCGGATATTCTGCTGCGCAAGGAAGACGGATATGAAACGCTGCGCGGCGCCTGCCTCGGCATCGATGGAACGAAGATCGACTACATCGGCACGGAGCGGCCGCAAACGGCGTATGACCTTGAAAAGGATATGACAGGCAAGCTTCTTGCGCCGGGACTCATCAACTGCCACAGCCACATCGCCATGACGCTCATGCGCGGTATTGGCAGCGGACTGCCGCTGCAGGACTGGCTCTTCAAAGCGATCTTCCCCATTGAGGACAGGCTCGTGCGGGAGGACATTGCCGCAGCAAGCCGCTTTGCGCTCCTTGAGATGATCGCGGGCGGCACGACGAGCTTTTCCGATATGTACTTTTTTCCGGAGGAGACCGTGTGGGCGGCGCAGGAGGCGGGCATCAAGGCGAATCTGAACCGCTGCGTGCAGTGCTTTGACGAAAACCAGCGCGTGGAACAGAACACGCAGATCCCCGAGTCGCTCGCACTCTTTGAAAAATATCACGGCGCGTCGGACGGCCGCATCCGCATCGACTTTTCCATCCACGCGGAATATACCTGCAAGAGCCATATCGTCAAGGCATACAGCGACCTCTGCCGCAAAAAGGGTGGGCGCATGCACATTCACCTCTCTGAGACCGCGCGAGAACAGCGCGAGTGCATCGAGCGCTACGGCAAGACGCCGGCGGAGTGGTTTGAGTCCCTCGGTACGTTTGATTCTCCCACGGCGGCGGCGCACTGCGTCGCCGTGACGGAGCGCGACATGAACATTCTGAAGGCGCACGGCGTCAGCGTGATCCACAATCCTACGTCGAACTTGAAGCTCGGCAGCGGTTTTGCGCCCATTCGCGCCATGATGGACAAGGGCATCAACGTCACCCTCGGCACCGACGGCACGGCGAGCAACAATAACCTCAATATGTTCGAGGAGATGCACCTTGCCGAGATCATGCACGACGGCTACCACAACGACCCTACGCTCATCTCGACGCAGGAGGTGCTTGATATGGCGACGGTCAACGGCGCGAAGCTCCAGGGACGCGACGACACCGGCGTGCTCGCCATCGGCAAAAAGGCAGACATCATCGCCCTTGATATGTCTAAGCCCCATCTTTGCCCTGATTTCGACACCCCCGCGCTCCTCACCTGTTCGGCGCAGGCGGGCGATGTGTGCATGACGATGGTGGACGGCAATATCTTATACGAAAACGGCGAATTCAAGACGCTCGACGAGGGCAAAGTGCGCGCCGATATGCAGCGCGCCGTCGAGCGCTTATACAGAAAGTGAGAGAAATGAACATGGAAAGAGCCGATAAAGACCTCGCCTTTCTGCTGCGCTACGAGAATGTCGCGTGGTTTGAAGACGGCGAGGTGCGCATCTTGGACCGGCGCATTTACCCCGCAAAGGTCGAATTTGTCACCTGCCGCACACATCAGGAGGTGGCGCAGGCCATCACCGACATGGTGACGCAGAGCGCAGGTCCTTACACCGCCGTGCCGATGGGCATGGCGCTCGCGGCATGGGAATGCCGCGACAAAACGGAGGCAGAGCAGATGGAATATCTTAAAGCGGCAGCGTATACCATCTCCCACGCCCGCCCCACAACGCAAAAGCGAATGGGACTTCTCTGCGATATCTGCCTCAAGGAAGCTGAGCGCGCGCTTTCAGCGGGGGAGAACGTGGCCGAGAGCATCAAGAATAAGACGATCGAGCTCAACAATGTGCGCTATGAGCGCATGGCGAAGATCGGCTCGTACCTGGTCGATATGTTCCCTGATAACGGCACGGTGATGACGCACTGCTTTGCCGAGACGATCGTCGGTACGATGCTGCGCGAGTGCAGAAACCGCGGCAAGAATATCCGACTTTTCTGTCCCGAAACGCGCCCGTATTTTCAGGGCGCGCGCCTGACGGCCTCGGTCTGCCACGATATGGGCTTTGATGTGACGGTCATCTCCGACAATATGCCGGCGTTCGTCATGCAGAACGAGAAGGTCGACGTTTTCACCACGGCGGCGGACGCCATCTGCTGCGACGGGCATGTGGTCAACAAGGTCGGCACCTTCCAGAATGCCATCGTCGCCAAGTACATGGGCATTCCGTATTTTGTCACCGGCGCGCCCGACCAGGGACACGACACGGTCGACAGTATCCACATCGAAATGCGAGACCCGAACTTTACGCTCCAGGCCATGGGCGTGCGCACGGCGATGGAGGGCGTGAAGGGCTACTATCCCGCCTTCGACATCACGCCTCCGCACCTCGTCTCGGGCGTTGTGACGGATCTTGGTATTTACTCTCCTTACGATCTGCACCGCTATTTTGAAAACGGCAGCATCGGCAAGGACAACTTGGTGATTTGAGATGGAACAGAATTTTGAATCTCTCCGGCAGGAGATCGTGGACAAATCGCTTGAGGCCTTCCGTCAGGGCCTCTTTTCCGGAACGAGCGGCAACATGAGCTGCCGCGTCGCCCCTGATGAAATGCTCATCACGCCGACCTCTGTGCGCTATGAAGCGCTGCGCGCGCAGAACATCGTGCGCATGAAGCTTGACGGCACGGTGGTCGAGGGCGCTTTGCAGCCGTCGAGCGAGTGGCGCATGCACGCGGCGGTCTACAAGGCATATCCGGAAACGAATGCCGTTTTCCACACGCATTCGCCCTATGCCACGGCCTTTGCTGTGGTGCGCAGGAGCATTCCGGCCGTTTTGATCGAAGCTCGTATTTTCCTGGGCGGCGACGTCCGCTGCGCGGACTATGCCACGCCCGGGACGAAAGAGGTGGGCATGAACGCCGTGCCCGCGCTTGCGGGGCGCGGCGGCTGCACGCTTGCCAACCACGGCGTGCTTGCCGTGGGGGAGGATCTTGCACAGGCCTATCTGCGCGCGGAATATATTGAAGATGTTGCCAAGATCTACACGTATGCAAAAGCCATCGGCGAGCCGGTGGTACTCGATACACTCTAAATTACCCTGCGCGTGGGCGCAGAAGGAGAACTGCCAATGAAAAGCTTTCTGAAAAAAGATAAACTCCTTGTGGTGCTGGCGCTGCTGGCACTGCTCGTTTCGCTCGTGCCGATCGCAAGGCGTGTGCAGACTGAGGAGAGCAACAAATATTACGACTGCGTCCTTGACTATGCGAGCCTGCGCGCTATGGCGCGCCAGTCCGAAATGAGCGAGGACGAGTGGCTTGACCTGTTCCGCTCGCTCGGCGTGGAAAAGGCGGCGCTCGGCGAGGCGAGCGCGCTTGACCTGCACCAGAGCGCGGCCATCCCCGTGCACGCGATGACCGTGAAAAAGGCGATGGAAAACTACGGCTGGGAGGATAGTTACCCCGCTGAGGTCGCGGCGTGGCTGCGCGAGAGTACCGATGTGAGCGATTGCCTCATCTGGACGGAGACTGCCGCGGGCTACGAGTGGATCCTCGACGCCTTCACCGCCCGCTTTGAAAATTTTGAAGCCAAGACCTATCTCGAAGGAGAGCACGGCTTTCTCTTCATTCAGCAGCAGAAAAACGGCATGAAGGGCGAAAAGCTGCTCGACCTGTGCCTCGGTATCTGGCCCGATACGGCGGAGCTGCTCGAGCGTCACGGCTACGAGATCATTCCGCGCACCGTGACGAAAAAGGACATGAACGGCACGCAGTTTGCGGCGGCTTATATCGATGTGCTCAAGCACTATGATGCACCCTACTTCATGAACAGCGGCAAGGAGCTTGTCGGCTACGAGAGCGACGAGGGCTGGGATATGCTCGTGCAGTATCTCAACGAGAGCGGCGCGAGCATCGCCATGATGGAGCAGAACGACCAGAGCCTCAATCTCACCTGGCCGGGCATTGAGGATCTGCTTGATGAAACGGGCTATCACGGCGTGCGCGTCTTCAACGAGTGGGCCTATATCCAGAACCGCTACCAGTACTGCGGCTACGAGGGCCCGGAAGAGATCACGAATACCTTTTTCCGCGCCATTGCCGAGCGCAACTGCAAGATCATCTACCTCAAAATGATCCTGGAGCCGGACAACGACGTGAGCTGGGACGCTGACGAGAAGGAATGGACCTACGTCACCGATCCTGCCGACTATGAAAAGATGCTCTCGGACCTTGATGCGCGCCTTGCGCCTCTCGGCTACACGCGCGGCACGGTGCCTGCGATGGAACTGAAAACACCGTCCACAGCACTGAGACTTGTTCAGAGCATCGGTACGGCGGCGCTGCTTGTGCTGCTCTTTGACCTCTTCTTCCGTATCGGCGCGCGCTGGCGCACGATCCTTCTGGTGGTCGGCGTGCTGGGCTTTGCAGCGCTCAGCGTTTTGAAGCCCTCGCTCTTCCGCCTGCTGCTCTCGATGTCCGGCGGCATCGTGATGCCGTCGCTCGCAGCGGTGGGTCTGTGCCGCGAGCTGATGGAAAAGAGAAAGAGCGAGCCATACCTGCGCTTCGGAAAGCTCCTTGGCTACACGCTCGGCGTTTCCGCTTTGACCATTCTGACCGCATTCTGCGGCTCGCTGCTTGCGACTTCCGCGCTCTCGCAGCTTTCCTATATGATCGAAATGGAGCTTTATCGCGGCGTGAAGATCATGCAGCTCATTCCCATCGGGCTCTTCATTCTTGCGTATCTCGTGGTATACGCCTATGAGGAAACGGGCGCGCGCAAGGCGGTGCTTGCCCATACGGGTACGCGCGGCGAAAAGGGACGCATCAAGCGCTTCAACACCTATTTTGCTGAGCTGATGAAAACTCCCATGCAGCTTGGCTGGTTCCTTGCAGTGGTCGTCATTGCGGTGGCGGCAGTCTTTATGCTGCTGGTATTTGTCTACTACATCTACCGCACCGGCAACTCTACCACCACGTCTGAAACGGAGCTTGCCTTCCGCAACTTCCTTGAAAATGCGCTCATCGCCCGCCCACGCACGAAGGAAATGATCATCGGCTGGCCAATGCTGATGCTCTTTATCTGGTCGCTGCGCCGCGGAATGAAATTCCTGCCCATGGTTTTCGGCATGGGTATGAGCATCGGCCTTGTCAGCGTGGTCAATACCTTCCTGCACATTCGCACGCCGTTTCTGCTCAGCCTGCTGCGCACCGGTTGGGGCGTGCTCTTCGGCCTTCTCATCGGCCTTGCGGCCGTTGTGATCGCGGAACTTGTCTACCGCCTTGTGCACAGGGTCTGCGGGGTGGAGAATGGTTAACATTCTGATCTCGGGCTATTACGGCTTTGATAACATCGGCGATGAGTCCATTCTGCGCACGCTTGTCTCCTCGCTGCGCGAGCACATTCCCGATTGTTCGCTCACGGTGCTCTCGCACAACCCTGCCTCCACGCGCGAAAAGTACGGCGTCGAGGCGGTGGAGCGCATGTCGCCGATGGCAATTCTGCGTGCGGTGAAAAAGTGCGATATGCTCATTTCCGGCGGCGGAAGCCTTTTGCAGGACGTGACGAGCAGCAAGAGCCTGCACTATTACCTCTCGATCATCCGCTGCGCACAGTTTTTCCGCAAAAAAGTTTTTATTTACTCCCAGGGCATCGGCCCCATCGACCGGCCGGGCAACCGCCGCGCCGCGGCGAAGGCACTTAAAAAAGCGGACGGCATCGTTGTGCGCGACGAGCGCTCGGCGCTGCTGCTGGAGGAGATCGGCATTGCGCGGGAAAAAGTCGTCATCACGGCCGATCCCGTCATCCGCATGAAAAAGCCGGATAAAGACGTCGGCGCGGAGATCTTGCAGAAAGCGGGTGTTTCGCTCGGCGGGCGGTTGACGATCGGCTGGGCCATTCGTGAAAAGGATAAGGACGGGCGCTTCGTTGCGGAGATCCTGAAGTCCATTCGGTGGCTCAAGGAGACGTATAACGCCCAGTCCGTGCTCATCCCGTTCCACTATGAAGAGGACGGGGAGGTCTGCCGACACATCGCCGCGCAGCTGCCGGACGACACAGCGGTGTCGCTCAATGAAAAATACCTTTCGGAGGATATGCTCTCCATCATTGGCAATATGGATCTGCTCGTGGGCGTGCGCCTGCATTCTCTCATCTATGCCGCCATTATGGGTGTGCCGCTCATCGGTGTTTCCTATGATCCCAAGTGTACGGCGTTTTTGAACTCTGTTGGCCTTGACAAGCTGAGTACGCGAGACGGATTCACCGCCGAGCAATTCGAGCCGGAGGCCAAGCGTGTGCTTGAAACGGGCAGAGAGCAGGTGCAGTGTGTGGAAACGCACATGGCGGAGCTTTCCCGTAAACTCGACACCAATGAGAAAATGATCTGTGAGATCATGGGAAAATCAAGGAAGGATACCATGCAGGACCCTCAGAAAAACACGGAAAAGAAGGAAAAATCCGGCGTGCGCACGGCGGGGGCAATCAGCTTTGTCTTTTTGTTGACGCTGTTTGCCAAGCTTCTCGGCGTGGTGCGCGAAATGATGCAGGCCAACATCTTCGGTACCGGCGTGGACGCGGACCTCTATACCGCGTCCTATAACTCAACGCTCTACCTCTTCACGACGATGTGCTACGCGCTGTGCATCGCGGCGGTGCCGATCCTGACGAAGGAATTTGCAGCCGACCGCAAACGCGGCGAACGCGCTGCCAACAACCTGATGACCATCACGCTGCTCTCTTCGCTCGCGGCGGTCGTTTTATGGCAGGTTTTTGCCTCGACGCCGCTCGTCGGCGCGATCTGGGACCTTGACGCTGCTGAGCTGCCCCGCCTTGCAAGCTATATCCGCATCATGGCCTGTGCGCTGCCGGTCGTGGCGGCGGCCTATCTGAATGTCGCCATCTTCCAGGCGACCGACCACTACGAATTGCAGGGCAGCATGAGCATTCCGTACAATGCCTTCCTCGCCGTCTTTCTTGTGACGCTGGGGGCGAAGTGGGGCATCAAGGGCGTCGTCATCGCAAGCTCATGCGCGTGGCTTTTGCAGCTCGGTATGAGCGTTCCGTATGCAAAGAAGGAACACTACCTCTACCGCCCGCTGCTCGACCGCAAGGCGGATTATGTCGGCACGTACTTTAAGACCGCGCTCGTCACGGTGCTCACAACGTCGGTATTTCTCTTCTGCTACCTCATCGACACCGCCACTGCCACCGCGCTCAACGACAGCGCGGTAAGCGCGTTCTACTATGCCGACAAGCTCTTTACTCCGCTGACGACGAGCGTTCTCTACAGCATCAGCGCAGTCATGTTCCCGCGCTTCAACCGCGAGTTCACGAAGGAGGACGCGAAGGGCTATCTCGGCTACATCTGGAACGTGACGGAGAATACGCTGCTCTTTATCCTGCCGGTCTGTGCGATGATGTGCGCTTTCGGCACGGACATTATCCGCGTGATCTTTGAAAGCGGCAGCTTCACTGCCGAATCGACCGAGATGACAGGCAGCATCTTTGCCCGCTACGCGCTCGGTATGAGCGCCTTTGCCGTGCTCGACCTTTTAAACAAGGCCTACTACGCGATGAAAAAGACGCTGGTGCCGCTGCTCATCAACCTTGGTGTTCTGGTACTGAACATTGTTTTGAACCGCGTCTTTTACACGGATACCGGTGTTGCCGCGGCGACGTCTCTTGCTCTGACCATCGGCGCGGTCGCCATGACGATCCAGCTCTTCCGCGGCACGAAGATCGTGCGCCTTGTCCCGCTCCTCAAGGGACTTGCCGCCACGGCGGCAATGGCGCTCGTGCTCTCCGGTGGGCACGCGCTGCTCGTTACGGCGGACGACAGCAAGCTGATGCTTATCGTCAAGTGCGGTCTTACGGGCGTCGTGGGCTGCGTCGTCTATGTGGCGGTCAGCATGGTCCTCAAGCAGACCATCATCACGGACACACTGAAGAAATTCAAGAAATAAGGAAGCGGGAGGGACTGATATGCTGTCCTTTGTCAACGATTATTCCGAGGGCGCTCATCCGAAAATTTTAGAGCGCCTGAATGAGACCAATTTTGAGCAGCTCGCAGGCTACGGCTCTGACTGTTACTGCGAGCAGGCCAAAGAGAAGATCCGTGCTGCCATTGGCTGCCCGGAGGCAGAGATCTTCTTCCTCGTCGGCGGTACGCAGACCAATCAGGTCGTGCTCGATGCGCTGCTGCGCGCTTACGACGGCGTGATCGCCGCCGAGAGCGGCCATGTCAACGTTCACGAGGCCGGCGCCATCGAGCATGGCGGACACAAGGTGCTTGCGCTGGGACACACGGACGGCAAGCTCTCGGCGGAAACAGTGCGGGAGTATGTGGAGACCTTCTACGCCGACGGGAACTATACCCACATGGTCTTTCCCGGTGCGGTGTACATTTCGCACCCGACGGAGTACGGCACGCTCTACACAAAGGCGGAGCTTGCCGCGCTGCACGAGGTCTGCGCGGCGTACCGCATTCCGCTCTTCCTTGACGGCGCGCGCCTCGGCTATGGGCTTGCCGCCGCCGGAACGGACGTGACCCTGCGCGACATTGCCGCGCTGACGGACGTTTTCTACATCGGCGGAACGAAGGTCGGCGCACTGTGCGGAGAGGCAGTCGTGTTCCCGCACGGCGGAATGCCTGCGAACTTCCTCACCATCGCCAAGCAGCACGGCGCATTGCTTGCCAAGGGAAGGCTTCTCGGCATACAGTTCGATACGCTCTTCACCGGCGGACTCTATGAGGAGATCAGCCGCAACGCCATCGAGACGGCGGATCGCATCCGCGCGGCGCTGCGCGAGAAGGGCTATCGCCTCTTTTGCGAGAACCCGACGAACCAGATCTTCGTCGTGCTGGAAAACAAGAAGATCAAGGAGTTGAAGCGGCAGGTCGCAATGGGCTTTACGGAGAGGTTTGACGATACCCACACGGTCATGCGCATCTGCACCTCCTGGGCGACGCGCAGCGAGGACGTGGACGCGCTCATCGCGCTGCTGTGAGCAGAGCGAAGAGAAGATAAGAAAAAAGCGCTTTTGCGGAACACCGCAAAAGCGCTTTTTTAAAGAGAAGTGTTACTGCTGGCGTTTTTTGAAGGTGAGATACCCCTCAAGCATCAGGCTCGCGGCCACGGCGTCGACGGTTTTCTTGCGTTCCTTCGCGCGCTTGCCGTTGCCAAGCAAAATGTTGTGCGCATCGACGGTCGTGCGCCGCTCGTCCCAGAGCGTGACGGGAAGCGACGTGGCCTCGCGCAGCAGCTCTGCAAATCCCTCGGCTTTTTCTGCGCGGGGGCCGCGCGTGCCGTCCATGTTGAGCGGGTGACCGAGCACCAGCTCGCTTACTTCGTGTTCAGAGATGAGCGGCAGCAGCTTTTCGATGACGGCCTCGGGGCGGTAGGCGGTGATGACGGTCGAAAAGCCCGTGAGCGTCAGCGTGCGGTCAGAGATGGCGACACCGGTGTGCGCGTCACCGTAGTCGATGGCCATGATTTTCATAGAATATGCCTCCTGCAAAAGCGTTTCTTTGGCTTGAAGCATACAGGATTTTTGCGGAAAAAGCAAGGGCGGGACGGGAAAGAGCCGTGCCGCGGCGGGAAAATGAGAGGCAAGCGCGCCGCAAGGAGCGAAAAACAGAGGGAAAGAACACAAAAACTGCAAATTTTTCTGCAAGATCGTGCAAAAAGTGCTTGACGGACGAATGGAGCTTGTGTTATCATCGTACTTACCTGTGAAAGAGGGCTTTCTTTTTGCGCGCATTTGCTTCTCGGCACGCAAGGAAAAGCGCCCCTTTAATTTGAAAGCAGGGAGGCAATCGCCAGTTCCGATCTGTTTGGAACTGAGTAAATAAGGAGGTGCCGTTAGATGCGCATTAAGATCACGCTCAGATGCAACGAGTGCAAGCAGAGAAACTACAACACGATGAAGAACAAGAAGAACACCCCGGACAAGCTCGAGCTGAACAAGTACTGCCCCTTCTGCAAGAAGCACACCGTCCACACTGAAACTAAGTAATTAGGAAAGGCTGTTGAAACATGGCAGAAGAAAAGAAGAAGAAGGACCGCTCCAAGTGGTTCCGTGAAATGAGAAGCGAACTGAAGAAGGTCGTATGGCCCAACGCATCCACCACGGCGAAGAACACCGGCACTGTGCTGCTGTGCTCCCTTGTCGTCGGCGCCTGCATCTGGCTGTTCGACTATGTGGCCGTTTCCGCAGTTCACCTGCTGATCGGTCTCGCGGGCTGACAGGAGAGCAGTCATGGCTGATAACGCTAAGTGGTATGTCGCGCATACCTACTCCGGCTATGAAAACGCAGTCAAGACCGCCATCGAAAAGTTCGTCGCCAACCGTCATCTGGAGGACATGATCCTCGACATTCAGGTCCCGATGGAGACCGTCACGGAAGTGACCGACTCGGGCGATATGAAGGAAGTCGAACGCAAGGTCTTCCCGGGCTATGTGCTCGTCAAGATGATTATGACGGACGACACCTGGCATCTGATCCGCAACATTCGCGGCGTGACCGGCTTTGTCGGCACGGCGAACAATGAACCCATTCCTCTGACGGAAGAGGAAGTCCTGGCGCTCGGCATGGAACGGCGAGAGATCGTCGTGCGCTACAATGTCGGCGATCAGGTCAAGATCACCGACGGTCCGCTTTCGTCCTTCCTCGGCACGGTCGAAGAGATCGACGCAGAGAAGAACAAGGTGTGCGTGGTCGTGTCCATGTTCGGACGCGAAACGCCGGTCGAGCTGGAGCTCGATCAGGTCGAGGTCGTAGAACCGTAATCACCGCAAGAAGCGATGAGCCGCGAAAGCGGCAAACGTGGGAGAGACGCGAAGCGTCTCGCCAAGGGCGGCCGGAATCGCCGGTCGTTACCACATCAATATTAAGGAGGTGCCTCTCATGGCACAGAAGATCACCGGTTATGTTAAGCTGCAGATCCCTGCAGGCAAAGCAACTCCCGCACCCCCCGTTGGCCCCGCGCTCGGTCAGCACGGCGTCAACATCGCTGCATTCACCAAGGAATTCAACGAGCGCACCAAGAACGACATGGGTCTTATCATCCCCGTTGTCATCACGGTGTATGCCGACCGTTCCTTCTCCTTCGTCACCAAGACTCCTCCCGCTGCCGTCCTCATCAAGAAGGAATGCAACATCGAGTCCGGTTCCGGCGTCCCCAACAAGACCAAGGTCGCTACCATTTCCAAGGCCTCTGTCCAGAAGATCGCTGAGATGAAGATGCGTGACCTCAACGCGAGCACGCTTGAGTCCGCGATGAGCATGATCGCCGGTACCGCACGCTCCATGGGCGTTGTCGTCGAAGAATAAGGAGGGTGTGAACAATGTTTAGAGGTAAAAAGTATCAGGACGCTGCAAAGCAGATCGAAAAGAACACTCAGTATGACGCCGCAGAGGGCTTCGGCCTGATCTGCAAGACCGCTTCCGCGAAGTTTGACGAGACCGTCGAGCTGCACGTCAAGCTGGGCGTCGACTCCCGCCACGCCGACCAGCAGGTCCGCGGCGCGATCGTCCTCCCCAACGGCACCGGCAAGAACGTTCGCGTTCTCGTCTTTGCCAAGGGTGATAAGGCTGAGGCTGCCAAGGCTGCCGGCGCTGACTATGTCGGCGAGATGGATCTCGTCGAGAAGATCCAGAAGGAAAACTGGTTCGACTTTGACGTCGTCGTCGCTTCCCCTGACATGATGGGTGTTGTCGGCCGTCTCGGTAAGGTGCTCGGTCCTAAGGGCCTGATGCCTTCCCCGAAGGCCGGTACCGTCACCCCCGACGTCGCCAAGGCTGTTCAGGAGTCTAAGGCTGGTAAGGTCGAGTATCGTCTCGACAAGACCAACATCATCCACTGCCCCATCGGCAAGGTTTCCTTCGGCCCCGAGAAGCTCACCGAGAACTTCAACGCTCTCATGGGCGCGATCATTAAGGCCAAGCCCGCCGCTGCCAAGGGCCAGTATATCAAGTCCTGCGTCGCGGCTTCCACCATGGGCCCCGGCGTCAAGATGAACGCTGCGAAGCTCTAAGAAACTTGAAAAAGCTCGTCAGGGCTTTTGAAAAGGATCGCTTTTCGCAAAATCAATATTTGGGGTTGACAATTCTGCCAGCCTTGGATATACTATCAGAGCGTTCCAAAGACAGCAGGTGAGGCTTGCCTCATAAATCCTGCCGAGGATGGCAAACATTTTATGATTGCTTTACCGTCCTCATGTCACGCATGAGGACGGTTTCCTTTTTAGAACGCCTCTTTCCCCTGGCACGCGCGGCGTGCCGCAAAATCCAATGGAGGTGAACTCAAGAAATGCCTAACGCAAAAGTTCTGTCTGAAAAGCAGGCGATCGTGGCCTCTCTGACCGAGAAGCTGCAGGGCTCGGCTGCCGGCGTTATCGTTGACTACAAGGGCATCACCGTTGCAGAGGATACCGCTCTGCGCGCTGAGTGCCGTAAGAACGACGTCGAGTATGCGGTTGTCAAGAACACCCTGCTCCGCTTTGCTTTCAACAACGTCGGCCTTAATGAGCTCGATGATCAGCTGAACGGTACCACGTCTCTTGCCATTGCTGCCGATCCCGTCGCTCCCGCGCGCGTGATCGCTGACTTTGCCAAGAAGCTCAACGGTAAGTTCGAGATCAAGGGCGGCTTCATGGAAGGCAAGGTCGTCGACATGGCCACCATCAATGCGCTGGCCTCTATCCCCGCACTGCCCGTGCTGCAGGCTCAGGTTCTGGGCACCATGCTGGCTCCCATTTCCGGCCTCGCCTGCGTCCTCAAGCAGATCGCCGAGAAGAACGGCGCTCCCGCCGAGGAAGCTCCCGCCGCAGAATAATCTGCAACATCTTACAACACTAAAACAAATATCTTAAAATTGGAGGATCATTACAATGAGCGAGAAAGTTACCGCTATGATCGAAGAAATCAAGGGCCTTACCGTCCTGGAGCTCTCTGAGCTCGTCCACGCTCTCGAGGAAGAGTTCGGCGTTTCCGCCGCTGCTATGGCTGCTCCCGCTGCCGGCGGCGCTGCCCCCGCTGCTGAGGAGAAGACCGAGTTCGACGTCGTCCTCGCCGGTTTCGACGCTGCTGCCAAGATCAAGGTCATCAAGGCTGTCCGCGAGATCGCCGGTCTGGGCCTGGCCGAGGCCAAGGCTTTCGTCGAGTCCGCTCCGAAGGCTCTGAAGGAGGGCGTGTCCAAGGAGGATGCCGAAAACTTCAAGAAGCAGCTCGAAGAGGCTGGCGCGAAGGTCGAGATCAAGTAATTATACTTGCCGATTGCGTTTTGAAAATGCCCGTGTCTTGCGACACGGGCATTTTTTATCAAGGAACCGTGCAGGACGGCGCTTTGCGGGCGATTCCGCTTGACTTTTTTCTGTATAGGGATTAAGATGAAGCAACCACCTTGGCAAGACTGCGATGTGTTGCGCGCCTTGCGGATCAAATCTGATGATGGACAGGTTGAAGACCACGTGAGCCGAGGATTGCTTACGCGGTTATTTTTTCACTTGGATGGGAGAAAACATGAAAAGTACGAGGAACTTTGCGAGCCGATGGGGCTTCATTCTGGCGTCGGTCGGCTCAGCGGTCGGCATGGCGAACGTATGGGGATTTCCCAACAAGCTCGGCAGCAACGGCGGCGGAGCATTTTTGCTGATCTACCTTATGTTTGTTGTGATCTTCAGCTATGTCGGCCTTCCGGCGGAGTTTGCCATGGGTCGCCGCGCGGCGACCGGCACGCTGGGCGCCTATGAAAATGCGTGGGCAACGCGCGGAAAGACGGCGGGGAAGGTTGGCGGCCTTCTTGCATGGCTGCCGCTTGCGGGCTCGCTTTGTATCGCACTCGGCTATGCCGTTATTGTGACCTATATTCTAAAGGCACTGGTGGACTCTCTTGTCGGTACGCTGATGAGCGCGGACGCGGGCGCGTGGTTCGGCGCGTTTTCCTCCACGCCGTATGGCGTGATCCCGTATCACGTCATCGTGGTCGTTGGCACGCTGCTGACGCTCTATCTTGGCGCGCGCAGCATTGAGAAGACGAACAAGATCATGATGCCCCTCTTTTTCATCATCTTCCTGATCCTCGCCGTGCGCGTTGCGATGCTGCCGGACGTGAGCGAGGGCTACCGTTTTATGTTTACACCGCGCTGGGAGGCGCTCAAGGATCCGATGATCTGGATCTGGGCGATGGGACAGGCGTTCTTCTCGCTGTCCGTCACGGGCAGCGGCATGATCGTCTACGGCGCTTACCTTTCAAAAGACGAGGATGTGGTCGGCGTGGCGCAGCACACGGCGCTCTTTGACACCATTGCCGCCGTGGTCGCGGCGCTCGTCATCATTCCGGCGTGCTTTTCCTACGGGCTGGACGTCGGTGCGGGCCCGAGCCTGCTCTTTGTCACGCTGCCGACCATTTTGCAGGATATTCCGCTGGGTCGTCTGTTTGCCATCATTCTCTATCTTGCGATGATCTTCGCGGGCATCAGCTCACTGCAAAATATGTTCGAGGCGGTGGCAGAGTCGCTGCTGCATAAGTTCCCTAAACTCAGCCGCACGGCGGTGCTGGCGCTTTTGTGCGTGCTGTGCCTCGGTATCGGTATCTTCATGGAGCCAATCAGCAAATGGGGCCCGTGGATGGATCTCGTGTCCATCTATATCATTCCCATTGGCGCGACGCTCGGTGCGATCTCCTGGTTCTACGTGATGAAGAAGGAGGATCTGCTCGCTGCGGTGAACACGGGCAGCAAGAAGGCGCGCGGTGCGCTGTGGTACAATGTGGGCCGCTTCGTCTATGTGCCGTTTGCACTCGTCCTGTGCTGCGTGGCACTGTTCATGCATGTGTCGTTCTGAGTTGAAACAAAATACGGTTTTGCTTTGAAAAGGGAGCGTCTGTACGCAGGCGCTTCCTTTTTTTGATAAACTTGTTGACAAATCAACATCAGCGCGCTATGATAGGCAGGCTTGTTGATTTATCAACAAATGAAAGAAAAGAGGAGGACACAGATATGGAGGAGCGCTTCGAGACCTTTACCGTTCTGATCGCGCGCATCAACCGCGGCATCAAGCGCATCAAGGCGGAAGAAATGGCAGAATTCGGGCTCAAGGGGCCGCACGTGTCTTGCCTCTACTATCTCTCCTGCTGCGGTGAGATGACAGCCGCGGAGCTGTGCGAGCGCTGCGACGAGGACAAGGCGGCGATCTCGCGGTCATTGGACGATCTTGAAAAGAATGGCTACATCACCTGCGCAAGCGGAGCGGGCAAGCGCTACAAAAGTCCTCTCCGCCTGACGGAAAAGGGGAAAACAGTCGGCTGTGCGATCAGCGAGAAGATCATACGCATCGTAGACGCTGCGTCCGAGGGGCTGAGCGAGGAGGAACGGCGGACGATGTACCGTGCACTTTCGCTCATCAGCGGCAATCTGGAGAACATTTACACCGAAAAAAACGGAGGGCGGCGCTGCCGCCCGGAATGAGAAATAACGGAGGAACAAGAGCATGAGTGTTCAGATCATTGTGGATTCGACGGTCGATATGCCCGAGCGCATCAAAGACCGCTTTCGCATCGTCCCGCTGACGGTGCATTTTGGTGACGAGGAATTCATCGACGGCGTGACGATCGACAAGCAGCGTTTCTATGAGCGCCTTGTGGAGAGCGACCAGCTGCCGACGACGAGTCAGGCAACGCCCGCGGCCTTTGACAAGGAGTATGCCGCGGTGCGGGCTGCGGGCGACAGCGCGGTCGTCCTGACAATCGCCTCGGACTTTTCCGGCACTTATCAGTCCGCATGCATCGCCGCGGCGGAATACGACAACATCTTTGTCGTGGACAGCAGGAGCGCGGCCATCGGTGCGGGTATCCTCGCAGAGTATGCGCTCCAATGCGTGGAGCGGGGCATGGACGCGCGTGAAATCGCCGAAGCACTTGTCGAAAAACGCGGGAAGATCTGCCTTGTCGCGCTGCTCGATACGCTCGAATACCTCAAGAAAGGCGGGCGCATCTCCAAGACCGTCGCCTTTGCGGGCGGACTTCTCAACATCAAGCCCGTTATCACGGTCGTCGACGGCGAGATCCAGCTCATCGGCAAGGCGAGAGGGTCGAAGCAGGGCAACAACCTGCTCGTGCAGAAGATCCACGAGAGCGGCGGCATTGACTTTGATGAGCCGATCCTGCTGGGCTACAGCGGCCTGAGCGATACCTATCTTAAAAAGTATGTGGAAGACAGCCGCGACATCTGGCAGGGCAGGGTGGAGATGCTCGATTCCACGCTCATTTGCAGCGTGATCGGCACGCACACCGGTCCCGGCGTGGTCGCCGTGGCGTTTTTCAAGAAAGACTGAGTAACGACCTTCCGTTCTCCTGCCGGAGAACGGAAGGTCGTTTTCTGCGTAAAAACGGCGGCTGGACGGGGAAAATGGCGGGATTTGTGCAAAGAAGATGCAATGGTGTAAAAAATGCGTTAAAATACGTCCCTTTTGCCATTTGCGCCCATCCATGGCGCGTGCTATAGTTGTAAGGTATGTGTTTTTTGGAGGATTTGCTATGATTTCTGCATTTTTTGGCAGCCTGAAACAGGAGTTTGCGGGCTACAACTCGAAAAAGCTGCTCGCCGACATGATGGCAGGCCTGACGGTCTGCGCGGTTGCGCTACCGCTGGCGCTGGCGTTCGGCGTATCCTCGGGCGCGAGCGCGGCGTCGGGACTGGTCACGGCCATCATTGCGGGTGTAGTGATCGCCGTGCTCGGCGGCGCGTCGTTCCAGATCTCGGGGCCGACGGGCGCGATGAGCGCGGTGCTGGTGGGCATCGTGGCGACGTACGGCTTGCAGGGCGTGTTCTTCGCCTGCTTTGCCGCAGGTGTTCTGCTGCTGCTCTCGGGCATCTTTAAGCTTGGCCGCCTCATCAGCTTCATTCCCATGCCGGTCATCATGGGCTTTACTTCAGGTATTGCCATTATCATCGCCATGGGGCAGATCGACAATTTCTTCGGCACGGTGTCGGAGGGCGGCTCGAACCTTGAAAAGCTCGCGTCCTACGGTCGTCTTGGGTTCCACCCCAATATGCAGGCGGTGCTCATCGGCCTCCTCGTGGTGGCGGTAATGGTCTTCTGGCCGAAAAAGTGGGGCGCGCGTGTGCCCGGTTCGCTTGTCGGTATCATTCTTGCAACGATCGTGGCGTCGCTTGCCGGTATGGATCAGCTTGCCGTGGTGGGCGATATTCCGAAAACACTCCTGCTCAGTGACCGCCTGTCCCTTCGCGGCCTGAGCCTTTCGATGCTCGAGGATCTTGCTTCTCCCGTTGTGACAATCGCGGCGCTCGGCATGATCGAGAGCCTGCTTTGCGGCGCGTCGGCCTCGCGCATGAAGGGCGAAGCGTTCAACGCCGATCAGGAGCTGATCGCACAGGGCGTGGGTAATATTCTGCTGCCGCTCTTTGGCGGTGTTCCCGCGACCGCAGCCATCGCACGCACGAGCGTAGCTGTCAAGTCCGGCCAGCAGACGCGCCTTACGAGCGTGTTCCATTCGCTGTTCCTGCTTGCCTCGATGTTCCTGCTCGGCGGCGTGATGGCGCGCCTGCCGCTCTCGGCGCTCGCGGGTGTGCTGATGGTCACGGCGTGGCGCATGAACGACTGGGAGGGCATTCGCTACATCTTCCGCCACAAGTTCAAGTCCGGTATCAGCCAGTTTTTGATCACGATGCTCGCAACGGTCATCTTTGACCTGACGGTTGCGATCCTGCTCGGCGTGGTATACTCCGCCATTTTGTACATGGCGAAGTCGAGTCATATCCACGTGAATTTCTCCGATATCGACGCGAACAAGCTGCGCTCGGTGGAGGGCAAGCCTCCTATTCTCGAAACCTCCGGCGTGGCATATATCACGGGTGCGCTTTTCTTCGGCGCGGTAGATGAATTTAACCACCGCATGGCGGAGATGCCGTGCTATGATCACCTTGTCATTTCCATGCGCGGTATGCCGAGCGTGGACGTCTCCGGCGCGCAGGCGATGCTCGAACTGTGCGAGTCGCTCAAGAGTCAGGGCAAGACGGTCGCCTGCTGCGGTATGACCGAGGCGGTGCGCAGTTACTTTGACCGCGCGGGCATCACCGAGCTTCTCGGCGAGGAGTCCTACTTCTGGAGTGCCGACCAGGCGATCCTTGACCTGCTGGACAAAGAGATCGTGGAATAAACAACAAAAGCGATTCCTGTTTTTAAACGGGGATCGCTTTCTTATATTTTTCCTACCAAGGCGCGATGTGATTTGATTGTTTTCGCCGTTTGCACAGCCGGGCTGCTTGAACGTTTTGCGGCAGTGGGAAAGGACTTTTCTTCTTTTTCACACTGTGCTACAATAAATATATGGGAGACCCTGCAACAAAAATGCACTTTTTGCGTCTAAAACAAGGAGAGATAAAAACAAAATACGAGGATCCCCACTGCGGGACGGAGAGGAGCTTTTTATGAGACTGGCAGCAGATTTTCGGCAGGAGGCGCGCGAGGCGCTGCGTGGAAAATGGCCAATGGCCATTCTGATCGGCCTTGTGGCGATGCTGCTCGGCGGCTCGGAAAAAGGCGGAGCAGAGATCAAGTTCAATTATGATACGTCCGCGGGCTTTTCTACAACGTTCAACTTTGCGGGGCAGAAGATCTACTCGACGGGCTGCGGCATTGATCCGAAGTGGAGCGGTCTGCTCATTGGCGGTGCGATTTACCTCATCGTGATCGCGCTGATTTTGGCTGCGGTGTATTTTATCCTCGGCAGCGCTGTGGGCGTTGGATATGCGGAGTATAACCTGAGACTTATCAACCAAGCGGAGGGTGGCTTTGATACATTGTTCGCCTATCTTCCGGACTGGAAGACGACGGCGCTGACGCGGCTTTATAAGTCGCTGTACGTCCTTGTTGGGACACTGCTGCTCGTTGTGCCGGGCATTATCATGGGCTACACCTACGCGATGACGGACTACATTTTAGCCGAGCATCCGGATATGGAGCCGGGAGAGGTGATGAAAGTCTCGAAGGCGATGATGGAGGGCAACCGTTGGCGGCTTTTCTGCCTGCAATTCAGTTTTGCTGGTTGGATACTACTGTGCATGCTGACGTTTGGCATCGGCAGCCTTGTGCTGCGACCCTACCAGGAGGCGGCGCGCGCCGCATTCTACCGCGAGATCAGCGCGCTGTAAAAGAAAAAATGAGTTGCCCTGCCCTGTAATTTTCTCAGGGACAGGGCATTCTTAATGAAGCAAAACAGCTGCACAGAGACAAAAACTGACTTAAATGTGGTTATCCTGCACAAGCGGAGGCACATTTGTGACTACGAAACTGAAAGATATTACAGAACGAGAAAAAATGAAGAATAGCGCTTGACTTTTCCTGTAAAGCGAGTATAATAATTAACTGTTCCGCGGTTGGAGCGTGCACCTTGTAAATTAAACAACGAAACTTTGACAAGCACCAGATGAAAAACTGTGCAACATGCACAGGGCTTGCGAGGAGGACGGTTGAGTCAATTACGTCTGAATCGTAAGGATAAAAAGTTTTAAGCTATGACAAATAGCTCGATAAAGATTAGCTCAGACTCAGGTCTGTGTTGATACCATTTTATTGAGAGTTTGATCCTGGCTCAGGACGAACGCTGGCGGCGTGCTTAACACATGCAAGTCGAACGAGAATCTGCTGAAGGAGGATTCGTCCAACGGAAGCAGAGGAAAGTGGCGGACGGGTGAGTAACGCGTGAGGAACCTGCCTTGAAGAGGGGGACAACAGTTGGAAACGACTGCTAATACCGCATGACGCATAGAGGTCGCATGATCTTTATGCCAAAGATTTATCGCTTCAAGATGGCCTCGCGTCTGATTAGCTGGTTGGCGGGGTAACGGCCCACCAAGGCGACGATCAGTAGCCGGACTGAGAGGTTGAACGGCCACATTGGGACTGAGATACGGCCCAGACTCCTACGGGAGGCAGCAGTGGGGAATATTGGGCAATGGGCGCAAGCCTGACCCAGCAACGCCGCGTGAAGGAAGAAGGCTTTCGGGTTGTAAACTTCTTTTAAGAGGGAAGAGCAGAAGACGGTACCTCTAGAATAAGCCACGGCTAACTACGTGCCAGCAGCCGCGGTAATACGTAGGTGGCAAGCGTTGTCCGGATTTACTGGGTGTAAAGGGCGTGCAGCCGGGTCTGCAAGTCAGATGTGAAATCCATGGGCTCAACCCATGAACTGCATTTGAAACTGTGGATCTTGAGTGTCGGAGGGGCAATCGGAATTCCTAGTGTAGCGGTGAAATGCGTAGATATTAGGAGGAACACCAGTGGCGAAGGCGGATTGCTGGACGATAACTGACGGTGAGGCGCGAAAGTGTGGGGAGCAAACAGGATTAGATACCCTGGTAGTCCACACTGTAAACGATGAATACTAGGTGTGCGGGGACTGACCCCCTGCGTGCCGCAGTAAACACAATAAGTATTCCACCTGGGGAGTACGATCGCAAGGTTGAAACTCAAAGGAATTGACGGGGGCCCGCACAAGCGGTGGATTATGTGGTTTAATTCGAAGCAACGCGAAGAACCTTACCAGGGTTTGACATCCTGCTAACGAAGTAGAGATACATTAGGTGCCCTTCGGGGAAAGCAGAGACAGGTGGTGCATGGTTGTCGTCAGCTCGTGTCGTGAGATGTTGGGTTAAGT
>OFPS01000467.1_pt1 | contig 39282 bp, 40 predicted proteins | sample 1542111 | NCBI WGS metagenome assembly OFPS01 (sample SAMN04209233, study PRJEB22552) | human gut metagenome | biome: gut; material: feces | host: Homo sapiens | place: USA: Oklahoma | reverse complement strand
AATATACTTCGGAAGGGCATTTCCGAATTGGAGAGCAAGAGTAATTCCAGCGATATTAATATCGGGGTTTCATACGTTTGTATCCAAGAATCCCATTTGCTTTAGCTATGGGAGTATGTCAAGATACACTAAATACAGGGCTAAACCGATGATTGCTATCGTAAGGATATTAGCCAAAACGCATCCGATTATTATCTGAAACATGATGATTATATGGTAGATAACGCTACCACACGCTTTAATTATTCAACTTTCCACAAATATAACAATTGTCCCAACCATAACAAGATCAAAGATGTTCGTTATTAACATCGGACACCCATTCTTTAGATGAAAGAACAGATTCAAACTCAGAAGAAGGGCTGTCATATACCGGATACGGATATTGAGGATCGTCATCAGCCTGCATATCTAAAGACTTAAATAGAAGGTCATAATGTTCTACGTGTAAAATAACTTTAGAACCGTCTACGCTCGCTCTTGGGCTGCCTATTCCTAATTCACGTCTCTTTTCTTCAGATACGGAATCATATACTTCTATTGGTATGATAATAAACTTCATATTATTTTGCTTTTAGGGTTTGTAAATAGTTGTATGCTTTGATACAGTCGTCTTTGGAGAGGATTCTTGGATAAATTGCAAGGTTCTTAAAAGCTATTCGATCAAACCTACCACCACTACTCGATACCTCCAATATACCACCAGAACCAACTACATTACCTGTATTTGCCAGTATTTCATTCCAATTACGATCATAGGCCCTACCATCTGAACATGCAGCATTAATACTTTTAATTCCGTCAAGACTATTTGTTACTGATCCTGAATTAATATAAAGATCAAGTCCAATCATTGTGTTGTAGATATAAAAACTAGACGCTTTTACTAAACCAGTACCACTCTTTTTATTATCAGTAAACTTCCAATCCCCAACAATCGTAAAATCCTTACCTAGATTAAAAGCTGACGAAGTTATCATATCATCCACCCCATCAGTAACCAGATAGCCTTCGTATTCGGGGATTTGTTCAACTAAAACATCTACTTCTTGTGAAGAATTATACCATATACCATTTATCGAAGTTGCAGCATACTGTTTTTGGAAAGTGTATGTACCATCCTTGATTATTTTAATATAATCACCACTTTTATTTGCATTTCCAACTATACAGCTATCCCCTTCTTTCATACCTGTGATACGTATCTTCCAGGCAGCAGAATTAGATGTATTTGATAAAACCAAAACATTACCGTTGTTCCCAATTCCGATTATTCTAAACGAATCTTTTTTTACATCTGTGGGCTTAACTACATTATCTCTAAGCTCAAATGAGTTGAAATTATATGCATACAACCCATACCCACTCCCTTCTGCAAACCCAAAATTCGACAGTACAAGATCATTACCATTGCCCGTAATGTTGGCAATAGTAGCACGATCTTCGTCCTCGTTGGTTTTGCCGGTGACAGTCCATGCCTGGTCGGGAAAGAGCCAGGGATATTGCTTCTTATACCAATTAAGAACCTTTTCATCGTCTTCATCGGTAGAGAAATATCCATTACAGATTGTTTGACCGGCAATGGCGGCTTTAGTAAAAGATGCATAAGTTGCATTCTTCCATAAATAATATAGCCCAGCGTTTTCCACCCAGTCCCCACACGTACCTGTTACAACTTTATTAGTTAATAAGTTCTTAATACATATATTATTACCATTTCTTTTACAAGCAAACAAATTAAGCCCATTAACAAAATCAGCATTTATATAATAGTTATTACCCGCTATAAAAGATACATAAACCAAAGACGAATATTGCATGGAAAAAGTTTTTTTGCTATCAGCTCCACACAAAATCATATTCCTTGTCGGATTATTCTGAAACGGAATAAACGCCGTGTACACCGTATAGGTATCCTCGAAGTTAAGCTCCTTCTCTGTAACTGCAAAGTCGTCTACTCCGTCACCGAGGATAAAGCCGGGGTAGAGGGGAAGGATTTCAATCGTAAACTCTCCTCTGGTTGCTCCATATCCGTTATAAAAATATACAGGTTTACCAACTTCAACTACTGCTGAATTAACAGTATATATGCCATCTTTGTCCCATGTACCGTAGACAGTATTCGTTGTTCCAAAAAAAGCTAATGTTAATTTATTTCCAGGCTGTAACCCCGTTACCCTAAACGTAAAATTCATGTGCTTAACACCAGGTGGGGTAGCTATAAAGACATAATCATCTAATGTGAATTTATAGAATGTTTGATGATTTTCATCGCCATACCCACCAACTCCAGACATACCCTTCCAAGAGAAGTTTTTCAACTGTATATCGTGCCCATTACCCGTCTTATCAACCCATACGGGATTGGCAGCCATCTGTTCATTAGTGAGACCAGAAGCGGAATATCTGGCTACGATACCTTCTATATCCGGGAAGGAATCTGCATTGCATGGCAGGTCTAATATCATTTTCGCATACTCCTTAAAAGGTATGGAAGCAGGTACATCATACCCTTTGGATATAAGGGCTTTCCTTATATCCTCTTTGGTATTTATGACCCTCATTAACTTATCTGATATGGTTCCCATTACACTTCCTCCCCATTTATGTAATCTAATACCGAACCTATGTCTCCGATGTCCGATTTTATTGACTCTCCTTGAGAATGTATTTCAATAAGTTTCTGATATAAGGTGTTATCCCCTATACGATTCTTATCTGTAGCTTGTTCTTCTATCTTAGTTATCGTATCAGGATCCTCGTACTTAACACCATCAGGACCATACCATTCGTCTGTTAAATTCGTGTATTTATGACGGACTGGAGTCGGTTTAGACTCCAGTGTTACTAAAAAATATTCGTTACAGCTCATGACAATAAGATTTAGTGGTTGCAACAATTACATCTACAAACTGTTCTCACGTAGCCAGAGGGAATAACCGCCAGCTCCGTCCCTACGGCTATCGCCGGGTCAGTGCTTTCCATGACCGTCAGCGCCATCTTGTCCACGTCAAGGTCATTGTCGTAAACGATTTCTCCCTCAACGTAGATGCTCCCTGCATCAGAAACGTAGCAGTTTTTCACCTGTCTTATATGGCGCTGTGTAGCAGACGCAAAATCACACTCGATACTTAACCACCCTACCGGTATCTGATTGATATTGGATCCGATATTGTAATCCGGATCGGTTGTTTTAAGAACCATATGTCTTAATTCCCTCGTATTTCCGTATCCGTCCATTGTTATGTATGTTCGGATCTGAACCCTACCCTTTTCCGTCTTATAACAGTTTTCTACTATTTCTGTATCGGATGTAGTAGCATCAGGGAAATCACAAACAATACGCTGCCATCCTTCTTGTATTTTGCTGAATGTGTCGCCTCTTTGTATATCAGGGTCGGTCGTTTCTAAGACAATAAGATACTCGTCCCGGACTCCTATTATGCTATCTACCGACCTGTATCCACCAAGATGTATTTTACCACCAGGAGTAGTATAACATTCATCTACGGACATAATATGTCTTTCCGTAAGATCAGGGAAGTCGCATTCGGTTTTCGTCCATTCGTTAGGTATCTTATCTATTCTCGTCCACTGAGGATAAGCATCATCTGTTGTCTTAACAATATAATAATACTGTTCCCTTACACCAAGAACGGCATCAATAGCTTGATAACCTTTTATATTGACCTTACCACCATCAGTCTTATAACATTCGTCTACTTCAACAATTTCCCGGTCCGTCATGTCAGGAAAATCACATACCATCCTCACCCAATCTTCGGGAATGGAATCCAGCACGGCCCCTACCTTAATATCAGGATCAGTAGACTGAAGGACGGTATAAACCTCTTCCCTGGTCCCAAGAATATTATCTATGGCTACCAAACCTTCTACTTGCACTTTTCCTTTTTTAGTAGTGTAACATTCAAGAACGTAAGTTACGTCTCGTTCTGTCATGTCAGGAAAGTCACAAACCATTCGAACCCAATTCTCTGGAATTAGTTTAAAAACATGGCCGGCAGGGAAATTATCGTCCGTCGATTGAATAACGGTATAAATAGATTCCCTGATATTTATCTTATCATCTATGGCCTCCAATCCTTCTATTTCAACCTTACCATCCGGAGTCTTATAACATCTGTTGACGAACGTAATGTCGCGTTCTGTCATATCAGGAAGATCGCAGTCGATCATAACCCACTCGTCCGGTATTTTAGTAAGAACTTTACCTACCGGATTATCCATGTCGGTACTGTCGGTAATTCTATGGGTTTCTTTAAGAACATCCATCTGATCGTTAAGAAGATACCAACTCCATACTTCGACCTTTCCACCAGGTGTACGGTAACAGGTTTTGAAATCTTTGATAACTTTCTCAGCTATGTTAATCCACTCCCATTCGGTTGTGGCCGGAATACCAGAAACAGGATGCTTCTTACCTTCTTCGTCAAGATACCAATAACAGCCATTTAAGGACACAACCACTTGGTAGATTTTGTCCCCTATTTTTATACCGGATTTGCTGTCATCTACCGGTTGGGAGGAACCCCATTTTCCAACTATGTTGGTTATTTTATCAATGCCCCTACCAAAGGCACCAGATAAAAAATCCACGCCATTCATATGAAACTAACTTATTTCAAATTGTTTTATTACAAAAAGGGGGGTGGAGGACCAGCCTCCTCCCCCTTGGGATATATAGAAAAAAGGAAAATCAAATCTTGCAGGGCTTGATATTTGCCGAAGCAGCTAACAAATCCATAAGGTCTTGAATACCTTCGTGAGCGCCATACGGTACATGGAAGTGTACTGTAATATGATCATCAATTACCCTACCGAAGCCATTAGAATAACGTGCCGGCTTCAACGTTACTGAATAATCAGCATACGGAGCCAACAGATCTAAGCGGGTTTCTTCGTTGGTAAACATCCGTTCCATAAGTTCTTGGTGAGTCTTACGGAAGTCGAAGAACATACGTTGTTCGCGTTCCTTATCCAGCAATTCAGCGCCGAGGTGAGTACGCGGAGCCCAGTGCTGTTTGTATTCGGTATGGATCGGGTTGAAGTACGTGCTGATAGCCTCGCGCTGTTCATCCGGATAACCGCCATTTACAGCAATACGAACAGATCCTTCTTGGAATGTCAGACGGTCAATCAAACAGTCAGACGGAGAAATCATGTAGTCAATACCACGGAACAAGATACCGCATTTGCAGTTCTTAGGAAGCGGGTCGGCGATAATGGACTGATCTCCTGCTACGGTACCCAAACGTTTCCAGTTACGTCCACGATAAGATTCGGGAGCTTTAGATACGAAGAAGTCTTTGAAAATTTTATCGCATTCGTCGCAAACCATGTTAGTAACGACCGTTGTTTTGAATTTGTGCTGACATCCACCAGGTGTACCGTAATCTTCGATTGTCAGATGCGGGAATGCTGCCTGCAATTCTTCTTTAGCACTGTTACCACATTCATCATCCGGCAACGTGATTTCATAAGCTTCTTTCGAAATCTTACAAGAACCACATGCTTCCCAGCTAACAGTAGTAACAGCAGGATTGCTACACATATCTGCTGTTTTAGCAACGAACGTTACTGTAGCAGTCGGATTAGTTTCTACAAATGCATCGATATCAGCCTTCGTCAGTTTCTTGCTTACGGCCACAGTGTACATACCTACGCCGCCATCTTGGGCTGCTGTTTTCTCGGCAGTGCTACTAACGGCATTCTTAATGCTTTCTACTACAGTGGACTGATCAACACCATCATCCTCTAACGTTACGGCATAAATCAAACCTCCGTCCACTTTAGTATATCCGTCAGGGCACTCTTCGCAGCCTTTCATGATAGAAGACAGCTTTTGAGTATAATCAGAAGGCTTACCACCTTCTTTCATCACCTGATATTTAGATGTAGAAAGATGACGTCCAACTCTCTTGATATCCAAACCAGGATAAGCAGCCTTAAGCTGAGCCAGGGCATAAGCATCACCGGTATCACACATTTCCATGCAATAGAAATTCATGTCGGTTTCCACCGGAGTTTTTTCCATTTCATTGCAAGAATGGATAGGATGAATTTCTACAAAATCACCCACCTTGCCACCACCTGCAATCGGCTGATTCTTGATACGTTCGATTGTTTTCAGAATAGCAGCCAAAATATCAACATCTTCGCAAGGATCACATTCTGAGCACATATCCTCACGACCAGGACAGTTTTCAAAAATGATGTAATCATCGATATTCACCTCACCCATCGGATAACCACGAAGCTCAAACAAACGTCCTGTCAGCTTAATATGGATAGGAATACGATCGCCTTTTCTTGCTGTAATAGCGGTACTGTCGTCAATTCCGTTATAACCGAAAATAACTTCATCTACTTTAATTTCTTTACTCTTCGGAGCAGAAGCATACACTTCTATAATTTCATCAATAGCAAACGTAGGTGTAGAGAATGATTTATCATCAGATACACGGTCGTTCACCATCTCATTACGTCCGATTCTGATCTGGAAACGTTGTTCGTCCTTACGATATCCTTTCAAGTCTTTCAACGCTTTCAAACCATCTTTAGTCTGCTCACCATCCAAATCATAGATAGCGATCTGACCTTCTTGAAGCAACAAAGAATCTACGTCCGCCAACTTAGCGTGCGGAGGACAGATAATGTGTCTGTCATACGGTTTATGGATAGCCATAGCCTTATAATATTTTAAAAATTAATATTCTGTTATCTGTCTCAAAAATAGTGATAGTCATATAAGCAACAAAAAGCATTATGAATTAATTAATTCTTAATGCTTTTTGATAATCTTTAATTTAGGATATGCCTTTCTTCTGCTACAAAGGAGATTGGACGTTGTTTGAATCTATTTGATAACGTCCGTATTCGCTTTCATTCAAAGCAAATTGCTTTTCAATCATGTTAAGGATAATACCAATTAATTTATCATCTAATTCAGGATCTATATCAGTTGAATTAGAACCATCGGATTTAATATATCCTTCGATGTCAACTTCCTTCGGATAGCGGTAATATGTAAGGTAAACGGTGTCTACATCAAAACCAGACTTATACACCCTTACCGAATCTTCGCCTATTGTATAGAATGTTTCCCTAAAATCAAAATCAGGTTTGTTAAAAAAGTCGGCAAGAAGCTCATGCGGGTTTTCGTTCTTAGCCTCCCACATGGTAAAATCAGTGACCGTGCATTCACCTTTGGTAAATACGCCTGATATGTTTGAAAAAGAGAAGAAATCAGAAGGCAATGAAAATAAAGTGCTTTCCGGATTATCTTTATCTCCTCTCTCGTCAAGTTCTTTCGAATACACAACCAACTTTTGGATATAACGTATATCCTCTTCATTTTTCTTATCAAGGATATAACGAACAAGGCGGTTTTGTTCGTCATTAAAAAGCTGAACAAAACGTGCCTTGTCAAGTTTTATACCACCGTTGGTCATGTTTTCTTCAGCCTTCTGTAAGGCCCGGAGATAACAATCAACGATTCTCATAAATTATTATTTTTTGTCAGCGTATTGATCAACATCGAAACCTTTCTCATCTTCCTTTTTATTCTTGTCAGACTTAGTGCCTTCTATTTTTTTATGCTTGTTCTTTAAAGCGTTATACGCTTCCAGGACACGTGACTTAGTTTCTAACATCGACTTATTGGAAGCAAGAGCCATAGATGCAGAGATGGCGTCGGCGCCCAGGAGCTCGCCATTCAGATACAGTCCGTCGGTGTTGACGGTGACAGCCAGGCCCTCGATCATTTCCCTGATCATACGATGGAATTTAATCACCTGCATCCCTTCGGAAGATTCGTCGTCAGATAAGAACCTTGAGCTTGCTTCTTTATACATGTCAACGTTTGTATTCTTGGCGTCAATCCAATTAGTGAATATGTATTGAACCATGCTCTGATCAAGCTCTACGCTGTATATGATGTCAAGATACAAAAGCAGATCGTAGATGCTTTTCCTTTCAGCCTCTGACCCTTTCAGCTTGTTCATAAACTCATATAAAATATCAGCCTTGTCAATCTGACGTTGTTTCCTGATATCTACGGCCGTAGTCTTGTCTTCTACACAATAATAAGATTCGACATACATCGGATTACCATCTTCCTCTTTAGGAGTAAGAGACTTGGACAAAATAGCTATATACAGCTCAAATAAATCACGAACGTCATTAGTGTAGAACAAACGACCATCATACAAGTCAATTCTGTAAGAATCCCAGAAATCGAAATTCTTTTGGTCCAGGTCCTCATTGACAGTTTCTTCAAACGGATACCGAATATTCTTAATACGCATATCCATTTCAGCTTTCTTGTCTTCAAGTGAGTAACCTTTATAACATGCTGAATTGATGAAGAAACCGGTATCATACACCCTAAGATCCTTATCCCATCCACAACAAGATACTGTCTTGTTCCCAGGGAAAGGAGTCTTGGAAATGCCTCTTTCCTGATATCCGGAAGGAGCTTCTTCATCCATCTTACCTGTTATAACATAAATAGAGTCGGAATATATCTTCATTCCTCCTACGGTAGCCAGCAGTTTCTTAGACTCATGGCTTTCTTCAAAAATCTTTTTTCCCATCTTTTATATATCCTATGAAAACAAAATTTGCGGCCGGTTTTAAAGCCGACCGCAAGTTAATATTAAAAGTTATGATCACAAAGAACTTGGTAACAATTCAATTGTTACGAACCGGCTGGTATCTTTTACCCAACAAGCCGATACAGAGTGGCACCAGAATTGTTCTGACATACGAGGATGGCTGGATACAATTTCTTTAGCCGATACTCTGGATGACCATCTACCTTGTTCGTAACCCCACCACATAGAACCGATATCAGGCTTAACGTAGAATACGTTGCTGTTGATATTACCAATACGAGCTTCGGATGAAGCAGGAATACCGGCGAATGCATTGGAATATTCAGGAGCGGTCAAGTCTTCCATAATACATGAATATGATGTGATAGGAGTCATACCGTCTACCAACTGGCTTCTATCTACCATATCAACGTAATCCAAAGAAGGTTCGTGTTCTACAATGACCTTACCAATACCCGGAATAGTAACGCCCTTGATCTTTACAGTTCCTAATTCAAGAGCATCATTTGATCCTGTTACCGGGTTATTGATGATACGTTCTGTACCCATAAGCGGAGCTAAGGCGCCTAATTGAGAGAAGAACTCATCACGGAAAATCTCAATGATATTCTTGTAAGCCATAGCACCTACCTTGAATTTCATTACACGATTTTCAATCGGCATATCGCTACGGCCACGGAAAATATAGTCAGCAGCAGCCAGGAAGTGTTCGCGCTTGATACCACCCGGACGAGCGTAGGAAATAACGAAACCACGGCGCAATTGGTGATACAGGCCTTCGTTTTTCATCAAAACACCATTATGACCCTTGACTCTACCTCCACGCATGAACATAAGTTCGTATGCTTCCATCTTAGCCAACTCAGCCAGGCAGAACAAAGACACTGTATTGGCTACACGTGCTGTACGCATATCAATGCTTCCGTCACCAAGACGAGAACCGATGATAGCATAACTTGCATCACCTCCTCTGATTTCAGAAAGCTGACGAACTTTCTGGTAAGCCTTGTCGATGAAATTCTGTGTACGTTCGTCCGCATAAGCCAAAGACTTAATACCAGCGTACATAGTCGTTTCACCTTCAACACCACGGTGTCCACCAAGCGTAAATTCACAAGTCATAGAACCGGCCTTAGAAGCACCTCCTACACCAGAGAACTGAGTAGAGAACTCACCAAGAACGTTTGTTACCTTCCAGTATTTAATACCGGCACGAAGCATGTCTTTCGGGAAGTATTTAGCACGAGAACGACCCCACAGCTTACACCAGTATCTCCAGTTTTCACCTTCTTGTTTAGGAGGACGCTCTGTAGAGATAAGAGCCTGGCAACCGTTAATCACATCGTAAGTAATAACATCTCCTTGTTTAAATTGTGCATTCAACACAATTTCGAAGAAGCTTTCATCAATACCGGGTTTTGCATATTTCAAAGACGTGTCTTCTACTGTAACCACCTCATACGTTTCTGATACCGGAAGATCATAACGGAATGAACCATTGATACCATTTACGGTAATAGTAGCATCCTGTTTGATCATACCCATATACATAGGCAGAGGATAGTTTGTAATGTTAGAAAACAACTCAAGCATACCCAGATGGTTCTTATCCGGATCTTCGTAGTACCAATCTTCTAAAGAGCTAAGATCGTGTTCTACGATACTTTGCTTAACGACTTTAGCGTCGGTATATCCAATCACCGTGTCACCATTCATGGTGGCCGGGAAATTTTTTGTTAAAAGTACATTAGCCATGAACGAAAAAATGTTTTAATTTTTAATCTATACTGATTTCATCGAACTTCACACCTTGAACTTGATCACCTTTATCATCTACCGGAGCCACCCTCTTGTCTTTATTTGTATGGCTGATGAGCTTATAAATTTTCTTTTTCTCATCAACTACAGCTTGATTCGACTTCTGTTTTATGAACTCTCCTGGGTTCATAAGAAACATAATCAAATCTGGCGCTTCTTCCGGATTCATCATCATCTCCCTTACCCTATTAAATGCTTTGGTAATTCCGGGATTCGATTCAGAAGGTTTTAGGGCAAAATCAAGAGCTTTAGATACCATAGTGTCATTTAGCTGATACTTTGCCTGGATAGAAGACTTAAGGTCTTTCTTATACCTTCTAAAATCTTCTGCATCCTTCGCCTTCTTTTCGGCAGCCTCTTTAGTACGTTGCTGGATAATATCATCCATTCTCTTATCAAGCTCAGCCTTATACTTTATAGCCTTTGCTTCAACATACTCTTCACCTTTATTGATAATGCCTTTGAAAAACTCATCAGCTTCATCTTTAGGCAACCCAAGAAGATCAACATAATGGCGAACGATCTTTATCTGATCTGCTTTGTTTTCAATGTCAAGCTTTTCTATAGGAGCGACATTCGTATCATATTGCTTAAGAATATCAACGATATTCGCGCCGGCCTTATCAGCCTGGATAAGCTTCTTAGTAATATCAGAAACAGAGGTAACATCTATCTTATCCTTAACAATGTCCTCTTTCTGGCTTTCAAGGACTGTGGATAATATGTCACACAACGAATCTTCTTTACTAAAATCAAGATCATTGATAGTAATCTCTTCGCCGTTTTCACCGCTAAATACCACATCTTTCAAATCGGGAATAATTCCCCTTGAAGAAAGGGCATCCAATACTTTTCTGTAATTGACAACCGGAGTCTCTACCTGATCCTGATTAACATCAACTACATTCTCTTCTCCTTTTTTATCCTCTTTAGGATCAGGAGTAGGATCAACAACCGGCTCTTCTTTAATTTGAGAACCTTCTTCTACAGGCTTCTCATCTTTTTTAGCCGGTTCATTACCATTAATAGGCAGAATATCTTCTTCCCTATTATAAACATCATCAACCGGACCGATACTAAAAATATCGTCCAATTCTACTATTCCATTTTTTTCTAATTTTCCCATACTGCAAAAATATTTAAATACCTATATTTCAGATAAAAAACTTATAAGTGTTTAATCTTCACTAAAAATTAAATATCCCCAAATTTTATTAGAGATTTTCTAATGAAATTTGGGGATATTTAATCCTTAATTCTTATTGATTCCGGCTACATATCTTTTGGTGGCATCTTCCCTCGCTCGTTGAGCAAGCTCTTCGGATTTTAATTTTAACTCTTCCATCTTCATTCTCATTTCATCATCATGAAGTTTGGAATCGTTTTCAATTTTCTTATCCTCTATCCTTTCCTTACTTTCTATATCAGCTTGCCTTACGGTCTGATCTGAAACAGAAGCCAGGAAGTTGAGGGATGTGGCGTCACTCTTGGCGTCTGCCGCCCTGCCTGCCGCCTGGATCTTCTCTTGAAGTATCCTGTATTGACCTTTCTTGTCTTCCAAAGCAAGTTCATGCTGACGTTGCTTATCCTTCTCAGCAGCTTCAGCTTGTATCTGTTGCTGGTTAAGCTGCATCTGATTCTGTTGTTGCTGCTGCATCTGACGCTCGTTGTATGCGCGAGTATTCCTTGCATTCTGTATAAGCTCTACCATAGAATCTGATGTGAAGATAGATGCAAGATCGTAAATATCGCCTCCGGCCGTATTTAGCTGCAACATGAAAGTTTTAAATTTCTCAAGCTCATCCCTTTTCTTGGAATTAGATAATGCCTGAACACCAAGATGCCTTAGACTAAGACCGTCGGTTCCTATAGATAAGAATGCTCTGGTTAAATCACTTTTTGTGTACATTACAGAAATATCCTTTCCTTCTTCCTGGCATTGTTGAGCGACAGCCAGATGAAGATCAAGAGCGCGTTTCTTGAAGTAACCGAAGTTATCAAAGTATATCTGTGTTTGTAACATAGATGCCGTAACGCCCTGCTGGACCCCAGTGGCAGTCTCATACCTGTTGGGGCCGTTAATTACTTGAGGCGTGATACCAACCATTTCAAAACACTTCATCCTCGACCATTCAGCAAGCTCCATTCTTGTTTTAAGCTGCTCTGTCTGCGACAAATCATAGACGGCAAACTGGTTGAAAGGAACACCGCCTTTCGTGTTTTGAGATGAGGTATCTAATGTCAGAGCACCTACAGACTTAGCTACATCAAGAAGATTAGCCCATATATCAGCCACATCTTCACCCAAATCCTTGTATTCACTTGGAACCAGATTTATATCCCCTAAGAAGAATTTACCGATCTCCTTTTCAAGAATATTGTTTATCTGATTTATGGAGAAATTATAAAATATTTGATACGGCTGAATCCTGTTAGCCATAGAAGTACCGATATATCCGGCAACGGGTAGAACAAAGTCATAGATATTGCTATCCCCTTTTATCTGGTGATCGATAGGTTCTCCATCCAGATACAGGTTGTCCTGAGCGAGAGCCCCGCCACTGATCTTAACTCCGTACCTCACCTGTGGAACGTAATCTACGAAATAGGTATTAATCTCCGGGTTCTCCATTCCCTTACTCATGGTCCTGGTAATTTTCTTAATACCATTTTCCTGTAAAAAGTCTTGAAGAAGCTCGTCGGTTACCATTTCAGTAGTTACTAATCCGGTTTCAGTTTGGTAGGTAATTACATACACCTGAGCCGGAGATACCCAATATGATTCAGTTACCTGATACAAATCACTACGAACATGCTCGTCGCTTAAACTCTGGGCACGGTTATAATAATTACCATGCTCTAAATTTGGCATGAATCTGGTTCTGTGATATTCGTTGCCATTACTATCGTATCCGGTATATGTGCCGGCTGGAATACCGTAATAATCCTCATAAGCTTTTATAGAAGCATAATCATTATATCCTTTCCAAGGTATTACCTTATTCTGATATAACATCCCTACACTCGCCGATTTGGATAAACTTACATAGCTTCCATTATCACCATTGTTATAAGTGCCATTGAAATTATCAGCACCTCCTATAAGCTTTTGCTTGTCTTTTGCCGTAAGAAGATGCCCCCACCTTACTATAATATCATTGGCAGTATAATAATGAACACGACCAATATAATCACCGTACTGCGGATACTTGCTATCTAATGTCTTAGAATAAAACGTATTCAACGGAGACCACCTCTCCGGCTTATAATAGTCGTATCCTACATGATAATTTCTAAAGCAACGACCGGTAAGAAGATAGTCAATGAAATTCTCGGTGTCTATCTCATCCATGTAAAAACGCCCCCTGTCTGCTTCAAGCGTATGAGAACCCCATATAACCTCAGCAGTCTTCCATTTTGTATTCATGAAGTTCTCTATCTCAGGAGGGGTCATAGATGCTTTCACCTCTTGTATCTGCTGAGCATAAGCCTGCTTTTCTTCTTCGCTGGCAAAATTATTATAATCCGGATCCAATCCTCTATTTAATAACTCTTGCCTAACCCTTCTGTCCAATTCCTCTCTAATGTAATTATAAAGAAGATTCTCCTTCGTGGAAGAATACTGATTCACTTCAGATTCATCCAGTCCAACTACATTATATTTGTCAGAAAGGTTGCCCAACCATCCTACAAAAGCGTTTACGATCGTACCTATTATATCATAATGACGTAAGAATGATGGAATATTTACATTGTCCCTTATAGACTGAACATCCTTAAGATAAGGAATTACATCTTTCAGCTCCATAAATGACAGCTTCCCTTCCATCATCCTGTAAAAATCTTTGAACTTTTGGTTCTCATCAAGCTGCTTCAAACCAATCAATTCAAGAGAATCCATAGTGGCTTTAAACCACTCCTTGGTTTTTCTCTTGGTAGGTATAGCCTGCACCGGCAACCCTGAAAATACTCCTCTGGCCGGAAAAGCCTGATCTCTGTTAAAATACTCCATGAGCTATATGTTTTTTCACAAAGATAGGTAAATTGTTCTACCTATCTCATTTTGTAAGGGTTATGTCTTCTTACCGTAAATCCTTTGACCTGTTCCATCTTTTTACGTTCTCTCTTCTTTTGATTCTCCTTCTGAGTCGTACTTTCAGGCATGTAACCCATATCATCATAATACTTAGCCAGAAGAAGAGCGTGGCCGAAGGCTATGATACGGTCGGTGTTGGTCCCAGGACCGAAGGCTATGATCTCATCAAGAAGTTCTATATCAGGGATACGGTAAATACCTTTCTGTGTTATTTCATTACCATCATCATCATACCCAACAACAACATCCTCCCAGCAATATTGAATAACGGTATTGAAAAGCATGCGCTGATTGGGAACCGTAGGAGCCAAACCGAGCTTGTTGTTCTGACGAGCGCCAGCACGGATAATCTTACCGGCAAGACGTTCGCCATCTTCCAGCAACATAAGCTGCTTATTTCGTCTCGTAAGATAAAATTCATACATTCGGTCGGCATTCTCCATAAGACACTTGGCCCCATACGCTTCTTGAAGTATTTCACAATTCCTACAAAAATCATCAGAAGATGGAGGACGTGATGCGTATGATGCTACTATGCAATAAGCAAATGGATCGTTGATTTTTACATATCTTTTAAGTACATAAAACGAACCAACAGAATCAGTATCAGCCTTGTCAGATTTATAGGGGTCAAGCGATGAAACATAAGTGTAATCAAAAACACCTCCTTCTTCTGGTGGATCCTCATATATAACAACAGGAGAATCTATATTACCACCTTGAAACGGATAATCAGCAAGTTGCTTATCACTAAAATTATACCCCATTTTCATGCCGTCTGTTTGATAAATATCTACTGTTTTACCAGGCCTACCTTCTTCAAGAAGACGACTTTTGTGCTTCAACGCATCTTCTACAGGGAACCTATTTACGTTCGTATTAAGGAAACAATCATCTATAGACAAAGGGAATGCCATTCGTTCCTGGACGTATAAAGCCCTATCCTTTTTGACAAGTTCGTCAAGACGTGATTTTATTATTCCAGTATTTTTATCAAAGTCTGAAACTTTTATTTTTATCTTCTTAAGACCGGGAGCATTCTCTACTCCAAGATACTTATCAAGAGTCGTTTCTTTCTTTTCATAAGCATGAGACATCTGGGCCGGAACAAAGCATCCAGATTTACATATACGCCATGTTTGTTTAATAACTCTCTTATTTAGAATATCATAATTCATTATAATGAATCCATATTCGTCCGGAGAGTTCATGATTTTCTGGGCATCTTGAGACTTTTCTACATTACCTCCGGTATTATGAGTTATAATACCATTTGCTATATAAGTGTGAGTATCTGATGCAGTGAGATTGTAAACAGGCTTAATTCCTATATACTCTATCTTATCTATCCTTTCTATTATCACTCCATCTAAATATTTTGACCTAAAAGAACCAAATGTGCTAAAATTAGAACTAAATTCCCTTATAGAATCAAGTTTTTCTCTTCTATATCCTATATCTGTTCCAATTATATTACAATATTTAAACATGGATAATTTATCCAATATATTACATACATATGAATCAAGAATAATAGATCTATCTGCTGGATTTTTAGATGGGCTATAAGAAATAGTACTATGTATTCCAAATTTAAAAAGAACATCCTTTATTTCTTCAAGAAGATGTTTATTACAAGATCCTACACTTATACGATGATGTCTTTTATCATTATTAGAACAAAAAGTAGCATCAGCATCAAAATACCCCCTAATCATCATAATAACATCCTCCCTTCTATATAAATGTATATTTAAAGGAAGTGTTTTGTTTTTTTTAGTCTGACCATATATACCAAGTTCCCTTAACTCATGGCATATACCTTTTATTCTTATTTCCCTATAGTCTTTTCCGTTCTTAGTCTTATACTGTTTCTCTATACAACACTCATATTTAGATCGTATATAATCATACACCTCATTATCACTGGTAGACACGACAGGAGTCTTATCAAAACCATAGCTCCCATCCCCTATTAGAATACCAACAAGATATGGATCAAACATTTTTTTATCTCCCCATATATCCACACCATCCGATACACATATTTTACGACCAACTCTAAGAGAGTCAGCTCTTCTGAAGTCAGCCCCAAAATACCTAAATTCACCACTTCTTTTCTTTATAACAGTCAATATGGGATGATCCCCACTGCATTCAAGCACCCTTCCTCTTTTCGTTGTTATTCTGTAACACTCTTTCTCGGCAGGAGGTTTCATCCATGTTATGTCTTGACTTACAGCTTTTGATGATACATTATCGAATCCTACTATTCCATCCTCTTGCTTCAAATCCTCTATTCGGCATGGCTCACCATTTGATTTATATACTATGGTTCCAGCACAACAACATCCAGCCATAAGACAAACGCCCCTCATTCTACCATGCATCATATGAGCCGGCCTACCGGCAAGCCATGCTCCAAGCACCGGAAATTTACCTACCTCATCATATATAGACGTATATGGAGTTCCACCTGCGGTCTTCAATGAGCCTCGCGTCTTTCCATCATCAACGTTGGTGATTCTTATTCTGGCATGAACATCACGTTGGTTATTGATGTTTCTTGTACCTAAAACAACTTCTTTAGTCCAGTCGTTACCGGTCCTGTTTATAGTAAGATAAGGAGGAAGATTATCAAGTCCAAACTCAAGATACTCTCCCATATTGGCAAGGTCTTCTTTACTTGCTCCAATAACATTATGCGTCAAATTGTATGTCATTGTAGCATTACGAGCCAGTAGGGAGCTCATTATAGCCGTATTGTGAGTAACGACGTAATTGGTGGTCAAAAATAAATGAGAATCATTATCAACGGTTATACAGGTGGCATGTTCCTTTCCGTATATTGATATGGATCTTATTTTTAATTCCTTACGATTCCTTGATAGTATAAGTTTGTTCCCCTCCAATTTAGCATACCAACCTGAAGCCCAAAACATACGTTGTACAAAATTTATGACATCCATGTCAATATGAGACAACGTAAGCTCTTCTTCTCCGGTTACTACATTTCTGAAAGAACGAATGAAGTTTTCTATAAAATCTTTCTTTTGATCTATGGATGATCTTAGAAATTTCTTACAAATGTATTTATCGAAAAACATATCCCCACTATAGCCACCGAGATAAGCCGCCAGCATCGAGGCGTAAGCCGACGGAGGAACCGGCAGCTTTGCCGTAGGGTAGTTCAGGGCCTCACCTACTGGAATAGACATACTCTTATAATCCAATCCGGCTATGGCTCTAAGACTCCTAACATGCCATTTTCCTCCATGATTGACACGCCATTGATGATTACCGCAGCAAATAACATTACGACCGTCTTCGAATACGACTCTGTAGGTAGTTACTTTTCCTTGAGGATAGACACCTACGACTTCTACCAAATTACCTTTATCGTCATATATCTTATCCCCTACAACGATATTTCCTATCATCTTTTCCCGGTCCTCAAGATAAAGTATCTCAGAGTCAAGAAGGGCTTTTCCAAAACGACGGCACCCGAACATGAATATTCCTTTATTCTCTTCTTCAGCCTGCTTTAGAAATTCGGCAAACATCCATTCATTATCACGAAGCTGAGAATTTCCAGGAATACGATCATCTCCTACGTCAATCATCATCTTCCAGAAATTGATATGCCAGTATAGCCAAGGATGGATAAATACACCATTTATGGTAACACCGTTAAGGAGTTTCATAGCCTCATTCTCCCAGAATTGCTTGACATCATCGTCTTGCTCTTCATAAGAATACAGGTCATTCCATAACGGGATATCGTTACCCATATTTATATAAAGTTCTTTACTGTTAAAATTCATGACAAAACTATTTATCGAGCTTGTTCTTAGCTTCATTCTTGACAAAAGACTGAATACCTGATACTGTTTGTCCTCCTTTTAGACTTTTCTTGTTTTTGGCAGCCTCAAGCTGATTATAGACATCCATTATCCCACACATCTTAATATAAGATTCAGTCCATTGCATTAAGCTATCAGACAAGCTTTTTTGAAACCTAAATTCTTTCTCCCTCTTATCGGAATCTTCTATTTTATCCCAAGGGTTTTCAGATAGATAACGTTCTGCCTTATCTATCTGATCCCTTAGCACAAGAAGTTTCCGATCTACGTAAGAGACATCATCATTAGTCGGCTTTCTTACCTTCATTATTCACTATTTTTAAAAAATACTCATACTGAGACTTAAGCATATTAAACCTATCTTCAAGAGAAGATGGATCAACACGATACTTACACATGTTTTTTATTCCTTCCTCAACAAATTCATCCTTGAACGCAACAGAATCAGTATTATTGTCAACGTACATAATAAAATCTGATTCTCCGTCGTTTACTATCCTGTCAAGAACCTTCTTGCTGTCATCATCTATGTTAAGATCATGACCGGCATTAATAGATAACCTGTAAACTGCCTTTATAGAAGAAGATACTTTCAGCATCTCTTGTTGATACAAGTTGGTCATAAACGACTTTTCCTCCAAATCAATAAAGTCTTCTAACTCTATGTTGTTTTCCTCATCCTTCTTCCTAATAATATCCTTAGTTATCTCTTCCATCTCCTCTCCCACCTTATCTTGCGCAGACAGTAGATGGTTGTAATAAGAAATAAGATGCTTTATATCTGAATCAAAATCAATCTTCTTCATTGTCAAGAACCTTTTTATCATGAATAATAACGTCCATCAACTCCATTGATAAATTATAATCAGCCACTTCAAAAAGCTCGCTGTCTGTCAACGTCCTTAAAAAAGAAACAGACAATCCTCTTTTCTTTGCAAAAGATCTAAGTACGGCATAGAGAATGTCCCCGGCAGAATAATCGGGGAGATCGTCACAAGATGCCTGCAACATAGAAAATAAGGACTTCCTTTTATCCTCGCATTGTAAATACCTTGCTTTACCACATCCGCCCATAACTTAACTTTTTTGAATTATAGTACCTTCAAAATTAAACGGAATTTTTTCCTCTTTTTTAGACCCATCTTTTTGATAGTGAACAGTCATGTGCTTTACGAATCTTCCTATTCCAAATCCTGCTGTATGTATCTCTATATTGAACTTAAAGTGACGGGAGTCTATGATATTCAAATTAGATGACGTACAACCACAAGATGTCTCTGATGCTGTTATCTTCATATCATGCTTCGACTCAAGAACAAATGAAAACCTTATACTGTTCCCTTTTTCTACCGGTTCGAAAATGATTTCAAATGATTTACCGTCTTTAGAGAGGTCTATATTGTATTGCTTGTCATCTGTAGAAATAACATTAAATTCATCAGAATCCATTGTAATAAGTTCTAACCTGTTCCATCTTGACTTCTCATCATAAAAATCAATAGAATACTGACGGTCCATCCACGAAGGACGGGGAAGCCCCTCCCCAAGCGCACACTCCTCTGTCTTGCTCCAGGCCTTCTGCTTGATGAAGCACGTACATACCGAACAACGATTTTTACCTATTTTCTTGCTTACATACAAAGAAAGAGGCAACATAGAGTTAGGAACGTTCTTGGTGTTGAATTTACATCCTTCACACTTTTCAAGACGTTCCTTGTACCAATCAGGATAATCCTCTTTTTTTCTTGGAAGTTTTTTTAATATCGTATCCATAAAAGCATCGTATATAACTTCCGCTTGCAAAATCTTTTTCATAACTTATCTGTTAAATTCCTGTTCTTGAATATTTTGTATTTCACTAAAACTATGACCCTTACGAGATTTAAAGATAGATAATTTGTTGTGTTTTATCAACATATCTCCACCTTTTATCTCACCTGAATCATAAGCATCTTTTATCATCCTTATCTTAATATCAAGGCACTGAAGTTCTTTTTCCTGATACTTAGATAATTTTTCTACCTTGGATTTAAGACGCTCAAGATTGTGTTTGCGCCTCTCCATCTCATGAAGATTACAAACCATATCGCCTACATACGGGAACGATACAGACACGTTATCTGTGTACGTACATAAGTTATTGGCATAAGAAATACTGGCTCTGAAAACGTCACGTATTTGGTTTCGGTCGTAAACGCCCCCGGTCTTATCCATCACATCATCTATAATATGTGACTCAAATGATATAGGGAAATCATTCTTCGGCATCTGATTCAAAAGTTTTCTTTCTGTAAAATAAAGAAACCAACGCACATTGATCTCTTGAACCCTCCAATACAAAAAGACGGCGCATGTTCTCTATATCCGGGCACAAACACCTTGTCCTGTAATTCCCTTCACGGTCAATCAAAATACCACGCTTCTTCATCTCCGTATCCAAAACCGATACATATTGAAGATCGGTACTGAAACAATGAGAAAACTTCTTCTTCGTCTCATACGAATATCCAAACACAAAATAATAGGCAAGAAGATTTAAATGCCTCGCATCTATGACATTCTTCTCATTGCCTGAAGCCATTAGGTATCCGTTATAAAACAGAAGTATCTTCTTAGCCATATCTACCGTATTGGAATAAGGCACTAAAAGCCTATAAGCCCTATTACTAACATCTTTATTATCACTTTCTTTCATGAGATTATCGTTTTGATACAAAGATAAGGATTAAGGATTTATAAATTTAAAATTAACGTATTTTATGACAATGGATTCAGGATTTATCCCGATATTTGCACTGTAGCATTAAAAAAATAAGACCTTATTGCTTAACATTCATAATTTATTTCTACATTTGCTGTACGTTACAGATTAAAGAATTATCAGAAATAAATTATGATAAAAAAAATATTACTTGTCTTATCATAATTTGTTCTTATATTCTTCAAATCTGTAACGGGATTTTGGGATTTTCCGAACGAAAGAAAGACATGAATCGGATGGATATCCCCAAAAATCCATCCGATTTTTTTTTGTTACAGATTATGAAGCTACAATTAGGTAGAAATATTAACATAAGTCTTAGGCTTTTAGAACGGTGGTCAGATGATTTGCTGTTCATGGAATTGTATGCTTTATACTGTATGATAAAAATCTCCCGCCGGGATTCGAGAATAAGATTCAAAAACCAGAAAGATCTTCTTCATAAACTTGGAATCGGGTATTCGAAGTTCAAGAACATGACAGGACATCCGATGTTTAACGAACTGTTCCGTATGACGGATAGTACGTTAGTTGCAAGAAGGTATCGTGTTAATGGCGTACAACTTACTCTCGGATGTGGGAAAGTGAATCTTCCAAAGAATAGGATTTTAATTAAGATAAAGAAAAATGAAATAACAAACCATGAAAAGGTCCTTGACAGGATAAGAGAGGCGATGTTTGTTAATTTAGTCAGAAACAATGAGTCTGTACTGAACAGTGGAGAGACAAACTCTCAGGCGGATGTCGTAGACGGAAGCCACTCGTATTATGGATTAATTGATTCGACGATAAGTAATAAAACAATTGCCTTGTACTTGAATGTAGGACTAACAAAAGCGAAAGAGCTTGTCAGTATGGCGATACAAGACAAGCTCGTAAAAAGGTTCGAAAACGTACAATTTATAACATACGTAGATAATCCTCGTGCTTACATTGAAGCAAACGAACATAACTACCCAATAGGTAAGCTAATTCCGGTATATAGGCATGGAGCCGTTTTCTGGCAAATAGCAAATACCTGGACCTTGTACAAAAAAGGAGCAACAAACAGATGGTATTTTGGAGAAAAGGATATAGAGAAAGAGGAGAAAGAAAAAGTAAGTAAGAAAGACGATTTCAATTTCTTCTTAAAAGACAATACTCATATCCTACGTTTCCTAAACGCAGAAGAAGTTGTTTCCGAAGATGGCGAAATTCTTGGCATAGATCGTAAAAAGACAAAAGAAGAAGAAGCAAGGTCATTGGCTTCTGTTATGGCTAAAGAAACGCACAAAGACTTCTGGGACGGATATGAGCGAAGTACACAAAACCAGATTGTAAGAAAGTACTATCGCGCTATCATAGCAGAAGATAAGAAGCGAAGAATGGACATGTTCTTAAACTGTCTTAAACAATCATACGACAAGGTTAGTGGGTGGAGTAAGGAGAAGGTAGCCACGGTAAAGGCAGGCCTGGCTGATGCGGAAGCCTGCTGTGCTGAGGTGGGGACGTCCGTTGCCGGGGTCTGTGGTAGGGTAAGTAGGAGAATGAAATCCTATAACAATACCGCTCCTGACAAAAAGTCAGGTTTTAATGAGGTACGGGATATGTATGCTGAGTTCGCCGGCGAGATGGCTAAAGCGGTTGGTTCGGTAAGCGAAGACATCTATACGTATGTTAAGGCAGAACAGTTTAAGGAAAAGATAGAGAATATGGATATATCTGTCCAATCATTACCTAATATTAGTATAACAGTAGATAATGATAAAGAATTAGATGGTGAATCCGTATTCAAGGATATACCATTTGAAGAACTATCATTCTATAATGATACCTATCTTTATCCTTCATCTCAGTATTCATCATTATAATGATTGGTACTTGAGAGAGGGTCTGTTCTTAGTAGTCGCCGACAGAGCCGAAAAACGATAATCTCGTAGAACATCGACGGAAACACCCGTTAGCCACCACTATGCCATAACCATATCTGTACGAAATCATATTACTGTCTGATCTAAAACTACTTATCCAACTTATTATTTCTTTTTAATCCTAATTAATTCATTTTATATTTTAGGTTTTATTTTATTTTCATACTTTTGTTTTGTAGAACAAAATCAGAAAAAAGATGGCTATAAGTTACGACAAAAAAATCATGGAGTGCGTTCTTCGTTCAGTTATGTCCGAAGGTAATGTCGCACAAGGAAAGGCTATTAAGTCTATTTGTAAGTCACCTAAACCGCTGTTTATAACCGGTAAAGGAGGAAGTGGAAAAGCACAGCCTTTGTATGCTAAAATTTTAACGCCAGATGGTTTTAAGAATATGGGGGATATAAAGGTTGGTGATAAAGTTATGGGCGCAGATGGTAAACAACAGACTGTATTGGGTGTGTATCCACAGGGGATTAGACCTGTATATAAGGTAACTATGAATGATGGTTATTTTACATATTGCGATGAAGAGCATTTGTGGTCATATAGATTATCCAGTCATTATGGTAAAACTCCATTTTCGAGATGCAGTACACTAAAAGAAATTATAAGTACAGGTATCAGGAAGAATGTTAAAATAAAAAATGGTGAAAAACAGCCGTTAAGATATGAAATTCCAGTGTGCCGACCTATAGAATATGAAGAAAAGAAATTTTCTATACATCCGTATGTATTGGGAGTTCTTATAGGTGATGGGAGTTTAAATGGTAATATGGCTATTTTTTCTTGTTCTGATTTTGATGTAGAAATAAGAAATAGAGTAGAGTCATTTCTTGGAGAAGATTTTCTATTGAGTAAAAAAAAGGAACATCCAGCCATCACATGTCCTCAATACAGTGTGATTCAAAAAAATCATACAAAAGGTGGTGGGTTTATAAATAGGATAAAGGATTTAGGACTAAATGTTACGTCTGGGTATAAATTTATACCAGAAGAATATAAACTTGGCAGTATCGATCAGAGAATGCATTTGTTAAATGGTTTAATGGACACCGATGGAACATGCTCGAAAGAAAGAAATAGATTGACGTATTCTACTACAAGCAAGAGATTGGCTGAAGACATTGTTGATCTTGTACAGTCGTTAGGTGGAATAGCTAAGATAAATACGCTTTTTAGACCTGATAAGAAATACGTGTATGAATATACCGTAAGAATAAAAATGTACGATAATGTATTTACATTAAAAAGAAAAAAAGAAAGATATGTTCCTAATCCGGCAAGAGTTTCAAGGTATATAGAAAGCGTGGAAAAGGTAGATGATTCTGAATGCGTATGTATAAAAGTATCAAATAAAGACGAGTTGTATATAACAGATAATTATATTGTAACTCATAATACTACTTTCCTTAAGCGTATTATACCGGCATTAAAAAATGCGGTTGTTGTAGCTCCTACAGGTGTTGCTGCTGTTAATGCAGGTGGTCAAACCATTCATTCATTTTTTAGAATAGGAATGCAGCCGTATATACCTGAAATACGAAAAGGCGCGTTTATGGATAACTGCGAATATAAATTCAACGGAGGTTCGGAAAAGATTTTACAGAATATAAAGTATCTTATCATAGACGAGATTTCTATGGTTCGCCCTGATCTTCTTGACAACGTAGCTGATATACTTCGTCATGCAAGAGGAGACAAGGACCCGTTTGGCGGCGTGAAACTTATTATGGTAGGTGATTTATTTCAACTTCCGCCAGTAATTAAGGAGGATTTTTTTAGAGAAATATACGATACATCTTACTTCTTTAGCTCCAAGTCTCTAATGGCTTCTGGTATGGAAATGGTTTCTTTTGAAAAAATATACCGTCAGAAAGATGAGAAGTTTATTAGTGTCCTTAATAAGGTGCGTGAAGGGCAGATGGATGATGATGTATTTGATACAATAAACAGCAGATGTATTCAGTCTGATAATAATCAAGGATATGTTGAGATTGTAACTACCAACTCAAAAGCTACGGCTATTAACGAAATGAGAATATCATCGTTACCAGGCTCTTTAAGAAAATTAGAAGCTGTTATAAACGGTGATTATCCTAAAGATGCTCCGGTTGAAAAAACTCTTTTCTTGAAAGAAGGATCAAGAGTTATGATAACAAGAAACGGAGGAGAGTACTTCAATGGCTCTCTTGGTACTGTATTATCTATAAAAAAGGGTGAGATTGAAGTAGTCCTTGATAAACCGAAAGATGATGAGCATACTAAGGTTGTTATAACACCATGTTCGTTTGAGAAAGTAAAATACGTAAGAAACGGATATAAGATAGAATCTGAAGTAGTAGGAGCTATTATTCAGTATCCTATAAAAATAGGTTATTCTATCACGATCCATAAAGCCCAAGGCCTGACATTGGATGCGGCTATGATGGACGTATCTAATTCTTTTGAAACAGGACAGCTATATACGGCTCTTTCAAGAGTAAAGTCTCTTGATGGATTATATCTTCGCCAACCTATCCCTAAGACGGTAAAAACCAGCGATCAGGTGGTGATAAACTTCTATAAAAGGACTCTTGGTAATGGAGGTATTGTGAAACCGGTTCCAATGGAAGAGCTTGAAAAGTCAATGATTAATTTGTCAACCGGATCTGAAATAGATTTTGCAGAGTTTAATTTATAAAAAAAATATAGTTATGAAATTTGGAGAAGCTTTAGAGGCAGTAAAAGAAGGTAAGTTAATTGCTCGTTCAGGATGGAATGGTAAAGGAATGTTCGTATTCCAGCGACCGGAAGATTGGTTGTCTACTGATATGATAGTTAATAAAGTAAAGTCATTGCCGGATTCGTTTAAAAAATACGTAAACGATTATTATGACATAGATGAAACCAACATGATTAAATTTTGTTCTTATCTGTGCATGAAAGATGCTAACGATAATATTGTAAATGGATGGTTAGCTTCTCAATCAGATATGTTGGCTGATGATTGGATGGTAGTTGGTTAAGGTAACTTAGTTTATCACCGCTTTATTTCTTTTTATAAATCAATCAATTATTTGCTTTTAAAAATTACAGTTATGGAAACAAAAGAAGAAAAACAAAAGAAGTTTGTGACAGAATTTGAAATCAATGGAGAAAAGTATGGCGGATATATTTATGCTACAACTTTTTCCGAAGCTGAAGATTTTGTTAGACAAAGAAAAGCGACAGAGAAAGTTGTAGGTGGTCCGTGTTTAGAACAAGAAGAAATTAATCGTCTTTATAACCATTCCTCTTAGAATTTTCAATGATCCTTGTTTGTTGGCATAACCTTGAGATGGTGATACTATAGTATATAAGTACCTAATAAGAATATGGCAAGAGTAGATAAAATATTTCAAGACAATTTGGCTCTTATAATGAGCCAGCCGTGGGAAGAGGTAAAGCGACCGGTCTACGGTGACGGGACAGGCGTCAAGGTGAAGCGCATCCTACAAGTATGTAACCAGTACGATCTTCGTCGGGAATTTCCTCTTGGTTCACTTAGACCTACTAATCTTAAAAACTCCATAAAAGAAATATTGTGGATTTGGCAAAAAAGATCGGTAGACGTCAAAGATCTTGGTCTTCATATCTGGGATCAGTGGGCTGATGATAATGGAAAGATAGAAGGATGTTATGGAGATATGGTGAACAGACATGTTTATATGGGAACCGGAAAAGCTCCAGATGGTATGACAGATATCCATGATGGTCTTTACGGTTTTCTTAACCAAACAGATTTAATTCTTTGGTCACTCAAGAATGATCGTTCGTCAAGAAGAATAGTAGCATCCATGTTCGATCCTGAAACCAATGGACTAAAACCTCTTCAAGAATGCGCGTTCCAGATTAATTTATCTGTTAAAGGAGATGAGTTGTATATGACGCTTTATCAGCGCAGCCAGGATATGATTACAGCTTCTTACTGGAATGTAGCTCAATATGCGGCGTTGATGATGATGTTTGCTCATGACGCCGGGTTAAGGCCCGCAGTTTTCACTCATTTCATCCAAGATATGCATGTGTATGACCGTCACGAAGAACAGGCAAACGAGCTCCTCCGTCGCTCTCTTTTCGGCCCGGTTCCGCAGGTTACTATCTCGTCTCGTATGGAAGGGAAAGGATTTTATGATTTTGTAGCTGATGATTTTGAGGTATGGAATTATGAACCAAAGGAGCAAATCAAATTTGAGGTTGCGAAATGAAAATAAGCATAGATAGAAGAGCCAAAATGATTCCTATTATGGAAATCAGTTCCGGCGATGAAGTTAATATCGGAGGCTTTGATTATATTGTTGAAAGCATAACTCCATGTGGGAAAGGATCTTATTCAGATGCGTATGGAATTAGGTTGGTCATATCTTCTTATAAGCATGGCCAACTTGTAAGGAAAGTAGATAGTGTTTTTTCTATCGATTCTATTTTAGTATTTCTCCCTAAAGGAGATTCTGTTGTAGTAGAGTGCTCTTATAGAGAACTTGAAGAATATTTCCCTAAAATATAGTACAATGACAGGCGAAGAAAAATGTAACCGATGCGAGCAGTTTGGACCGAACGGTCTCACTGACTATCCATGTAAAAGGATTCCATCAAGGAACTGTCCTTGGTTTATTAAAATATCGGATAAGAAATATAAGAAGATTCTTGCCGATAGGGTGAAAAGAATTAAGGAGAATGAGAAACTTAAGCAAGAGATGATGAAAGATCAGGATCTTGTTGAAGAAGTGAAACAAAACACGAAAAGATTAATGCAATGAAAAAGAAAAATATAAAACCAGAAGAAGTGGAAGTCGTTATTCCTAAAGAAGTAGAAGCTATTAACATATGTGGAGATATCGATAGTTTTATAAAACACATTATATATGTCAGCTTGGATAAGGTAAGTAGTGATAGGGCGTTTGTCAATAACGATATTCTGTATATGGTTACATACGCCTCTATAAAAGGTAAAAATATACCTGTTGGTGTATTAGCAAAACAAAAAGAAGCTGAAACAGAAGATATTGCTATGCCGTTTGAGGATATTGGAAGGGATGTAAATGTAGTGTATCCTATTGAAATAGGAAAGAAGTTTAAAGGATTTTACATTCTTAGTAATGGTGCTGTGGCTATCGATTATGAACTTACAGACAATGGAGGTTTTGAAAATGATGATAGTATTGGTAAAATCGACATGAATCTAAATTGATACATTATGGTATTATATATAGCAGCAGATCCGGGAAAAGATGGAGCCATAGCCTGCATCGATCAGGACAGTAAACTAATATCAAGAATCTCCACTCCAAGAATATCAGCTTCAGGACCAGTAGACTTGACTAAAGAATATGTTTTTTGCCGGGATACGATCGTAGAAAACAATCCTGATAGGGTAGTATTTGTCATAGAGGACGTACACGCACTGTACGGGGTCAGCACGTCCTCTACAGCCTCCCTCATGGAGAACAAAGGCCAACTGCATGGGCTGTTCCTCTCCCTCTGCATGGCATTTACGGACATAAGTTGCTCCGTTAATTTCATAGCCCCTAAAACATGGCAGAAATTGGTTTGGACGCATTCTGATAAGGTCATGGAAGCCAGTAAGGTAAATACTAAGAAAACGTCATTGGCTTGCGCTAAAAGGCTGTGGCCAAACGATACGTTCGTTAAAAACGAAAGATGTAAGACAGCCCATGACGGTATAGTTGATGCGATGCTTATAGCAGAAGCAGCAAGAAGAACCATTTAATCTATTTTAAATCATTTTAAATCTAATTAATTTGTAATTAGATTTTAAAATAATACATTTGCAGTGTTAGATAGTCATAATCGTAAGTTTTAAAAAAATGAAAGTAAGAGTTCCTGGCATACTAATGAATGAGAAACTTTCAAACATTTCAAAGATGTTTGATAAGGTTCTAAAGGATTGTGTCACATCGAATATAAAAATTACTTTATATTTTGATCATATCCGGATACAAGCCATGAACGAACGTATAACATATACGGATGATATTTTCGATGTGAATACTGATATTTCTTGTGACCATAAGTTTTCTCTTTTAGTAGATGCCGGGACTCTTATTTCGTTTTTTAAAAATCATAACCAGGATATAGAGATAGAGATTAAAAACGATTACAGTATCGTTTTTAAATACGATAGAGGATCTTTTTCTTCTATTTGGATTGAGGATAAGGCTTTCCCTGATTTCTTTTATCCTGTAGGTGATGGTATTCGTGTTATGAGCTCGTCTTTCATTCAGTCTATGAAAAGATCTTTTGCGTTTGTTGGATCGGATGAATTTAGACCGGCTATATGCTCGATTCTTCTTAATGTGAAGAAAGACTATATTGACATTGTTTCTACTGATATGCTCCATCTGTTTATAAACAGGAAAGAGTATGCTAATGCAGTAGAAGAAAGGTCGATTATGCTAAGTGAGGTTGCGGCTTCCATCTTATACCGCTTTCTATATGATAAAGATACGGAGATCAGTATTTCCACAGATGGCGTTAGAACGTTCTTATGCTTTGATAATGTAATTATATCGGATATGAACGCAGAACAACAGTATCCTAACTACGAATACGTATGTAATAAATTCGAAAAATCTTCAAGGGTTAAGTTCGACAGGGATTTGCTTATATCTGTTCTTAATTCTATGACTTTAGTGGATAATGTTGTCAATGTTAAGGTAGATAAAGAAAGCGGCATAACAGTAATGTCTGAGGATTTTGGAAATAGAAAAAAGATAATGGAATCAATGCCTTTGAATGCGCTTGAAGGCCCGTGTTTTAATTTTTCTATCGGTAAGGAAAATATACTGTCTTCCGTAAAATCACTTATAAAAGGAGATGTTGTCATGGATTGGTCTGATCAGTATAAGATGATAAAGGTGTTCAATCCTAAATACGAATCAACATACGTCTTAAATCAAACATTGTATAATCTATAAAAAAAATAATAATATGGCTTTTAGAGAAAACAGAAGTTTTGGTACAACTTATTATCTGTATATTAATTCAGATGGTAACTTGTATGAAAAAAGTAACGAACCAAAAGAAGGTTTTGTTCAGCACATAAATCCTAATAGCGGTCAGCCGGCGGGATATTGGAAAGAGTATTATAATGGAGTAGTTGGATACATTAACTACATCGGGTTAAAGTCAAGCACTTTCTCTAATGGAAATACTGTTACTAATTTCCTTATCGTATTAAAAGATTACGAACTTAATGAAAACTATTGTATTTCCATACCTCTCGTCAATCAAAAAGGAAATATCAAGGGCTTTGTTAAGAGCTTCGTAAAATACTACGAAAACATCGATTTCAGTCGTGAAATTTATTTCAATGTCTTTAAGAAGAAGAAAGATGACGAGTTTGGATCTTCGGAACTTATTATCGCATATGCCGGAGTAGACGGAGAAGAAGATCAGCTTGTTGAACGTTTTTATAAAAAAGGCGTAAATGGTTGGCCTGACCCTGTTGAAGTTACAGGATTTGATGGCAAGAAAAGCCTCGATTATTCAGCTCAAAACAACTTCACTTATCAGAAGATTACTGAATATTCAAACAGGTTCAATGCTTCTATTAAAGATATCAGAGCAGGTATAATGGCTAAATTAGGTTTAGAAGGAAATACTCAGCAAGAGCCTACAGCCCCTCAGACTTATACCCAGCAGCCGGCCGCGCCTCAACAGGTTCAACAACCTCAGTCTGTTCCGAGTGCTATTCCGTATCAGAATTACCAACAGCCAGCACAGTATCAGGCCCAGGCTCAGCCTGCTGCACCTGCCACGGCACCTACTACAAGGAGCACCAAGCCTCAGCATCAGGCACAGCCACAGCCGCGAGCACAGATGCCGAACTTCCCTCCTATGGAAGAAGAAGACCTTCCATTTTAATATAAACATCAGCCCAGGAGAATAACATCTCTTGGGCTTTTAAAGATTGTGTAGAATGATGGTAGAAATAGTTACAAGATTTCCCCTTATTAAACTTCGTAGGAAAGTGACAGAAGAAAGGATTATGGCGAAGCATGGGGATAAAATATGTATGATCTACTCAGAAACCAGAGAAAAATATAAGCAAGGAGATGAGTGGGTCGATGATCCTAATGATGCAGACATAAGTACTTTTCGTGAGTGCTATGAATCAACAAAGGACATAAAAAAAGAAGGTATTGTTTATTGTACTATAAAAATATAATTATGGACAAGTTAGAAGATATTGAAAGACTTCTTTCTGAAAAAGAAGATAGCAAGAAGGATACTGTTTCTGAAAAGAACAACAAACATAAAAAAGAAGATAAGGTCGTTAATAAAATACCTGAATCGTATTTGACTCCAGGTTATCAGAAGACTGTGCAGGTAGGTATTAAGAAGCTGTATCCTGATGTCGTGGTACCTGAATACAAACATGATGGCGATGCATGTTGTGATATTCGTGCATATAGAGTGGTGAAGATGGTGAATGACATGGGAGTGGAAATAGATGTTCCTTCCGATTTTGAATCAATCACCTTATATCAAGGCTATTCTGTTAGAATCGGAACCGGCTTCAAGTTGAATATCCCAGAAGGATGGTGTGCGAATGTAGAAGGAAGATCAGGATTCTCTTTTGACGAGGGAGTGGTAGTTACTAACGCACCCGGTAAATGCGAATTTACCTACAAAGGAGAGTATATGGTTAATCTTACTAAAATAAATAAAAAACCGACCGTAATCCATAAAAACGATCGAATAGCTCAGATGGAAATCGTTCCACAATACAAAATGGTATTGGAAGAGGTGACAGATATTGAGGTAGAAGACGGAAATGAACGTGGAGAAAAAGGTCTTGGTAGTTCTGGAGTTAATTAATGTTTAAATATTTTGAAAATGAGCATGTTAGGTTTTACATTCATCACAGACAGCAAGCTGTCAATGTACAGGGAGAAAGCTATTAAATCCGAAAATCTTGCAAAAGAAATTGAGGAAATGCAGGATAAGGCTGATTTTTACAAGGAAAGGCTTTCCGAACTCAAGTCAGATATCGCTTCAAAGGATAAAGAGATTTTATCTGTTGGCAAAGATCTTTCTGAGTCTAAGGAAAAGATTGACGCCTTGAAGGAAAATCAGAAAAAGCTGATAAAAAGCGTCAAGAAGAAAACGGAAGAACTTGATGCGGCCAAGGCTGATCTTGACAAAGCTAAGTCTGATCTTGATGAGGCTAATTACAAAATCAGTAACTTAGAAGAAAAGAAAAACAGTATATCATATGAATTAAAAAAGAAATCAAATGCATTGATTGAAGCCAGGATCAGAATCGGAGATTTGGAAAACGAGGTTTCGGTTGGGTCCAAAACAATACAAGAGTTAGAATCGAAGCTGAAATTAATGCAAGTAGAATTAAGAGGCTACCAGATAGGTATAATTGGTAAAGACAAAAACGATGTCGCTGAGCCGGAATTGGATAAAGATGAGGAGTCAGATAAGGATGTGGCAGAACCAGAGAAGTCTGATGTTGTTCCTGAGACGGATGTGATTCAGGAAGAAGCCGGTGACATTGTGGAGCCCGAAAACGAAGCTGAACGAGTAAAAGACACTAAAAAGAAGAAGAAAAAAAAGAAGTAGGTATTTTAATGTTTGCCATATTATGGGTTAGTACTTAACTTTGCGTTGAGAGAGTTTTTAGGATAATTATTGGTTAATATTTAGCTGTTATATACAGGCGTCTGTGAAGGCTCCTGCATATTTTTAAGGTCCTGTAGCTTAGTGGTGAAAGCAAGATGCTCATAACATCGAGATCGTGGGTTCAAATCCCTCCGGGACCACTGTCCAATGGTGTAGTGGTAACACAACAGATTTTGGTTCTGTTATCGGAGGTTCGAATCCTCCTTGGATAACGATTAAGTTTTTGTGGAAATGTTAATTATCTCAGTGTTTGCGGTGTGTGAACATAGCAAACATTAAACGGCCCATTAGTTTAACGGATAAAACCTTTGAGTCCTAATCAAAAGTTGCCTGTTCGATTCAGGCATGGGCTACATGGCTTGTTGGATGAGTGGTTTAGTCAGGGATCTGCAAAATCTCGTAGGGCGGTTCGATTCCGCCACAAGCCTCTAAAAAAAGTAAGACAATGAACTACCCAGAGCAACAAATGCTTAAGATCCTTAATAGGGATCTGTTAAGTAATCCGATGTATGTTATTAACAATCTCCATATATATGATTGGGAATCTGACTTCCTGGCCATAACAAGATCATTGTACGCTTATGAAGTAGAGGTCAAGATGTCTAAACAAGATTTCTTTAACGACTTCAAAAAGGATAAAAAACATAAGGTTCTTAAAGACGGCATTATTAAGGTAGGTGGTGTCATAAGCTATCCTCCAAACTATTTCTATTACGCCTGTCCTCCTAATATGATTGACGTAAGTGAAGTTCCGTCTTATGCTGGTCTGATTTATGTCGATGTTAGTAAAAATAGGAAGAACGTCGTTAAGGTCGCACCTTTAATTCATAGACAGAAGTTTGATGTAGTGGGTAGGAAACTGGTGGATAAGTTTTACTACAATATGCTTACTTGGAAGAAAAGAGCTATTTCAAACGTGTATGCTGACCCGGCCAAGGAAAGAGAGAAGGGCGTGCGTGCCGGAGCTGAGGCTGTGAGGAAGTCGGCCTGGGATGCGTTCAGGGCGCAGTGCCCGCACATTGCTTTCCCCTATGGAAAAGAATTTCCGATGTGCGACGATCACGAACAAGATCATCCCATGAGAGACTGCATACTTCAGTGTGAAAAAGGTAGAATATTTAAAAGTAGATTAAAATGAGCACCCCACGTGAATTAAGCAGGATAGCTAATAGGATAGCCGGTAAGATGACTGATGACGGATGGGTTAGCCCCGGTAGAAAGAATCTTGTCTCTGATAAGAAGGTTATGGAATTAATAGATTTGATCTTTAATGAAATATGGAGGGAATTAGATGACGGGAAAAGAGTCCATATCAGAAAACAGATGATTTTAAAAAAGATTTTTGTCAGTAGGCAAAAAGATAAATACTACATACAATGCATAGAAAAAAGGGACGCCAAATAGACGCCCCTTTTCTTTTTCTGTAAGTGATTGTTATTTCATTACTTTCCTTACCAACTTAGAAACAGCTTGCGTGATAGTCCACCTGATGTTTGCATTAACATTGATAGTCTGAGGAGTACCGTTTGCATCCAAGTTAATTACCTCCTTGTCTATCTCCAAGAACGGATCACCTGCTGTCTGGGTAATAACCGTATTAGCTGCCTGACCACCAGCGGTCGTCACCTTAAGAGTATTTACCAGATCGTTTATATTAGTGTTCGCTGCAATACCGGAGAATACGATACTGAAAGCAAAGCCCCCTGTTGCACCAGGGTCGTCGGCAATAACAGCGCCGTTGTTGGTAGCCTTGCCTGCCGCCTGATAACTGGCAGGTATCTCCAACGTCAGAGGATGAGTCTCGTCTGGAGTTAAGGAGAACGTTAATTTAGTTGAGTTACTTGTACCGTTGATTGTTACAGTACCACCTCCTTTTCCTACTGATGCAGTAGGATCTATTTTTACAAACTCAGCTACCGCAGCTTGGTTTATGGTAGCACTTTTCTTAACACCCCCAGATTCGGCACCAAATTCTACTTGTAACGTACGCTGTACACGACCTTCGTATTTTTCACCTGATACGGTAACCGCCTGATCACCATCACCTGATCCCGGATTGAAGGTTACAAAACCTATTTTCATTTCTGCCATGATATTTATTTTTAATTGATTAAGATACCGACAAATATATGATTATTTTTATTCCCTTGTGTCATTGATTTATTTTTATTAAATACGTAGTGCTATGGTTTTTTTTATCATATTTTAATCCTATTTATTTCTTTGCTGATTATTTATTATGTATGTTTGCAACATAAATATAAAATATTATAACCATGAAAGTAGATTTTTTTAACAGTAAGGATTTTTTGGGATCTAAAACTAAAGAAAGTAAGACCCGGAAGTTGTCAATCAGCAAAAGTAAGATAATGACTATCTCTGTCGATAATTTGAATTGGATGGGGGTAACGGATGCGGTTGTTATCGGCTTAGAAGAAGGGAGGGCATTTGAAGGAGTTGAAAATACGGTCTTTTATCTGGCTGCTTCTGATGTTGAGGACGAGAGATCGTTTAAGGTAAATAACCTTGGTGTAAAATACAAGAGAATTTACTTAAAAGACCTGCTCGATTATCTTGGATGGGATATAGGAGAAAATTCTTATGCCGTGTATGATATTATAAAAGAAGACAGTAATTTATTCCGTCTTCAGTTTAGGGTAATAAAAAAGAGTAGGAGTGAAAAATGATGAACAATATAGATATTAAAAACAAAAGAATACTGCTATTCGATTTTGACGGGACGTTGGTCGAAATCGCATCTGGAGGTCTTTATGCAAAAGATCTTACTGATATGAAGATTAAGCAAGATGTCGTGAATAGGGCACTTGATCTTATGGAGCAAAATGGCGTTAAGTACTTTGGTATAATAAGCAACCAATGCGATGTGGGTGTCGGGTTTGTTTCCGATGAAGATATTGATGCGAAGATAAATTATGTCCTTAGATGCGTTCATGATCTTGCAGTGAAAAGAGGCATAAGAGACGTAGTGTATGGTCATTATGAGTGTTTTTCAATTGATGAACATGATCCGATGATGAAGCCTAATCCTGGTATGGTGTATAAGGCACTTGGTGCTTGCAGGTTGATGATGGATAGCGTAACATATGAAGATATTATGAAAATGACGCTGATGGTAGGAAACGCCAGTGGTCTGCCAGAGCAGTTCTCTGATTCGGATAAGGTATGTGCTGAGAAGGCCGGCGTTGAATATATGGATGTTATCACGTTTGTTGGTAAAGATCTTGATTTGAATTATGTGTTGTCCAAAGAACATACAAGTGAAGGAATAGTTATTCTCAACAACGATCATATATATATCCTTGAAAATCCTTATGGCGTTGGTCTTAATATAAAAATCACTTTAAAAGATTTTTATAAGATTGAAACCGATGATGGAAAAACTGCAACCGTAGATGATGTGCTGAATATAAGGATTGATAAAGATCAGAATTTTAATTCATATAGTGATGTTATAAAAATAGAAACATTAAAAGACGGTAGTATCAAATATACAAGCTTATATCATGAAAGTAAAGAAAACAGCGATAGTTTATCATAAATCGGATTTAGATGGCGTTGTATCGGCAGCCATCGCAACTATGTATGAACACGGTAAAAACAAGGATGTTGTTTATATCCCGTATTCGTATGAAGATGATGTTAAGAAAGTTACCAGCAAGGTGCGTGATTTAGATGTTGTTTATGTTCTTGACGTGTCTTTCGGAGCCGATTCTAAAACGGTTTTCAAAAAGTGGCTTGATGAAGGAAAGAGCCTGATGTGGATAGATCACCATAAGGGAATTATCGAAGATAGTAAAACATGGGGGTTCGTAGTTCCAGGGTTGAGGAGAGTCGGTACTGGTGCGTGCGCACTTGCCGCCGACCTGCTTATGGGGAAGGTGCCGGCGATCGTCCGGTGCCTGTCAGACTACGATGTGTGGAATAAAGAATCTGAATTAGGCTGGGATACGGTAGTAGCTGTCCAGTATGCCTTGAGATCAAAAATAAGACTCAATGTATTAATAGCATTGTCGTATTTGTATGACCATTTTAAAGAAGATATGAAGGACAATGAAATTGATCTTATTTTTTATGATCTCGCTAAAGAAGGACGTGCTATAATTAGCTACATGGCTGGTAAAAACGAACAAGAGGTAAGTGCGTATTCGTTCGAAGCTTACGTCGATGAGGTGAAGGTCGTGGCGATGAATACCACGGAATTTAGTTCTAAAGTATTTGATTCTCTTACACGAGACTGGTTAGACGGTAGAAAAATTAAAGCCCTGATGCCATTTTGTATCATGCCAGGTGGTAAAGTCCGGTTCTCTCTTTATGAATGCGTGGAAGACAGCGTAGATTGCTGTGAGGTAAGTAAGAGATTCGGTGGTGGAGGACATGCTGGTGCTGCTGGATTTGTTATAGATGTATCAAGTGACCAGTTTAAGGACTTCCTTGAAAACCATAAACTTACTTCAATTAAATAAATTAATAAGGTCGTGTTTTAAATAGGATTGGTTTCTATCAATCCTATTTTCTTGTTGTGTGTGAGGTGGGTGGGTGATGGGAGAGAGGGTAAAAGATGTTTATGTAATGAGGGATATGAAAGATGTTTATGTGATGAGGGATATGAAAGATGTTTATGTAATGAGGGATATGAAAGATGTTTATGTGATGGGAGAGAGGGGGTACCTATCACGAACCTCCCGCCCCCGAAACGCGTTTTCTCCCCCACACCCCCTTCGCTGGAAAACCGGAAACGCGTTTTTACCTCAAACTTTCAAACTGCCTGATTATCAGCCACTTATTTAAATTATTGATAATCAATGTATTATTATAACCTATTGATTATAAGCCACTTAAATAAGCATATATTCTACATATTAATGTACGCGTATAATACTACTCTCGTTCGTTTTATAACTTGCTGATAATCATATAATAGAATCGAAATTAATACAAGTTAACAAAAAAAAGATAGCATATATATTTGTAGTATCGATAAATGTCGTATATTTGCGTCGTGATCAGGAGAGATCTCGAGTTGACATGATAAACTTATATAGTGTACCCGTTGGGCTAACTATATTTGTATCTGTTAATTGCCTGCGTTGTGGGCTATTAAATTGAATATCATTTGTTTAACAATTAAAATATATTGGAATTATGATTACAAAAAAGAATGTAAACAAGCTGCAAAACGCTGTTATTAAAGAGAACGCCTCTAATTTGGTGGGTGCTGTTAAACTGTACAATGCACTATTTGCTAATGGAGCTAATCTAAAGGCTATTTGCAAGGCCTTGGAAATACCGGCAGAATACGCTGTAAAGGTGGCAGCCCTCGCCAAGGATAAAAAACGCCTGGTAGCCGTGTGTAGCCAAATGTTACCGAAAGTAGGCGACACCTTCGTTAAGTTTTCCCTATATTCTAAAGTATATAATAACAAAGTAGACAAAGAGAAAGGAATTGAGGCAAAAGCAGCTGATTGGTGCGCTGATAATGTGGTTTATGGCGGTGAATATAAACCTTTCGGATTTGCAACCGCGGAAACGTTGGAAACGAAAAGTAGTGCAAAATGGATCGTTAAAGAGACGGACGAGTATAAATCTACTTATGTGGCTGTTAAGATCAAATCTTATTCTATTCGTACCGTTGCAAAATGTGTAAGTGAATACCTCGCACATGAGAGTACACAACAGTAACAAGGCACGGAGAGCGCCGTTAAGCTCTCCAAAGGTTCGGCGCGTACCTTAACGCGCCTGTACGCCATTGTCAGTGGGTGCACGTCCCGCGTATGCTTTAGACTGAAGCTGACAAAAAGAGAGTTATTTTACATATTGGAGATAGATATACCGTTGCCCTTGCCGTTGGCAATTAAAGGGCTGGTATTACTGCATGGACTATCCGAATAGGTATGGTTTATGTTAGGTATGTGAGTATAGTTTAGAAAGCATACCGTTGTACGCGGTTTGTCTCCGTTCGGGAACGTGTCTTACTTGCCTACACGTAAAATAGAACAAGGCTGTAGATTAAATTACAGGGTATGAGCATGTAACCTATCATGTAGGGACGTGCCGTATCAAAACGCAAGGACACAATCGCCTTTATTTGTGGCTAAGTTGTGTAGCAGACGGAAAATATAATAACAACATAGTACGAGCCTGTACGCAAGAACTACGTACTAATTACGGGCTGTTGGTTGTAGCATAAAATCTCTATAGGATAGGAATGCGCGTCCGGTTCGATTCCGGAGCAACCTCTAAATAATATAATAGCATGGAAAAGAAAGCAATGATCAACGCTTTAATTGAAGCGTTCAATAAATCTAAAAACAGTTGCGTAAAAATAACATTGCGTAACTATATCGAGACGGTGGAAACATTGAGCGAAAGTGAGTATAAAGAGGCGGAGGGTTTCTATATCGAAGCTCTTAACCGCTGGAGTTAATCATAATTAAAGCATAAAGAAAATGGAAAGGAAATTTAAATCTTATATGGTAGACGTCCGCGGTCTGTCCAGGAAAG
>OFPS01000464.1_pt1 | contig 39454 bp, 33 predicted proteins | sample 1542111 | NCBI WGS metagenome assembly OFPS01 (sample SAMN04209233, study PRJEB22552) | human gut metagenome | biome: gut; material: feces | host: Homo sapiens | place: USA: Oklahoma | reverse complement strand
CTTATAATGCCGCTTACGAAAAATATCAAACCGATTTAGCTGCCTACAAGACTGCCAAAGCCGCCTACGATGCTAAAGTAGCCGAAAAAGCAGCAGCTGATGCAGCTAATGCAGAAGCTAAAGCTAAGTATGACGCAGAAATGGTCACTTACGAAGCAGCTTTGTCTGAATATAAGACAAATAAGGCTTCGTATGATGCCGCTATAGCTGAATACAATACGAAAAAAGCTGCCTATGATGCTAAAGTAGCTGAGAAAACACAAGCAGAAATTACTGATAAGGCAGCTCAAGAGCAATATGAGAAAGATCTTGCTGCTTACAATACGGCTTACGAAAAATATCAAACTGATTTAGCTGCCTACAAGACTGCTAAAGCAGCCTACGATGCCAAAGTAGCCGAAAAAGCAACTGCTGATAAGGCAAATGCGGAAGCTAAAGCCAAGTATGATGCAGAAATGGCTGTTTATAATACAGCTAAAGCACAATACGATAAAGATTTACAAGAATACCAAGCTAAGAAAGCGCAATACGATAAAGATAAAGCAGCCTATGATCAACTTGTTGCCATTAAAGCAGAAGAAGATGCTGCAAAAGCTAAGTATGAAGTTGAGCTTGCAAAATACAATGTAGACCTAGAACAATACGGCAAAGACTTTGCTACCTACCAAACAAAACTTGCTGAATATCAAACAGCTTTGGCACAGTACAAAGATGCTAAAGCAGCCTATGATAAGTACATGAATGATAATGGTTTCCAAGATCTAAAAGATGTAGAAACTGTTCAAGATTTGACCTTCCAACGTGAAGGTGGAGCCATTCATACCATCAATGGCATCAGTGCTTATCTCACTCGTGATGCTCAAGCTCGTTTGAATACTAGCAATGTACATCAGTATGATTCCAATAAATTGGAAGCTTCAGATATTGTAGCAACTAGTCCTTGGGCCAATAATGAAACTGAATTTATTCAAATTAAGGAAGGCGATAAATTTGTTGTTACTTATGATAACTTGAATCAGTCAAGCATGCGTGAAAATACGGATATGCATCCAATCAAGCGCGTGATTTATCGCTATGAGATTTTGAGTCTACCATCAAATGACGGTAAAGGAATTGCAGCCGTTAGCTCAGACCCAACTGTAACACTAACAGTCGGTGCTTCAACAGACCAAAATAAACCAGTTAAGGTGGCTGTAGATGTTGAATTCTATGATGGTAATGGCAATAAGTTTGATTTGACACAGCACAATGCGATTGTTGCTTTGAACTCTCTTAACCACTGGACAGGTGCTTCTTATGTAGATAGTGGGGATAAACCTCGTGCCCTTACAGTAGAAGCCAAGGATAAAGATGGTAACACTGTTCGAGGAACTTGGAATCCGTATGCAGATGGTTCATCAATGAGCATTGAAAACAATGCAGTTGTTGTTAAAAATGGAACTGTTGACTTTGGTACTGCTGATGTCACTATCTCTGCTGAAAATCCAATCAAGATTGTGGCACAAAAAGCAACGTGGAATGGTAGTGAATTTACAGTTAGTGAAGAAACTGTTATTGACGCAACTTCAGTCAATGTTTCAGGTGCTGGGAATGGTCACTCTATCGGAACAGATGAGTTCACATTAGACGGTAAAGATGATGTGATTGGTTCTTACACTATTGATCCAACTTCAGGACGTATCATCTTTACTCCTAAGAAGAAATTTGAAAATGTAGAGCACCAAGAATCTGTAAATGTTGGAAACAATAAATACATTCCAATTCCAAATTCAAGTGTTTCTTATGACTCTGCTACAAAAGAGGTGACATCATTTAAAGATAACCAATACATTGAACATGGATCTATCTTTAATGGTGAATCTTCAGCGACTCTTGAAGGTTGGGACAATCCATCTTCTCCATACCTCTATTATGGTGGAGCAGGCTTGAAGATGGCTGATGGTCACTTGGTATTTACGGCCAATGGAGCTAATGCTGCTGGTCAACCAACAGTATATTGGTTTGCGATTAACTCAAATGTTGGTATTCCAAAAAATCCAGGTGAAGCGCCAAAAGAGCCAACAGCACCTGAAGAACCAAAGGCTCCAACACCACCAACGATTACATTGGAAGTTCTTCCAGCGGTACCAACAGAACCAACTCCGCCAACAGCTCCTACGGCACCAACAGAACCTAACTATACAGTTGTTACAGTTGATGCTGAGGAGCCAAAAGCTCCAACAGAGCCTAAGGCTCCAACGCCACCAACTCCTGCAGTTGTTGAAGTTCCAGCGGAACCAAGCAAACCAGAAGAACCTAAAGCGCCAACGCCACCGACAGAACCTAACTACACTGTGGTTACAGTTGATGCAGAGGAACCTAAGGCACCAACAGAACCAAAAGCTCCAACGCCACCAACTCCAGCTTTAGTTGAAGTGCCAGTAGAGCCACGTAAGATTACGGCTCCAGTAGAACCTAAGGCTCCGACTCCACCTACACCTGTAGTTGTAGAGGTACCTGGTGAGCCAACAAAACCAACGCCACCAACAGAGCCAACAGCTCCAACACCACCAACTATGGTCACAGTTAATGTTCCTAATAAACCTGTTTCACCTAAAGAACTTGTAGCTCCAAAGGTAAAATGGCATAAAAATTATCTTGTTGAGCGAGTAACACGTCCAGTACCAACGACGCCACCAACTCCTCAAAAACCAAAAACTCCTGGAACACCTACAGGACCAAGCGTTACACCAACTTCTTCTGTAGTTGATAAGCAAGAAACAGCAAGAACTAATAGCGCCGTATTGCCAGAAACAGGTGACTCTAACCAAAAATTAGCATCTGTAACAGGTCTAGGCTTGCTTTCAATGGCCCTTACAGGACTATGGTCAGCTCGTAAACGTAAACATTAATAAGATAAAATCAAAGATTAGGTTGTTTTGCCATGCAAGACAGTCTAGTCTTTTTTTGTTACCTATTATTTGCTCTTTAACGAACTGAATAAGTTTGAATGTTAAAACTAATAGGACAAACGAGAGGACATGATTTAGGTGAAATAGCTATCCTAAAGCTGAATATCACTATGAAAAGTAAAATGAAAGCTTATAGTTGATTGTTTTTCATAATCTTTTCAATAAAAAAACATTAAAGCTAATCGGACTAGATATTATAAAATTAAACCGCCTATTTGTAACGTAAACCCTATTAATAATAGGTTTTTTTCTATCAAATGTTTTGATATTAAAAAGTATTTGAATTTAAGAATCTAATCGAATTTAAAGGAATGGGTGTTTTTATGAGATATCTCAAATTGACATGGTTCTTTCTTTTGTTAGAATATGAACATAACTAAATATAGAAGGACGTAATTTAAATGGGGAAAAAGGAATTACAACGTTATTCACTCAGAAAGTCTAGCCTTGGTGCGGCTTCTGTTCTTTTGGGGACTGCAGTTCTTGCAGTAGGGGCTTCAAATGCAAGCGCTGATGAGGTAGCAACAACTACAGATTCTTCAACACCAGCAGTTGAAGCAACAGATGCTGTTGAAGAAAACACTTCAGCCGTAGCAGATTCAACTGAAAAGAAAGTTGTTAACGTTACTGAAGAAGGCAACACAACTGTTACAACGAGTGAAGTAACAAATACAAGCTTAGAAGCTGCAAAAACAGCTGCAACTAACGAAGGGGTTGAGGTTAAGGAAGAACCTGCTCAAACCAAAGAAACTGTTGAAGCAGCTGCTGCAGATAATAAAGCACAAGCAGAGAAAATCAATACAGTCGTTTCTGATTATAAAGCGGCTAAAGAACAATACAAGTCAGATAAAGCTGACTATGATAAAGCAAAAGCAAACTATGATGCCAAATTAGCTGAGAAAGCACTTGCTGATAAAACAAATGCTGAAGCTCAGGCTAAATATGATACTGAAAAAACAGCTTATGATAAAGCTTCAGAGCAATATCAAATTGCTAAGCAAGCTTATGACTCAGCTCTTTCAGAGTACAAGACTAAGAAAGTTACTTATGATGCTAAGGTAGCAGAAAAAGAAGCCGCTGATAAAGAAAATGCGCTTTCTGCAGCTAAATACCAAGCAGAATTGGCAACATATAACCAAGCAAAAGCTGACTATGAAGCAGCTCTTGCTCAGTACAATAGCGATAAAGCCAAATACAACGCTGAAAAAGCTAACTATGATAATAAAGTAGCTGAAAAAGTTGTTACTGAGAAACGTAACGCTGAAGCTGAAGCTAAATATCAAACTGAGCTAGCAGCGTATAATGAAGCAAAAGCTAAATATGATGTAGAAAAAGCAGCATATGACAAGAATCTTGAACTTTATAATGCTAAGAAAACAGCTTATGAAGCAGATCTTGAAACAAAACAAGCTATTGAAAAATACAATGCAGATGCTAAAGCTAAATACGAAGCAGCCTTGGTTGTCTACAATGAGCAAAAAGCTAAATATGACCAAGAGTACCTTGAGTATCAAAACAAATTAGCTGTCTACCAAACAGCACTTAAACAATACCAAGATGCTAAAACAGCTTACAATAAATACATGAATGATCCTGTATATCGTAACCTTAAAGATGCTGAAGTTGTTCAAGAATTGACTTTCCAACGTGAAAACGATGCGACACACAAAGTTGAAGGTGTAAGCAACTACTTGACAAAAGAAGCACAAGAGCGTCTTAACACAAGTAATGTTTTCCAATATGACTCTAACAAGTTACAAGCATCTGACATTGTTTCAAATAGCCCTTGGACAAATACTGAAGACGAGTGGATTCAAGTTAAAGAAGGTGACAAATTTGTTGTTACTTATGATGGCTTGAACCAATCAAGCATGCTTGTTGAAAATGAAGCATCAGCAATCAAACGTGTTGTATACCGTTACGAAATCGTTAGCCTTCCATCAAACGACGGAAAAGGTATCGCGAAAATCAGTAAGGATCCAACAGTAACTATGACAGTTGGAGCGTCAACTGATCAAGATAAACCGGTTAAAGTAGCTGTAGATGTTGAGTTTTACGATAAAGATGGTAAAATGTTCAACCTTAGTGAGCGTAAAGCTATCGTAGCACTTAACTCACTTAACCACTGGAACGGTGCAGCATATGTTGAAACATCTGAGCGGCCACGTCCACTTACAGTAGAAGCGAAAGACGTTAATGGTAATACTGTTCGCGGTACTTACAATCCTTACGCAGATGGTTCTACTTTGGCAATCCAAAACGGTGAAGTTGTTACAAAATCTGGTTATGCAGATTTTGGTGGAGCTACAGTTAGCATTTCAGATGAGAACCCACTTAAGGTAGTGGTTCCTATCACTGACTGGAATGGTTCAGAATGGGTTGTCTCACGTGAAATTCCATCTGATGTAACAACTCTTAATGCTTCAGGTAGCGGTAATGGACACGCTCTTGGTAACCAAGATTATACGTTTGGTGATAAAGATGATGTTATTGGTTCATACAGCGTTTCTGCTGAAACTGGTTTGATTACATTCACACCTAAGAAAAAATACCAATCAACACGCCACCAAGAATATGTAAATATTGGTGATAACCAATTCATCGCTATTCCAAAATCATCAGTTACTTATGATGCTGCCACTAGAGAAGTAACATCAGTCAATGATAACCAATACATTGACCATGGTGCAGTCTTTAATGGTGAGACAACATCAGAATTGACAGGTTGGGATAACGCTGATTCACCTTACCTCTACTATGGAGGTGCAGGTATCAAGATGACTAATGGTCACTTGGTATTTACTGCTGAAGGTGCAAATGCTGATGGCGCTCCAACAGTTTACTGGTTCGCAATCAACTCTAACCTTGGTTTGCCTAAGAATCCAGGTGAAAAACCTGAAGAACCTAAGGCACCAACACCACCAACAGCACCGGTTAAACCAGTCGTTAAAACAGTTGGTATCAATCCACAAGAACCAACACCACCAACACCACCAAAAGAGCCAGTGGCACCAACGCCACCAACTCCAGAGGTAGTTGAAGTTCCTGGTAAACCACAAGAACCAACACCACCAACAGGTCCAACGGCACCAACGCCACCAACACCAAAAGTGGTTGAAGTTCCAGAAAAACCGGTTGAACCAACACCACCAACAGGTCCAACGGCACCAACGCCACCAACACCAAAAGTAGTTGAAGTTCCTGCTAAACCAGTAGAACCTAAAACTCCTGAAAAACCAAGTGTTGTATGGCACAAGAACTATGTCGTTGAGAGAGAGTCTCACGTGGTACCACCAACACCACCGACTACTCCACAAACACCACCAACACCTGTTACTCCTCCAACTCCAGTGACACCACCAACTACACCAACTCCAGATACTGAAGTTCCTGTAGTGCCTCAAGCTGAGTTGCCACAAACTGGTGAGCACACTAGCAATGCTGGATTTATTGGACTTCTTTCAATGATTTTTGCAGCCTTTGTAGGATTCTTCAAACGTCGTAAAGAAGATTAAGTGGTGCTATTAAATTAGTTCCCCATCAAAACTAGATTCTATTTAGGATCTAGTTTTTATTTTTGCTCGGTTTTCCTCCCTCATATCATTTCTATTTACTGGTGAAACATGTTATAATTGTTTTGAATGACTATTATAGAAAGATGCAAGGAGACGAGCATGGAAGAACTTAAGAAAATCGCTGGTGTAACCGCTGCTAAATATGTTGAAGATGGAATGGTTGTTGGACTCGGTACAGGGTCAACAGCTTACTTCTTCGTAGAGGAAATTGGCCGTCGTATTAAGGAAGAAGGTCTTAGTGTTGTTGGTGTAACGACATCAAGTCAAACCACTAAACAAGCTGAAGGTTTAGGCATTCCTTTGAAGGCAGTGGATGACATTGACAGTATTGATGTTACTGTTGATGGAGCCGACGAAGTAGACCCTCAACTCAACGGGATTAAAGGTGGCGGTGGTGCCCTTTTGATGGAAAAAATCGTTGCTACACCTACAAAAGAATATATCTGGGTGGTTGATGAGTCTAAAATGGTTGATCAATTAGGTGCTTTCAAACTACCAGTTGAAGTGGTTCAATATGGTGCTGACCGTCTGTATCGTGTCTTTGAGTCTAAGGGCTATAAGCCATCATTCCGACTTACGGAACAAGGTGACCGCTTTGTTACAGATATGAAAAACTATATCATCGATCTTGATTTAGGTAAGATTGAAAATCCAGTAGTTCTTGGTGAAGAACTTAAAGCTATGACAGGTGTTGTCGATCATGGATTGTTCAATGGCATGGTTAACAAAGTCATCGTTGCAGGAAAAGACGGTGTTAAGGTCGTTGAAGTTAAGGCCTAGTCCGATTTTGATTCTCTCACCTTTAATGAGGAAAACTAATTAATTTTTGTCAAACTATTAAATAATATAGAAAGGCAAGAGGTAATTTCGAAAAGATTTTATCTCTTTGTGGTGTTATTATGTCCAAATTTAACCGAATGCATTTAGTCGTTCTTGATTCAGTAGGAATTGGTGCTGCTCCAGATGCCAATGACTTTGTCAATGCAGGTGTGCCAGATGGTGCTTCAGATACCCTTGGTCATATCTCTAAATCTGTAGGATTGAATGTGCCAAATATGGCTAAGCTTGGTCTAGGAAATATTCCTCGTGAAACACCTTTGAAAACAGTACCGACAGAAAGCAACCCAACTGGTTATGCAACAAAATTGCAGGAAGTTTCTCTTGGTAAAGATACGATGACTGGTCACTGGGAAATCATGGGTCTCAATATTACTGAACCTTTTGATACTTTCTGGAATGGATTCCCAGAAGAAATTCTCACTAAAATTGAAGAATTCTCAGGACGTAAAGTCATTCGTGAAGCTAATAAACCATACTCAGGTACGGCTGTTATTGAAGACTTTGGTCCTCGTCAAATGGAAACTGGTGAATTGATTATTTATACTTCAGCTGACCCAGTTCTTCAAATTGCCGCACACGAAGACGTTATCCCTTTGGATGAATTGTATCGTATTTGTGAATATGCGCGTTCAATTACTCTTGAGCGTCCAGCTCTTCTAGGGCGTATCATTGCGCGTCCTTACGTTGGTGAGCCTGGAAACTTCACTCGTACATCTAACCGTCGTGATTTGGCTGTCTCACCATTTGAACCAACTGTTTTGGATAAATTGAATGAAGCTGGTATCGATACTTATGCCGTTGGTAAAATCAATGATATTTTCAACGGAGCTGGTATCAACCATGATATGGGACACAACAAATCAAATAGTCACGGTATTGATAATTTGATTAAAGCTATGACTTCTGAAGACTTCAAACATGGTTTTTCATTCACAAACTTGGTAGACTTCGATGCCCTTTATGGACACCGTCGTGACCCACATGGATATCGTGATTGCTTGCACGAATTTGACCAACGTTTGCCTGAAATCATTGCTGCTATGCGTGAAGATGATCTCTTGATGATTACTGCAGACCACGGAAATGATCCAACTTATGCAGGTACAGACCATACTCGTGAATATATTCCTTTCTTGGCTTATAGCCCATCATTCAAAGGAAATGGACTTATTCCAGTAGGTCATTTCTCTGACATCTCAGCAACTGTCGCTGAAAACTTTGGTGTAGATAAAGCCATGATTGGTGAAAGCTTCTTGGATAAACTTGTCTAAAATGAAGCGCTATGCATTTTTGGTTCGTGGGATAAACGTTGGTGGTCGTCACAAGGTAGTCATGGAGGAATTTTGTCGTGAGTTAGAAGAACTCGGTATGTCACATGTTTCTTCCTATATCAATAGTGGAAATCTTTTCTTTGATTCTACCTTGATGAAAGAGGAACTCCTCTTAGTTTTGGAGAGATTTTTAAATAAGGCTTATCCATTTATTAAGGTGTTTTCTCTTTTTACTCTTGAAGATTATCAAAATGAAGTGGCCTCGTTACCTAAGTGGTGGGAAGATGATTTCTATAGAAAAGACGTCCTCTTATTCACTGAAAGACTTGATAAGAACGAAATGAAGAAGATTATTAACTCTTTAGAGTTGAAAGATGAAATACTTCATTTTGGTCAACTTGGTGTCTACTGGGTAAAGTATGATAAATCAACTTATAGCCAAACAGCTTATCATAAGAAGTTATTGAAAACACCTTTTTATCCTGATATAACCATTCGAAATGCAAGAACTTTTTCAAAAATTGGTCACTTTTTAAGAATGAAATAAAATTAAGGGAGAAATAACATGTCGCTACTTGAAAAAATTAGAGTTACTCAAGCATTTTTGGAAAGCAAAGGAATTGAAAAACCTGAGTTTGGTTTAATCTTGGGTTCTGGACTTGGTGAGTTGGCTGAAGAAGTTGAAGACGCAGTTGTCATTGACTATGCGGATATTCCAAACTGGGGACAATCAACGGTTGTCGGACATGCTGGAAAACTTGTTTACGGAACTTTGTCTGGACGTAAGGTTTTGGCTCTTCAAGGGCGTTTCCATTTTTATGAAGGAAATCCGCTTGAAGTCGTTACTTTCCCTGTACGTGTTATGAAAGCTCTTGGATGTGAAGGAGTTGTTGTAACCAATGCAGCAGGTGGTATCGGCTTTGGCCCAGGTACTTTGATGGCCATCACTGACCACATTAACATGACTGGTCAAAACCCATTGATCGGTGAAAACTTGGATGATTTTGGTCCACGTTTCCCTGATATGTCTAAAGCTTACACACCTGAATATCGTGAAACCGCCCACAAAGTGGCTGATAAACTTGGTATCAAATTGGATGATGGTGTTTATATCGGTGTGACTGGTCCAACTTATGAAACTCCAGCTGAAATCCGTGCTTACAAGACACTTGGGGCAGATGCTGTTGGGATGTCAACCGTTCCTGAGGTTATTGTTGCAGCTCACTCTGGCTTAAAAGTTCTTGGTATCTCATGTATTACCAACTTTGCGGCTGGTTTCCAAGAAGAATTGAACCACGAAGAAGTGGTGGAAGTGACAGAGCGTGTTAAAGGGGACTTTAAAGGATTGCTAAAAGCGATTCTTGCTGAACTCTAAATTATGATAGCTCGGGGAATAAAACCTATAACGTCATTACCCAAGTCGACTAGGTTAAGTTTAGCTGTTTTTGGAACCGGTATTGCTTCAGGTTTGGTAGGCATTCTTTGTCATTACCTTTTGGAGTTTATACAAATTCTTGTATTTGATAATGATAAATCGAATTTATTGTCACAGTTTAACTCTGTAAGTCCCTTTCGACGATTTGCAGTATTGCTTGTAGTAGGTGTTTTGGCTAGTTTATTTTGGTATTTCCTTCAGAGACGAGTGTCCCTCCTTTCTATTAGTAAGGCTAAGCAACTCGTTGGTAAGAAGAGTCCAAATTTTCTTGGCCAGAGTCTACACGCTTTGATGCAGGTTACAATCGTTGGAGCTGGTTCCTCAATTGGTAAAGAAGGAGCGCCTCGAGAATTAGGCGCTCTATTTGGTGGTAATCTCTCCAAAGCCTTGCACTTGGATATTGTTGATAGACAATTGCTAATTGCTTGCGGGGCTGGCGCTGGCTTAGCTGCGGTTTACCAAGTCCCCTTTGCCAGTACACTGTTTGTTCTGGAAACCTTAGGTGTTGCTTGGAAATCAAAAAATATTATTATCATTCTTGTGACAACCTACTTGTCAGCTTATTGTGCTCGGCCAATCGTTGGTAAGGAGGCAATGTATCAAGTCGGTAAAGTTAGCTCAGACCCTGCTAGTCTGATTCAGGTTATTGTTCTTGTATTAGTGATAACTCCGCTGGCGATGATGTTTAGCTTCTTAGCCAAAAAGGCTAGCAAAAGTCGTATTACTGATAAACGTATTCTGTGTACCATGCCACTATCTTATGTAGTATTAGGTGGGATTGCAGCTTTCTATCCTTTAATCATGGGAAATGGTCAGGTTCTAGCACAATGGTTATTTTCAGGTGGGGTTTCAGCATACCTACCTCTTATCCTTGTCGTCAAAGGTCTTATGGTATGTTTACTTTTATGGGCAGGCTCTTATGGGGGAACCTTAACCCCTTCCTTTACCTTAGGTGCCGGATCGGGTTTCCTATTGACAAGCTGTCTTGAGATTTTTGGCTTATCACTCAATCCTACTCTAGGAATGTTACTTGGTGCAACCGTATTTTTAGGAACAACTTTAGATGCTCCTCTAACTGGGATAGCCTTAGTTCTAGGTTTTACTGGTCAAGGAGGGCTGGTAGCAGTACCACTAATCTTAGCGAGTCTACTATCGAGGATAATTAAAAATAGATGGAAGAAAAAACAATGAATATTCATTTTATCTTACACGAAACGTTCGAAGTTCCAGGAGCCTATTTAAAATGGGCTCAAGACCGTGGGCATAATATCACATCAACCAAGGTATATGAGGAAGAGGTTCTTCCTGAAACCGTTGAAGGTATTGATTTTCTAATTGTGATGGGTGGCCCTCAGTCACCTGATGAGGATCGTCAGGCATTTCCTTATTATGACCCAGAGGCTGAGATTGCATTTATGCAAAAAGCAATTGCTGCTGATATCTATATTGTTGGGGTTTGCCTAGGTGCTCAACTTTTATCTGTAGCCTATGGTGGTGAGTATGAACATAGTCCAGAACGTGAGATTGGGGTTTTCCCTGTAACATTAACTGAGGCAGGTTTAGCGGATGAGCATATCAAAGGTTTTGGCAAAACCCTAAATACTGGTCACTGGCATGGTGATATGCCTGGATTGACTGATAATGCAGTTGTTCTTGCTACTAGTCAAGGTTGTCCACGCCAAATTGTTCGCTTCAGTCCTAAACACTATGCCTTTCAGGCACACTTGGAGTTTGATCCCGAAGCCATTGATTTACTTATAGCTGCTGACGGTGAAGAGCATTTACGTAAGCAAAATAAAGAGTTGCTTTTTGTTCAAACACCTGAACAATTGCGTGCTAACGATTATTCTGAAATGAACAAAAAGTTATACGATTTTCTTGATTCATTGACTCAAGCTTAATCCACTTTTAAAGTTGTTATTTATCCACTATATAACTATATAAATATTTAAAAATAAAAATTAAGAAAGGTAGAGCGTGTGTTCTGATTTGAACACGAGCGGAAAGCTCGGAAAATAGATAGTCTTCATTTGTTTTCTGTCTGCTCCTTTACCATCAAAAAATGAAAGGAAGGGTAGTTCGGGTTTGAAACTGAACCCGGGCTAGAGGCTGTGTAAAAAAGATAAATCCTCCTAGATGCGAAGCATCTTTGTCGGATTTCCTATTTTTACTTTGCCTCTTTAACGCCCTTGGTATCTTATATTATGTCTATTCATATTGCTGCTAAGCAAGGAGAAATTGCTGATAAAATTCTTCTTCCAGGGGATCCATTGCGTGCGAAATTCATTGCTGAGAATTTCCTTGAGGATGCTGTATGTTTCAATGAAGTTCGTAACATGTTTGGTTACACAGGAACATACAAAGGTGAACGTGTCTCAGTAATGGGAACAGGAATGGGGATGCCATCGATCTCTATTTATGCGCGTGAGCTTATCGTTGACTATGGTGTTAAAAAATTGATTCGTGTGGGTACTGCTGGTTCATTGAACGAGGATGTTCACGTTCGTGAGTTAGTTCTAGCACAGGCCGCAGCGACAAACTCTAACATTATCCGTAATGATTGGCCACAATACGATTTCCCACAAATTGCAAGTTTCGATCTCTTGGATAAGGCTTACCACATTGCCAAAGACCTTGGTATGACAACACATGTTGGTAATGTCTTGTCTTCGGATGTCTTCTATTCAAATTATTTCGAAAAAAACATTGAGCTTGGTAAGTGGGGAGTGAAGGCTGTTGAAATGGAAGCAGCAGCACTTTACTACCTTGCAGCTCAACACCAAGTAGATGCTCTTGCCATCATGACTATTTCTGATAGTTTGGTCAATCCAGATGAAGACACTACAGCTGAGGAACGTCAAAACACTTTCACTGACATGATGAAAGTTGGTCTTGAAACACTAATTGCAGACTAATCTGTAAAAGGACGCCATTAGGTCGTCCTTTTGTGTTGTAACTAAGATCTACTCGAAGAATCAATAGATTAAAAATTTTCAAACTACTAGAAAAAAATAAAAATATTTGGAAGAAAAAGACTTGTAATAAATAGATAAATATCCGACAATTTAAGGTTCAACCACCAAAAATGTGAAAAATAGTTTACAATATTATGAAAAATGATAGAAATTAAATGCTTGATATCATAATGAAAAACGGTTTCTTCTTTTTTAAAAAGAATGACAATTGAAATGAAGTTATAGTAATGTTATAATGATAATGGGAAATGTCTAATTTTAATTTTTAGGAGCAATTTATATGAGTTCGCGTACGAATCGTAAGCAAAAACGTACGAGTAATAGATCGTGGGGGATGGTCAACGTTGGGTTGACCATTCTGTATGCTATTTTAGCATTGATCTTATTATTCACAATGTTCAATTATAATTTCCTATCATTTAGGTTTTTGAACATCATTATCACCATTGGTTTGTTGGTAGTTCTTGCTATTAGCATCTTCCTTCAGAAGACTAAGAAATCACCACTAGTGACAACGGTTGTATTGGTTATCTTCTCGCTAGTTTCTCTGGTTGGTATTTTTGGTTTTAAACAAATGATTGATATCACTAACCGTATGAATCAGACGGCTGCATTTTCTGAAGTAGAAATGAGCATAGTGGTTCCTAAGGATAGTGACATCAAAGATGTGAGTCAGCTTACTAGCGTACAAGCACCAACTAAGGTTGATAAGAACAATATCGACACCTTGATGTCTGCTCTAAAGAAAGACAAAAAGGTTGATCTTAATGTTGAGGATGTTGCCTCATATCAAGAAGCTTATGACAATCTTAAGTCTGGTAAATCTAAAGCTATGGTCTTGAGTGGCTCTTATGCTAGCCTACTAGAGTCTGTTGATAGTAACTATGCTTCAAATCTAAAAACAATCTATACTTATAAAATTAAAAAGAAGAATAACAACTCTGCAAAACAAGTAGATTCAAAAGTCTTCAATATTTATATTAGTGGTATTGATACCTACGGTTCAATTTCAACAGTGTCACGTTCAGACGTCAATATCATTATGACCGTTAACATGAACACACATAAGATTCTCTTGACGACTACTCCACGTGATGCGTACGTTAAGATTCCTGATGGTGGGGCAGACCAGTATGATAAATTAACCCACGCAGGTATTTATGGCGTCGAAACATCTGAAAAAACACTGGAAAATCTTTATGGCATTAATATTGATTACTATGCACGAATTAACTTCACATCTTTCCTTAAGTTGATTGACCAACTTGGTGGTGTGACAGTTCATAATGATCAAGCCTTCACGAGTCTTCACGGGAAGTTTGATTTCCCAGTTGGGGATATCCAAATGAATTCTGAACAAGCCCTTGGCTTTGTTCGTGAGCGTTATAGTTTGGATGGAGGAGATAATGACCGTGGTAAGAACCAAGAGAAAGTGATTTCTGCGATTGTAAACAAGTTGGCTTCACTAGATTCAGTATCAAACTTTACTTCAATCGTTAACAATCTTCAAGACTCTGTTCAAACGAATATGTCTTTAGATACCATTAATGCTTTGGCCAATACACAACTTGATTCAGGTTCTAAATTTACGGTGACTTCTCAAGCAGTAACAGGTACAGGTTCAACCGGACAATTGACCTCTTATGCCATGCCAAATTCTAGTCTCTACATGATGAAACTGGATGATTCTAGTGTGGAAAGCGCCTCTCAAGCTATCAAAAATTTGATGGAGGAAAAATAAGTGATTGACGTTCACTCACATATTGTTTTTGATGTTGATGATGGTCCTAAAACTTTAGAAGAAAGTCTTGACCTCATTGGCGAAAGCTATGCGCAAGGAGTGCGTACGATTGTTTCAACATCCCATCGTCGTAAGGGAATGTTTGAAACGCCAGAGGATAAAATCTTTGCAAACTTTTCTAAGGTAAAAGAAGAAGCAGAAGCACTTTATCCAGACTTAACTATTTATTATGGTGGTGAACTTTATTACACCTCAGACATTGTGGAGAAACTTGAAAAGAATCTCATTCCACGCATGCACAATACTCAATTTGCTTTGATTGAGTTTAGTGCTCGCACCTCTTGGAAAGAAATTCATAGTGGGCTTAGCAATGTTTTACGAGCAGGGGTGACACCAATTGTTGCTCATATTGAGCGCTATGATGCCCTCGAAGAAAATGCTGACCGTGTTCGAGAAATCATCAATATGGGCTGCTATACTCAAGTCAATAGCTCACATGTCCTCAAACCAAAGCTCTTTGGCGATAAAGATAAAGTAAGAAAGAAACGTGTTCGTTATTTCTTGGAAAAAAATTTGGTTCATATGGTTGCTAGTGACATGCATAATCTTGGTCCAAGACCACCATTTATGAAAGATGCTTACGCTATTATCGAAAAGACTTACGGAACGCGACGTGCTCGTAACCTTTTTATCGAAAATCCACAAACACTACTTGAAAATCAATACATATAGGAGAAACTATGACTCAGGAAAACACGAAGCGTGTTGAAATCGATGTACTTGCACTATTGCAAAAACTTTGGACTAAAAAAGTATTTATTCTTTTTACAGCCTTTTATGTTGCTGTCTTTGCCTTCTTGGGAACTTATTTCCTCATTCAACCAACATATACGTCTTCTACACGTATCTATGTGGTAAATCAAGCTAATGATGGCAAAAACCTTTCTGCTCAAGATTTGCAGGCCGGTACATTTTTGACAAAAGACTACAAAGAAATTATTACATCAAACGATGTCTTGTCGGAAGTTATCAAAGATGAAAAATTGAATATGACAGAGGCAGAACTTGCCAAAATGATTTCAGTTAATATTCCTACTGATACTCGTCTTATCTCAATTTCTGTTAATGCTAAAACTGGTCAAGATGCGCAAACACTTGCCAATAAGGTTCGTGAAGTTGCTTCAGAAAAAATCAAGAACGTGACAAAAGTTGAAGATGTTACCACACTTGAAGAAGCTAAATTGCCAGAGTCACCATCTTCACCAAATATCAAACGTAACGTGCTTCTTGGAGCATTGCTTGGAGGCTTCCTTGCAGTTGTTGGTGTATTGGTACGTGAAATCCTAGATGATCGTATTCGCCGCCCAGAAGATGTGGAAGATGCCCTTGGAATGACACTTCTTGGAATTGTCCCTGATACAGATAAAATTTAAGGAGAAGAAATGCCTCTATTAAAGTTAGTAAAATCTAAAGTAAACTTTGCCAAACAAACAGAAGAGTATTACAATGCCATTCGCACAAATATTCAATTTTCTGGTACACAGATGAAAGTGATTGCGGTTAGCTCTGTTGAAGCTGGCGAAGGGAAATCAACGACATCTGTTAACTTGGCGATTTCATTTGCTAGTGTTGGGCTTCGAACACTTCTCATTGATGCTGATACTCGTAACTCTGTTTTGTCAGGTACATTTAAGTCAAATGAGCCTTATAAAGGTCTTTCAAATTTCCTTTCAGGAAATGCTGATCTGAATGAAACTATTTGCCAAACTGATATTTCTGGTTTGGATGTCATTGCATCTGGTCCTGTACCACCTAATCCAACAAGTCTTTTGCAAAATGACAATTTTAGACATTTGATGGAAGTTGCTCGTAGTCGTTATGATTATGTCATCATCGATACACCACCAATTGGTTTGGTCATTGATGCGGTTATTATTTCCCATCAGGCTGATGCCAGTCTTTTGGTTACAGCAGCTGGAAAAATCAAACGTCGTTTCGTAGCTAAGGCTGTTGAACAATTGGAACAAAGTGGTTCTCAGTTCTTAGGTGTCGTCCTTAATAAAGTTGATATGACAGTTGATAAGTATGGATCATATGGTTCTTACGGATCATATGGCGAGTACGGAAAAAAATCAGACCAAAAAGAAGGTCATTCAAGAGCACATCGTCGTAGAAAAGGATAGCATTAATGGGGATGATGCGGCTCCTTATACCTTAACAGATGAAAAAGGGGTTTAGAGTGAAAGAAAAACAAGAAATTCGTCGCATTGAAATTGGTATTATACAGTTGGTTGTGGTTGTTTTCGCAGCCATGGTAGCTAGTAAAATACCTTATACAGAGATTACCCAAGGAAGTATTGTTCTTTTAGGTGTCGTACATGTAGTGTCTTACTATATCAGTAGTTATTATGAAAATCTTAAGTATAGAGGCTACTTGGATGAACTCATTGCAACTGTCAAATATTGTTTCGTATTTGCTCTAATTGCAACTTTCCTCTCATTTTTTGCAGATGGAAGTTTTTCTATCTCACGTCGCGGACTTCTCTATGTTACTCTGATTTCAGGTGTTCTCTTATACGTTACAAATACTGTTCTTAAGTATTTCCGCTCATCTATTTATACACGTCGTAAAAGTAACAAGAATATTCTCTTGATTTCTGATCAGGCACGTCTTGATAATGTTTTATCTCGTATGAAGGACAATATGGATGGTAGGATTACAGCCGTTTGTGTCTTGGATAATCCTTATTTCACTGATCCTTTTATCAAGAGTGTTAAACCTGAAAATTTGATTGAATATGCGACACACTCAGTAGTAGACCAAGTTTTGATTAATCTGCCAAGTGAGCAGTACAAGATTTGGGATTATGCGTCACCATTTGAACTTATGGGAATCCCAGTATCCATTAATTTGAATGCCCTTGAATTTATGAGTCAGGGTGAAAAACGTATCCAACAATTGGGTCCTTTCAAAGTTGTTACGTTTTCTACGCATTTTTATAGCTATGGAGATATCTTGGCGAAACGCTTCCTCGATATCTGTGGAGCTATAGTTGGTTTGGTGCTCTGTGGTATTGTTGGAATCTTCCTTTATCCTCTTATTCGTAAAGATGGAGGACCAGCTATTTTTGCTCAAGATCGTGTGGGAGAAAATGGACGTATCTTCAAGTTTTATAAATTCCGTTCTATGCGTGTTGATGCGGAAGAAATCAAGAAGAATTTGATGGCACAGAATCAAATGTCTGGTGGTATGTTTAAGATGGACAATGATCCACGTATTACCAAAATTGGACATTTCATTCGTAAAACGAGTCTTGATGAACTTCCACAATTTTGGAATGTTCTAAAAGGTGATATGAGCTTGGTAGGAACACGTCCACCAACATTGGATGAGTACGAATCTTATACACCGGAACAAAAACGTCGCCTCAGCTTTAAACCAGGTATTACTGGTCTTTGGCAAGTAAGTGGTCGAAGTGAAATTACTGATTTTGATGAAGTTGTAAAACTAGACGTTGCTTATATGGACGGATGGACAATCTGGCGCGATATCAAAATATTATTGAAAACAATTAAAGTAGTAGTAATGAAGGATGGAGCAAAGTGATGGCTTTCTCCATTTCTTTTAATGGTGATTAAATGACAAAAACAGTTTTTATCGTTGGTTCTAAGGGAATTCCAGCAAAATATGGTGGATTTGAGACCTTTGTTGAGAAGTTGACAGAGTTCCAACAAGACAAAGATATCCAATATTATGTAGCTTGTATGCGTGAAAATTCTGCTAAATCAGGAATTACAGCAGATACTTTCGAACATAACGGTGCTAAATGCTACAATATTGACGTCCCAAATATCGGGCCTGCACGTGCCATCGCTTATGATATCGCAGCTCTTAATAAGGCCATTGAGATTGCTAAGGAAAATAATGATCAAGCACCAATCTTCTATGTTTTGGCCTGCCGAATTGGTCCATTTATCTCAGGTATTAAAAAGAAAATCAAGGCTATCGGTGGTACCCTTATGGTTAACCCGGATGGTCATGAATGGCTTCGTGCAAAGTGGAGTCTTCCTGTTCGTAAGTATTGGAAAATTTCAGAGCAACTCATGGTTAAACATGCAGATCTCTTGATTTGTGATAGTAAAAACATTGAATCTTATATTCAAAATGATTATGCGAAGTATCGTCCTCAAACAACCTATATTGCCTATGGAACAGATACAACTAAATCTCGATTGACTAAGGTTGATGATAAGGTACGCACATGGTACTTCGAAAAGGGAGTTATTGAAAACAATTATTATCTTGTTGTAGGACGTTTTGTGCCTGAAAATAACTATGAGGCTATGATTCGTGGTTTTATGGCATCTAGCTCCGATAAGGATTTTGTTCTCATTACCAATGTTGAAGAAAACAAATTTTACGACAAGTTGCGCCAGGAAACTGGTTTTGACAAGGATCCTCGTGTGAAGTTTGTCGGAACTGTTTATGACCAAGAATTGCTCAAGTACATTCGTGAGAATGCCTTTGCTTATTTCCATGGTCATGAGGTAGGTGGAACCAATCCATCACTTCTTGAGGCACTGGAGTCAACTAAGCTCAATCTCTTGTTGGATGTTGGCTTTAACCGTGAAGTCGGTGAAGATGGTGCTCTCTATTGGAAAAAAGACCAATTGGCAAGTGTCATTAATCAAGCTGAACAATTGGATGAAAAAGCTATCGCAGACCTCAATCAAAAATCAAGTAAACGTATCGAAGAAGCCTTTACTTGGGAAAAAATTGTTACAGACTACGAGAAAGTATTTAAAGGATAGAAATGCAGAAAATTTTATATCTTCACGCTGGTGCCGAAATGTATGGTGCTGATAAGGTTTTGTTGGAGCTTATTAAAGGGTTGGATAAAGAAGCCTTTGAGGCTCATGTCATTTTGCCCAACGATGGCGTATTAGTGGGTGCATTGGAAGAGATTGGTGCTAAGGTAAAAGTTATCGATTATCCAATCTTGCGCCGGAAGTATTTTAATCCTAAGGGAATTCTTGAGTATTTTGGCTCTTATAATCGATATTCAAAGCAAATTAATAAATATGCTAAGGAAAATGGCATTACTCTTATTCACAATAATACGACTGCGGTACTTGAGGGAATTTATCTCAAACGTAAGTTGAAACTTCCTTTGATTTGGCATGTTCACGAGATTATCGTCAAACCAAAAGCAATCTCTGATTTCATCAACTTTTTGATGGGGCGTTATGCTGATACGATTGTGACAGTTTCAAATGCTGTGGCCAACCACGTGAAGAAGTCTCGCTTTGTAAAAAATGACCAAGTTCAGGTCATCTATAATGGTGTTGACAATGCCGTCTATCATGAAATGGATGCCAGCGCAGTTCGTGACCAGTTTGGTATCGCACAGGATGCCTTGATTATCGGAATGGTTGGTCGAGTGAATGCTTGGAAAGGTCAAGGCGATTTCTTGGAAGCAGTGACTCCAATCTTAAAGGCTAATCCAAAAGCAGTAGCCTTTCTGGCAGGGAGTGCTTTTGAAGGTGAAGAGTGGCGTGTTGATGAGTTGGAAAAGGCAATATCAGACTCACCAGTAGCTGGACAAATCAAGCGTATCGATTATTATAGTAAGACAACAGAGCTCTATAATATGTTTGATATCTTTGTTTTGCCAAGTACCAATCCAGATCCCCTACCAACCGTAGTTCTCGAATCAATGGCTTGTGGCAAACCTGTAGTCGGCTACCGTCATGGTGGTGTCTGTGAAATGGTTAAGGAAGGTGAAAACGGTCTTCTTGCCACACCAAATCAGCCTGCAGAATTGTCTAAGACCATCCAAGAATTAGCTGATAACACTGAGAAGAGAGAGCAATTTGGCAAGGCCTCTGTCAAACGCCAAAAAGAACTCTTTTCATTACAAAGTTATATTCGTAATTTCTCAGAACTATATAAGAAGTACTAATATGAACCGTGAAACACTAAAAAATAAATTAAAACCAATCGTTTATCCAATTATTAATTTTATTCCTAGACGAAGACTTAAGAATAAAAATTTTACGATTATTTGTGATAATTGTTGGGCTGGAAAAGTCTATCAGGAATTGGGCTTGCCTTATCAAACTCCATTTGTAGGGATGTTTGTCTTTTCGCCTGATTACATTAAGATGCTCAATAATTTAAAATACTATTTGAGTGGAAACATCCCCTTGAAATTTGTTAAGGAATCCAAATATATCAAAGACTTTGATAATGCCTATCCTCTAGCACTTCTTGATGATATTGAACTTCATTTCCTGCATTATGCAGATGAGGAAGAAGCAACTCAAAAATGGAACCGTCGTTTAGAAAGAATTCATTGGGATAATTTGTATTTCAAGTTCAATGATAATGATGCTTGTACTTACGAGCTGATGAAAGAGTTTGAAGAACTTCCATATAAGAGTAAGGTCATCTTCTCTTCTAAGAATTATAGTGATCTACCTTCCTTGGTTCATTTCAAATCAGCAGAGAAGCAAGGGCATGTTGGGATAGATTTGAAAACTTACCACCGCTATTTTAATGCTGTTACCTGGTTGAATAAGGGTGGAGAGGATTTAACGAAATGAAAAAGATAAGACTTATTATTCCATACTTTGGAAAACTTCCAAAGTTTTTCCCATATTTTTTGCTGACCGCCAAACGTAATCAAAAGATTGATTTCTTAATTTATACGGATCAAAATGTTGACCAATTGGAAATTTTGAACGCTGAGAATATTGAATTTAAGACTCTTTCGTTTGATGATTTAAGAAAAAAAGTACAGTCTAAATTTGATTTTGAAATTTCTCTCAAAACACCTTATAAATTATGTGACTATAAAGTTGCTTATGGGTTTATCTTTGAAGAGGAGTTGAAGGGATATGACTACTGGGGATTTTGTGATACAGATGTCTTACTTGGTGATATTTATCAATTTCTGGAAGAACATAGCTTTTTTGAGAATGACTATGCTCGATATGGTCTTTTAGGTCATCTCCAAATATTTAAAAATTCACAAGAAGTTAATCATGTATTTATGTCTGGGCAAGGTTTAAACTATCGATTAGATTATCATAATGTCTTTACTAGTGAGCAAAATTTTATTTTTGATGAGGCAGAAGGTATTCAAAAATTGTTTAAAAAATCTGGTTTTGAACAATTACAAGATAAGTTTTTTGATGATATTGATATCAGCCATTTTTCATTTCGAGAATATGGAGAAGATGAGCCTAAACGTTATTATTCTTGGTCACAGAAACATGGCTTGAAATCGATTAATTTAATTGATGGTAAAATAGTTATCAAACATCCGCTATATACACATTTTCAAAAAAGGACAATTGAATGTCCTGAATTTGAACTTGTAGAATCATTTTATGTTATTCCGAATAAGTTAGTATTTGGAGAAGAACTTTCGATACAAGAAATCGAAGAAGTCACTAAAAATAAGTTCTATTGGGAATATGTCAAGTCAACGTTTTTTAAAAAATTTAAAATGGAAAAATGGTCGTTAGAATTTATTCGCCATAAATTAAGGATGAGAGCTAATGAGTAATATAGATTTAAGCATTATTGTTCCGGTATATAATGTTGAGAATTATTTAAGAAGAGGTCTGGATTCAATTCTGTCGCAACCGTCATTAATAAATTATGAGATTCTATTAATTGATGATGATTCAAGTGATAATAGTGGTGCGATTTGTGATGAGTATCAAAAACATTATTCGAATGTTTTTGTTACTCATATTGAAAATAATGGTGTAGCAGAAGCTAGGAATCTGGGCATCTCTTTATCAAGGGGAAATTATTTATACTTTATGGATCCAGATGATTTTTTGTCTGATGATTTCTTTGAAAGGATATCCCCTCAATTTAATAAAAAATGGGATGTTCTTTGTTTTGGCTACAATGAGATTAAAGAAAATAATAATAATATTTTATCTTGTCGTTCTCATACATATAGTCAAACTGGAATTCTTGATAAAGGTGAATTTAGAAGTTGTTTTGTAGATTTATTTAAAACGGACATGATGTATAATGTTTGGTCAAGAGTATATAACAAATCGTTTATTTTAAAATACGATATAAAATTTCCTAGCAGATCAATAGGAGAGGACACATTATTCAATTTTCAAGTTTATCAACATTTAGATAACATTCTTTTTATTGATTCGACTCTTTATAATTACATTGCAGGTAGGAGTGGTTCTGCATTGACAAGTTTTCATCCTAAAAGAATTGAAATTCAATTAGATGAACTTCAAGAATTACGTAAATTGCTTGAACAGTTCCAATTAGAAGATGCTACATTAATTCAGGATATTAAGACCAAGATTATCATAAGTTCAGTTTTTCAAATTTCTAATTTAAAGTTGAGAAAACAAGAAAAAATAGAATTACTACAGTCTATTATTGCTAATAAAGCTTTTGACAAAATTTTTTCAGGAAATAGGAATCAACTGATTGGGTCTTATAAGACTCTATTAAGACAGCGAGATATTTCTTCTTTTCTTAGAAGATTGAGTATTGATCTTCTAACTAAAAAAAAATTTCGGACAGTCATCTTTATTGAAAAAATGAAAATGAATCCAATTTTACGTAAAATTGCTTTTAAATAAATTAGCTATTCTTATAAACAGTAAAAGGGTATTATGTTAAAAATTAAGTTTGAGAACCTTTTGGTTATTTTGGTCTTATCGTTAATTGTTGGGTACGATGTTATTATGACTTCGGTTCTTAATAAAACTCTCCCTCAGTTACCAACTATTCTCTTGATTGGTGTTGTATTAGTGTTGTCACTAAGGTTTTTATTTATTAAAAATTTCAGTATATTATTCATTGTTTCAGGAATTCTTTTAATCGTAACAAGTTTATGTGTTTTTTTACAAACTGGTGCTACCAATTTTCTCCTATACTCATTATTGATTTTACTACTATACGATGTTGATGTAGATGTTATTTTAAAAACTTATGTGTTTGTTGCTGGTTCAATTGTCATAGGTATATTCTTACTTTCATTAATCGGTCTTCTACCAAATTTACAATTTGCTCAAGTTAGATCTTCTGGATTAGTTATAAGAAATTCATTTGGCTTTATTTATCCTACAGATTTTGCCTCCCACTGTTTTTATTTATTTATTGCTTGGGGATATTTACTTAGAGAAAAGTATATTTGGCTAAGGGTGGCTGTTGGAGTAGCTTTGTCAGCCTTTATTATCAAATTTTGTGATGCTAGATTGAATTCTATGTCTGTTTTAATAGCTGTAATTATTTTTTTAGTAATGTACTATACTAAAGAAAAGAAATTTAAAGTTTATTACATACTACCCTACTTTGCGGCAATTTTTTCATCATTGATGTTTTATTTGTCTTCCCATTTTTCTTTCTCTTCACCATTTTTTGTTAAGTTGAACGACTTCTTCAGTATGAGACTTTTTTTGGGTAAAAATGCCCTTGATACATACAAGTTACACCTTTTTGGAACTAATAATGTGAAATTTATTGGTTATGGTGGTACTACAGAGTCAGTACTCAGTTATAATTATGTTGATTCCTCTTATATTCAAATGTTATTCTACTATGGAATTGTTCCTGTAGTCTTGCTTGTATTAGTTTATGTTTTGGCATCCATAAAAATTTATAAAGAAGGTAAAGTATTACTTCTTATGTTACTCTCCTTAATAACAATCAATTGTATGATTGAGGCATTTTGGATTAGACCAGGATATAATATTTTTATGTTTACATTATTTGCAAGTCTTGTTTCTGTTAATGAAATAAAAGATAAAAGAATTTAAGTAGAGATAATAAATGAAAGTTTTAAAAAATTACGCCTACAATCTTTCCTATCAATTACTGGTTATTGTTTTACCAATCATTACGACACCTTATGTTACTAGGATTTTTAGTTCTAAGGATTTAGGTACTTATGGTTACTTTAATTCGATTGTGACCTACTTTATTCTTTTGGCGACTTTAGGTGTTGCTAACTATGGTACTAAAGAGATTTCAGGACATCGAAAGGATATTCGTAAAAATTTCTGGGGTATTTATACCCTCCAATTGATTGCGACTATTTTGTCTCTTGTCTTGTATACATCATTATGTTTGTTCTTTCCTGGTATGCAAAATATGGTGGCTTATATCTTAGGATTAAGCTTGATATCGAAAGGAATGGATATTTCTTGGTTATTCCAAGGTTTGGAGGATTTTCGTCGTATTACCGCTAGGAATACAACGGTAAAGGTTTTAGGAGTTATTTCTATCTTCCTATTTGTGAAAACACCTGGTGATTTGTATCTCTATGTTTTCCTATTGACCTTCTTTGAATTGCTTGGGCAATTAAGTATGTGGTTACCAGCGAGACCTTACATTGAAGAACCGCAATTTGATTTATCTTATGCTAAGAAACATCTTAAACCTGTTATTTTGCTGTTTCTCCCTCAGGTTGCCATTTCACTATACGTGACTTTGGATCGTACGATGTTGGGTGCCTTGTCATCTACCAATGACGTCGGTATTTATGACCAGGCATTGAAGATTATCAATATCCTCTTAACACTAGTGACCTCTTTAGGTAGTGTAATGCTTCCTAGGGTATCTGGTCTTTTATCTAGCGGAGACCATAAGGCCGTTAACAAGATGCATGAGTTGTCTTTCTTGATTTATAATCTTGTGATTTTCCCGATAATAGCGGGTCTCTTGATTGTTAATAAGGACTTTGTGAGTTTCTTCCTAGGGAAAGATTTCCAAGAGGCTTATCTTGCCATTGCTATTATGGTCTTTAGGATGTTCTTTATCGGTTGGACAAATATTATGGGAATCCAGATTTTGATTCCACACAATAAACATCGTGAGTTTATGCTCTCTACGACTATTCCGGCTGTTGTCAGTGTTGGACTTAATCTCTTGTTAATTCCTCCATTTGGCTTTGTCGGGGCCTCAATTGTATCAGTTTTAACAGAGGCTTTGGTATGGGTTATTCAATTGAATTTTTCAAGGAAATTCATCAAAGATGTGTCAATCCTTCCAGCCATGTCAAAAATTATCTTAGCATCAGTTGTCATGTATTTTGGACTCTTTGTCTTTAAGATGTTTGTGCAATTGAAACCAATGCTAAATGTAGCAGTAGATGGTCTTGTCGGTGCTATCATTTATATCGTCTTGATTATTGTCTTACGTGTCGTTGATATGAAAGACTTGAAGCAACAGTTAATGAAAAACTAAGGAGAAAAATATGTACGATTATCTTATCGTTGGTGCTGGTTTGTCTGGAGCAATCTTCGCACATGAAGCTACAAAACGTGGCAAAAAAGTAAAAGTGATTGACAAGCGTGATCACATCGGTGGCAATATCTACTGTGAAGATGTTGAAGGTATCAACGTTCACAAGTACGGTGCCCACATTTTCCATACCTCAAATAAAAAAGTTTGGGATTATGTCAACCAATTTGCTGAGTTTAATAACTATATCAACTCACCGATTGCTAACTACAAGGGCAGTCTTTACAACCTTCCATTTAACATGAATACCTTTTATGCTATGTGGGGCACTAAGACTCCTCAAGAAGTTAAGGACAAGATTGCTGAGCAAACGGCTGATATGAAAGATGTTGATCCTAAAAACTTGGAAGAACAAGCCATCAAGTTGATTGGTCCAGATATCTACGAAAAGTTGATTAAGGGATACACTGAAAAACAATGGGGACGTTCTGCCACAGACCTTCCACCATTTATTATCAAACGTCTCCCTGTTCGTCTGACTTTTGATAACAACTACTTTAATGACCGTTACCAAGGAATTCCGATTGGTGGTTACAATGTCATCATTGAAAATATGCTTGGAGATGTAGAAGTAGAGCTTGGAGTTGACTTCTTTGCCAATCGTGAAGAGCTTGAAGCTTCAGCTGAAAAAGTTGTCTTTACAGGAATGATTGACCAGTACTTTGATTATAAACATGGTGAGTTGGAGTATCGCAGTCTTCGTTTTGAACACGAAGTCTTGGATGAAGAAAATCATCAAGGAAATGCCGTGGTCAACTACACAGAGCGTGAGATTCCTTATACTCGTATTATTGAGCATAAGCATTTCGAGTATAATACACAACCTAAGACAGTTATCACACGTGAATACCCAGCTGATTGGAAACGTGGAGATGAACCATACTACCCAATCAATGATGAAAAGAACAATGCCATGTTTGCTAAGTACCAAGAAGAAGCTGAGAAAAATGACAAGGTAATCTTCTGTGGACGTCTTGCAGATTATAAATACTACGACATGCACGTGGTCATTGAGCGTGCTCTAGAAGTCGTTGAGAAAGAATTTACTATATGACACAAGAAAAAATTGATATCGTTGTTCTTTGGGTAGATGGAAGTGCCCCAGAGTTTATCCGTGAGAAACAAGCAGTTACTGAGAATGTTTCTGATTTGAACCAAGATATTGATGGTGAGCAACGTTATCGTGATTATGGTATTTTTAATTACTGGTTCCGAATGATTGAAAAGCATGCTCCTTGGGTAAATAATGTCTATTTGATTACCAATGGGCAAAAGCCAGACTGGTTGAATTTGGAACATCCAAAACTCAAATTGGTTACTCATAGGGAATTTATGCCTAAAGAATACCTACCGACCTATAATTCAGCAGCTATTGAGCTTAATCTTCATCGTATTGAAGGATTGTCGGAGAACTACTTGTATTTCAATGATGATATGTACTTGATTAGAGACAGTCAACCTTCAGATTTTTATAAAAATGGTCAGCCTAAGCTTTTAGCTGTTTATGATGCCTTAGTTCCTTGGTCACCATTTACGAATACTTATCACAACAATGTTGAATTAATTTATCGCCATTTTCCTAATAAGAAGGCTTTGAAGTCTTCGCCATGGAAATTCTTTAATTTCCGTTATGGTTCCTTGGTTTTGAAAAACTTGTTACTCTTGCCTTGGGGTCCTACGGGATACGTGAACCAGCATTTACCTGTTCCGATGAAGAAGAGTACCTTGGCACATTTATGGGAAATTGAAGGTGAAACTTTAGATAAAACATCGCGAAATCCAATTAGAGACTATGGAGTAGATGTTAATCAATACATCTGTCAGCATTGGCAAATTGAAAGTAACCAGTTTTACCCTATGTCTAAAAGTTTCGGAGAGACAATCGGTTTGAATCAGGTGGATAAGCTGGAATCTATCTTTAAAGATAGACGTAAAAAACTACTTTGTGTGAATGATGATGTTGACTTTAAAGAGGAGAATATCATTCGTTTTAAGGAAATCTTGAATGAATACTATCCTGAAAAATCAGCTTTTGAAAAATGAGAAATAAGAGATGAAATACTATTTAAAAGAAGAATTTTTACACGATAACAATGTCAAAAATGCTGGAAATAAGGCACGGAATGATGTTGAAGTAATTTTAAATAAATTGGGTTATTCTCCATTAAAAGTTTTGGTTAAAGACTGGTATCAAATGAATGTGCTAAATGCTCAGATTCATAAATATAGAGCACATTCTAAAGCCTTTAAATTCTTAAACAAAAATGATGAAATCGTGATTCAATTTCCTTTGTTACATCATACTTTATTTCTTAGCAATTTGTTAAGAAAACTAAAAAACAAAGGTGTTAAAGTCTATTTTCTAATTCATGATTTAGAAACACTTCGTTTTGTGAATGATAAAACTTTACCCTTTAGGATGAAGTTACGGATGAAATTAACTGAAAGCGATACGTTCCGTAACGTTACAGGTATCATTGCTCACAATCCAATCATGAAATCTGTTTTAGTGGATAAAGGGGTTGCAGAAGATAAGATTGTTAGCCTTGGCATTTTCGACTATTTGATTCCAAATTTCCAAGAGAAGACAGGTCTAAGTAAGAATCAGCCAATTATTGTGGCTGGTAATCTGGCACAAGAAAAAGCTGGTTATCTTTACTCACTTCCTGCGAAACCTGCTTATAACCTTTATGGTGTTGGCTTCGACGAGAGCAGAGCTCTTGCGAATGAGACCTACTTTGGCTCATTCCTACCTGATGAGCTTCCTGCAGCCCTTGAGGGTGGTTTTGGGCTTGTCTGGGATGGTGATAGTGCTGAGACATGTAGTGGTGTCTTTGGCGAGTACCTTCGCTATAACAACTCTCATAAGGCATCACTTTACTTGGCCTCAGGATTCCCGCTTGTTGTTTGGAAACAGTCAGCCTTGTCTCACTTTGTGCTTGAGAATGGCTGTGGGATTGCAGTAGAGTCGCTTCATGATTTGAAGGCTACCATTGACAATCTTTCAGATACTGATTACCAAGATTTGCTTGAAAATACTAAGCGTGTCGGTAAAGGTATTCGTGATGGTCACTACCTACTTACCGCATTGAACAATTTGAAATAAGATAAAAAATCCTCACTAAGATGAGGATTTTTTGCATTATTTGAAGATTTTAAACTGGTATTGGGTTCCTGAAACTTTTCCGTTTGAGTAGATTGCTTTAATATAGTCGTCATAAGTAATTGACTTGGACTTACCTGCTTTTACGAGTTCAGGATCTCGCCATACATTTGGGTCAGTAGCATTGCTATCTCGCTTGGTGAGATAGAGGTACTCAATATAGGTTCTATTGTCGACAAAGGCCCCAGCAACCTTTTCCTTACCATTATCAGATCGTGTATACATACGAGTCGTTCCTCCACCATCTAGTAGGAAGGCAAGGCGAATATTTGAGTAGCCTATATTTTTTAAAAGTTTATATACGTCTTGGTGATTCAAGCCCTTATTGAGGGAGTTGTGACCATAGGTTTGTATAATACGGATAATACCGTCATAGGTCTCTACGTAAATAGAACGGGCATTTGGTTGGTCGGGGTCACCTTTCTCCCAGGTTTTATCTACCTTTTTATCCTTAATGAGAATACCAAAGGCACCTGTATCCCAACCGTTGCTTCCCATGTGGGTAAACATTTTAGCTGTGTCTATATTTGGGTAAGTTCCGGCAGTGATATTATTTTGATCATCTCCATATAGAAGGCCTGTTTTGCCCAATTCGATTTCCTTTTGAGCGAAGGGACGATCTAGTCCTTCGTAAGACCAAAAACCTGCGTTAATGAGAGCAAGAGCATCTCGTCGCTTAGCTTCGTACTTAATACTTTGCTCTGTGAGTTCAGGATTATCATCTTCGGTTCTTCCTTTTTGTAGAACATATTTTCCGTCCTTCTTGAAGGATAGAATCTGCATGTCTACATTTTTAATAGTGCCTTTTTCAAGTAGGACAGACTGATCTAAGAGCTCTTTATTTTTTATGGTAAAGTTCAATCCGCCCTTATTTGATGGCATAGAAAGCTTCTTAATATCTCGGTTGTTGAAGTAGATGGTGAGGTAGAGCAGTCCCCCAACGATGGCACCAATCATTAGAAGAGAAAATAGTATTCTTAAAATATTCTTCAATTTCATACTATCATTATAAACAATCTAGGCTTACAAAACAATCCTAAGACCATTAAATATCCAAGAATAGTATCAGTTTTTCTTAGTATGGTACTGGTAAGCGTTTTCTAAAAGGGTTATAATAAGAGTGAGTTAGTCAAGGAGGTGCTTTATGACCATTAAGGTGATTGCAACAGATATGGATGGAACATTTTTAGACGATAAAGGGAGCTATGACAAGGAGCGTTTTAGTCAGATTTTAGATGCTATGGATGCGCGTGATATGCACTTTGTCGTTGCATCAGGTAATAGTATGAGCCGTCTTAAACCCATGTTTGCGGAGACTTTTAATCGCCTGCATTTTGTAGCTGAAAATGGTGGTCAGGTGGTTAGCTATGGCAAGCTTCTGTGTCAGGAGTTCATGGCATCAAATGATGTTGAAAACTTGCTAAGCTATTTTAATTATGATTTGTTAGATAGGCCGACTATATTTAATGGTGCTCAAGGCTCCTATATGTTAAAAGGGACTAGGGTTAATTTTGCTGAGATGATAACAGAAGAAGAGCAAGCCGCCATGGAAGCATCCATTCAACGTTTGAATGGGCTGGAGGATTTAGATGATGATTTCATCAAGATTACCATGTTGCTGAGTCCTGAAGAGGCTAATCGTGTGTCACAGGCTTTTAATCGTGATTTTGATGGCAATCTAGTTGCTGTTCCCAGTGGTTTTGGTGCTATTGACTTCATTCAAAAAGGCATGCACAAGGCTTGGGGACTCAAGCAGCTTCTTAACCACTGGGACTTGTCTGAGTCCAATGTCATGGCCTTCGGTGATGGTGACAATGATCTTGAGCTCCTGCAAATGGCTGGCCGCTCTTATGCTATGGAAAATGCCAGTCCAGCTATTTTACAAGTGGCAGACCAAATAGCACCGCACCATAAGAATCAAGGGGTCTTGACTATCTTAGAAGATTATTTAGGTTTATCTTAAAAAAGGGTGGTAAAAGTAATGAAGTTATATTTAATGCGACATGGTGAGACATTATTTAATACACAAAAGCGTGTTCAGGGATGGTGTGACTCTCCCCTGACTGAAAATGGGATCTGGCAGGCGGAAGAAGCTAAGCAGTACTTTGCTAAGAAAGGTATTTCTTTTGACGCTGTCTATTCATCTACGCAAGAGAGAGCAACTGACACGGCAAAGATTGTGGCGCCTGAGTACACTGTAACCCAGCTCAAGGGAATTAAAGAAATGAATTTTGGGTCTTTTGAAGCTCAACCAGAGCATCTCCTACCCAAACATCGTCCAGGTTCACGATCCTTTGAAGATCTCTTGGTCCCATACGGTGGCGAAGATATTCGCAAGGTTGGACAGAGGGTTTTAAAGACTGTCGTAGAGAAAGCAGAAGAACATACTAAAGATGGTGCTGAGAATCTCCTATTTGTCAGTCATGGGGCGGCTTTATGGGGATTAATCATTACCATAGACTTAGCCTTTCCTGAAGGAGTGCGTTTTGGGAATTGCAATATTTGTGTTTATGATTATAACCAAGGTCAATTGGAGCTTCTTCAGGTGATTGATCCGATTTCTGGTTTAGAGGTAACATTATGAAAGAATTTTATTTAATGAGGCATGGAGAAACACGATTTAATGTTCATCATAGGCTTCAGGGGGTCTGCGATGCCCCTTTGACGGAAGTCGGGATTGAACAGGCTAAAAAGGCTGGTCAGTATCTAGCCAAGCAAGAGCCAATTTTTGATCATGTCTTTACGTCAACCTCTGAGAGAGCTAGCGATACTCTAGAAATTGTGACTGGACGAACAGACTATGAAAGACTTAAAGGGCTTAAAGGACAGGATTTTGGTGCTTTTGAAGGGCAGCCAGAGTATCTTACTCCTAAAACCTTACCTGATGGACAAGGCTTTGGTGATTACTTTGTTCAATTTGGTGGCGAGAGTACGAGCCAGGTCCGGGATCGTATGGAGTTGACGATTAGGGCCATCATGGAGAGTGTGGCCGATGGTTCTAAGTCCTTGCTGGTTAGTCATGGTCCATCTATTTTGCAATTCTGTAGACGTGTTTTAGATCCTGTTCCAGATATTCGTGGTCTTAAAAATTGTTGTATTTTACACTTTACTTATGACCAAGGTCAATTTGGACTGGTCTCAGTTTATAATCCAGTAGAAGAAGAGTATATCTATGGAGGTGAAGAATGACACGATTCTATTTAATGCGACATGGACAAACACTTTTTAACACACTCAATCGAATTCAAGGTTGGTGTGATTCCCCTTTGACTGAAAAAGGTCAGGACCAGGCTCGTCAGGTGCGTGCCTATTTTGAAAAACATGGTTTGACTTTTGATCAGTATTACTGCACGACTACTGAAAGAGCTTCTGATACGCTTGAATTGGCTACTGGGGGTACTGATTATAAACGTGTTAAGGGACTTAAAGAGATGCACTTCGGTATCTTTGAGGGGCAACCGGAGTATCTTCATCCTAAAATTCAAATTCAAGGGCATTTCGGTGACCATTATGCTCAGTTTGGTGGGGAAAGTCAAGATCAGTTTGTAGAACGAGTGGTAAATGGTGCAAGAGAGATAGTGGATAAACATCCTAACCAATCTATTTTGGCTGTCAGTCACGCAGGAGCCTTGATGACTTTTCTTCATGCTGTGGAGCCGGAGCGTGCCTTTCAGTCTTGTCCAGGCAATTGCGCCATCTTAGTCTTTGATTACGATGGATCGAACTTTCACTTTGTCAAGCTGATTGATCCTTTAACTGATCAAGAGTTCGTGGAATTTTAGTGGCTTTCATGATCAAAGATAGTAAGAAACCCTTTCTTAGTGTATAATGGAAGGGTATTTTAAATTATGGAGTGCCTATGAAATTTACAAAAAATCAGTTCATTTGGTTGGCTGTCCTCTTTTTCAGCTGTTTCTTGATCTATACTTACTGGGAAACAGTTGTTTCAATTTGTAACACCATTTACGTTGCTAGTCAGCCCTTCCTGGTTGGAGCAGGGATTGCCTTTGTGGTAAATATCCTGATGTCTTTTTATGAGAAGCTGCTAGTCAAGTTTATTCCATTTGGTTTTATCGCTAAAATCAAGCGTCCTATTGCTCTGCTCTCGGCATTGGGAACCATCGGCTTGGTCTTTACTTGGGTAGTATTCACTGTCCTTCCTGATTTGATTGACAGTATCAATACCTTGATTAGTCAAGATCGCTCAGCTATTAATAATTTAATTAATTGGTTGCTTAAGAACAAATCCTTGCAAAAAATTATTCAAGATTTTGGTGGTGTGACACAGGTTAGAGAGCTAATCAATAGCTACAGTGCTCAGTTGCTTCAACAAATCATGAATGGTTTGACCAGTTTCTTGACTTCTTTAACGAGTCTGCCATCAACCTTGATTAATCTTTTTATCAGTATTGTCTTTTCTTGTTATGTCTTAGCTGGAAAAGAGAAACTTGGGAATCAGGTCAATCGTTTGGTAGACGTCTATTTAGGACGTTATGGTAAGACTTTCCACTATGTAGTTGCTATTCTCAATAATCGATTCCGTAATTTCTTCGTCTATCAGTCGCTTGAGGCTTGTATTTTGGGGACCTTGTGTTATATTGGGATGCGTATCTTTAATTTCCCATACGCTGCAACCATCTCTATCCTGATTGGTTTTTCAGCGATGATTCCAGTTGTGGGGGCTTATATTGGTGTGACGATTGGTACCATCTTGATTATGACGCACTCTGTGACCTTGGCACTTTTGTTTGTCGCTTATGTGGTTATTCTGCAACAGTTTGAAGGGAATCTCATCTATCCTTATGTGGTCGGTGGATCTACCGGACTTCCTGGTATTTGGGTTATCTTCGCAATCACCATAGGTTCTGCCTTGGGTGGTATCTTGGGTATGTTGGTTTCTGTGCCAGTAGCCGCAACCCTATATCAGATTGTTAAAGATAATGTTGTTAGGCGAGAAGAAGCCAAAGCAGCAAATGCTCTTGAAAGTAATGACTAAATAAAACAGACTTCGGTCTGTTTTTTTCGTGTTATAGTATCAGATTTCAATAAGATAGTATAAGTGTAATCGTTTTCTAAGTGTTATACTATGAGTAAAATGAACAATTCAAGGAGATAAAAGATGACTTATACATTTCCGAAAGAATTTCTCTGGGGTGGTGCAACAGCTGCCAACCAGTTTGAGGGTGCTTACAACCTAGATGGCAAAGGCTTGTCCGTACAGGATGTAACGCCAAAAGGCGGTGTTCCCTTTGAACCCGGGGTCTTGAATCCTTTGATTACTGACCAACCAACACCAGATAATCTAAAACTAGAAGGTATAGATTTCTATCACCGTTATAAAGAAGACATAGCACTTTTTGCAGAGATGGGCTTTAAGGTCTTCCGCATGTCAATTGCATGGACTCGTATCTTTCCAAATGGTGATGATGCCGAGCCAAATGAAGCAAGTCTAGCCTTCTACGATAAGGTTTTTGATGAATTGGTCAAGTATGGCATCGAACCGCTTGTAACCTTGTCCCACTATGAAACACCACTCAACTTGGCGCGTGAGTACAATGGATGGACTAATCGTAAATTAATTGGTTTTTATGAGAATTATGTTCGTACAGTCTTCACACGTTATAAAGATAAGGTCAAATATTGGTTGACCTTTAATGAAGTGAACTCTGTTTTACACGCACCGTTCATGTCAGGTGGGATTGCAACTCCGATGGAAGAGCTCTCTAAACAGGATCTTTACCAAGCAGTTCACCATGAGTTAGTCGCTTCGGCTTCAGCAACCAAGATTGGTCATGAAATCAACCCTGACTTTAAGATTGGTTGTATGGTTCTTGCCATGCCAGCTTATGGAATGACAGCTAATCCTTTGGATCAGTTGGCTGTTCACGAGTTTGAAAATCAAAACTATCTCTTCTCAGATATCCATGCGCGTGGGAAATATCCAAACTATATTAAACGCTATTTCAAAGAGAATGGTATTGAAATACAATTTGCTCCAGGTGATGAAGAAATCTTGAAAAATACCGTTGATTTTATTTCATTCTCATATTATATGTCTGTGGCAACAGCACACAATCCGCAAGACTATAAGGTTGGAAAAGGCAACATCTTAGGTGGTGTCGAAAATCCCTACCTTGAAAAATCTGAATGGGGTTGGGCTATTGATCCAATCGGTCTTCGACTAGTTTTGAATGACTTTTATGATCGATATCAGTTGCCATTGTTTATCGTCGAAAATGGTTTAGGTGCCAAGGATGTTCTTGTTGATGGCTCAGATGGTCCAACAGTTGAAGATGATTATCGTATTGATTACCTTCAAAAACACTTGATTCAAGTTGGCGAAGCCCTTCAAGATGGTGTAGAACTTTGGGGCTATACGACATGGGGGCCAATTGATTTGGTATCAGCTTCAACGGCTGAACTCAGTAAACGTTATGGCTTCATCTACGTTGATCGCAATGATGATGGTAGTGGTAGCTTGGCTCGTTATAAGAAAAAATCATTTGTTTGGTATAAGTCTGTTATCGAAAGTAATGGTGAAGCCCTTTACAAATAGAATATGACTAAGAATCTCAAAAATATTCGAGATTCTTTTTTAGTATTAAAGTACAACTTTGATATATCTGGATTTCTGTTGACATGAGTAAAAAGAGAGTATTTTAATACACAATAACTTTGTTTGTGTTATTCCACATATTTTCTGAAAAAGTGGTAGAATAAAAGTGTGAAAGCGTTCTTATATTTTCCGAAGAAGTAGCGAGTCTATCTCTTTGCTTTTCCTACTTAGATGGAGGTAACGATAATGAATGATTTGAAAAAAGTTCTCTTAGCTGGAATCGGGTTGACTGCTATGACAGTTGATAAGGCCGATAGCTTTGTCAAAGAGTTGGTTGAAAAGGGGCGTTTGACTGTTGAAGAAGGTAAGGAACTGGAACAAGAGCTCAAACGTCAAAGTAAGGAAGAAGCTCAAGAATTTTTAGTGAAACTTGATGCTAAGAAATCTTCAGTTGAGTATGCGACTAAGGATGACGTGAAACGTCTTGAAGAAAAACTTGACGCTTTGATCAGTCAAAATAAATAAAATGTAAGGAGTCTAAAATGGCTAGTAAACGATTGAGACATGTGTTGAAGGTTTTCTCGTCAGTTGGTCTCCTTTCTTATCGTGAAAAACACCTTCCTCAAGACCAACAGACAACACCTGTCAAGCTACGCCAAGCCTTTGAGCAATTAGGACCTAGTTTTGTTAAAATTGGTCAAATCCTATCCACGCGCTCTGACCTTTTGCCAGAAAACTATATCAAAGAATTATCAAAGCTCCAGAGCTCAGTTCCTCCTTTGAATAAAGAGGAAGTCATGACTGCCATTAGGCGAGAATTACCTAATGAGCTTTCTGACAGTTTCCTTGATTTTTCGGAAGAGCCCTTAGCTTCTGGTTCTGTCGCTCAGACCCATAGAGCTAGATTATTGTTTGGTCAGGAAGTGATTGTAAAAATCCAGAGACCTGGTATTGATGAGGTCGTTAAGGAAGATATTCAGCTTCTCATTAAGCTTGCACGGCACATACCAAAGCATTTTATCCCCATGGTCGATGTTCAGGAGGTTTTGGAAAATCTGCGTGAAACCTTAATTAAGGAACTAGATTTCAGGAATGAAGCAGAGGCCATGAAGTGCTTTAAGGCCAATAACAGGGCTGTTGCTTGTCTAGGTGTCCCCGAGGTCTATGATACCTTCACGACACCTCACCTCATAGTTGAAGAGTACATCAATGGGATTCCGCTTAATCACTACAGCCAACTGATTGAGGCTGGCTATGACTTAGAAGATGTGGGTAAGAAACTTATGCTGTCATTTATCAAGCAAGTCTTCAAAGATGGCTATTTTCATGGTGACCCCCATCCTGGAAATCTGTTGGTACGTGATGGCAAGATTTATTTCATTGATTTTGGAATTATGGGTGAGTTGGAAGTGGGGATGCGTGCGTCCTTAAATGACATCCTGTACAGTTTTACCGCACAAGATGTTGATGGTATGACCAAGGCCATCTTGTCCGTTACACAATTTGATAATGGTCTTAATCGTGCAGTCCTAAGTCAAGATGTAGAGCAAATGTTAGGTCGTTATTCTGGTATTGACTTGGGAAGTCTCTCTATAACAGATTTGCTGCAGGATTTGATGGCTATTTTCCAGAAAAATCATCTTAAAGCCTCCTCTCAAATTACCATTTTGGAGAAAGCTTCGCTTCAAATTGAGGGGATTTTCCGAGAGTTAGCACCAAATATGGATCTTATGACCCTGGCCAAGGATTACTTCCTAGAAAATATGGGACCTGACATGCTTAAGCAGGCCCTGAATAAAGAGAGTATCTTGATTGAACTCTTTTATCTGATTCGCAATGGGAAGAACATTCCACGTCGTCTGCATCAGCTCTTGGAGCAAATTTTAAACGGACGAATTGTGGTGAACCATGATTTTATTAACTTTTCGGGTCGAATTAAAGTTTTTGAGAAAGTATTAAATAATCTGGTTTTAGCCTTATTGTCATTAGGATTTCTACTTTCCGGTGCCCTTTTGGCTAATAAATCAGGTTTTGAAAATCTTGCCTGGCTATTTCTTGGACTTGGAACTTTTCTAGCTTTAATCACAGTAGTGCGTATAATATTTAAGAAAAAAGGATAAAGTATGATTGAAACAACTAGGCCTGAGCTTGTGGCCTATCAAGAAGAGCGTTTAGCCAAATTTGTGAATGAGAATCAAAAGTTAGACAAAGGCCAAATCGTTTTTGCAGGGGACTCCATCACGGAGTTTTTTGCATTGAAAAAATATCTGGGTCGAGAGTTTCCCCTTGTTAACCGTGGGATTGCAGGAACAGACTCGGTTTGGCTTTTAGAACATCTTAAAGAGCAGGTCTTAGATTTGGAACCAAGTAAATTGGTGCTCTTGATTGGCATTAACGACATCGGAAGAGGTTACCCTATTCGAGATATTGTCACTCGTATTTCCGATATTATCATGACAGTTCGTCAGGAATCCCTCTTTACTGAGGTCTATTTGCTGAGTGTCTTTCCAGTTAGTGAAGAATCACAGTATGCTTCTAAGGTTAAGATTCGAAATAATACGACTGTACGTGAGCTAAATCAACAATTAGCTGTCCTCCCCGGTGTGACCTATGTTGATCTTTTTGATTACCTTACTGATGACATGGGGCAGTTAAATGACAACTATACAACGGATGGTTTGCACTTGAGTTCGCAAGGTTATCAAGTCCTTGCGGAACCAATCATAAAGGAGATTTTAGAATGAAAGTTGGCTTAGTCCTCGAAGGCGGAGGGATGCGTGGCTTATATACGGCTGGTGTATTAGATGCCTTTTTAGAAGCTGGAATTAAGGTGGATGGCGTTGTTTCAGTATCGGCTGGAGCACTTTTTGGTGTTAATTACCTTTCTAACCAGCCTCAAAGAGCTCTTCGCTACAACAAGCGTTTTATGGGAGACCGTCGCTATATGAGTTTCTGGTCATGGCTGACAACAGGTAACTTCGTTAATAAGGAATTCTCCTATTATAAGGTTCCCATGGAGTTGGACGTTTTTGATCAGGAGGCCTTTGCTGATTCAGGTGTTCCCTTCTATGTGGTCACTACAGATATTGAGACCGGAAAACCAGACTATATCAAGATTGACCATGTCTTTGAGCAAATGGAAGCCCTTCGTGCAAGTTCCGCCCTACCTCTGGTTTCTGAAATTGTCGAGTACAAGGGTAAACGCTACATGGATGGTGGTCTGTCTGATAGTCTCCCTATTGATTTTATGGAAAATTTGGGCTTTGATAAACTCATTGTAGTTCTGACACGTCCTAAAGGCTACCGTAAACAGCCATCTAAAACGAGTAAGCGAATCTACAAGCTCTTTTATCGTAAGTATCCTGAGTTTGTCCAAGTGGCTTCGAATCGCCACCTCCACTACAATAAGAGTATTGAAAAGATAGAGGCTTTGGAAAAAACTGGCAATCTTTATGCTATCCATCCAGAACACGCACTTGAAGTTAGTCGTTTGGAGAAGGATCCTGAAAAGTTTGAAGCCATTTATCAAGAAGGATTGGATCAAATGCGTAATGATATGTCTAATCTCAAAACATTTCTTGGAGACAACTAAAACATACTAAGATTAGTAGTGAGGAAATCTCCGACGGGAGAAAGTACTCACTA